>FUFK010037966.1_pt1 | contig 363742 bp, 339 predicted proteins | sample 1021851 | NCBI WGS metagenome assembly FUFK01 (sample SAMEA51879418, study PRJEB19060) | metagenome | reverse complement strand
CCCATTATCGCGTCCTCCTGTTGAAGGACGCTATTGAGTCAGACTTTCGCCGCCTTGGGAATCCCTAAATGAGTCAGCCTCAGCGCAGGTTGGTATGAGTCAGCGGCTCGAATTGGGCGGCAAACGAGGAGCGCGCGTCCGCGCCGCCCAGGCGGAGGCGCGCGTCGCGACCCTTTCAGGAGCGCTCTCGGTTGCTCAGCTCGGGCGATCGGTGCGCGAGCGCTATGTGGAAGCCGTCGCTGCGGCAGCCCGATTGGAACTCGCGCGGGACATAGTCGAGCGCAACCGCGAGCTTGCCAGGATCGCAGGGGTACTGGTCGATGTCGGGCGGGAGCCTCCCTTGCGTTCGCTTCGTGCCGAAGCGGCACTTGCGGAGGCGCTCGCGGAGCTTGAAGCGGCCCTGGCTGCCGACAGTGCGGCGAGGAATGCGCTGGCCGCGCTTTGGGGCGAGGCAGCACCTGCTGCGGACGTGCCTTCGGTGTTCCCCGAGATCGAACCACCGGCGACGCTGCTCGCGTCACCTTCGGCCTTACGCCTTCAGGTCGCCCGTGCCGAACGCGAGGCCGCGGATGCCGCGATCGCCCGGGAACGCTCTTTAGGCATTCCGGATCCGGCAATATCCGCCGGAATCCGACGGTTCGAGGAAAGCAGAGACCAGGCGTTTCTCGTGGGGGTTTCGATCCCGCTTCCATTCCGTAATCGCAACCAGGGAAACATCGCCGCTGCCGAAGCGCGGCTTCGCGCCGCGACGGCGCGGGAAGCAATTGCCCGCACCGATTTCGAACTCGAAGTCACGCAGGCTCGCGGACAATTTCTGGCAGCCGAAGCGCGGGTCGAGACCCTCGCGGAGACCTCCTTGCCCCAAGCCGAAGAAGCCTTGCGCCTCGTTCGGATTGGCTACCGCAACGGCAGATTTCCGCTGATCGAAGTTCTGGCTGCGGCCGAAGCGCGCGACACCATCCGTGAAGCATTGATTCAAGCCCAGGAAGATCGTGGCCGCCTGGCGGCGACGCTGATCTGGCTCGGCGCACAATGAGGTATTTCCAAATGAACCGTAGACGTCTGGCCGTTTTTATCGGCGTGATCGTTTCAATCGCCGCTGCAGTGTTTATGCTGTGGCCAAGTGGCAGTGCCGACCAGCACATTGAGGAAACGCGCGAGGAGGCCGAGCTTCCCGAAGGGCTTGTCCTGCTTGGCGCCGAACAAATCGAAGCGTCCCAGATAGAGGTCGAAACCGTCGGTCAGGGATCGGCGGTCGAGCTGGTCTTTCCGGCCACCGTCGCGGCAAGCCCGACGGCAAGTGCCCGCATCGATGCCCGCGCGGCGGGCGTGGTCCGCAGTGTCGGCAAAACGCTGGGCGATTACGTGAGGCAGGGCGAGACGATTGCCCGCATCGAGAGCGCCGACGCGGCTGCTCTCGCAGCGCAGTTGAGCGCAGCGCGCGCAAGGGTCAACGAACTGTCCGCTGCCTACGATCGGGAGCGCCGCCTTTTCGAGGCCAATGTCACCGCACGGCAGGATCTCGAGGCCGCGCGAGCAAATCTGCAAGTCGCCCAGTCGGAACTTGCGCGCGCCCAAGCAGCAGTCTCCGCGGCGGGCGTTAGCGGCGACGGGCGCTCCCTTGCGGTTACGAGCCCGCTCGCGGGCCGAGTGACCTCGGCGCCTATCGTTCTCGGCTCCTTCGTCGATGCCGGGGAAGAACTCTATCAGGTCGTGAATCCGAGCGGCATGCAGGTCGAGGTTGCCCTCCCTTCGGCTGAAGCAAGCCGCATCCAGCCTGGCGACGAGGCGACTCTGGAAATCGCGGACAACCGGGAAGTGGGTGCGCGCGTGCGGTCTGTCACTCCCTCGCTCGATCCCGAAAGCCGCAGCGCTACGGCGGTCCTGTCGCTCGCAAGGCCGATCCCCGGCCTGCAACCCGGGGCCTTCCTGCAGGCACGTATCCGCCCCTCGGGTGAGGTCGACACAGGCCGCATATCGGTGCCGGAAAGTGCTGTCCAGACAATCGATGGCGCAGAAGTGGTCTTCGTTCGCACGCGCCGCGGGTTTCAAGCCCGTCCGGTGGTCACCGGTGCGCGTTCGGGAGGACGGGTGGTCATCGAGTCCGGTCTCGAAGCGCAGTGGCGGATCGCCACCGCCAATGCCTTTTTGCTGAAGGCTGAACTCGAGAAGGAGGAGGCCGAGCATGGACACTGATCACATGCAGGACGCTGATCGCTCCCACCGCCATGGCCTGATCGGCATGATCCTCGACGTCGCCGTGCGCTTTCGCTGGGCAATGGTCGTGCTGACGCTCGGTGTGGCAATCTATGGCGTGGTGAATTTGCTGCGCTTGCCCATCGATGCCGTACCCGATATCACCAACGTACAGGTGCAGATCAACACCGAGGCACCAGCCTTGTCGCCCTCGCAAGTCGAGACGCAGGTCACCTATCCTGTCGAGACCGGGCTTGCCGGTATCGAGGGTCTGGAGATGACCCGCTCGATATCGCGCAACGGGTTCAGCCAGGTGACCGCGATTTTCGAGGAAGGGACCGACATCTATTTCGCGCGTCAGCAGGTCAACGAACGGCTGACGCCCATAAGCGCTTCGCTGCCCGAGGGTGCCGAACCGGTGATGGGACCCATCTCGACCGGCTTGGGCGAAGTGCTCATGTATACCATCGAGTACGAATATCCTGACGGCAAGGAAGCGCCGCGGGGCGGAGCGGTCGGATGGCAGTCCGACGGGAGCTTCGTGACCGAACGTGGCGACCGGCTCGACAGCGATGTTGCCAAGGCTGCCTATCTGCGAACCATTCAGGACTGGGTGGTTGCACCGCTCATGCGGTCGGTCGACGGTGTGGCAGGTGTCGACTCCATCGGCGGCTTCGAAAAGCAATATCTCGTCCAACCCGATCCCGCACGATTGACCGGTTACGGTTTGTCGTTCGACGAGGTGATCGACGCGCTGGAAGCGGCCAATCTCGCCGAAGGGGCCAATTTCGTCGAACGGGCCGGTGAAGCCCTCCTCGCCCGGGTCGATGCGCGCCTCGGCAGCGTCGAGGATATCGAGCAGGCGGTCGTTTCCACCCGCGAGGGAGTGCCTATTCGCGTAGGGGACATCGCCACGGTCAGCATCGGCGGTGACCTTCGAACGGGCGCGGCGTCGCTGAACGGCGATGAAGCGGTCGTGGGCACCGTGCTCATGCGCGCGGGCGAGAACAGCCGCACCGTGTCGGCCCAGGCGGCCGAACGGCTCGAGGAAGTTCGCAGCTCCCTGCCGAAAGGAATTGTTGCGGAGATCGTCTACAACCGGTCTTCCCTGGTCGATGCGACGATCGCGACCGTCGAGAAGAATCTCGTCGAAGGCGCGCTTCTGGTGATCGCGATCCTGTTCTTGCTGCTGGGCAACATCCGGGCAGCGATCATCGCGGCGCTGGTCATTCCCTTTTCCATGCTGATGGCATCGATCGGAATGAACCGGCTCGGCGTTTCGGGCAATCTCATGAGCCTGGGTGCGCTGGACTTCGGCCTGATCGTCGATGGTGCCGTCATCATCGTCGAGAACAGCGTCGCGAGGCTCGCGGCCCGGCAGGAACACGAAGGCCGGCTTCTCACACTGGGCGAAAGGTTGACGGAAACGCGGCTTGCCGCGCAGGAAATGATCAAGCCGACCGTGTACGGGCAGGCGATCATACTCCTCGTCTTCGCACCGCTTCTGACCTTTACCGGGGTCGAAGGCAAAACCTTCTCGCCCATGGCGATCACGGTCATGCTCGCGCTCGCCTCGGCGTTCGTGTTGTCGCTGACCTTCGTCCCGGCAATGATCGCCATCCTGCTCAACAAGAAGCTGACGGAAAAGGAGGTCAGGCCGATCCGGATCGCCAAGGAGCGATACGGACCGCTGGTCCGCAGGGCGATCACCCGCCCCTGGCCGGTCATCGGCATGGGCGTCGGCATCTTCGCCTTTGCGGCCTTCGTGTTCAGCTTCCTCGGGAGCGAGTTCACACCGCAATTGGACGAGCGCGACATCGCCGTGCAATCGCTGCGTATTCCTTCGACATCGCTCGAACGTTCGCTCGCGATGCAAAGGCGGGTCGAGGACCGGCTCGAGCAGTTTGAGCAGGTCCAGCTCGTCTTTTCGCGGACGGGCACGGCAGAAGTGGCTAGTGACCCGATGCCGCCGAACGCTTCCGATGCGTATGTGATCCTCAAACCCCGTGAGGAATGGCCCGATCCCGACCTCGCCAAGGACGAGTTGGTCGCGCAAATGGAGAGCGCCCTCAGCAGTCTCGTCGGCAACCTTTACGAGTTCAGCCAACCGATCGAATTGCGGTTCAACGAATTGATCGCAGGCGTTCGCGGAGATGTTGCCGTCAAGATCTACGGAGACGATCTCAGCGCCATGACCTCGGCGGCGAACGAGGTTGCGGGCGTGCTGCGCAATGTCGACGGCGCCGCGGACGTCAAGGTCCAGCAAGTGACCGGGTTCCCCACCCTCGATATTGCCTTCGATCGGCCAGCGATTGCCCGTTACGGGCTGAAGGTCGAAGACGTTGCGCAATCGGTGGCGATCGCACTGGGCGGTCGGCCTGCGGGCCTCGTTTTCGAAGGCGATCGCCGCTTCGATGTGGTTGTGCGGTTGTCGGACGCGACCCGCGACGATTTCGACCAGTTGGGTGCTTTGCCGGTGCTGCTCCCGAACGGGGCAACCATACCGCTACGCTCGGTTGCCGAGTTCCGTGTGGTGGATGGTCTCGCGGAGGTTCGCCGGGAACAGGGACGCAGACTGGTGATCGTTTCGTCCAACGTGCGAGAACGCGACCTCGGGTCTTTTGTAGAAGAGGCCCAGGAAAGGGTTGCGGCGCAGGTCGAACTGCCCGCTGCCGCGTTTATCGAGTGGGGCGGTCAATACCAGAACCTCCAGGCTGCTCAGGAAAGACTTCAGATCGTCATTCCCATCGCGTTCGCGGTCATTCTCCTGTTGCTCTACATGGCGGTCGGGGGCTGGGTGCCGGCGCTCGCCGTATTCAGCGCGATCCCGCTGGCCCTGGCAGGCGGAATATTCTCCTTGGCCCTGCGCGGGATGCCATTCTCGGTTTCTGCGGCGGTAGGCTTTATCGCCCTGTCGGGCGTAGCGACCTTGAACGGGCTCGTGATGGTGACTGCGATCCGTCAGCGGCTCGACAAGGGCATGGCGCTCGATGACGCCATCGTGGCCGGTGGCCTGGCGCGCCTGAGGCCGGTTCTCATGACCGCGCTCGTTGCATCGCTCGGCTTCGTGCCGATGGCGATTGCGACGGGGACCGGCGCGGAAGTGCAGCGTCCTTTGGCGACAGTGGTCATCGGAGGGTTGATCACCGCTACCGCTCTGACCCTCTTCGTCTTGCCCGCAATCTTGAAGCTGGTTTTCAGTACCAGAGAAGATGACCGGACCTGGCGACAGCGCTGGTGGGATCGGCTGCGGCGCAACGTGACAAGCGATGAGCAGCGCGAGCTGAAGGACATCGCATGACCGATCGGGAAAGGAAAAAACGGTGCTGGCACTGAAGGAAGAGAACGGACTGCTCTGGATACGCGCCGGAGGCAGGCTGGGGGATGAAGCCTATGACCGCTTTGTTCCCCAATTCGAACATATCGCAGAGCGCGAGGCCGGTACCGTCCCGATGGTGATCGAGCTCGCGCCTGACTTTTCGGGTTGGGACTTCGGAGGTCTCTGGCGCGATCTCAAGTTCGACATCCGGCATAAGGATTGTTTCGGCCGGATCGCCATGATCGGCGACAGCAAATGGGAAGAGCGGGGCTGGAAATTGTCATCCTCACTCTTCCGCACCGAAATGAAGTTTTTCCGGCCATCACAGCGTAGTCATGCGGAAAGCTGGGTACAAACCGGGGAGGACGCAGCATGAGTGGCGGACATGAGGTCGATGCCGGGTCGCCCGAAAAGCGCAAGACCCTGTGGGTTGTCCTGTGGCTTAACGTCGCCATCGCGATCGGCTTCTTCGCGGTCGGATATTTTGCCGATTCCAACGCGCTGTTGGCAAACGGCCTCGATAATTCATCGGATGCAATCGTTTATGCGCTCAGCCTGCTTGCGCTAACCCGCTCGCGGACCTGGAAACGCGGGGCCGCGCGTTTCTCCGGCATCATGCTGCTGGTCTTCTCCGCTGGGGTCATTTTCGATGCTTACCGACGGTTCGTGGAAGGTTCCGATCCGGGCGGCATGCTGATGATGGCGATGGCGTTCGTCGCGGGACTGGTGAATCTCTATTGCCTGCGCCTGTTGCAGAAGGTGGAGAACAAGGACGTCAATATGCGGGCGGCGACAACCTTCAGCTTCAACGACTTCATCTCCAATGGCGGGATCATCATCGCCGGCATCGTTGTGCTGATTACCGGTGCCAACTGGCCCGACCTAGTGGTCGGAATAGCGGTCGCCTGCATAGCGCTTTACGGCGGAGTGCAGATCCTGCGCGATACGCATATGGATGTGCACGACGAGGCGGGAACCGTCCACGGCGAGAAGAGGAATTGACGCTAATCGATACCTTGTTTGCCGCGCAGGACCTTTCGCGGGTCCTTGTCCTAGCGATGCTATCAGGCATCGGGGTCATGATTGGCGGCAAATTGGCAAAAGGCAGTTGGAGCTTCCTGCATCCGCTCCTGCCGGGCGGCGTTTCGGGTGCTTTTGCCGCCCTTGCCGTCTTGCTAACTCTTCCGCTGGGACAATCTCCTCTCACCCGCTGGACACTCACTGGTTTGATGCTGGCGGGCGGCCTGCTGCTTCTGATTTTCAACGAGCTTGGTCGATACGCAAAACTCAGACCGGATGATGACGGACCTGAGCGATGCTCCGATAGGCCAACCCTGGTACGTCGCATCTCGGTGTCGATGGCGTCCGATATCCTGCCTTACAGCGTTATCTTGGGTGCTGCCGCTGCTGCATCCGCGACGACAGCAATGGCGGTGTCTGCAGCGCTTGTTTTTGCGAACCTGGAAATAGGACGCCAGGCGATCGATGAATACCGATCCGCCCAAGTGAGCAGGATGGACCAGCTTGCGCTACTTGTCCTCTTTTCCCTGTTTTTCATCGGGATCGCTCTCTTGACCTTTTGGGCGCTGCACGGATTCACCGACAACGGGCGAGGTTGGCTAGCGGCTATTATCCCGGGCTTTCTTATAGTTGCATCGGCGCGCGCGCTGCTTCGCATGGGAACCGGATCGGTCGCCGCCAATCATATTACGCTCCTGGCATTCGTCGGAGGGTTCGCGCTGCTCGGCCTCGCGATCTCGGCGCTTGGAGAACTGTCGCGCGAACTCGATGTCTCGAACAGCACGTTCCAGCATTCCCCCGCGCAGTCCGTTACGACGACCAAGAGAACAGAAAAAGGAGGCAGGTAGTGGCACAATCGGGCGGTCATGCCGGGCACAGTCACGGCGAAGAAAGCATGAGCGACGGCCGCCTTGTATTGGCCGTCGCCCTCAACGTCCTGCTGACTGTCGCCCAGATCATCGGGGGGATATTGTCGGGTTCGCTCGCACTGATCGCCGATGCGCTGCACAATTTCAGCGACGCGGCATCGCTTGGACTGGCTCTGTTTGCGAGGCGGATCGGGCGCCGGCCAGCCGACAAGCTTATGACCTTCGGCTATGCTCGTGCGGAAGTCGTGGCGGCGCTCATCAATCTGACGACTTTGCTTATCATCGGTTTCTATCTGCTCGTCGAGGCGATCAACCGTTTCGCAGACCCTCAACCCGTTGAGGGGTGGACCGTAATCTGGGTCGCNGGGATAGCGCTGGTGATCGACGTGGTTACGGCGGTGATGGTTTACGCCAGCTCGAAGAACTCCCTCAACATGAAAGCCGCCTTTCTGCACAATGTGTCCGATGCGCTGGCGTCGGTCGGTGTGATCGTGGCTGGCGTACTCATTCTGCGATACGAACTTTATATTGCCGATCTGATCATCACTGTGGTCATTGCTGCCTATGTGATCTGGCAGGGCGTCACTTTGTTGCCTCGCACGGTGCGGCTCTTGATGGGCGCGGTGCCGGACGAAAGCGAGTTCGATCGCATTGTGAGCGACCTGCGTGACACAGAAGGCGTGGCCGACGTCCATCACGTCCATGTCTGGAGCATCAGTGAGCATTATCGCGCGCTTGAGGCGCATATCGTTCCTGCCGAATCTTCGTTGCAGGCTTTCGAGGATGTGAAGGCGCGGGCTCGCGGTATGCTCGAGACGCAGCACGNCATCGCCCATGCAACGTTCGAAGCCTGTCTCGCTGCAGACTGTGATCCCGACATGATCCCGGACCATCAGGTCGAGAAGAACCATCATCACGNCCATGACCGCGACCATTGACAAGCGCGGCGATCGGGTCGGTCGCTGTGGGTAAGCTGCTTGGCAGCGCACGACATGAACCGCCCTGCAACCCGTAAAATGAGGACCAACGAATGAAAGCTTCCGATCTTATGGTCGCCGCGCTCGAGGCCGAGGGCGTCGAATATGTTTTCGCCGTTCCAGGCGAAGAGAACCTGGATCTCCTGGAATCGCTGCGAACTTCCGCCATCACGCTGGTTCTGGCCCGTCACGAACAGGGCGCTGGCTTCATGGCGGCGACCTATGGCCGCCTGACCGGCAAGGCAGGTGTGTGCCTGGCAACGCTCGGGCCTGGTGCCACGAACCTGACCACACCGGCGGCCTATGCCGCGCTCGGGGCCTTTCCGCTCGTCATTATTACTGGGCAGAAACCGATCAAGACATCGAAACAGGCCCAGTTCCAGATTGTCGACGTCGTTTCCCTGTTTACGCCGCTCTGCAAGGCTTCGACCCAGATCGTGAACGGCAATCGCATTCCCTCGCTCGTTCGCGAAGGTTTCCGTCTGGCGCAGGAAGAAAGGCCGGGCGCTGTACTGCTCGAGCTGCCGGAAGATATCGCTGAAGAGGAAACGATCGAACCGGTCATACCTCCGCATTACAGGCGTTATGCGGTCGCCGGAGATGCTGCGCTCGACGAAGCGGCCGAGCGCATCATCGCGGCTGAGCGGCCATTGCTCCTGATCGGTGCCGGAGCGAACCGCCGCCGCGCTTCGAAAGCGTTGCGCAAATTCGTGTCTGATACCGGCTTTCCATTCTTCGACACCCAGATGGGCAAGGGCGTGGTCGATGAAGATAGCGAGCTCTATCTGGGCACCGCGGCGCTATCGTCGGGCGATTATGTTCACTGCGCAATCGAAAAGGCCGATCTGATCGTCAATATCGGTCACGACGTGGTGGAGAAGCCGCCCTTCTTCATGGAGCCGGGCGGGCAGACCGTCATCCATATCAATTACAAGGCAGCCGAAGTCGATCAGGTCTACTTCCCGCAGCTCGAGGTCATCGGCGACATCGCCGGATCGGTCGAGCGGCTGGGAAACCGNCTGGATGGCAAGCTGCAGTGCGANCGCAGCTATTANACNGNNCTGCANCACGAGATTGCNTCGCACATNTCCGAGACCAGCGACGACGAACGTTTTCCNATGGTCCCCCAGCGCGTGGTTGCCGACGTACGCAGCGTAATGGCGCGCGATGATATCGTTGCGCTCGACAACGGCATCTACAAGATCTGGTTCGCCAGAAACTACATNGCNNANGANCCNGGNACCATCCTNCTCGACAATGCATTGGCGACGATGGGCGCAGGCCTTCCATCGGCCATGATGGCGGCGATGCTGTCGCCGGGGCGCAGAGTGCTCGCGGTATGCGGCGATGGCGGGTTCATGATGAACTCGCAGGAGCTGGAAACGGCCGTCAGGCTGGGCCTGAACCTCGTCGTACTCGTCCTGAACGATGCGGCATACGGCATGATCCGCTGGAAGCAGGACCAGCTCGGCTTTCCGGACTACGGCCTAACCTTTTCCAATCCCGACTTCGTCACCTACGCACAAAGCTATGGAGCGACCGGTCACCGGGTCGAGCGGAGCGCAGATCTTGTGGCGGTCCTGAACGCCGCATTCGAGGCTGGCGGCGTGCACCTTGTCGATCTGCCTGTCGACTATTCCGAAAACAAGAAGGTGCTGATCGACGAACTCGGCGCGAAGGTGTGCGAGCTATGAAAACGATCGTTCGCAATCCCTTCGACCGCGAGCCGGTTGCAGAAGTGCCGCTTGTCGACTGGGCCCAAATCGATGAATGGCTGAATGAGGCGCAGTTGCTCCACCGCGACCGCAATTGCTGGCTTGCCGTGCACGAGCGTATCGCCATCCTCCGGCGGGCGGCGGATATCATGCGTGAACGAGCCGAGGAATTGGCTCTCCAGATCGTCAGGGAGGGCGGCAAGCCCCTGGTCGATGCGCGGGTGGAAGCCAGACGCGCGATCAACAGCGTCGACTTGTGCGTTCAGGCGCTGAGTGAGGGCGGCGGCCATGAAATTCCGATGGACCTGACAGAAGCGGGTGCGGGAAGGACGGCCTATACCTTCCGCGAACCGATCGGTCCTGTCGTGGCAATCTCTGCATTCAATCACCCCCTCAATTTGATCGTCCATCAGGTCGGCCCGGCAGTGGCAACCGGGTGCCCCGTACTCATCAAGCCTGCACTGGAAACGCCTCTGTCATGCCTCAGCTTCGTGAGCATTCTTAGCGAAGCCGGCCTGCCTGAGGCCTGGTGCCGGTTCACACCTTGCAGCAACGATATCGCCGAAAGAATGGTAACCGATCCGCGGACGGCATTCTTCTCATTCATCGGTTCTGCGAAAATTGGCTGGATGCTCCGCTCGAAGCTGGCGCCGGGAACCCGCATTGCTCTCGAGCACGGCGGGGCGGCGCCGGTAATCGTGGACAGCGGCGTGGAACGCGAAGCGGTGATCGCCTCGTTGCTTAAAGGCGGATTCTACCATTCGGGTCAGGTCTGCGTTTCCGTACAGCGCGTATTCGTCCCTGCTGCAGAATTGAAAGACTTCGCCAATGACTTAGGGCGAGCTGTCGAAAAGCTAGTCGTGGGCGATCCCGCCGATGCCGAAACCCAATGCGGACCCCTGATCCGAACGGAGGAAGTCGACCGCGTCGAACGCTGGGTCGATGAGGCCATCGCAGCAGGCGGCACCCTGGTGTGCGGGGGAAGCCGTCTGAGTGACACTTTTTTCTCCCCGACCGTCATTGTCGATCCTCCCGAAAGTGCCAAGGTGTCCCAGGAAGAAATCTTCGGCCCCGTGATCTGCGTGTATGGCTATGACGATATCGATCTGGCTATCGAGCAGGCCAATGCCCTGCCTTACGCCTTTCAGGCCGCTGTATTTACCGATCGGCTGTCAATCGCAAATCATTGCGTCGCGTCTCTGACTGGATCGGCGGTGATGGTGAACGACCATACTGCGTTCCGCGTCGACTGGATGCCTTTTGCAGGGCTGCGCCGCTCCGGGCTTGGCGTCGGCGGGATCGCCTACACGATGGAGGATATGAGCATTGAAAAAATGGCCGTCTGGAACTGGCCGACAGCAGCATCATAGCCCGTTCGACAGACCCGGGATGGCGACACGGGCAGCTTCGCACTCGTCGGCCTTTCCCGAAGTTAAGTCTCTTATGGGCGGCCGACAAAAGCCGTGCATTGGCGAGCCTGACCGAACTGGCGCACGAGGCGCGGACATCAAGGCTCGGCGGTACCCGCAAGTGCATCGATGATGCGGCAATCGCCTACAGTGTCTTGCTCGCAGGCAGCGATCATACGCCCAAGTTCCGTCCGCAACGCCTCCAGGCTCGCGATCTTGCGCTCGACCTCGCCGAGATGGCTTCTGGCCAGAGCGTCGATGCCCGCGCAGGACCGGTCGGCATCATCGGAGAGATCGAGCAATTCCCTGATGCGTGCCATCGAGAAGCCGAGATCACGCGCGCGCCGTATGAAGGTAAGGCGCGCTTCCTCTGCTGGTCCATAATCGCGATAATTGGCCTTCGTGCGCGGAGGGGCAGCGAGGATACCTTCGCGCTCGTAGAAGCGGATTGTTTCGGATTTGACGCCGGTTATCCGGGCAAGTTGACCAATTCTCATGACAAAGGCTCCTGCCGCTTGACCTTGTAGTTACTACAAGGTGCATAGGGCGGATCGACGCAAGGAGTCGAGTAAATGGGAAAGACCTGCTGCGGCCCCGATGAGGCCGGTGCAAACAACAACGATCCGACATGGCGGCGCATTCTGTGGATCGCACTGGGCCTTAATGCAATCATGTTCGGCGTGGAGATCGTGGCAGGCATTGCTGCGGATTCGCGCGCCTTGCAGGCCGACGCGCTCGACTTTCTCGGTGATGCGGCAAACTATGCTATCAGTCTCGGCGTAGCGGGCATGGCGCTCGTCTGGCGCGCGCGTGCGGCTCTCGTAAAGGCGGCGACCATGCTGGCTTTCGGCCTGTGGGTGCTCGGCTCGGCCATCTGGGGTTTCTTTGTCGGGGCGTCGCCCGACCCGGGAACGATGGGCGCCATCGGTTCTCTTGCTCTGGCGGTAAATCTCGCCGTCGCCGCGATGCTGTTCCGGTATCGCTCGGGCGATGCGAACATGCGCTCGGTGTGGATCTGTTCGCGCAACGACGCGATCGGTAATATCGCCGTGCTGGCGGCAGCGATTGGCGTTTTCGGCACCGGCCGTGCGTGGCCCGATCTGGTTGTGGCGAGCATCATGGCAGGACTGGCGGTGTGGGGAAGTGCCGAAGTCTTCAAACAGGCCCGTGGCGAACTGCGCTCTACCTAAACTCCAGAATATCCCCGCGATCGGGGGTTGGAGGAAATACATTTCCGTCTAGACCCTACTATTGCGAATTAATTGCAACAGATGTAGAGACCCCTCATGCATCGCATCGTCTCCGCCACCGTCCATCCGGCACTGCGGCTCATTCTGCTGGCGCTTGCGCTGTGTCTGTCCGTCACCGCGAACGCGGAAGAACCCGATGTGCGAACCACCTGGCGTCTGCTCGATTATATCGCGGTCGACTACGCCTCCGCGGTTTCCGACGGACGTGTTGCCGACGAATTCGAATATCGCGAAATGGTGGAGTTTTCCGATGTCGTGGCGCGGCAGGTTGCTGCATTTCCGGACACTAAAGACAATCAAGCACTCATCCGCCGATCGGACCAGCTGCGAGCTCTGATCGCCAACAAGGAACCCGCCGAGCGAGTTGGGCGCTTCGCGCGCGCGCTGGCAGCCTCGTTGCTGACAGCCTACCCGGTTCCGCTCGCCCCTTCGCAGGCGCCCGACCTTGTCCGCGCCCGCACTCTCTTCGCGCAGAACTGCGNCTCGTGTCACGGCGCCGCCGGAAGTGCGCCACCNGCCGCAANGCAGGCNCTNGATCCCCCGCCGATNGACTTNACCGATATCGACCGGGCNCGGCAGCGCAGTGCGTTCGGGCTTTACCAGGTCATCACGCAAGGGCTGGAAGGAACGTCCATGGCCAGCTTCGCATCGCTGNCCGACGAGGATCGCTGGGCGCTTGCATTCNATGCCGGCAGCATTGCTTTNGAAGATNTGGCCAANGGCGAGCGTATNTGGCGNGAAGATGATGGCATACGCCAGCTTGTCCCCGATCTCGAGACGCTCGCCGCGCTCACACCGGAAAGTCTGGCCGAGNAGATCGGCGAGGACCGTGCGCTCGCCGTCATGGCCTATCTTCGCGCCAATCCCGATGCGGTGGGACAGGCAAATGACGCAGGTTCGCTCGCCTTCGTTCGCGATACGCTCGATCGCAGCCTGTCAGCTTATCGGGCTGGCAACCGAGAGGAAGCGCGGCAGCTTGCCCTGTCTGCCTATCTCGACGGGTTTGAACCCCTGGAGGCCCTCCTGGCAACGCGCGATGGCGGTTTGATGCGGGAGGTAGAACAGGCGCTCGGGCAATTCCGGGCCGGAATAGAGTCCGGTGCGGACCCATCCGAACTACAGCAACTAAGGGCTCGCATCGATAGTCTGCTGGCAAGAGCCGAGGAAGCGTTGGCTCCTGAGGCGGCCAGCGAAATCTCGACCTTTCTCGGGGCGTTCACCATTCTCCTGCGCGAGGGGATCGAAGCAATTCTGGTTGTGATCGCCATGATCGCCTTTGTGAAAAAGTCGCAGCGCTCCGAGGTATTGCCCTATATCCATGGTGGGTGGATCGCTGCTCTTTTCGCAGGTGTCGCCACCTGGGTCGTAGCAACCTACTTCGTAAGCATCAGCGGGGCGAGCCGCGAGATGACCGAAGGGATCGGCGCGCTGCTTGCGGCTGTCATTCTCGTATCGGTCGGGATCTGGATGCATGGCAAATCCCAGGCCGAGGAGTGGCGGCGCTATATCCAGGAAAAAATGGGCAAGGCGCTTTCGCGCNGATCGGCATGGTTTCTCTTTGGTCTTGCATTCGTGGTCGTCTACCGGGAAGCGTTCGAGACTATCCTGTTCTACGCTGCCCTGTGGAACCCGCAGAGCAGCGGCATCATACTGGCAGGTGCCTTGTCCGCAGTAGCGCTGCTGGCGCTCATTGCATGGGCCATGCTGCGCTACAGCCGCAAACTGCCGATCACCCAGTTCTTCCGCTACAGTGCTATCCTGATTGCGATCCTTGCGGTCATTCTCGCGGGCAAGGGCGTGGGCGCTTTCCAGGAGGCCGGAGTTCTTTCCGCCACTTTCATTGCCGGCTTGCCGCGCCTCGCCGAACTCGGCTTCTTCCCGACTGTCGAGACGATCGGCGCGCAATTGCTCACGCTGCTGGCCCTGATTGCCGGATTTCGGGTAAGTCGATCACCATCGGGACCGCAGCCGGCAGCTGTCGAGGGATAGGAGATCCCGGTTTGCGATCAGCGGGGTCCGGTGCCGAGACGGCGCGCGAGCCACAAGGAGGCTGTGGGAACCGCGACCCACATCNCGATCGGTANNAGNCCGATTTTGGTNCCGGGCACAAGCGGCATGATTGCACTATAGGACCACCCCCAGTCGGCACCGACAGCCAGCACTTCGACCATGGCAGTAATGGCCAGGCCGATTCCCAGGAACACGACAAAACGCGAGATCGGCCAGTCTACGAGCCACGGCGTTTTACCACTGCCGACAGAGGCGCCGAGATAAGCGGCCACCATGATCCCGGCATCGCCGAACGAGGCCAGGCCGCAGCGACGTGCTGCCTCGGCAGGCGACAGACCTCCCGACTGGTAGAAAGGAAGCTGGAGCATCTCCCAGGCGAAAGCGATGAGAATTCCGAATATCGCGATCCAGAGGGCTGGATGAGCACCGCGCCATTCGCGCGATTCCTCAGAGATTTGGTCCTGATCCTGCATCGTCTGATTCGTCACTCCTGCGATCTCCGTCCCGTCCCCATCGCTCAGGTATCGAATTTGGGAAGAGCGAGGCCGCGCAGGCGCAGGGCGTTGCCGATCACCGATACCGAAGACAGGCTCATCGCTGCGGCCGCGATCATCGGGTTCAAAAGCAACCCGGTCCANGGATAGAGNACACCTGCNGCGACCGGNATGCCGAGCGCNTTATANGCNAAGGCAAAGAACAGGTTCTGCCTGATGTTGCGCATAGTGGCCCGAGACAGGACGAGCGCCTGAACAACGCCGACGAGGTCGCCGCGCACCAATGTCACGCCCGCGCTTTCGATCGCGACATCGGTACCCGTTCCCATCGCGATGCCGACATGCGAAGCGGCAAGCGCGGGTGCGTCGTTTATGCCGTCGCCGGCCATAGCGACCCGGCGACCCTCGCTCTTCAACTGCTCGATCTTGCGATGTTTGTCCTCGGGCGAGACGTTCGCTTCGACTTCGTCGATACCGACCTGGCTTGCTACCGCACGCGCGGTGGCTTCGCTGTCGCCGGTAAGCATCACGATCTTGATGCCGCGCTCATGCANCGCGGNAATAGCGGTGCGGCTGGTTNCCTTGATCGGATCGGCGACNGCGATAAGGCCTGCCGGTGCCCCGTCCACGGCCACGAACATCACCGTCTGTCCGAGGCTTCGNCCNTCNTNNGCCGNNGACCGCCAGCNTTCTTCGAGCGCCCCTATNCGCTCCATCATCTTTTCATTCCCGATCGCGACCNGGCGCTTGTCGACATTTGCCTGGATACCTTCGCCGGTCACGGATTCGATATCGGAAGCGTCGAGAATGGCAGCGCCCCTGTTTTGAGCCCCTTCCACGATCGCGTGGGCGAGCGGATGCTCGCTTCCTCTCTCAACGGCAGCGACAAGGCTCAGCAATTCCTGCTCGTCGAAATCTGACTGCGGTTTTACGTCGACAAGATCGGGCTTGCCCCGGGTCAGTGTGCCGGTCTTGTCGACAACCAGCGTATCGATCTTTTCCAGCGTTTCGAGCGCTTCGGCGTTCTTGATCAGGATGCCGTGCTGGGCTCCCTTGCCGGTGCCGGTCATGATCGACATTGGCGTCGCCAGTCCGAGCGCGCAGGGACAGGCGATGATCAGAACGGCGACCGCGTTGACGAGCGCGTAGGCAAGGGCCGGTGCCGGTCCCCAGATGGCCCAGACGACAAAACTCACGATAGCGACAAGGACGACGATGGGCACGAACCATCCGGTGACTTGGTCGGCGAGCCGCTGGATCGGTGCCCGGCTGCGCTGCGCCTCCGCCACCATCTGCACGATCTTCGAGAGCATGGTGTCCGCGCCGACCTGCGTCGCGCGCATGGTGAAGCTGCCGGTCTGGTTGACAGTGCCCCCGATTACCTGATCGCCCGCGCTTTTCTTGACGGGAATGGGCTCGCCACTGATCATGGATTCGTCGATGGCACTGCTTCCATCCTCGAGCGTGCCATCGACGGGGACCTTGTCGCCCGGACGCACGCGCAGAAGGTCCCCAGACGTCAATTCATCAAGCGGAACTTCGCGCTCGTCCCCGCGACCGAAAATCTTCATCGCGGTCGGGGGCGCGAGCTCGAGAAGCGCCCGCAAGGCGCTCGATGTGGATCCGCGCGCCTTGAGTTCGAGCACCTGCCCGAGCAGCACGAGGGTCGTGATAACCGCTGCTGCCTCGTAATAGACGCCGACCCGGCCCGCATGATCGCGGAAAGCCTCGGGAAAGATGTCCGGGGCGAGGGTTGCCACAAGGCTGAACAGATAAGCGATGGCAACGCCGAAGCCGATCAGGGTGAACATGTTGAGGTTCATGGTTCGGACTGATTGCAGCGCGCGGGTGAAGAAGGGCCAGCCGCCCCAAAGCACCACCGGAGTGGCCAGCAGAAGCTGCAGCCACTGCGCGAAAGCGGGTTCGATGATCTGATCGAACGGTCGCGACGGGATCATGTCGCCCATCGCATAAGCGAAGAGCGGCAGGGTGAAGAGCGCGCTCCACCAGAACCTTCGCCGCATGTCGACCAGTTCGGGATCGGGACCCTCGTTCAAGGTGACCGTTTCGGGTTCGAGGGCCATCCCGCATATCGGGCAGGAGCCCGGCCCCGGCTGCCGGATCTCCGGATGCATCGGACAGGTGTATATCGTACCTTCCGGGACATCCTCGACAGCATCGAGGTGCGCCTTCGAAAGGTAGAGCTCAGGATCGGCCCGAAATTTGTCAAGGCAGCGCGAGGAGCAGAAATAATGATGTGAGCCTTTGTGCTCGTGGACGAAGCTGGCGCCCTCGATTTCTACGCTCATGCCGCAGACCGGATCGACGGCAGTTCCGCTGGGGACCGGCTTGTCAGCCGTGTCGGAAAGAGTGTCGGTCATCTGTCATTCCCTATTAAGAGCGCGTCGTTCGAATACTCTGTCGAAGCACCAGGCGTTCCACAATGGCCGAATAGCTGATCCCGCCAGATTTTTGTCTGCAGACGCCACGAGGACAGCTCATGACTTGAGATATTTTATGAGTGCGAAGATCCCGAGTATTATTAAGCCCAGCAATCCAATCCAGACCGCACCCATGGCCAGCATCATCATGGGGTTCTGCATCATTCCATCGCAGGTCATCGTCATCTCCAGTATCAATGGTCAGGTCGGATTTCAGAAAGCTCGGAAGCCAGCGCCGCGCCCATCTCGGCACGGCGCTGTCTGATCCTTACTGCTTGGCAATCGCGGTCAGTTCGCCGCCGCCGCCTTCCGTGGTTTGAAATTCGAAGGTGACGCGATCGCCGACCGCGACCTTGTCCATGCTGTCCTCATCTGCGGAGAAGGCCATTGTCATCGCCGGCCAGCCAACCGCAGCGATCGGACCGTGATCGATCGTGATCTTGCCCNCGGCCTCGTTAATTTCCGTAACCGATCCTTCGCCGCTTCCGGCTTGTCCAGCTGCGGCGGAATCCATCATCGGCATGTCGTCCGACATCGGCATGGCATCGGCATCCGCCATGTCGTCGGACATCATCGTTCCAGGCTGTTCGGTTGTTTCGGCGGCATTGTCGCAAGCTGCCAATGCCAGCGGAGCTGCGAGCAAGATCATATAGGTTGTGGTACGCATTCTTCTTCTCCTTGGGGATTGACCGGTTTTTCCGGACGGGGCCGCCGCAACAGCAAATATGCGGCGGGAAGTACGAACATGGACAGGAGCGGCGCGGTAATCATACCGCCAATCATCGGTGCCGCGATCCGGCTCATCACCTCCGAGCCAGCTCCGGTTCCGATCAAGATCGGGAACAGACCCGCAAGGATCACCGCTACGGTCATCGCCTTGGGCCGGACACGCAAGAGCGCCCCTTCGCGGATCGCCTGATCCACTTCCTCGGCACTCAAATCACCACTTCGTTTCTCGAGGGCTGCCTTGAGATAGATCAGCATGATCACGCCGAACTCGGCCGATACACCGGCCAGGGCAATGAATCCGACGGCAGTTGCGACCGACTGGTTGTAGCCCATCAGATAGAGGAGCCAGTAGCCGCCTGACAGGGCGAATGGCAGCGTACCCATGATAAGCATTGCCTCGTCCCACCTTCTGAAGATCAGATAGAGCAGCAGGAAAATGATGACGAGCGTGGCGGGTACGACGATCTGCAGCCGTTCGTAGGCGCGGGTAAGGTACTCGAACTGACCCGCGTAGGACAGGCTGACGCCTGCCGGAAGATTGACGCCCGCGGCAACCGCTTCCTGGAGGTCGGCAACCACCGATGTAAGATCGCGGTCGCGCACATCCACATAGATGTAGCTGGTCAATCGTCCCTGCTCGCTCTTGAGCATGGGAGGGCCATCGCTGACGCCGATCCGTGCGACCGTGCCGAGCGTAATCTGTTGTCCCGACGGAGTCAGCAGAGGCAAGGTTCGCAATTCGTCCACGCTGTCACGAATTTCACGGGGGTAGCGCACATTGATCGGATAGCGCGCCAGGCCTTCGACAGTCCGCGCGACATTGGCCCCGCCTATAGCGCCCGAGACGATCTGCTGGACATCGGAGATGTTAAGGCCGTACCTCGCCGCTGCGGCGCGATCGATGTCGACATCGACATAGCGCCCGCCGGAAAGCCTCTCGGCCAGAGCCGAACTGACGCCGGGGATCGTCTTTGCCACACCCTCGACCTCGAGCGCCACCCGTTCGATCTCGGCAAGATCCTCGCCCGAGACCTTAACGCCGATCGGGCTCTTGATTCCGGTCGCAAGCATATCGATGCGATTACGGATAGGGGGTACCCAGACATTGGCGAGACCGGGCACTTGAACGACCCGGTCGAGTTCTTCGATCAGCGCATCGGTCGTCATGCCTTCGCGCCATTCCTCCCGCGGCCGGAACCGGATCGTGGTCTCGAACATGGTGAGCGGAGCCGGGTCGGTAGCCGTATCTGCACGGCCGGCCTTGCCGAAGACTGTTTCGACTTCCGGTACCGATTTGATGAGGCGGTCGGTCCGCTGCAGCAGCGCCGAGGCCTCGCCTGGCGATAGACCGGGAAGGGCGCTCGGCATGTAGAGCAGATCGCCCTCGTCGAGCGGCGGGAGAAACTCTCCGCCGAGCTGCGAGAAGGGGATCAGCGTGGTGAGGAAGATTGCGCCTGCAACCGCGAGCGTGGCTTTGGGCCAGCGCATCACCCAATTAAGCCCCGGTCGGTAAATCCTGGTCAGCCAGCGATTGAGGAAATTGGAGTCTTCTGACGGTATCTTACCCCTGATCAGCCAGCCCATCATCACCGGAACCAGCGTAACCGACAGCAGCGCAGCGGCCGCCATGGCATAGGTCTTGGTGAAGGCAAGCGGTGCAAACAACCGGCCTTCCTGGGCTTGCAGGGTAAACACGGGCAGGAACGACAAGGTTATGATCAGAAGGCTGAAAAACAGCGCGGGTCCGACCTCTTTCGAAGCATCGGCAATGATGCGCCAGCGTTCGTTGACCGAAAGCACCGTCTCGGGATTTTCATGCTCCCATCGCTCGAGATGCTTGTGCGCATTTTCGATCATCACAACGGCTGCATCGACCATGGCGCCGACCGCGATAGCGATCCCGCCCAGCGACATGATATTGGCATTCACCCCCTGGAAACGCATCACGATGAACGCCGCCAGCACGCCCAGGGGAAGGGTTATGATCGCGACCAGCGCTGAGCGCGCGTGCCACAGGAAAAGGGCGCATACGAGCGCGACGACGATGAACTCCTCGATCAGCTTGGTCGTCAAATTCTCCACCGAGGCGTCGATAAGCTGCGATCGGTCGTAGGTGGTGACGATCTCGACGCCCTCGGGAAGGCTCGCCTGCAATTCGTCCAGCTTTTCCTCGACCGCCTGGATTGCGCTGCGAGCGTCCGCGCCCTGTCTGAGAACGATGATGCCGCCGGCGACCTCTCCTTCGCCGTTGAGCTCGGCAATGCCGCGGCGCAGCTCCGGCCCGACCTGGATTGTGGCGACATCGCCAAGGGTAACCGGAACCCCGCCAGTTGCAGTCCTGAGGGGAATCTCGCGGAAATCGTCCAGCGTCGTCAGATAGCCCGACGCGCGTACCATGTATTCGGCCTCACCCATCTCGACGATCGAACCGCCGGCCTCCTGGTTGGACGACTGGATGGCGTTTACGATCTCGGCATGCGTGACGCCGAACGATGCCATCCGGTAAGGTTCGAGCACGACCTGGTATTGTTTGACCATGCCGCCGACACTCGCCACTTCGGCGATGCCTGGAATGGTCTTGAGCTCGTATCGCAGGAACCAGTCCTGCAGGCTTCGCAGCCCCGCCAGATCATGTCCGCCGGTGCGGTCGACAAGCGCATATTCGTAAATCCACCCCACGCCCGTCGCATCCGGACCGAGCGTGCTCGTAACACCCTCGGGCAGGCGGTTCTGCACCTGATTGAGATATTCGAGCACCCGCGACCGTGCCCAGTAAAGGTCGGTACCGTCCTCGAAAATGATATAGACGTAGCTGTCGCCGAACATCGAGTAGCCGCGTACGGTCTTCGCTCCCGGCACCGACAGCATGGTCGTGGCCATCGGGTAGGTCACCTGGTCCTCGACAATCCGGGGCGCCTGGCCCGGATAGTTGGATCGGACGACAACCTGGACATCGGACAGATCGGGCAAAGCATCGACCGGAGTTGTGCGGACGGCCCAGAACCCGCCAAGGGTCACAGCTATGGCGGCGAGGACGATGAAAAGCCGATTGGCGATCGAGGCATCGATAATGCGCGCGATCATTGCCCGGCACTCCTGATGGTCTCGATACGGGGGCCGGCGTCCTGCTGGGTGAAGGTAAAGCGCACTCTATCGCCTTCCTCGAACCCGCTGATCTGCGCTGCATTCTTCGTGCGGAAACTCATCGTCATGGCGGGCCAGTCTAGCCGCGGGACAGGTCCGTGCCGCAGCGTGACGGAGCCATCGGCAATCTTCTCGATCGTCCCGATTGCGCTGAATGTCGCTGGTTGGTCTTCACCGTCCCGGTCCGGGCCTGCCTCATCGATCGCACGAACATCGAGCCCTGCCAGGCTTGCCTCGGAATCGAGCAGGAACTGGCCCGAGGTCACGACCTCTTCGCCTTGCGAAAGGCCGGCCAGCACTTCGGTCCTGCCTCCCGCCTCACGGCCGATCCGGACTTCGGCAGGCATGAAGCCGCCCTCGTCCTGCTTGATCATGACGATGGTGCGGCGCCCGGTCCGGATCACCGCTTCGGAAGGAACCAGCAGAGCGCGCCGGGTGTCGGGGGTCAGCGAGACCTGCGCGAACATGCCCGGCTTGAGCCGTCCGGAAGGATTGGGCAATTGTGCGCGGACGGTGATTGTCCGGCTGGCATCCTGTACGCTCGGCAAGATCGCGATGATCGGTCCGGAAAATCTCTCATCGGGAAACGCGGTCAGGGTTGCACTGACAGGTTGGCCGACCCGGATATTCGCTGCTTGTGTTTCGGGCACCGATGCCTCGAGCCAGATCGGCGAGAATCCGGTTATTTCCGCCAGGGTCTGGCCTGCCATCACGGTCATGCCGGGTCGCACGCCGAGCATGGTGATGGCCCCGCCGGTCGGCGCGGTGACCGTGATCGTCGCCTGCGCGCGGCCGGTCCGGCCCACCGATGAAATTTGCCCATTCGACATGCCGAGCAGCCGCATCCGCTCGCGCATGGCCTGTGCAAGCTGTTCATCGCCGCTGTTCAGGACGGCCAGATATTCCTGCTGCGCTCCTCCCCATTCGGGTACGAGAATATCGGCCAGCGGCGCGCCTCGGCTCACCACATCGTCTGGAGCACGCCCATAGGTTCGTTGTACAAAGCCGCCAGCCCTTGGCTGGACAATTGCAACGTCCCGCCCGTTGTAAGCGAGAACACCGGTAACGGACACGTCCGGCTCAAGTACGCCGTATTCGGCCTCGGCGGTGCGGATGCCGAAGTTCTGGACAAGCCCCGCGTCGATCTGAACCCCGGAGGTGGCCTCCTCGCCAGCGCATTTGGGAACAAGTTCCATATCCATGAACGGCGATTTTCCAGGCTCGTCGAAACGCTGTCCCGGCACCATCGGATCGTACCAGTAAAGCACGTCCTCACATTCGGCGCTGGATGATCCCCCGTTGCCATTTGCCTGACTTCCGCTCTCACCCAGCTGCGATAACCCGTATCCTGCGGTGACGCTGATCAGGGCGACCGTTGCCGCCATCGTCCAGGATTTCTGGCGCGGCGACAGTTTGTCCCACGCGGCTCCCATTTTGGCTCTCATGGCTGGAACTCCGTATAGGTCAGTCGCAAGGTCGTAGCGGCTTCAACTGTCGCCTCCTCACGCTCAAGGATCTCGATTTGTAAGAGCGCCAGCGCCTTGATCGCTTCGATGACGTCGAGCAGTTCGGCGCGGTTTGCCGCGAAGCTGGCCCTTTCCAGATCAGCACGGCTTTGGGCGAGGGGTAGCAACTCCTCCGTGGCTCGCTGCCACTGCCGGTATGCGCTGCGCCAGGCGGCAAGGTCGGCCTCGAATTGCGCTTGCAGTTCGCGCAAGCGATCAAGCTGGATTGCTTGCGCTGCGCTCGCTTCGGTTTCAGCGGCGGCAATCCTCGGATTCTGCCGCCTGCCCGCAAAAATGGGGAGCGTGATCGAGCCCATGACCGAGACGACATCGCCGAACATCGGATCGCGCCGGCCATAGCTGACATTGATGCCGAAATCGGGCCGCTTCTCCGACCGGGCGAGATCGATCCTCGCCTCGGCCTGGCGCACCTGCGCGACAGCGAGAATGATCTCAGGATTATATTCCAGGGTCGCCCGAAGTTGTTCAACATCGACATCGGGCGCCGGAATGCTTCCAGTCGCCGTTGCGTCTTGCAAGGCAATGTATCGCGCAAGCATGGCCTGCGCCGCCTCGCGCTCAGCGTCGATGCGCGTCCGCATATCCTCGACCTCCAGCACGGCCCGGCGAATTTCGAGGCTTTCACCTGGCCTCGCCGATCCCGCCGCAACGGCGCTTCGCGCCAGGGGCACCAGCCTTTCGATCTGTGCAAGGGCGTCATCGGCAACGTTGAGGGCCTGTTGTGAGTAAGCGAGCGAAATCCAGGCCCTTCCCGCACCAAGACGCGCCATATGGCGCGCATGAGCGAGCTGCGCGGTGGCGAAGTCGATATCGGCTGTGGCCATCCCGGCTCGGGCGTGTCGTTTCGCAAGATTGGGAATATCCTGCTCGACGCCGACCTGGATCTGCGTGGGAAGCTGTCGATCCAGCTGAAACGCGGCCGGGCCGCTGATTGGCAGATTCTGGATACCCGCACGCAGCCTGGGATCCGGCAGTTCGTCGGCAGCATCCGCGACCTGGCGGCGGGCATCGACTTGTAGTTCTCGCGCTCTAACCTGGGGCTGGTCGGCCACGGCNGCTCTCAAGGTTTCTTCATACCCAATCGACTGGGCGTAACTTGCGGGCGCCAAGGCCAGCAGAACCGGAAGTGCGGTCCAACGTAGTCGTTTCATGATTCTCATTCCGCTAGAGTGCGCGACCAGTACGCGTTCGGGACAATCAGCCAGCGACTTTGGTGCCAGCAGAATGTCCAGCCATAATTTGCAGAGATCCCCCTGCATCGATTTCAGGCCTCAGCTTGCGGAGGTGGCGGTTCCGGTCCTGCTCCAGTCTCACCCGGTGTAGAGCTGCCGAAACCGGTGAATCGCAAGCGCGCGGCTGACAGCGTGCGTACTTCCGACGCATCGTTGCCAATCGCCATCGGCGCGATACAGCCGAGCGAAACAAGGCAACCAGCGCCTACCTTATCACAAGGCGGTTTTTCACCTTCGTTTGGAACCCCAGACGTGAGCAGTTCATCGCACTGGCGCTCGACCATTATCGGCTCCTGCGGAAGCGTCGACGCATGAGCTGCCGATTGGACGAAAAGTCCAAATCCAATCAGAATGAGGCCGAATGCGCGCAGCATTCCGATCACCCGGCACCAAGAGGGCGCGACTTGGCAGTCAGGCGCGAGTCAAACCGCCTCAGCCAAGGGAAAATCGTTGTTGTCGGGCTAGGTGTTATCATGAAGTTTGCTGGCTCTTATGAGCAAAAGGGTCCTGCCCCGCAGGCTAGTGCGGGGCAGGTGGGGGGTGAAGCATTCGACAAAGATTGGCGCCCGGTTTTAACCTTCTTCGCCCTGCGACATCTGTTCCTGCTTTTTCTTCATCATTTCGTTGCAGTTACGCATCATCTCCATCATTTCGGCGCGCATTTCGGGATCGTTCATCATGGCCATCATGCCCGACATCTCCATTCCGGACATATCGCCCTGCATCTCGCCGCGCTCCTGTTGCTGCGCGCCTTGCGCTCTGTCGGGCTGATGATCGACCTTCGGCTGCGCTATGGCCGCTGATGCGAGGCCAATCGTTGCAAGAGCACCAAGCGCGGTAATTTTGAAGTTGTTCATGGGGTTTTCCTTTCATTTATCAAATAGCGCGCTGCACAAATCTTCAGGTCATCGTGCGAGCACACATGCGAATCGTATCGAAATCACGTCCCGGTAGATGTCCCGTTCTTGCGCATGCACATTGCAAGCATGGCCAGGCAGGGCAGTACATAAAGAAACGGAAGAATTGCTGCGAAGCCGAGCCACATGGATCCGAGCGCAAGCGCAGCGAGTGCCAAAACAGCGCTGGCTGCGAGCAGCCATTTGCGCCGCTGGCTCGAAACACCCGAACAAGATACGCCCGACTTCTTATTCGAGGTACTGGCGGTCGCAGAGACCGGCACCAGGGCGCGGGACGACGGGATGTTCATTTCTTTTCCTTCATCGAATCAACCAATACGAAGAAGATAGGGCTTCCCATCATTGGAAGGTCAAGGCATTTTGTGGAGATTTTCTCGGCTTTCAGCCAGCCACCTTGCATTCCCATCATTGGAAGGTTAAAGCGCCCGCATGAAACATTCACACACGATTGGCGAGGCGGCTGCAGCGAGCGGGGTTTCTGCCAAGATGATCCGACATTATGAAAAGATCGGTTTGATCGAGGCGGCGGACCGGACCGATGCCGGGTACCGCCTCTACACTCCGGCAGATATTCATACGCTCCGGTTTGTGCGGCGCGCCCGCAATCTGGGCTTTTCGGTCGACGATATTTCCGAACTGCTCGATTTATGGAAAGATAGTGCCCGAGCGAGCAAGGACGTGCGCCGAGTAGCGGATGGCCATCTTTCGGCCCTGCGATCGAAGGCTGCCGAAATCCATTCGATGATAGACGCGCTCGAACATCTTTTCGAGAATTGCACGAATGACGAACGTCCCGACTGTCCCATCCTCAAGGACCTCGCGGACGATGCCAATCCGGCTCGTGCCAAGGACGTTGGTCACAAGTTTGGCTTCGAGCGCGTTTGCTAGGCTTCGGACGGTGCTCAGTATCGCGCAAAGACGCTCGTGGTACGATCCGTTCTTACGCCCGTAATCGTCCACGTGCCTGTCTTGGCACCGCCCATGCCCGGCGAACCTGCAGGCATGCCGGGAAGCGTGATGCCTGAAATCCGCGGGCGTTCCTCCAGCAGGCGGTCAACGCTGTCGGTCGGCACATGTCCATCGACGAAGTAGCCGCCGATGAGCATCGTGTGGCATCCCTCGAGCCCGGCGGGCACACCCTGGCGTTCCTTGATTAGGGCGAGGTCGTGGGTCGCGACCATCTTCACCTCATATCCGCTGGCTTCGAGATAGTCGCCGTAGCTCTCACAGCAACCGCACTGAGGGTTCTTGAAGATCGTGGCAAACGGTCTTGCTTCCTGTGCCGCCGCTGCCGAGGGCAGCAGCGCGAGGGCCGAAAACGACATCAAAACCTTGGGTAACAAACGCATCAGTTTTTCCTTTCAGTTAACTCGAATGGTGGCCATCATCCCTGCGGCCTGGTGTTCGAGAATATGGCAATGAAACATCCAGTCGCCCGGGTTGTCCGCTACGAACGCGATCTCGACGCGTTCTTCGGGCGCCATGAGGACGGTGTCCTGCCACTCTTGATATCGTGTCGGCTGTCCATTGCGCGACAAGACGCGGAAACTGTGGCCATGCAGATGGATCGGGTGCCACCACGCAGTCTCATTGGTCATGTCGAGGAGAAGCGTGGTTCCTCGCACGGCAGATATAATCGGATCGTGAACATGGCCGCTCGCCGAAACGCCGTTGACGGTCCAGCCCATCATTCCTCCGGACATCATTCCCGAACCTCCCATCCGCCCCATCATCATGCCGGAGCCGGTTCGTTGTTCGTTCCTCGCGTCAGAGCCGCTGGCTGTTCGCCCCATCATGCCCATCATCCCGCCCCCGAATATGATCCGGTGACGCTCGGCCGTTGCCAGTTCGGGTTCGGCGAGAGGGTTGGGCGGCAGCGGCGCTGGGTCGGACAGACGCCTTTCCCTGACCTCTTTGCCCTGACACTCGAATGTGGTGAGTTCGTATTCCAGTCCATCATAGAAGACATCGCGCAGTGAATGCCGGGTCCCGGCGGGATAATCGAAATCGACGATCAGATCCGCCCGCATTGCCGGCCCGAGAAGCAGGGGCGCGCTTAGACGGTGAGGCTCGACGGGCTGGCCGTCGAGCGCGACGACCATTGGATCGAGTTCACCGAAATCGAGCCCGAAGATGCGGGCATTGGCAGCGTTCACGAGCCGCAGCCTGATCCGCTCATTCGGCCTCGCAATCAGTGGTGCCGCCGGCTTTCCGTTGATAGTGATCGTGTTGCCGATCCGGCCTGCCATCATCGCGTCGTGCCGACTGCCGAACCCTCCACTTATTTGCCCCTGGTCATTGAGCCTCCAGTCGTCGAGCATCCAGACGAGGTCGCGATCGACCTGCGGCGGATCTGCCTCTTCGATAATGAGCGGTCCGTAGAGGCCGCGACCGACCTGCTCGAAGCTGCGCTGATGGGGATGGTACCAGAAAGTGCCCGCATCCTCCGGCGTAAAGGCATATCTGAACCTTTCGCCGGGCTCCACGGGGGGCTGGGTGAGGTGGGGAACGCCATCCATCGCGTTGGGAACACGAACGCCGTGCCAATGGATGGTTGTTTTTTCCTCGAGAGCGTTTTCCAGCAGGACCTCGAAGGCCTCTCCCTGCCCAAGCCTGAGAGCAGGACCCGGTACCGAGCCATTGTAACCCCACACCGGTATTTGAGAGGCTTCGCCGACGAGTGGCGCGCTGGTCGTTCCGGTTTTGAGGACGCGGCGGCCGGCGGTTGTGCTGGCACCCACCGGCGTTCTACCTCCGGCTCCCAGAACGGCGGCCAATCCGCCGCCAATGGCCAGAGCACCGGAACCGGCGAGGACCGCGCGGCGCGTCAATCGTGATTCTTTTGATTGCATAGAAAGCATCTCCGCATCGCCAGATTAAGGTTCGACCGACAATGTAGTCCTTCCCATCATGGGAAGGTCAAGGCCGCCTATTGGACATAGACCGTTAAAGGCACGGAAGACCCCGAAACTTCTCTGTATGAAGGACGCGCAGGCAGGTGCAGGACAATTGTCCTCAACCCCGAACTTCGCGCCTACCGTTCGCCGGAGTCCAGCGCCGCTTCTCTTGATATGCGGGTTCAGANTTGGCGCNNGGTCATCGTCGCCGTTAGCTTCTTGGCTGCTGCNATNTCTTGGCCAGCTCTTTCCAACGACCGGGGCGTGGCAGCAGCATNGGAACCTTGCGCATATAAGCGCGATACTCGTCGCCAAATTTANNGATCATGTCGCGTTCTTCCTTGCGNGCGAGAAGATAGTAGGCNAGCACGATNACCGGGAACAGAACGGNCGAAAAGATTGTCGGCCAGTGAATGACGCCTTCTCCGAACAGAGCNAGAAACANCCCGGTATACTGCGGGTGCCGTACGAAACGATATNGTCCATCGGTGACAAGCCGNTCATCGTGACGCGCCTTATAGACCGCGCGCCATCCGTGAATGAACATTCCCACGCCGATGATCGCTAGCGAGTAGCCTATCAGCATCGAGACAAACATCCCGGTTTCGCCTAGACCCACGAGTGTCGACCACAGGTTGGCGCTGACATACTCCCGATCGATCCCGAATGATCGTATGAGAAGGTATACGGTCAAAGGGAAGCCGAACATTTCAGCATAGAGGGCGATGATGAAAGCCTGCACAAGGCCGGCGCCGGTCCATTCGCGCCATCCACGCGGGGCGAAGTACCGGTAGAAAATCCACGATACGATGACGATCATGATCGCCGCTAAACCCCAAGCCATCGGTTTTTCCCCTTCGCTTGCCTATGCCGACAGGGTTTCCTGTCTTGCGTAATGCAGCCCGCTGCCACGCAGTTCTGGCATCGCCACAGACCGGGGATATGCTGCGGCTCATTCCGCAGCTCCACACCGAACAGCCTGCGACGGTCCACTCTCCGGGGCCCGGCACCAAGGTGCCGCTTACCATCGTTGGAGGGTCAAGAGGTATTTGCATCAAGCACGAATAAAGGTCTCGATTGAGACAAACCCATCCTTGGTCGTTACAGCCTTGGGCCAAGGAACGGACCCGGCACCAAATTGTTGAAAGTCTGGAATCTTGCGAGCCGGCCTTGACCTTCCCATGATGTCAAACATTAGGTTTGCTGGACCCGACGATTCGATGCGGCGGTCACGTCCTCCATTTGATTTGGCGGAGATGGCTTCCCATCGAACGGAACGCCAAACTTTTGGAGAGACAGATGAAAACCAGCGAAATTATGACTAGCGATCCGGCATGCTGCAAGGAAGACCAAAGTCTTCAGGACGCTGCCACACTTATGGTCGAAAATGATTGCGGGCAAATCCCGGTCGTCGACGATGAGGGTGGTCTTGTCGGCGTGATCACGGATCGCGACGTGTGTTGCCGGGCCATCGCTGAGGGAATGTCGGCGGAGACACGCGTCGGAGACGTGATGACCCGGTCGGTTGTCAGCGTTACTCCCGACACCTCTCTGGAAGACTGTCTGGCATCCATGGAGAAAAACCAGGTTCGCCGTGTCCCGGTTATCGACGATGACGGGAAATGCTGCGGCATGGTTTCGCAAGCCGATGTCGCCCGTACCGGAAGCGATGCGAAGACGGCCGAGCTCGTGCAGGAAGTTTCCCAGTCACGCGCAGATGGGAAATCCTCCGGCTGTTGTTAGGGCGGCGACATGCAGCAGCCGCTCCTTGAAGGGAGCGGCTGCCGTCTTCATCGTACCGAAGTCGAACATCTTCCGGCTACCAAATCGAGGGCACTCCCATGGACAAGCGTATCGTTCTGATTACAGGCGCGAACGGATATATTGGGCGCGCGCTGACGCAGCGCCTCGGCAGGACATATCGCGTGATTGGTCTCGACCGGTCTCCCGTCGAGGATAATCCCGATCTCGCCGCTTCTTATTCGATAGATCTCGCCGATGACGCGTCCGTGTCTGCTGCCCTCGAAAAGGTCAGGGACGATTTCGGAGACCAGCTTGCCGCCTGCATCCACCTGGCCGCCTATTTCGATATCACCGGCGAGCCCAATCCTCTCTACGAGACGGTCAACGTCGAGGGTTCACGCCGACTGATCACGGAGCTGCAGGCCTTCGACATCGAACAGTTCATCTATGCAAGCTCCATGCTTGTTCACGAGCCCAAACCGCTGCCGGGCGTACGTATCGACGAATCCAGTCCGCTTGGACCGACCTGGCCTTACCCTCAATCGAAGGCCGATGCGGAACAGGTACTGCGCGAGAACCGTGGCGACATTCCGGTTGTGTTCCTGCGGTTTGCCGGGGTCTACGACGACAAGGGGCATTCCGCCTTTCTCGCCGAACAGATTGCCGGCGTCTATGAGCACCGCGTGTCGGCGCATCTGTATCCGGGGATGTTGTGCGCTGCACAATCGGCACTGCATCTTGAAGATCTGATCAAGGCGGTCGAGCAGACTATCGCGCGTCGCGCTGACCTCGAGGACGATTTGCCGATACTTGTCGGCGAGCCCGAAACGCTGGGCTATGCCGAGATACAGGACATCGTCCATTGCCAGATCCACGGCAAGGAATGGACGACAGTGCGCATTCCAAAGAGCGTGGCGAAACTGGGCACGTGGGTCGAGGAAGAAGTCCTTGGCCATGAAGGCTTCGTCAAGCAGTGGATGGTCGATGACGCCAACGCCCATTACATTCTTGATATTTCACGTGCCCGGAACCTGCTGGGGTGGGAGCCAGAGCACTCGCTCCGCGACACACTTCCGATCATCATCGACGCGTTGAAAGCCGACCCGCAGGACTGGTACGAAACGAACAAGCTGAACACGTCCCGCGTGGCCTGGCATCCAAAGCGTTCGGACGCAGAGAAGACCGAACCGGCGCGACCTCAATCGCAAGACACCGATATCGCGCATGATGGGCACCAGATGGACGGCGACATGAACAATATGGACGGCGATATGCAGCATATGGACGGACCCCAGCGCGGTACCCGCTGGACGCAGTTTGCTGTCATCGGACTCGGCCTCTGGCTTGCTGCAAGTCCGGGTGTTTATGACGTCGTATCCGCCGATACTGCCCGTGCGTCGGTCGTAGCGGTCACTCTCGAGCGGGGTTTGCCGTCGATCGAATGGCGGGCCAACGCTCTTGCTCTGAGCGATATGCTGAGCGGGATCGCATTGATGATTTTCGGCGCGATGTCGCTTTCGAAGCGTACCGCATGGCTAGGGCAGTGGGCGACAGCCTTTATCGGTATCTGGCTGCTTTTCGCGCCCTTGTTCTTCTGGAGTCCGAGCGCGGCCCAATATCTGACCAATATGCTTGTCGGTACATTGGCAATCGCATTTTCCGTGCTGGTGCCGATGATGCCCGGAATGAGCATGGAAGGGATGATGGACAAGAAGTCCATCCCGCCCGGGTGGACCTACAGTCCCTCGACCGATGCCCAGCGATTCCCGATTGTTGCGATGGGCATTATCGGCCTTTTGATATCGCGCATGCTCACCTCCTACCAGCTTGGCCATATCGATATGGCGTGGGAGCCGTTTTTCTCCGGATCGCTCGCAGATCCCAAAAACGGGACCGAGGAAATCATCACTTCAGATGTATCCAAGGCCTGGCCGATCCCGGATGCCGGGCTTGGAGCGGTCAGCTATGTGCTTGAAATCCTGATGGCGGTCATGGGAACCCGCGCACGCTGGCGCACCATGCCGTGGATGGTCACCTTCTTCGGCATTCTGGTCATTCCGCTGGGTGTGGTCAGTATCTATTTCGTGATCATTCAGCCGATCGTGATCGGAACGTGGAGTACGCCGGCGCTGATTGCTGCCCTTGCGATGCTTATCATGATCCCGTTCTCTCTCGATGAAGTCATCGCCATGGGGCAGTATCTCTACTGGTCGAAAAAGGAAGGAAAACCGCTCGTCCGAACCTTCTTCAAGGGCGGCGCGGTGGCACACGGCGAAATCGACGATACCGACTATATGACCGATGCGCGCTCGATCTGGAACAACACGGTGCGCGGCGTGACCTTCCCGTGGACCCTGATGGCCAGCACGGCTCTGGGAGCCTGGTTGATGCTGACAAGGATAACGCTTGGCAGCGAGGGGGCGATGGCCAACAGCGATCACGTGGTGGGTGCTTTGGTGATTACGGTGGCAATCATCGCGACTGCGGAAGTCGCGCGCACCCTGCGCTTCATAAACGCTGCATTCGGAGCTTGGCTTGTCGCAGCGCCATTCCTCCTAGCGGGAGCGTCGTCTGCCGGAACGGTGGCGTCGGTTGCGGTCGGTCTGCTTTTGATCGGACTGAGCCTGCCTCAAGGCAAGCGTAGCGGTGAGCATTATGCTGGCTGGGATCGGTTTGTCGTATGACCGGTTGACCCGAGCAAAGCGGATCTGGCGCTCTTCCTTTAGGAACAGGATGAAGACGAGGTCGGACCCGCATTCTTCTCAGAGCATCGCTAGAAATGTGCCCTGAGTTCCCACAAGATAAGTAGGAGTATTTACATGACCCTTTCAATTGGCTCGACAGCCCCCGATTTCACAGCCCAGACCACACAAGGAAACATTCATTTCCATGATTGGATGGGTGACAGCTGGGCAATCCTCTTTTCCCATCCCAAGGCATTTACACCGGTTTGCACGACCGAGCTTGGTTATATGGCCGGGCTTGGCGAGGAATTTGCCAAACGCGACACCAAGATTATTGGCCTTTCGGTCGACAGCAGCCAGGATAATCGCGATTGGCTTCCCGATATCGAGGAGGTGAGTGGAAATAAGGTCGACTATCCCGTGGTCGGCGACAGCGACCTTCAGGTCGCCAAGCTTTATAATATGCTGCCGGCCGACGAAGCGGGTAATGCGGAGAGGCGAACCGCAGCCGATAACGCCACCGTCCGCGCTGTCTATATCATCGGGCCAGACAAGAAAATTCGCGCCATGCTGCTTTATCCGATGAGCAGCGGGCGGAATTTCGATGAAGTGCTCCGGCTGCTGGATTCGGTGCAACTCACCGAACGCAAGGGTGTAGCGACACCGGTTAATTGGCAGAAGGGTGATGATGTGATCATTCCGCCTTCCTTGTCGGACGAAGATGCGAAAGCCAAATATCCCGATGGCTGGGACGAAAAGAAACCGTATTTGCGTGTGATCCAAGAACCGATCGACTAATTGCGCGANCAGGTTGCCAGCAATTGCATGTCGGCGTGAATATAGCATGCTCATGCTAGNATTTGAGCGCGTCGCCACACCTGCGAGTGGATCTATCTGTTCGATATATAGATTGGCAAGAAGCGTAAGCGATTAGGTGTACGGTNAAACCAAATCCGGTCCNGATCGGTTTTCTCCTCGTTAATCGAATGGCNGCCCCACCTCCCCCTGAACCCTGCGGATCGCAGGTGTNCCGGGGCCGTTCAGGAACCCCGCGCTTCACCCAACCCTGGCGCGGGGTTCCGNCTNTCAGGTACAATNGCTGTTGAGCGCGGCTATGTTGGTCAAAGGACTGCGGCGTCCGCCGAGCTTGGACACCTCAGCTGCGTGACGGGGTTGAGGAGCTGTCAGAAAGTTTGACGCAATTGACCTCGACCTTCATTTGGTGGAGGNCTATGCCACATCCGCGAAATACAATGAANNCTCGCGTGTGAAGCCTCTGTTCGNAAGAGTACTATGGCAGACCTATTTGANGACTTCATATGGGTAAGGGCCGTTCGTGGTTGCTAGTCGCTTGATGGCCGAACCGACTCATGCTGTCGAACCACTACCTTTGCACGACGGCAAGACGACCGTTGTTAGCATCATAAGCAGTTCGGCTGCTGTTTTGGCAGCTTGCTCTTGCTGCATTCTACCGATGGTGCTGGTTGCCGCCGGGCTGAGTGCGAGCCTGAGCAGTGTTTTGGCACCTCTGGGTTCGCTCCATTGGCCAATGACCGCATTTTCGGTGATTGCGGTGGCGGCTAGTTGGCTCATTGTTCTGCGCAAGTATCGGCATAAGAGTCATTGCCACTCCCAGGCCGCAGTTAAATGGCTCAAGAACCGTCAGATAATTTTGCTCCTGGTTGCAACCGTGATGAGCTTCATCGCGGCCGCCTGGGGCTATTTCGAGCCAACTCTCATGAAAGCATTTATGTAATCCGAGGTTCTGAGAGAACGACACTCGGACTGGCTCCTTTTACTGCGATAGCGAAACTTTGCGGGGGCCTATAAAGCGCGACCGGACAATGAGGGTTCAGACGATCTTCTGCGCGCAACGTCCTACAGACAAATGCGCCTTGGCAATGTTCGAGGGGAAGCATCTTCGGAATCGAGCGAAAAAAAAGCGGTCTTAATTGCGACAGGTTCAAAAAAGCCCCCCAATCCCGAAGGACTCCAATTCGATTGTCATCCCGATGTGGTTCTGATGATAGCCTCCCCGGTTCGATCAAATGATTGGGAATGCGGATAGCGCGCAATAGCCCGCACATGGCTCCGCGGTGGCCAAGGCAATCCAACCTATCCCTGCGGTGATTTCCCGCCGAGCTCGTGCAGTCGCTCGACAGCATCTTCAGAGCAATTTCCGCATTTCAGATTGGTAGGCACGGCCACGTCGATTTTTTCAAGGTAGGGCAGGTCCAGCACGGCCCTGATCTGCTGAAATTCGAAAAGGTGAGACATCGCCATTCAAGCGGGGGTTGCGTTTGCCTGCCTGTATGATCGTCGAGACGCGCCCCCCTGCACAATCAAGCGCAGGATAGACCAGCGTGTCTTCCGGTAGGCCAAACAGCTTTCGCGCACGGCCCTGAAGGGATCGCGGGTTGGCCATTTTCGAGGTTTTCCGGCTTTTTAGCCCTGCGCGTTTGCCCATGCGCCCATGGAGCCCAGATAGACGTCGAGGTGTTTGAAGCCTTGGCTTGCGAGCCAGCCCGCTGCTACGCTCGCCCTCATGCCGCTGGCGCACATCAAGGTGTAATGACGGTCGCGATCGAGCTCTTTCCAGCGGGTGTTGAGCTCGCCGACATAGACATGTTCGGATCCATCGATGCTGCCTTGCTGCCGTTCGTCAAGGGCGCGCACGTCGAGCAAGGTCCAATCTTCGCTGTCCTCAGCGAGCCTGCGTGCGACTTCCTCGGTGTCGATCATGGCAATACTTTGCATCGCTTTGCCCTGTGCGGCGGCTGGGATCACGCCGACATAGCCGCCGACAATATTATCGAGACCAATGCGCACCAAATGCGCCATAGCTTGAGCGAGCTCGTCTTCTTCGGAAGCGATTAGGGCTATCGTGTCGCCTTCGCTGATGAACCACCCGGCAAAGGCGGGTATCATTCCCACTGGAAGGCACACGGCACCCTGCATATGACCGGCGGCATAGGCGAGCGGCTCGCGTACATCGACCAGGTGATCGGCGCCGCTCTCGCCAAGGTCATCCAGCCCCAGATGCTTTGGCCGCATGACTCGCGGCGCGGCATTGGCCCCTTCGAGATTGAGCCGCTCCATTAGCCGAAAGTAGGGTGGCTGGTAATGATGCTCTGCTACTTTCGCCTTGATGAACTCGTCGCGGTCAGCAATGCGCAGCCGCGGGTTGTTGCGCCGCTCATGGCCGATTGTCGAGAATTCCCGGTCTGCCATTCCGGACCCGCAAACCGATCCGGCACCGTGCGCCGGGTAGATGATCGTCTGGTCACCCAGAGCGCAAATCTTTTGCAATGAATCGTACAGGAGGCCCGCGACCTCCCGCGCGCGCTCGGGATAGAAATCGGTTCGGCCGACGTCGCCCACGAAGAGCGCATCGCCGGTGAACACGCCGACCGGTCCTTCGGGATAATCGTCGTCGTGAAAGACGAAGGCGAGATGATCGTCGGTGTGACCGGGGGTTTCGAGCACTTCGACCCTGATCTTACCGATCTCGAAAACATCGCCCTCTCGCGCGGTGTCGGCGAACACAACCTCATCCGCAGGGTTTGGACCGTGCAGAACCCGGGCGCCGGTCATTTTGGCCAGTACCGGCGATCCCGTGATGAGATCCTCATTCCTGTGCGTTTCGAAGATATGCGTGATCTCCAGCCCTTCGGCGCGGGCTCGCTCGAGATATATCTCGCAGTCGCGGCGCGGATCGATGACCGCTGCCTTGCCCTGCGAACCGATCAGATAGGAAAGGTGCGAAAGGCCGGGGGTCTTTATCTTCTCAAGCAGCATATCTTACCTCGTTGTTGGAATGTTTCCGCAAGTCCGCATCGATCTAGTCGATCCCGAGTTCGGCCTTGAGCGCCGAGACGTTCTCGAAGCGGTCTTCTTCTGGGCGGGCTATTGCGGGCTTGGCGTTGACCCAGGTGTTCTCGCAGACGAATTCGAGCATCGCTGCCGCGAGGTCGGCGTGCCGGCAGCGAAAGCAACCTTCGGCAAGGCGCTCGTCGGAAATGACGGCTTCACCGGTATAGGGTTCGTCGAGGAGCCAGCCCGGTCGCGCAGCCGTCCATTTCAGGCCTTTCGCGCGCTCCAGAAGATCTTCCATGGCGCGCATCTGTTCGAGAATATTGTGCAAGGCTGGTCTTGCTGTGAGCTCGAACCATGCAGGAACGCTGGGCTGCGGCTCTACAAACGCCGCCGATATCACGACGATCCGGGAAATGCCGGTCGTCGACATCGCTTCCACCAGCTTGCGGGTTCCCTCCGTATAAAGCGGAGGCGGATCGATCGCCGTAGATGGACTAAACTCTATACCGAGTGCGGAAATAACAGCACGGCAACCTTCGAGCTCGCTGCTGAAGTCGTCATTGAGTACATCGCACTGGAGGTACTCGACGTTGTCGACCCGGTCCGATGGTTCGGGCAAGGTGTGCTCGAAGGCTCGAACCTCCATGCCCTTGCGAACCGCATGGCGTAATATTTCCGTGCCGGTCTTTCCTCCGGCACCGAAGACCGCAAGGGGGGCTGCATCGCTCACAGGCTCAGCTTCCACTGTAGCACCTCATTATAAATTCGGCCGCGCGTGCCGGGCCGATCATGATCATGGAGCGGGCACCGACGCACGCTGGCGCCCGCTCGCTCGTGTTCACGCTTCGCTGTTGCCGCAGGTCGTGTACCCCCAGAACCCGAACTCGTCCTTCATCCGGGGGCCGGCGACGATGAGCTCCTGCATCTGCAGGCCCGCGTCTCCTTCGTCATCGAGAAGGCGCGTGCGGATACGAAGCTCACCATCCGCATACTCTTCCGAGCCGCTTGCCGTCACGGGGATCAGCTTGCCGTTGATCTTGATCGCCCCGCGACCGCTGTTGTCGTAGACGAACGACGGAAACGCGACCTCTGTCAGGCGAAACTGGCACGTGTTCTCGGCTCCCAGCGCGGTGAGGTCCGCGTCGCTCATGGTCTCGGGCAGCATGAGGCCGGGGCTGAGATTGGCAAGAGCGCTCGCAGCACTCTCTATCGGCGCCGCCGTTGCCGGAGGATCGAGCTGTGCTTCGCGGTCATTACCGATCGCGGTGTTGGTATTGCAGGCCGCCAGAGGGAGGGCTGCAAGCGTCAGGATTGCGATCTTGTTCATTGCTGCATCTCCTCGGGCAGGCGTTCTTCGGTGCGCGGACCGTTTTCCTCGATGTCCTGGATGAGATATTTCATCTCGGCGATCTCGCGCCGCTGCGCGACGATGATGGCCTGCGCGAGTTCGCGAACCCGCGGATCCTTCAGGCTCGCTCTCTCGCTGGTCATGATCGCGATCGAGTGGTGCGGGATCATCGCGGCCATGTATTCGGTATCGTCCACCGTGGTCTGGCTGCGTACGAGCCATAGCGCGAGCGCGAAGACGACGGCTCCGACACCCAGGATGATGAAGTTCTTGGTCCGGTCCTTGTACATGCCCCACATGAAGAGAAGCATGACCACCATCATCATCGCGCCCATGACGAACATCATCCAGAAGCGCGTCTCGCTCCAGAAAACGTCGTCCATGTCGAAGCTGTTGGCATACATCAGGAAGAACATGATCACGGTCGAGGTCGATACCATTGCCATGAACCGCCAGTAGTTGCCGCCCCCTCCACCTTTTTCGTGTGCATCGTGCCTAGCTTCAGCCATATCAATTCTCCTTTTCGCTCATGGTTTGATAGACATATTGGGCGGTGCAACTGATCATCAGGAACCCGGTAAGGGCGGCGATGCCGGAAATGGCGCGCATGTGCCCGGCGGGCAGAATATCGCCGAGACCGACCGTCGAGATCGTGATCAGCGCGAAGTAGTAATAATCCATCCAGCTGTTGATGACGTCCTTCTCGAGCCCGCCAAGGCCCCAGACGGAAGCGAGATACATTCCGCCCGCGAATATGCCGGCGATGACCAGATGGCTGAGAAGAACGAGGCTGGAGCCTGCAAGCAGCCGGAAATGGCGTGGGTCCTTGCCTGGCGGAGAAACGGCTTTCGCCCCGCGCAGCATCAACATGTGGAAGTAGAGAGAGATCGCGAACAGCGCGAAACCGAGAAGCAGTGCCCAAATCATAGCGAGACCCAACCCAGGGCCTTGGCACCCATCCAAAGACCCATACCGATCATGAACAGGTTCTCGGTCAACGATACGAAGCCGAGCGGCACGTTNCTGCCTCCGCCGACGCAAGCGCATTTCAACTCGCGCTTGTCGATGTAGACCGCCTTGAACACGCTGACCGCGCCGACCGTCCCTATGAACAGCGATACCGGAACCGAGACGATCGGAAGCGCGTGCGCGACCATTAATATTCCAGCCAAACCCTCACCGAACGGATATAGAAATCCATATCGTACCCAGCGTCGCGCCAGCAGATCGTAGTTGAGGAACATGGTCGAGAAGCTGCGCACGTCCTGCAACTTCTGGATCGCGAGCAAGGCCATCGATAGGCTGACAAACCATTCGACCGCTTCCACCGTGAAAATCGTGTCGAAAACGTACCAGCTAATTGCCAGACCCAGGAGGAAAGCGACGCCGAAAATGGCAATGACGGGCTGGTAGCTGGTCTCGTCATCACCGGCTTGCGTTCTTTTCTTGCCGACATGCTCACGGACATCGTCGTAACCTCCGATGCGCTTCCCGCCGATGAAGGTTTGGGGGGTGGTTTCTACCCCATGCTGCTCTTTGAACGCATCGGTCTCCTCGCGCGTTTTCAAATGGTGGTCGTCCACCTCGAAACCTTCGCGTTTGAGCAAATCGACCGTTTTCAATCCATACGGACAAACGTGGTCCGGCATGACCATTCGGTAAACGGTGGCAGTTTTAGTCGTCACGATATGCTCCGTCTTGAATTTCTTTTGATCCGCGAACTTGGCGCCTCGATCCTCGTCGGCTTTTGGTCGCTGCCTTTGCGCTCGTGTTCTACTAACGGGGTCACCGCCTCTCTTCCGCCGGTCTTTCTGAAGCGGAGTCCATCGCTTGCGAACGCCTGGACAAATAGAACCATTCGGCGATGAAAACGGCGGCAATGCCTGCGACCGCATAGGCGACGACCGCAGGGTCGGTTTTGAGCTTGGCGAAGGCAAAAGCTGTCAGGACTACGCTGTCCGCCACGAGTGCCGACCATAGCACCCAGGCACGCGCACCGATCTCTTCCCGCAAACCGCGCAGCACGCCCCAATGCACAAGCATGTCCATTACGAGATAGAAAAATGCTCCGAGCGAAGCGATCCGCGACAGATCGAACAGGACCGCGAGCGTGCCGGCAATCACTACGGTATAGACCAGCATGTGACTGCGGATCGGTCCGCTCATGCCGAAATGGCTATGCGGGATCATCTTCATNTCGGTCAGCATCGTCAGCATTCGCGAAACGGCGAAAACNCTGGCGATGACACCCGAGGTCGTGGCTGCGATCGCGATTGCGACTGTGAAATAGAAGCCAAGCTCTCCGAGCGCGGGGCGCGCAGCTGCCGCAAGAGAGTAATCGCGCGCCTCGGCTATTTCTGAAGTGCTGAGGCTGGCGCCGACCGCCACCGCGACGAGAAGGTAGACGACCACGCATACTGCGATCGAAATGATAATGGTTCTGCCGACATTCCGATGCGGATCGATGATTTCGCCGCCGCTGTTGGTGATGGTGGTGAAACCCTTGAAAGCGAGGATCGAGAAAGCGACCGAAGCGAGCAACGCGTCGAGGCCCGAAAGCGCGACCGGCTCTGCGAAGGCACCGCCTGAAAATCCGGTGGCCCAGATCGCCGCAATTGCGAACAGGGCGATGCCGCCGATCTTGATTGCCGACATAATGAGCGAAAACCCGCTGACCGATTTGTTGCCGGCAGCATTCACGAAATAGGCGAAAACGATGAGGGCCAGTGCCGCGACGGAGACCAGAATGCCGCTGCTTTCGAGCCCAAAGGGCCGCAAGGCATAGGTCGCGAAGGTCCGAGCGACCAGGCTTTCGTTGATGACCATCGACAGCGCCATCAGGAGCGATGCCGATGCTGCAACGACGCCCGGTCCGTAAGCCTTCTGAAGGATCATCGCGATGCCGCCAGAGGAGGGCCAGCGGTTCGACATCTTGATGTAGCTGTAGGCGGCAAGCGAGGTAACCAGCGCGCCGACTATGAAAGAAAGCGGAAATAACGGTCCAGCCAGTTCGGCAATCTGGCCGGTCAGTGCGAAGATACCTGCGCCAATCATGACGCCGGTCCCCATCGCGACACCGCCCAGCAACGTTATCGAGCCCGCATTCTCGCTATGTTGATCGTCGCCATCTGTCTGCAAGTCTTTCCCCTGTCTATGTCATCCCGTCCGAGAAGCATCACGACAAGCAGTACGTTGGGCAGAGGTTCACCCCTTAAAAAGATCCAGCATTTCTGACCGAGCTTTTGACTATCGCATTTCTCCTATTTCGTGCGTGCTGCAATCATACAAATTGGAAGGGTCCGGGACTGTGGGGGCAGCCAGCCCGGACCCGGCGAGAAGTTCGACAGGCTTCTGTGTCGCTTCCCGCAATTAGTCCTCATCGCCTGCAACCTTTCATGCCGACGCATGGAGTGGCTTCACCCCCTTACGGAAAGGACGCGAAGACGCTCTGTCCGGTTGGGCCAAAGGCGATGACGTCGTAAGGCTGGATCCGGTTTCCGGCCTCCATGCCGGGCGATCCCAGAGGCATTCCCGGAACCGCGAGGCCGGCAACGCCGGCGGGCCGTTCGCGCAAAAGCTTGGCGACGGCTTCTGCAGGCACGTGACCTTCGATGATGTATCCATCGACCTCCATCGTATGGCATGACCATAACTCTTGGGGTACGCCCCGCGCGGTCTTGATCGCCGCCATGTCGTTGCTGTCGACCGATGCCACCTTCGTGTTCATCCCGTCTTCGACATGGCCTGCCCAGTTGAGACAGCACCCACATCCTGGATCCCGGAACATCGTATAGGTCGCTGCCTGAGCCACGTTCGAACAGGCTGCCAGCACGAGCAAGGCCGCGCCGCTAATCGATCGCCGGAGCAGCGAAGGCTTTTTCAAATTCATTGTGCAATTCCTTTCTTGTATCCGCGCCATAGCGAGATCGTCCCGGTTGCCGTCGGGAACCGTTGGAGCAGGCATGGCTCGGTGAAGATTTCGGCGAACAGTTTTTCGACTTCGCCGTCGGCGCTGGGCTGCGTGTCGCTTATGCCGTCAAGAGACTGGACGGTCGCCCGGAAGAGGCTCCGCATGAGTGGGCTATCCTGCTTCATATAATCGGAGATCAACACGGTTCCGCCTGGCACGAGCAAGCTTTCGATGGTTTCCAGGATTGNCTGCTTCTTGCGCAAGGGNACCTGGTGNAGGACGAGGCTGCTGACGATCTTGTTCGGCTGCCACCCTGCGGGNAGCTNGAGGCTTTCGAGAAAGCCATTGTGCCATTTCACGAGATCGGCTCCCGCNCCAAACTTGCGCCGCGCAAGCGCGAGCGCNTCNNGGTCGGGTTCGACACCGATCAGACCCGCTTCCGGACAATCCGTCATCAANGCCTTGAGAAGAGTGCCGGTTCCGCTGCCAACATCGATCACCCGGTCGCCGGGGANAAGGTGCAGCTCTTCGACAATCCTTTGGCGCCAGAGATGTTCGCGGGTGAACAGACCGATCGCCCGGTCGTAAAGCGGCGTCAGAAAGCTCTTGCCAAGAAGAGGCGTAAATTCGCCGTGATCTTCAGGTGCGGTGATATTGCTCACGAGTTGGTTTCCATTCATCCCGGGTTCGACCCGATTCTGACAGACCCGTCTCGATTACGTATGGTGGTGGACATTCCCTCAAAAAAAGAAGTTTAAGGGATTGTGCAGGCGAGCGCGTATAGGACACGTGCAACCCACAGGAGTTTTTCGGATGCGTGACAATCACTCTCTTGATGCGGTGCTCGGAACCCTTTCCGCCACCGGCACCAGCGAGGTCCCCGCCGACTTCATGGATGGCGTTTGGCAGCGCGCCGGACAGCTTGGCGAAATCGCCGACCGACGCCGCNGGACGGCTCTGTTCGTCGGTCTGTTCGTCGTCGGGCTTGGAGCTGGCGCCGGAACGAGCGGTTGGCCCGGCGGCTATGGCACGTCTTCCGCGTCATTTGGCGAGAGTCTTATCCTCGGCGAACAGCTGTCCCCATCGGCGCTCCTCCATGTGGAGCAATAAGGTTTGAAGACGACGCATATCGTTCTCGCGGTGCTTCTCGCAGCACTTGCAGGATGCCTCGGCGCGATTGCCGCGGATCGCTGGGCCAATCACGAGGCTGGCTCCGGCCTCCACGATTTCGTGCACGACGAGCTCACCCTGACGACCGACCAGGAGCAGCGTCTCGATGCGCTCGAGGCCCGTTTCGCTGTCGAAAGGGCACGGCTCGAAGGATCGGCGCGCGCAGCCAATGCCCGGCTCGCCCAGGCGATGGAAAATGAGCACGAGTACGGTCCCGAGGTTTCGGCCGCGATCGACGAGGTGCATGCGCGTATGGGCGATCTGCAGAAAGCAACGGTGCGCCATGTCTTCGACATGCGTGAAATTCTCGAACCCGAGCAGCAACGCCAGTTCGACCGCAAGGTCTCCGACGCCCTGACCCGCGACCCGCGCGACTGAAGCGCCATGTCGGGGGCGGGCGACAATCCGGATGAGGCCCTTGTCTCGCAGGTGAGGGCCGGTAACAAGCGGGCTTTCAGCAAGCTCGTCGAGCATGAAACCGGTCGGCTTCTCGCGCTCGCGACACGCATGCTTTCCTCTCCTTCTCAGGCGGAGGACGTTGTTCAGGACAGCCTCGCTTCGGTGTGGCTGACGCGCCATCGGCTCGATCCGGACAAGCCGATCGGACCCTATCTGACAACCGTCGTCCTCAACCGCTGCCGGGACCGTTTGCGCAGGCGCAAGGTCGCGGGCTTTTTCGGACTGTCGGGTGATGACGAACTCCATTCCATCGCCGACGATTTGCCGGGTCCTGAAGCGTTGGCCGTTTCCAGGGAAGAGCTCAATCTCGTTCAGGCCGAGATCGCGCGAATGCCTGTAAGGCTGCGCGAAGCGCTTGTGCTCGTGACCATCGAGGGGCGTAGCCAGGCCGAGGCGGCCGATCTTCTCGGAACGACCGAAAAGGCGATCGAAACCCGCGTATACCGCGCGCGCAACAGACTAAAGGAGCGCTTCGAAAAACTTTGAGGGGTTGGATGGGCGCGCGCGTAAGTAACGGTGAACGCCACGTCAGGAGCCCTTTATGATCGCCGTCAATCGACGCAAGTTTCTCGGAGCCGGAGCAGGAGGAATGGGTCTGCTCGGCCTTGCCGGGGCGATGCCTGCCTGGGCACGGGGCGCGGACATCCTCGCAGGTAACGCCCGCAAGGGGCTGGACGAGATATCCGGCCCCAATATCGACCTCACCGTTGCCCGATCGGCCTTCGCGACCGGCAACAGGCGCGGCGGCGCGATCGCCGTCAATGGCACNATNCCNGGTCCGCTGTTGCGATTGCAGGAAGGCACGACCGTCCGGCTCAATGTCCATAACCAGCTCGAGGAAGATACCTCGATCCACTGGCACGGTCTGCTCGTGCCGTTTCAGCTCGATGGAGTGCCTGGCGTGAGCTTTCCCGGTGTCAAACCGGGAGAGACCTTCACCGCCGAATTTCCGGTTCGCCAGTCGGGTACCTACTGGTGGCACTCGCATAGCGGCCTGCAGGAGCAGGCCGGGCATTACGGCGCGATCGTGATCGACCCCGCCGGACCCGATCCGGTCCAGGCCGACCGCGAATATATCGTGGTGCTGAGCGAATTCAGCGAAATGTCGCCCCACACGATTTTCGACAAGCTCAAGAAGGGCGAAGGCTACTTCAACTACAACCAGAACACCTGGACCGACGATTACCCGCTTTCGGGCGAGGATCGCCGGATGTGGGCGAAAATGCGCATGATGCCGACGGACATCCTCGACGTGTCGAGCGCGGCTTATACCTATCTTCTGAACGGCCATGGCCCGCTCGACAATCTGGAATACCTCTTCCGCCCGGGCGAACGCGTGCGGCTGCGCTTCATCAATGCCGGCGCCATGACCTTCTTCAATATTCGCATTCCCGGCCTGCCGATGACCATCGTTCAGGCAGACGGGCAGAACGTCGAGCCGGTTGAGGTCGACGAGTTCCAGATCGGTGTGGCCGAGACCTATGACGTCGTCGTGACGCCGGGCGCGCAACAGGCCTACACGCTGGTCGCGGAGTCGATGGACCGCTCGGGCATGGGTATTGCCACACTCGCGAGCGCACCCGGCGCTCGCGCCGCCATTCCGCCGCTGCGCGATCCGCCGCTTCTGACCATGGCCGACATGGGCATGAGCGGCATGGACCACGGCTCGTCTGGCGATGCCGGCATGTCGGGCATGGACCACGGAAGTGGCGGCGACATGGCGGGGATGGATCATGGTTCGTCCGGCCAATCCGAGATGGCAGGCATGGCCGGCATGTCGGGNATGCAGATGCGCGACACNTCGCTTCTGCCGCCCGATGTGAAGGTCGGGCCCGGTCTCGACATGGTCTCGATGAACCCGGTCGANCGCATGGGCGATCCCGGNATCGGTCTCGCCGATGTGCCGCATCGTACGCTCGACTATCGCAAGNTGCGCGCNCTGACTCCACACCGCGAGGGCCGNACGCCGTCCCGGCGAATGGAAATTCATCTGACCGGCAATATGGAGCGCTACATGTGGTCGTTCGACGGCAAGAAGTTCTCCGCCGTCTCAGACGAGCCGATCCGTTTCGCCTATAACGAGCGCGTGCGCGTGAAGCTCGTCAACGACACGATGATGGCGCACCCCATTCACTTGCACGGTCATTTCTTCGAGCTGGTCAATGGCGCGCCGGCCGATCGTCAACCGCTCAAGCACACGGTAATCCTGCAGCCGGGTGGCAGCGCGCAGTTCGACCTGACGGCGGACGAGCCGGGCGACTGGGCCTTCCACTGTCACCTTCTCTACCACATGCATGCCGGGATGTTTCAGATCGTCACGGTCGCCAATCCCGACGGGAGCGAAGCATGAAAATTCGTATTGTCAGCCTGCTCGCATCGGTCGCAGCCGGCTCAGTTCTCGCCTCCCCCGCGGCGGCACAGCATGCCGGTCATTCGCCGACGGGACCGCAGCAGAGTGTCGAGGCGCAGTCTGACGCGAAGACAAAGTGCGAACTAGAAGCCGAGCGCCATCGCGCAATGGGGCATCCCGTAGCAGATGGAGCATGCGAACCGGCTGCTCAGCCTGAAGCCGCCATGGACCACTCCGAGATGGATCATTCAACCATGGATCATGGTTCGATGACCGCTCGGGACGGTCATTCTGGCATGACAATGCCGATGGACGCTGCCCGTCCACAGGCATCGCCCGAAAGTCATGAGGGAATGGATCACGGCTCGGTGCCGCAGGGCAAGCCTGCCGAAGGCGCGATGGATCATTCGCAGATGAATCACGGCGAGATGGGNCAGGCGGANGCCAGTTCGTCGATGGACCATGGGCAGATGGATCACAGCCAGATGAACCATGGGGAGACGCCTTCGCAGGACANGCAGGGCATGGACCATTCGGCGATGCAGATGGGCNCGGACGATGATATCCCGCTGCTGCCGCCTCCTCCAGAAGCNGGGAGCGGCCCNGCGCGCGCGGCGGTCGCCATCTGGGGCGAGGAAGCCATGAACGAAGCGCGCCGCGAGCTTGTCCGCGAGACCGACGGAGGAATGCGCTTATGGTTTCAGGGCGATCGGCTCGAATACCGCGCCCGCGAGGGGAAGGATGGATATCTGTGGGACATCCAGGGATATTATGGCGGCGACATCGACAAATTCTGGTTCAAGTCAGAGGGGGAGGGCAGCTTCGGCGAACCCATAGAAGGCGCCGAGGTTCAGGCGCTCTGGAGCCGCGCCATTGCGCCCTTCTTCGATTTCCAGGCGGGTGTTCGCCAGGACCTCACCGGTCCGGAGCGCACGCACGCGGTTATCGGCATACAGGGTCTCATGCCGTACCGTTTCGAGGTCGATGCTGCGGCCTTCGTGTCCACCAAGGGCGATGTGACCGCGCGGATCGAGGGCGAACTCGACCAGCGCATCACGCAGCGGTTGATCCTCCAGCCCAGAGCCGAACTCGCGCTTTCTGCGCAGGACATTCCCGAGCTGGGCATCGGTGCCGGTCTTGATCGGATTGAGGCGGGCCTGCGTCTACGCTACGAGTTCGCGCGCGAATTCGCACCCTATGTCGGCGTTTCGCAGGAATGGCGCATCGGCGACAGCGCGGATTTTGCGCGGGCCGCCGGAGAGGATCCGAGCGTCACCAATTATGTCGTCGGTGTGCGATTCTGGTTCTGAAATTTCAAAAAGGATAGAACTTCCATGACCAAGACTTTGACACGCATCGCGGCGACTGCGCTTGTTGCCACGCTGATACCGCTGCCAGCCTTCGCGCAGCAGATGGACCACTCTTCTCATGCGAACCATCAGATGCACGCGATGGACGCCTCGGCGGAGGATGTCGCGGGCGCTGAAGAAACCCTCAAGGCCTATCGCACCGCTCTTGAAGCGCGCGACGCGCAGGCAATGCGCGCGCTCTTCGCCGAGGACTCGGCGATCTTCGAGAATGGCAAGGCGGAAGGAAGCTTTGCCAATTACATGGAGCACCATTTGGGCCCCGAGCTCGACGCGATTGTGAGCTTCACCTTTACCGACCCCACGCTGACCGTCACCCGGATGGGGCACATGGCCCATGCCTATGAGACGTATGGCTATCGCATCGAACTTAGCGATGGCCGGGTGATCGAGCGCGACGGCGTGGCGACATCGGTGCTTGCTCACGATGCGGACGGGTGGAGAATCGTTCAGTACCATTCCTCGTCGCGCGCGCCGCGCAACTGATTACGGCTTTCGAAGAGGTAGCACCGGTTGGCAACGCCGTCGCTGAAGCTGCGCCTGCATGTGCTCGGCAGCAAGATCCACAAATGGCTGGCGATTTTCGTCGGCGTCCAGGTTCTCTTGTGGATGGGAACCGGCGCCCTCATGTCGTTTCTCGACCTGGAAGAAGTTCGCTCCGAACATGTCGTTTCGCGTGAACAAGAAGCGCTACCCGCCGACGCCCCACTCCCGGCCTGGGTCGCAAGCGACGGTACTCTTGCAGCGGTAGCGACACGTTCGCTCGACGGCGATGCCGTGACCGAGGTCCGAAAGGTCGACGGTAGCGTGAGCCTCCACGATCCGGTGACAGGGCGCAAACTCTCCCCCATCTCTGCTGCGACGGCAAGATCCATCGCCTTGCGCGCATGGACCGGACCGCGCACGACGATCGAAGGCGCGCGGCTCGTTCACGAACCGGTGGGAACCGAGTTTCGCGGACCATTTCCGGCCTGGCAGGTCACCTATGCTGACGAGGCTTCCACGCGCATCTACATCGATGCCAGCAGCGGCACGCTCGGGGCGGCGCGCAGCGATACATGGCGCCTGTTCGATTTCATCTGGGGCCTGCACATCATGGATTGGACCGAGCGCGATCGCATCAACAGTTGGTGGCTGCTCCTGTTCGGCATTGGCGGCACGATCATAGCCCTGTCGGGTTTCGTCCTGCTGGCGAACCGGATGCCGAGGCTGCGTCGTCGCACAAAGAAGAGCAAGCTCGCCTGAGCCCATGGGGCTTATTCGCGTGGGCGCACTGGGCCAGGAGCCCCGAACGGGGCCAGGAGCCGAATGCGTTCGACGATTGCGATCGAGTCGTCAGCAGACGTGATACGGCGGACGCACATCTGTCGCACCAATACCATCAAATTAATGTGAGGGGCAGGCGGCTGCCGTGCGTATCAGGCACATAGGTCGCACTGCAACTGCCGGGCCGGGAGATATACGAGACATGAAAGCCCCCTCATTTTTGGCGCTGCTCGCCGCAAGCCTGCTCTTCGTCGGACCCGTTCAGGCTCATGGCGACGAAAAGCACGGCGAACAGGCGAGCGCCGCGCCTGCTGCCACCAATGGCGATGCGCACGACCAGGCGGCCATGGCGCAGATGGGCGAGACTGCCGATGCTGGCGAGTCGTCCGGCGCGCACGACGAAGCGGGCGGAGGCCATGACGAGGCCGGTGGCCATGCGGATGTGGGCGAGGCCGGACTCATGGCCGTAATGAAGAAGCTGCATCCGGCAACGATCCATTTCCCGATCGCCTTGTTTCTCATGGCTGCGGCCACCGAATTGTTCGTGATGCGCCGGAAAGGAGCGGGCCTGGAAAGTGCGGTGCGCGTGCTTGTCTACGGCGGAGCCATCGGCGCGGTGGTCGCAGTCCTGTTCGGATGGATTCACACCGGGCTGTGGTTCGGCGGCGACACTGTCATGCAGGTGCATCGATGGAACGGTATGCTGATCGCGGTTCTCGGTATTGCGATGGCCTATCTCGCGAGCAGGCCGAGCCAGAGCCGTGCATGGTTGCGCGCCTCGATCTTCTCCATGGCGGCACTCGTTCTCATCCAGGGCTTCCTTGGNGGCGAGCTCGCGCATGGACCGAACCACCTCGGTATTTCCTGGCTCTGAAGGAGTTGAAAAGCATGCGTACTTCCAGATTGAATGTAGCGATCGGGTTTCTCGCGATCGCGCCCTTGATGTCCGCTCTTGCTGCTTGCGACGAGGCGCAGGAGAGCACACCGATCACCGAGGTTTCGCCTATGGGCGAAGCTGCGGTGGTGGCTGGCACGGCACCCGAGCCGGGCCTCGCCGATCCGGCAGCCTCTCCCTCCGAAGATGAGGCAGCGACTGCGCGGCAGGACGCTCTTTCGACAAATGGCGCCGCGCCGACCGCCTCACGGCCTGCTGCCTCTCCCGCATCACGCGCAACTGCCAAACCCGCAGCGCCAGCAGCGGGCACGCAACCCGCGAGCGAGGCGGCCCCGCCCGCCGATCCCCATGCGGGCCATGACATGTCCTCGATGGCCGATCACGACATGGAAGGCATGTGATCGGACGCGTTTCCCGGTGACACAGTTATTCAGGAGAGACCCTCGGCAAGAAATCGCAACGAACAACGCAAGATCAGGAAAGGACGGCCCCGCCTCCCCCCGAAGCCCTGCGGGTCGCAGGGCCCCCAAGGGGTCGTTCAGGAACCCCGCGTGAAGACCAACCCGCGCGGGGTTCCGTTTGCCCGGCTTCGCTGTCGCCGTGCCAGGCGCATCCCGGTAGGGCTTTGTGCTATGTGAGCAGCGTGCAGACGATCGCCTCGTTGGTTATGAAAGGAACCGCATATGTCGGAAACGGGAAAAGCCGGGGCGCTGTCGCGCTGGGAAGACGAAGGCGGGGCATTGCCCTGCGGGCCGCAGGAAGCGCTCGCTGCCGATTGCGAGAAATGGGATATTCCGCCACTTTCCGATGCCGAGATCATCCAATTGCGCATCAGGGTGATCGCCCTTGAGAACATGGTGCTCGGCCTTCTGTCGAAGGCCAGCGCCGATCAGCTTGCAGCAATCGAAGAAATCGCGGAATTCATATCCCCGCGTGCCGATGCGAAGCCGCATCCGCTTACCCTGCATGCCGCCACCCAGATGGAGCACTTCGTCGAGCGCGCCCGGCGGCTTCGCGAGCAACCCACCGCTGATTGAGCGACGCATGACCGGGCCACGAATGCTGGCCTTCCTCGCCGCGGCCCGACCGATGATCCGAAAAGAGTGCGATGGACCTCGATACGCTTCTCATCCGCTATTTTGGCACTGCCGATCCTGGAGCGATTGGCGCAGAAACCTTGGCCTCGGGGATCGAGCGATGCCAGGTCGATCTCGGTCTGGAGCAGGACCGGGGAAAACGCTTTGCCCTGTGGGCCATGCTCTACCTGCTCGGGTCTGCCCCCGACCTCGACGTGGCCTTCGAGAACGAGGAAGACCGGGAAGCAGCCCGCAACTTCATGGATCTCCTGGCGGCATCGGAAGGCAATGAGGTAAGCTGATTGCAGCAGGGTCCTGGCACCTTCAGACCCGCACCCGATACCCATCCGGCTTTCTTCGCGAACAGTCCTGAACCAGGTCAGCTGAGGAGCCGCAACCCGTTCCTTTCCGGCCGTGTTGGCGGCTTCGCCGCCTGCCCGCACCACCCGTCATGAACAGGTTTCCCTTCGGCCCTTCAGGCCTGCGGTGCAGTCCTCCCATGCCCTGCTTCTTCTGGATGTTCGCAAGCCGGAGATGGTCTCCGGTTTGAGGAACTGAAGGAATTTGATCATGACCAATATCGCAATCCTCACCGGCCGCATCGCCCGCGATCCCGACACCCGCGAGACCAAGGGCGGCACCAGCGTCACCGGGATCACTGTCGTCACCGATCGTCCTGCACGCGACAAGGACGGCAAGACCTACAAGGACGAGAACGGCTACACCGCCAAGGACAGCGAATTCCACCGGGTGACCTGCTTCAACGGCCTCGCCAAGACCGTCGGTCAGTACTGCTCGAAAGGCCAGCTGGTCTCGGTCCAGGGCCGTATCCACTACACGCAGTGGGAAGACCAGGGCGGTGTGACGCGGTATGGCTCGGAGATCCTTGCCGACAAGGTCGATTTCCTCTCGCGGGCCAATGGCGGCGACAACCAGGACGCTCCTCCGATCGACTGATCCGGCGCCATCGAACCAGCCAAAGGAGGCTCTGCCGGAAACGGCAGGGCCTCTTTCGCTGTTCACACGTCCTTCCGCTCGTACTTCTCTCCGGGGAATAGCCAGGCGCTGCCCGGGGGGGCGACCCACTATGGCAGCGATCATCTGAAATGGTCGTTTGAGGTGGACTGGATTGGCCTGGCTTACCGCATTTCCAGCATGATGGTCCCGCGCCGCCCGCATCAAGGACGGCAGGGGCCCCACCATTTTGTCCGCCGCCGGATTGCATCCGGCATCGGACAAAACCGTTTCCCCCTGCGCCACTTCGCGGTCGCCCTGTCAGGCGATCCTGTGACCCGGTCTGCCCGGGCCCATCGGCCAACCTCCTGTCGTCTCGCGACAGATTTCAGGAGGATTATCATGACCTATTTCACGAAATGCAAACTGCCCTCGCGCAACTATTTCGAGGCTTTGGCGACAGCCGAACAACGGGCCTTGCACAGCTTCTTCGACCAGCATGTCATCGAGGATGACGAGCTTGGATACCGCGCGGTCGACGAAGGGGACTACAACGCGCTGCCCCCACATCTTGCGATCCGGGTTGTTCATACCGTCCATGGCGGAATGCTCGACGAATTCTGAGGCTTTCTGCAGGGCAGGGACCGGCAGCGGTTCCTGCCCTTTTTTCGTGTCTCTTATGGGCTGAGCTACAGGTTCAAGTTTCGATCCAGCAGCAATCGGCGGTTCTCCAAACATCGGCTTGGCCAACTGGCGATCGGGATAAATGGAGCGGGGCTGGGGACGCACTCTGTCCCGCGCATCCGGCGATGCGCTCCTTGTATTATCGATCCGTGTTATTGCGAGCCGTTCCTTTTGGAGCAGGCCTTGGCGGGATGGCCATCCCGCCAAGGCCAACTGGCCGCTGGATCCTGCGCTCCATAGCCTTCGAGGGCTGTCCCTTAGCGTGATCACGGCCAGTTCTTCACTCTAGCCCGAATGGTTGACTGAACCATGGGTTCGTATCGCAAGGAAGGGCAAAGCGAAGATGACGCACAATACCATAAACGTCGCCGGGATCGATACCGGCAAAGCAAAACTCGACATCGCGCTTTCACCTGGAGGTCAGGAACTGCAGGTCGACAATTCGCCAGACGGCCACGCCGCATTGGCTGCGTGGCTAACCGAACATGGAGTCATCCATGCCGGGATTGAGGCTAGCGGTGGCTATGAAGCAGCGATTATCGAACATCTGCATGCACAAGGGATTGCCATCACACGCTTCCAGCCGGCACAGGTGCGCAGCTATGCTGGCTATCGCCTGCAACGGGCCAAGAATGACAAGATCGATGCCCGAATGATCGCCGCTTGTACGCATGATGCCGAGCCCACGATCGTACATGAGCCGCGGTTCTCTGCACTCGCCGAGCAGCTCACCTGGCTCGAACAGATTGAAGACGATCTTACCCGCGCCAAGACTCGTGCCGAAGCTTTCCGACAGGATCGCCAGCGGGAACTCATCGCCGCCGAGATCGCCAGACTCAAGCAACTTCGAAGCGTCGAGATAAGGGCACTCGTAAAGGCCGTGCGGGCCCACAAAGACCTCGCCCGTCGCCTGACGCTGATCCAGAGTGTCGAGGGCATCGGAGAGCGCACCGCGCTGGCTATCCTCATCCGTATGCCGGAGATCGGGACTCTCTCGCGCNAACAGGTCGCCAGCCTCGCTGGGCTCGCTCCATTCGATCGCGAAAGCGGTAAATGCCAACGCTCACGTCGTATCTTTGGAGGACGAGAACGCCTGCGCAGAAGCCTCTATGCAGCAGCGCTGCCGGCCGCCTTCCAGTGGAACGAGGTTCTCATTGGTCTCTATCAGCGGCTCACCGCCGCGGGCAAACCTCACAAGGTCGCCATGATCGCCTGCGCTAGAAAGCTGCTCATCTACGCAAACACCGTCGTGAAACGCGACCAGCCTTGGATCGCAAAAACCAGAACCACCTAATGGTTGCTGAGGGTGCGGCATTATGCGTTCCGGGGCCCCGCACGCACTTGCGAACCGGCAGCGGGTCGGGCGAGCGGGAAGCTACGACCGCGACATGCCCCGCTTGCCTTGCTTCCCACAGGCCCTTGGCCACTGCCTCTCTCGCAGGTGCGGTTCATTGCTCTGAGCCTTCGGCATTGCAGCCGAAAGCCTGCCGGGCAGCGCGATAGCGTCGGGTTCTGCGCGGATGCCGCCCCTCCTCGATCCTGCCGAGCTCAGATCGGTAGGGGCGACAAATCCGAACGCGGCATCGTGTCGCTCCCCCCATCGCCAAGGCATGCGCCATCACCCTCCGTAATCAGCGGCACTTAGCCGCAGCCACCCATGCCTCGTGGAGCTCATACAATGCCCGCCGTCCCCGATCCGGTCCGTCCCCGTTACCTGCGCACCCCAGATGCCGCGGTGCATCTGGGGCTTTCGCCGCGCACGCTCGAAAAGCACAGATGCTATGGAACAGGGCCTGTCTACCACAAGCTCGGCGGCCGCATCGTTTACCGGCCCGAAGATCTCGACGCCTGGGCCGAGCAGGGCCTGCGCCGTTCGACCAGCGATCCGGGCAAGGGCGTCGTCCATCCTGCCAAGCGGATCGACGGCTACACCGGTCCGGTCCGGCGCTGAGGCGGTATGATGCGCTCCTTGAGGACATTGGACGGCGAGGCCGGGCAGCTCGACCTGTTCGTTGGCGCGGGCCGCGACATCGCCGCGCGCGATGCCCAAGACCTGATGGCCTGGCCTTTCTTCAGCCTCGCCAAGACGAAGCGCGTGCAGCCGATCGACTTCCGCATGGGCGAGGTCGCCATTCTGGTCGAAGCGACCGCCGAACATGGCATGGCCACCATCTGGGACGCCGATGTACTGATCTGGGTAGCGAGCCAGATCGTCGAGGCGCGCGATGCCGGCAAAGCCACCTCGCGCCTAATCGCGGCGACGCCCCATGAAATCCTTACCTTCACCCGGCGCGGAACCGGAAAGGCTGGCTACGAGCGCCTGAAGGCGGCGCTCGACCGCTTGCAGTCGACCAGCATTGCCACCTCCATCCGGCAGGCCGGGGCGCGGCGACGCCGACGATTTTCCTGGATCAACGAATGGCGCGAACGGCTCGACGACAACGGGCGAGCGCTCGGCATCGAAATGATCGTGCCGGACTGGCTCTACGAGGGCGTGCTCGATCGTGCGCTCGTCCTGACCATCGACCCGGCCTATTTCGCGCTTACCGGCGGTCTTGAGCGCTGGCTCTATCGCATCGTACGCAAGCATGGCGGGAAGCAGAAGGGCGGGTGGAGTTTCGACATTTCGCACCTGCATTTGAAGTCCGGCGCGCTCTCGCCATTGAAGCGTTTCGCTTTCGAAGTGCGGGCCATCGTTCGCCGCCAGTCGCTCCCCGGCTACAATCTCGCTCTTGAGCACCAGTTCGGCCGCGAGCGGCTCCTGTTCGTTGCAGCGCCTGTCGATCCCTTCGCGTCCGCGCGGCGCCGTATCGGGCTGCCCCCTGTGGAAAAGGGTGCGTGATGTTCGGACTATCGGGAACCATGACGTTCGGACGATCGGGAACCCTATTCCCGGACTATCGGGAACCGGGAGCCTGCGCGACTCGCCGAAAACGCGGCGCCTGCGAAGCCCTTAACAATGCTAACAAGGAATCTTTCAGATTCCTGCTAACACAGCCACGCCTGTGCAAAAGCGCAGCGCGCGCTTCGCTTCCGCCTCCGGAACCGGTCGAGGCAGGTTCCGGTGATCCGCCACTTACGCATGTCACGCTGGTGTGGCGCGGCGGCGTGCAGGAAGACTGGCTTCGGTTCGGCAAGCCCGTTGCAGAGCGCATCCTCGATCGCCGGACGCGTATCGAAAGCTATGCTCCGGGACAGGTCTTTGCCTTGGTTCGGTGGGCTTCGAACGACTACGGGACCGTTGGCTCCACACTCACGATCGCCCAAGCCGCCGGTTTCGGCGAGCCGTTCACCACTCTGCCGCAGGTCGATCCTGGCGCGCAAATCCTGCTCTCGGTGCGAAGCTGGCCAAAGGTTCGCCAGGTCTTTGCGCTGATCGATGCGATCGAGGACGTTGGCATCGATCCCTGCGATGTAGCTCCCGACCACTGGCATCATGTCCACAACAGGCTGGCAGGGGGCATGCAAGTACGTTTCTATTCCCCTGCGCGCCATCGCGACTGGCTGCGGCGGCGAAAGCTGCAATCATGAGGCGGCGCACCGCCTTTCTGGCAGGCATGGTCGCGGCAGCGACACTGGCCAGCATCGCAATCCCGTTCTCGCGACTTTTGGTCTGGAACGTGACGGCCAGCGTGCCGGTTGGACTGTACTCAATCGGCGGAAAGACCGGTCTCCAGAGGGGCGACCGCGTCGCGATCGATCCTGCTTTCAGGCTGCAGAAATACCTCGCCTCGCGCGGCTATCTTCCTGCGGGCGTTCCGCTCATCAAGGAGGTTGCGGCGCTTGGCGGGGATACGGTCTGCCGGCGCGACCTGCTCATCGAGATCAATGGGACACCTGCGGGCTCGGCGCGTCGGCGCGACAGCCTTGGACGCGAACTGCCCGTCTGGAAAGGATGCCGGACTATCGCTGCGGATGAACTGTTCGTGATGAACAGGCGCGCCCCCGGCAGCTTTGACGGGCGTTATTTCGGCCCGGTCGCACGCGCCGATGTCATCGGGCGCGCGCGGCCCGTCTGGACCAACGAAGCGGGCGACGGGGACTATGTCCTGCTCGCCTCGCCCGCCGACTTTCCCATTCCCAACGTAAATGATGGAGACGCACAATGACCTGTATCGGCACTTTTGCAGCCACACCCGACGGCTTTGAAGGGCGGCTGCAAACCCTGACCATCGACGCACCGCTGACCCTGGTGGCCGCCGACCCCGGCGACACCGAGAACGCCCCGGACTATCGCATCATGGCAGGCGAAGGCGAGGAAACCTACGAGGTGGGTGCAGGCTGGAAACATGTCGGCGACAAGGCAGGCGATTTCGTCACGCTCGTCATCGACGATCCGGTATTGCCGCGGCCCCTGCGCGCCAATCTGTTCAGTTCTGACGACCAGAGCCATGTCCTGATATGGTCGCGCGGCGCGCGCCGCCCGGCAAAGGACTGATTCCGTGCTCCGCCCGCATCTTCTGCCGGGGATCCTGGCCGCCATGCTGGCGGCGAGTCCCGGGCAGGCTTTTGCACAATCGGAGCAGTTTGTCCGACCTTCCCCGCGCGTCGAGATTGCGACGCATGTCAGCGAAGCATCGCAGCAATTCGGCATTCCCGAGCACTGGATCTACGCGGTGATCCGCGCCGAAAGTGCGGGCCGGGTGCGGGCGGTTTCCAGAGCAGGAGCGATGGGTCTCATGCAGCTCATGCCCGGAACCTGGTCGCGGCAGCGCGCCCGGTTCTCCCTCGGGCAAGACCCGTTCGACCCGCGCGACAACATTCTGGCCGGCACGTCTTACCTGCGCGAAATGTACGATCGCTACGGCGCGCAAGGCTTCCTCGCTGCATACAATGCGGGTCCGGGACGCTACGAAGACTGGCTTGCCGGACGGCGTTCGCTGCCACTCGAAACACGCCGCTATGTCGCCCGGATTGCGCCGCTGTTGCAGTCCGAGGGCATTTTTGCGGCGGCGCCTCTTCAAGCCGGGAATGTTCCGCCCGGCGTCTTGCAGCCTTCCGGCGCGGCGCGACAAGAGTTGGACGAGGTGGCTGCGCCCGGCCCCGTAGCGAACCCTTTTGCGCGCCCGGAACAGCCCGCGCATGATCTTTTCGCGCCCGTCTCGACGGCGCCTTCTAAATGAGAGCGGTCCTCGCACCTTCGCCCAGGCATGCGTTCCCAAGCGAAAGCGGGCGTAGGAGCGGAGACCTAGGCATCAATGGAAGGGAGGGATTGACCGCGTAATTGGGCCAGCGTCGGGCGATCTCGCCATGGTGCACGGGAAGGCGCAAGGTCGGGGTGTTGTTACACCCCGCAAGAGAGGACGCCCCCCGATGCAATACCATGCCGCACTCGACACTTCCGCCACCACAACTGCGATCTGCGTCGTCAAAGCCAAGGACGGCGAGATCGCGCTGGAGACCAGTGTGACCACCGACCCCGAAGCGATCTGGCAGGCGCTTGAGCCGTATGCGAACCGGCTGCTGCTCGTCGGCCACGAGGCGACCAGTTGGTCGGCCTGGCTGCACCGCGAGCTGGAGAAGCACGGCATCCCGATGGTGCTGCTGGAGACCCATCACGCAGCCCGCATGCTGGACGCCCAGCGCAACAAGACCGACAAGAACGATGCACGCGGGCTTGCTCAACTGGTGCGATCGGGCTGGTTCAAACAGGTTCATGCGAAGAGCGAACGCGCCAACCGGATGAAGCTGCTGCTGGCACACCGACGGACTCTCAAGCGCAAGCTGCTCGACATCGAGAACGAGGTTCGCCAGTCCTTGAAGATGTTCGGTCTGATGGTCGGACCGCGTGTGCAGCGCAGCACCTTCTGCAATCGCGTTCGCGAGCTCGTCGCAGGCGATCCGCTGCTCCAAGTGCTCAGCGAGAGCATGCTGACCTGCTGGCAGGTATTGTGGGACCAGTACCGCGAGCTGCACAAGATGCTCGTTCAGCTGGTCGGCCAGGAGGAGCTGTGCCGCCGCTGGTGCGAGATCCCCGGCGTCGGGCCGGTCACCGCGATGACGTTCATGGCGGCGGTCGACGACCCGCACCGCTTCGCCAAGTCGAAGACGCTGGGCGCGCACTTCGGGCTGACGCCCAAGCGCGAGCAGTCGGGCACCTCGGTCGACCGCGACGGACATATCTCGCGGCGCGGCGACGGCGAGGTTCGAACCGCGCTCTACGAGGCGGCGAGCGGCATGCTCACGCGCTCGAAGCAGCACAGCACGCTTAAAGCTTGGGGCATGAAGATCGCGACTAAGCGCGGTCACAAGCGTGCGGTCGTTGCGGTCGCGCGCAAGCTCGCAGTGATCATGCACCGCATGTGGATCGACGGATCGCGGTTCCGGTTCTCGGCGGCGAACGACCAGCCCGAGAGCAGCGGCAACGCAGTTGCGGTGCAGGCATGACGCACGCGCGCTGCACCACGAGAACGGTTTAACAACGAGGCGATAGCACGAGTTCCGCCGTGATGGCGGTTGGTTGAGGTGGATCGAAGCGGATGCGAAGAGCACGATATCTTGCCGGCGACAGCGCTCCCAGAGAGCGGTCAATCGCGCGTGATTGGATGTGTGGCCTCGCGATCCCGACGCGGACATGTGCGCCTGCATGGCATGCAGGGCGGAGCACGAACGATTGCGGGGACCACCCCACACCAGAGCGCCAATACTGGCGTGCTCTATCGACTACTAGCACACTTGAATGTATGACTTGGAAAGGAGAGCGAAGATGCAGAAACGGGCCAAGAATAAGGGCCCAATTACGATGGCGAGATAAAAGCAGCGCCGTCGTCNATGCTGCAGGTGGTTGGTTTTGTTGAGCAATAGGCGACGGCACTTGAGCTGGCTCCGCGGCGCTTTCCTGGAAAAGGCGTTTGTTCTCAGGTATATTAGCGACGGCACTTAACTTGGGATGGTATGTTTGCTGGACAAACCGCCTCAATTCGGAAGTCCCTCGCCGTTCGCTCGCACTCTGGTACATGCGAATGGTGAGCTCGCTCTCAGACTTCGGCGCTGCAGCGTAATAACGGCAACGACAGCGTACGAACGTCATGTGGCGCTGAACGGCGTGTTCGATCGATACTCGGTGTCGATGGCGGGCCGGCCTGTCCCCTCCCCTGCTCCCCAGGTCGGTCCGTCATCACCCGACAGACGAAAGGATCGACCGGTATGCCAACTGCAGGCACGACAGAGCATCTTCGAAAGCAGCGTGGGAGCCCGGCTATCGAACCGATCGTCATGCGTGTCCCGGACGCCTGTCGCTATCTTGGGATCGGGCGCAGCACGCTCTATGTGCTTATCGGCAAAGGCGAGATCGAGGTCATCAAAATGGGAAGCGCTACTCTCGTCATCACAGCCAGCCTTCGATCGCTGGTGGAACGGCTGCGAAGTCCGAACGCACAGCAGGCAAGTAGCACAGTATGATGACCGCGCACCGTGACCTCCTGCAAGCTGTCGTGCTTGCTGCCATCGTCCAGCACGCCGGATCACTCCAAACGCCAGCTCGTCTCGAAAGTGCGGGAGCGACGTGAAAAAGCAGAGCAAGCTCTCGCGGCCAGACTTGTGATCGCTCTTTTGCAGCGGTCCTAGTCTCTTTGCCGATGGCGGCTTCGCGCCCTCATTCCGGACATAGATGGCCACAGTTGAACTTCTTAAAAGCGGACCGTCCGCTGCTCCGACGGTACAGCGTCAGCCTTTGGCGCCTTAGGGGTGGAACGCGACTGCTACTCTATCGTCAGCCGATATTTAAAGCTTCTTGCCGAAGGTCGACCGGATTTGTGAGAACGAGACCTCAGATCGGAAGGAACTTATTGGTGCAATCGAACCAGGATCGAAACACGGAAAACGTAGCGACGATCAAAGCCAGTGAGGGGCTACAGCCAATATCGCGGGAATTAGCTAAGCTGATCGAGCCGCTCCATGCCGAGTTTCCCAGTGCTGTTGAGATCAGTTTCACGTTCCGGAAAAATCTCCGCCTTCACATTGACGTGAAGACACTGGAAGAGGCGCATGCTGTCGAAGCAAGATTGCCCGCGCTGTGTGGAGGTGTCTTCCAAGAGTTATTCTCTGGCAGTTCCCCGCATCATGCGTTTTTTCACAGGGTGAGCGCGAAAGTTAGCCGCTAGTCGTCCACACCGCTTTGATCAGAGATGAAATCCTAGCGTAGCATCAGCGTCTTCCGCCAAGAATGGAGCCGAGTACGCCGCCCAATCCGCCTCCCGGGCCACCACCGGCTGTACCGCCCATGCTGCCGATGACCTGTCCCAACACGTCATTCAGACCACCGGGCTGACCCGGCTTGTTCTTTTGCGACGACAGGTATCCAGCAACGAGCATCGCCACGATTGGCAGCATCTTCTTTAGCAGTGCAGGGTCCAGCCCTGTTGTTTGCGATGCTTCTCCAGCTACTTGCCGACTAACATCCTTTGTCCCGAAAATCTCGCCCAGGATATTGTCGCCTTTTTCGACGTGTGTCGGTCCCGGCCCGACGACATCACGGCTGAGGTCTGCTCCGCCAAGCGTCTCCAGGATGGTCCCTAACCCGCCAAGACCACTGCCTCCCGAACCTCCAGCACTCTGACCAAACCCACCGAGGATTGAAGGCAAAAGCGCTGCAGCACCTTGCTCCGCCTGTGCTTCGGATATGCCCAGCTGATTGGCAATCGCGCTAATTCCGCCCTGCGAGCGAAGGATTTCGTTGGGGTCCATTGCTATCTCCGTATTTGGGATTTTTCGAACTTACGGGATTTCGACAAATACGCAACGCGGAGTGACCCCCTTGCCAACGAACGGCTCGCGGAGCATCCTCTTCGGGCTAACGAGGAGAATTTCATGAGCATTTTCGGAAAAATCAAGGACGCTATCTTTGGCGAGGCGAAGGCCGCATCCCCGAAGCCTGGTGCCGGGAATGTCGTCCCGACCGCCAGTCCCGGCACAAAGACGCATCAGACAGCTCCCACGGAAGTTTCCGAAGTGGACGTCGAACGCAATCTGGCGGCCATGGCCGAAGGTAAAGACTTGAACTGGCGGACTTCGATTGTCGATCTCATGAAACTGATCGGTGTCGACTCCAGCTTGGACAACCGTAAGGAACTGGCTCGGGAACTGGGCTATACAGGCCAGCTCGATGGAAGCGCAGAAATGAATATCTGGCTTCACAAGGCAACGATGCGCGAACTGGCAGCCAACGGCGGAAAGGTTCCGCCCGAGCTTCTTGACTAGAATTCGCGCTTTTCAGTCAATCGGCCTCGCAGCACGCGGCATGCGAGGCCGATTAGCGTTTGTCTTTATTGTTCGACTGCGACGGGTCCCTGTCCCGGCTGCGTGTAGATCTGGTAAGTTTCTCCACCTGCGCAATTTGCGGTGATTGTTCCGTTTGCGCCCCGCTCGGCGTTCGCTACTTCAGTACAGGTCTGTCCGCTCTCTGCGATCACCTCACGAGCAATGCGGGACGGCAGTCCTTCAGGAGCGGGCTCCATGACAACGGGCGCGGTCATCGTCGTCGAGGGAGTTTCCGCGGCCGGCACCTCGGTTGGCGCTGCTTCTTCGGCAGGTTCGGAATTGCACCCAGCGAGCGCAATGCAGAGGCCAAGGATTCCGATCGTTCGAGTGTTCATCTTCCCGAGTTCCTTTTTCAGCGGTTTTACCCATCGCCAAACTTGGGTGGGCGCAATTGCAGAGACGCTTAGCTGTTATCTTCTACTTGGGCTCCCGGTCCGTTCTTTTTAAACGATTCGATTGCGGAGATAGCAGACGATTTGCTGGTGTAGCCTTCCGACGCGAACATGACCTCCGAGTTGTATTTGAACCGAACGCGAAACTCGCCCTTTTTATCTTTATGTATCTCGAACTTATGTGCCATATCTCGTTCCTTCAGATCAGTTTACGATAAATGTGATCACCATGGTCACTCGCCATTCGGCAACGCTTCCGTCGCGGACGACTGCCTTTGTGTCTTTTACCCATGCGCCCTCGATATTGGTGACGGTTTCGCCCACCTTGGCGATGCCATCGCGGACTGCAGCCTCTATCCCCTGAGTTGAGCTTGCAATCACTTCGATCGTTTTAGCTATCGCCATTTCAGTCCTCCTTTGAACATTTAGACCAGTGCGTTGCTCCGCCTGCTGGCGCAGCAGTTGAGGCGCTCAGCGCTCTATTACATTTGTTAAACCCTGCGATGCGCCCAAAGCAAGTCGCCATCCCATCTAGATTTAGAAGTGAGGGCAAGAAAAGCCAGATTGGGTCGATGGACCCGTGACTGGCAGATGGGACTGGGGCTGGATGGATCTGTGCGTTTGCCGGCCGCCCATCGCCCAGATCGCGCAGCTGGCCCTGTGTCAGTTCGCAGCCGCTGCCAAAGGAGAACATCGGGCTCCAGATGGTGAGCCGGTCTTTCGGCGAGACACCCGGACCGGACACCGGCCGCCATTCGCCATAGAGCGCCTTCACCGCATCCGTCATCGGCGCGAGTGTGCCTGTCTCCGACAACTGCGGCGCAGGGGGCAGCGGCATGGCTGGAGGCTCGCGCGACGGGCCGGAAGTGGTGCAACCGGTCAGCAACAGTGGCGCTGACAGCATGAACGGGGCGAACAAGGCGAACTTATACCTAATCGACATATTCCTTGCAGAGCTCCTCCGCCCCGGGTGGTCTGGGAGCCGGTGGAGGGGGTGGCGCCGCCGGTCGCAACTGTTCCGGACCAGGCAGCGGAGCGGGCGGTGGCGGAATGATCGAGCTATCGGGGCGATAGCCGGGCGGCGGCACAAATTCCGGCGGCGGCGGCGGAAACATCAGCGCGCATTCCTGGCTTGCCTGGCGCATCGTCACACTGGCGAGGGTCTGCAACACCGCGACGCAATCCTCGTCGGCATAGCAGGTGCCCCAGAAGATCGGTTCTTCCTCTTCCCGCCAGATCGCCACTGCCGCACTCTCCGGTCCGTCATAATGGTTGGTAATGAGGTAGCGCCTGCCGCCATCGTCCAGCGTCTTGCGAAAGGCGGGCCTGCCGTTGATTGTGATAGGCTCGCCCCACTCGTCGTCCCACATGGCCTTGCCGAAATGATCGAGGACGTAATCAAAGCGCAGGGTGCCTGATCGCCAGACCGCATGCACGCTATCGTCACCGAGAGGGCATTCGCTGGCACGATTAGGACAGCTTTCCGTGTCGCCCTCGAACTCCAGACCGACCGGGAAAAAGAAGCTCATTGCGCCGAGCGAAATGCCTGAGGACGGTGGGATTTCCGGCTCTGGAACGGTAATGTCGCTCGGCTCGCCGCATGCGGTCAGGACGGCACACAACACGACCGAGACCGCCGTTGTTCGTCTCACGGCAGCGTTCCTTGCCTGTTACCCGCACCACCATTGAGCAGCCAAATATCCCGGTCGATCCGCTGCATGGTGGCGAATGTGTCTGCCTCATCCGCGCCGCTCACTTGTGGCAGACGGTCGAGTTGCCGGTCGAGCGGGGCGACGCGCGAGACGAAGGGATGGCCAGCGAGAACACCGGGATCGCCAGCCAACTCCACCGCAATGAGGCGCGGCGTGCCTGTAGCCCGCTGCACATAGCGCACAGAGCGGGTAAAGGCCTGCGCGACTTCATAGCCGAGCCCGGTGCCGTAGCGCTCCATCGGAGAAAGTCTCCCGCGCAGGAACTCCGCCGCGCCGTGATGCGGATCGCCGATGCGGCCTCGCTGGCTCTGGGCGAGGTAATCCGCTGCTTTTGCGAGCCATAGCGAGGCCTGCTCATACGGCGACGGACGCACCTCCTCGATGAAATCGCCGCGCGCATAATAGGCCGCGCGGATCGTCGCCCCCGCGGCGCGCAGATCGCGTTCGACACGTACGGGATCGCTCCCCGGTGTAAGGTAGAGTACATCCTGCGCCTGCGCCGCTTGTGGCGTGGCGGCGGCCATACGCACCGACCAGAGCCAGAAATCCTCGTCCGACAAGGCCACCGGCACAAAGCCGAAGGCGGGATGGTTGGGCGAGGCTGTCTTGCCATCGCTCATCGTCAGCCTGTTGAGAACCCGGCCCTCCGCATCGCGCAGGACGACGTAGAAGCGCCCTGTCTCGGCCATGAGCGCAGGCGGGCTGCAACTGGTCATAGGCAGCGGCGGTGGCGGGGGGCTACCGGGAGCGGTCGCCTGCGGAAAGAGTAAAGCAGGCCGTTCCTCTGTGTAGCTGAAGGGCGTGACCTGCCCGGTCTCGCTGGTGAAATGCTGCAAGGGGGCGTTGAAAATCCGCTCCTTGTCGGGCGAGAAAGTCAGCGGGCTTCCGAACACGGTGAAGCGGTCGGCGCTGTTGCCCTTGAAGCGGGCGATCGTGCGCAGGGTAATGATGCCGGTGGGCCGCGCATCCATTGCCCGCGTTCCGTCATCCTCCACCAGCACCAGATCGGCATAGGTCGCGGCGGCCAGCATCTCCTTGGCAAAATACCGGCCACTGGCGTGGCCGACCTGTTCGGGGCGCTGGGTATATAGGCAGGCTTGCGCCGCTTGCGGCAGGGCCAGCGCGGCGAGCGCGACGATTGCCAGGATCCGGCGCATCATTGCGTGTCTCCTGCCTGTTCCAGACCCAATGCGCGCTGGATCGGAGCGATCCTCTCCCGCAGTTCATCCAGAGCGACGGGTTCGGGGTAGCTGGAAACGGGGCGAGCCATCCCGTCCTCGCCCACCAGCGACGGCGTCATCCACGGCACGTTGACGTACCACTTGCCTTCGGTACGCGCCGCACCTTCGCCGCCCTGCACATAAGCGGAATGGCGATAGAGCGCGTCACTGAGATGCAGGACCCAGCGAGACCCCGGCGCCAGCGAATTCGGCAGGCCAGGCAGCAGCACCGGATCATCCATTCCCTGCCCATAGCGAGTTTCGCCCGCGTCATCGGTCCGCATGCCGGAGGCGAGCCGCTGCCGCAGTTCGTCGCCCGGTTGCGCGCCACCTTTCATCACCTCGACCACGCGCCAGCGCACGCTGGAGGAAAAGCCGTCCGGCCCCTCGTCCGCGATGTCGATCCCCGCCGGCTCGGCAACGACGATATCGGTTGCGGTCATGGCGCGCTTCTCGATCGTCTGGCGACCGTTCATCGCTTCCAGCGCCTCGACAGGGTCGAAGCCTGCAGCGCGCAGCTTGCGAATGCTGTCGAGCGTGAGACCGTAAGCGATCAGGAAATGCGTCTGCTGGAGCGATCCGGCCTTCGACGGCTTGCGCATTTCCTGCCGCGATACAGTCTGCCCGGGAGCTGGTGGTTCGAAATAGGGGAGCGGCGTTTCCTCAACCAGCGCGCGGATCGCGGTAAAATCGGGATGCGCCTCCAGCGGATACCAGATCGCCTCCGGATCGCTGCGGATCGGGATATCCTGACGGTAGATCGCGCTCTGGTTCTCCATCGCGATGCGGACCAGCGCGGGGAAACGCAGCTTGTCCTCGACTGCCGCCTGCGACACTGCAGCGATATCCGCCGCACGCACCTCGACCGTTCCGCCAAGCGGCTCGACAGCCACTTGCGCTTCGACCCCGGCGGCCTCAAGCTGCGCGGCGATGTCGGCGCGCGCCTCTTCCAGCGCATCGGCACCCTGCGGCACGACTTGCGACGTTACGAAATCGCGCAGCTTCGCAGGCACCAGTGCCTCTTTCGTCACGGCATCGGTGTGGAAGATGTGTGCAGTGCCCTGACCCTCATCGATCCAGATCGCCGCGACCACATCGCCGCGCTCCGCCAGCAAGTCGAATCGCCACACCTGCAGATCGGCAAGTCGCGCCATATCGGCCTCGTAATCCGCCTGTGCCGCTGCCTTGCTGCCCAGTTCCACCTGCCTGCTCGCAATGCCTTCCTCGCGCTGCTGCTTGTCCCACACATCGTGCGGGACGATGCCGCGCACGACGCGATAGGGCCCGGGGCAGCCCTCTGCACCGACGACATTATCTGGTGGCGCGACCTCGTCCGGTTGCAGGCCCATCAGCACCACATCGCTGCCTGCATAGACCATTGCGCCGGAAAAGCGGTTCATCACCGCCACCCGGTCAGGGTTGGTCAGGTCGAGCGCCATACTCTGTTCCCAGACGGCGATTTTCGGTTCTTCGCCTTCCGGTGCCAGCCACAAGCACCCGTCGCGCAGTTCGAGGCGGGCAGGCACGTCCGGAACGCGGACAAGGGTACTCGGCATACCATCGGTGCGATACGCAAACTGCGGAAAACCCCTGATCCGCGCATCGCCGGATGGGACCGGCGGCGCAGCGATCGGAAACGGATCGGGCTCCTCGAACACCACGAAGTCGGGCAGATCGAACTCGCCGCGTGCCGCCGCCTGCCGGATCGGGTCGGCACTCTGGCCGAGTCTGACCTCGATCTTCCCGGTCGCCTCGTTCCCGCCCATGCCGAACCAGTTCACGCCGAGCGCTTGAAGATCGCGCATCAGTCGCTCCTGTGCCGCGCGCAGCTCGGTGAGGCTTGGGCCGGGGCGATCGACCGGGACATAAAGCGGATCGCTGGTGTATTTCGCCAGTGTCGACGCCGCATCGCGGGTGAAGGCGACCATCACGCCATAGGTCGGGCGATGCTGGATCCAGAGCCCTGCAAAGGTCTCGCCTTCCTTTTCTTGAAGAGTCTGCGCCAGCAGACCGAGGGAATCGTCGGGCGCTGGCGGCGGAGGTGGCGGCCCCGGTTCAGTGCGCGGGCCGATGGCACCGCGGTTCTGGATTTCCATCCGCCGCTCCGCCTCCTCCACGCTTACGCAATAGGCGCGCGCGTACCAGGCGTTTTCCGCATACTGCCCCTTGTAATTCTCGATAGCCTCGATCTCTTCCGCCGTCAGGTTCGGGCAGGTTTCGGAGAGCGGTTTTTGATCCTGCGCGAATACAGGTGATGGCATGGCAAGCGCCATCGCGCTCGCGCCGAAGAGATAGCGGATCATTCGGCTTGCTCCACGGGGGTCGGGTCGGCAATGCGACCGAAGAAGATCAGCGCGCCGCTCGCACGGTCGCGGATGGTGAGGAGGAACGACCGGTCGACAATCATGCGCGGCAGATCATCCGGCAGTCGGCGGGAGCCCGTAACGATGATCTTTACCGCGGTAACAGCGGCTGCTTCTGTGCCTTTCTCATCGACCCGCAGGAAAGTGGCGTGGGCGACATCGTCAATCGCGAGCGGTGTGTCGGCCATTGCCCCGAAATCGGCACAGGTCGGCGAAAAGGCGCAGGGCATCCCGGCTGCGATCAGCGCGGCTTTGACGCTATCGTCGAAACGCGCCTCGAAACGCGGCAGGCGCAGCAGGATTTCGCGTTCTTCCGCAGCGCCCAGATCGAACTTCGCATCGCTGCCCTGCATCGAAAGATCAAACGATCCGGCATTCAGATCCCGCTCCCACCGGCGCAGGGTTGCCATATCACGCGGCAGGAACACTTCCATGACGAAGCGCCCGTCCTTGCCATAGGGCAATTGCACGGCCTGCCCTTCGCGCGTCTCGCGATAGGCCATCGGCGCGATCCGCTCCATCATGTAGATCGGCATTTTAGTGCCATCGCCGCGCGTGAATTCGCCCGTGGAGCCATCCTCGAACGGCGCCGACCAGTCGGCCTTGAACCACACCGCATTGGTCAGCACGGCAGCGGTCAGATCGTTGAACCCGCTCGCATCGACAATCTTCGTGATCCGCTCGCGGGTCTGTTCGCTGACCCAGCCATTGATCGTGTTGGCCGAGCCTGCCGGATTGCCGCCGAAATCGACCTTCCGCGCGTTGGCTCCGAACCCGTTCTTCGCCGCGCGCAGATAATCCGGCGTGAAGTCCAGCCTGTTCGAAAGCCAAAGAGCATTGGCGACCGACAGCGCCACCTTGTCATCCCCGGTGCTTGTCAGAAAACGGTCGTAATCCTTCACCAGCAGTTCGGGCCGGCTTGCCGCATCCCAGCCCAGTAAATCCCGCATTTCTGCCTCGGTCTGCCCCCGCGCACCGGGGAGCGCCAGACCCAGTCCCTCGCTCAGCGAGAGCGGCGAGATGAACAGATTGTCGTTTGGCTCCGCCGCCTCGGCGAGTTTCGGATAAAGCTGCACGGCCAGCCGGGCCTGTCCTGCCGTGATGTCATGCGGGATAGCCTCGGAAAATGCCGTTGTCCCGGTCTGCGCTGGTACCGTCGCGCAGCCGGCCGCAAGGGTCAGCGGGGCGAGCGAAAGAATAAGGCGTTTCATCGATCTTGCTCCTTTCCAGAATAAGGATCGGGCGGCGGTTCGGTGGGGAAGCTGTTGACTACCGTGGCAACGAGAGGTGTTTTGCAGTTCACATCGGCAGCCTGCTCGCGCGAACGGAACCCGGCGCTGAAGCTCACGTGCTCGCCGATCTTGAAGGAAACTTGCCCGTTCGACAGGATGTCTTTGTTCAGTTCGAAACTGTCGGGCATCACCAGACCGGTTTCCCCGCCACCCGGCGACGTAACGAACAGGCAACCGTCCCTGTATCCGAGTGTGCCGCCGACGCCTTCTGCATAAGGCACCTCGTTCGGTGCGGCAGGCCTTGTGTCGAATGCCAGCGACTGGGCGTCGCGGTTTTGCTGTTGCTCGCCGCAACCGCTCAAAAGTGCAGCCCCCATCGGGGCAAGCCATAGTCGCGCCTGTGATTTGTCGGCGCGCTTCATCAATCCTGCTCCAGAAATTCGACCAGCCAATCCGGCAGTGGTCGCAGATGGCCTTCAGGGGTTCGGCAAAGACCGGCGTTGAGGCTGCTGCCGGGCGGGCATTCGGACGGATCCATCACTGGGCGCGGCGGCATTTCGACCATCATCGTACCCGTGATTGGCGGCAGCGCGATGCCTTCCGGGCTGGTTTGGCGATTGGCCTCACCCCTTGCATCGAGCCAGTCAAGCGCACGTCCGGCCTGCCGCGCATCCAGGCCGTATCGGTCCCCCAGGCTGCGGATGGCATTGGCACGGTCGGTCACTTTCCTCTGCGCATCGCCTGCGGCGGCGCTTTCCATTCCCTCCACCTTGATGACCTTGCCCGGTCCGCAAGCGGCGTGGATCGGATCGACCAGCTCTGGCGTCGTTACCTCATTGACAGAGCCCATGAACTCGACCGCTTCGCCCACGCGCGCGTATCCGGGACGCTCGCCACTGCCGAAAGCGAGGTAATTGTTGCTATCGACGAACAGCTTTGCGCCGAACGGGAACAGCACCAGCGCATCGTTCCTGTCGGCGGCGCGGAAGCAGCCGTCCTTCAGAACCACGGTCACGCGGCTGTTTATTGCGTGCAACGCGCCTGCAAGGCGATCGTGTCGGGGGAAGATACGCAGATAGGGCGCGACTTCGTCCGGAACCGCCTGATCCTGCGTAGCCGGGCGTGGCGGGTTGACCAGGGGCACCATCGGCGTTGCGTGAAAGACCAGCTCAACCGGCTCGGGAATGGTCACTCCCTTGCGCTTCACCAGCGCCCGGAATTCTTCTTCCGAGACGCTGATCTCGACAGTGGCGACCTGCGTGCCAACACCGGTTGACTGGATCACGCGATCTTCGCGGAACGTTTCCCACATGAAATCAGCGGCAGCCCTCAGTTCCTCCTGTGACCAGCGCACGGTTTCCCCGCGAAAGGTCGGGTTTTTGCTATACTTGCGCAGCGTGGCCGGGCCATCGCGCAGAAATTCGAAGACGACGCCGAGTTCGCCCTCATTGTCATAATGCAAGGTCTGGAAGTTTCCGCGCTCTTCCCGGCGCAGTCGTTCAGCCAGCGCCTGCACTTCGTCCATCACGCTGTTTTGGTAGTCCGCGACCCGCATGAAATCCGCGTCCGCCGCATCCTGTTCTGCCGTACGGGGTGCGGGCACCGGGGGTTCGACCGGATCAAATGATGCAGGCGGCGCAGACAGGATCGTGGCGAAACCGCTCGTCCCGATTTCCGCGTGAAACGGTAAGCCATCGGACAATGGCGGCGATGCAGCATCTTGCGAAGCGCAACCGGCAAGGCTGGCGGCCAGCAAGCCGGACAACGCGGGGGAGAAGATCTTTCGCTCAGTCATCCTTCCAGAACTTCCATGTTTCGCAGCCGCATGATGTCGTCTTTCGGGCAGGCCGCAGGGATCGTAACTCCATAGAAACGCTCGATATCCGAAATCGGCCATCCCTTTGCATTCTCGCGCAAAAAGCCCCCTCCGCCGCTAATGCGTTGGCCGAAAGGAATGTCGTTGCCGGAATGTGGATCGTGGAGCCCTTCAACAGATGGCAGCAAGGTGACGCCCGGATCCAACAGGACCGTCGAATTGCGGCGGGGACCTTTCATCACGACGCAGCCGCGCACCACCGCCAGTTCGCCCCGGATCAGCGCCTCTCCCGCACGTGCAGGCTTCGCGATGGTAATCAGGTGCGGCGATGATGGCGCGCCTTGGCAAGCGGTCAGCGGTATGACCAGGGCGAGCGCTGCAATCCTCACCAGTCTTCGGGCTGGCTGCATGCGAATATCTCCGGGCCGGAATGGAGGTAGATCGGGCCGTCGCGATTGGGGAAGATCCACAGATCCTTCATCCCTTCGCGCGCCGCGACGATGCGCTTGCCGGGGATCACCATGCCTTCGTCGATGAAGCCGTTGGGGTGATCCCACAGCGCCGCGCCTTCATCGGCCCAGAAGATCATATTGGAATCGCGGTTGGTCGCGATCAGTTCTCCGGGTCGTTCGGCAGGGTTGCGTTCCTCGAACCGGCACACGCCGTTACGGGTCGGCACCAGCTTCTTGGGAGGCGATGGAGGGAAAAGCGGTTCGGTGGCGGATTGCGTCTGCATTCCGGGCAGCAGGGGCGGCGGCGACGGCGGAGGCGGGTTTACGGGGTTACCCCAGATGCCGAACAGTTTGGCGCATTGTGTCGGATGTTCGCGCCCGCCGCGCAGGCGATTGTCCGCCATGGTCTGCTCCTGCGCCAGCATGCATTCGTTCGCGCGGCGCATGGCCTCAGCGCTGCTGATCCCTTCGCGGTCGCGATATTCGCGCACGGCGAACCAGTCATTGCCATACCCCGCCGCCTGATCGAGCGAAGTCACGGCAACAACGCGATGGTTGCCGCAGGCCGAAATCAGCTCTGCCGGCGGATCGCTGATTTCACCTCTGCTGCCCAATTGCAGGCGCGTCCCGACACGCCCGAACCGGCGGGTATCGGTTGAAACGCGGGGGCGAAAGGCGACGTGCCCCTGCTCATCACGCCAGACACCAGCCTCGAACGGAAACAGGACAAGCGGATCGTCATCCCCATATTCATCTATAAAGAAGCAACCATCGCGCAGGACGATGGCATCGAAGCTCGCCAAAGCCGGAGGCGGAACAGAAGATAACTCTGTCTGCGCAAAATAGCGGATCTGCCCTGCTACATCGGACGCGATCGGCGGTAAATCGGGATTTGCCCGTGGTTCGAAACGCAGCGGCAGGTTGGCCGGAATTTTCCAGCCCTTCTTCTTTCGCAGCGCGTCGAATTCAGTACGCGGCATGACGATGGAAAGCCACGGCACACTCATGTTCCCGAAACCGGGATAGGCCCGCTCGGGACCGATGCGTTCCGCCCATTCGCGAACGATCCGGTCCTGATCCGAACACGAAAAACCAGCTTGTTCGGCGCGGAACAGCGGATCTGATGTGTAACGCGCCAGTGAGGCCGCCGGCTCGCGCAGGAACCAGGCAATGCCTTGCACGGTCCCGAGGCCATCGTTTTCCGGTCCATTGCTCCAGCGCCACTCGATCCCACCGAAATTGCCGAGTTCGCCCTTCTTGAGGCGGCGCAGCATCGGCAGATGTTGCTGCTCCAGCTGGTCGGCAAAGCGCATTCGCCGGTCTTCCACGGTCGGCGTGTAGGCGGCAGGGCCAAGCGTTTCGATCGGCGTGTAAGGCGGCGCCTCTACTATCGTGGCATAGCCGTCACGATCCGCGCCCGAATTCTGTGCAGAGCAAGCCGCCAGAATGGCGCACAGGGCAACAGCAAGTCGAATCAATACACCATCTCCCAGTGTGATGATGTATCATGGAGCGTTCTCGCTGAACGGCACTGAAACGAAACGTTTTCTTGAAAGCAAAAGCTTCCGCTTATGTTGGAATTTCCGGATCCGGGATAATCCGTTGAGTGTAGCCTCCTTGGACTGCTATGTTTTCGATCATGAAGAGCTCTCGCTTCATCTGGCTGGTTACAACTATTGCCGCAATCGTAATTGTGGCCGGGGGAAGCTGGTATGCTTTTTCGCCCAGGCTGGCGATTGCAGCACTCAGCGATTGGGAAACTGCGCCCGAAGTGTTGCTCGCTCTATTCGACCGGGCGCGCGTGCGAGCAGCCTTCGAGAATCAGATGTTGCCTCAGGTCGATACCTATGAGCCGCCCTACACTAAGGACGTCATTCTGGATGCGATGTCGGACCCGCGTGCAGTGCGGATGTTCGTCAACGAACCTTATGGCGAATGGCAGTTCGCAGCCGCCGCCGGACTGCCCGCAGATTTTCCCGAGGAAGAGCCCGCCGGCCCCATGCCCCGCATAATGGAAACCACCGATAGCTGGTCGTTCGACTGGTCCGGGCTGAATACAATCGTGGCGACGCCTTCGGGCCGCAGCGAAGCAAGGGGCAACAGCTATCGCTTCGAGCGGGATTGGCTCAGCTGGCACCTCGTAGCAATCGAACTCACAACAGACATTAGGTGATCCGCTCACCTGTAAGAGTCTGACTCGAAACTATCTGGCGTAAGTTCATAGGCTTGCCAGTCTGCGAGTGAGCATCTGCACGGCCGCGGTGAAGAGCCAGCACCGGGCTGATGCTATGGTGGTCTCGAAGTCTTTAGCGAGGCGGCGGTTTCTGCCCAGCCAGGCGAAGGTTCTCTCGACGACCCAGCGCCGAGGCAGGACCTCGAAGCCTTTTGCCTTGTCGGATCGCTTGATGATCTCAATGGTCCATTGTCCGAGACGGGCGATGCCGCGCTTCAGTTTCGGTCCTGCATAACCGCCATCGGCGAAGAGATGCCGTAGCCACGGGAAGGATGTAACAATCTCGGCCAGCACCAGCGGAGCACCATCGCGGTCCTGGATGTCGGCAGTGTGGATCATGCCATGAACCAGATTGCCGTCGGTATCGGTGATGATGTGGCGCTTGCGCCCCTTGATCTTCTTGCCTGCGTCATAGCCGCACGGACCGCCGCTTTCAGTGGTTTTGACAGACTGGCTGTCGATCACTCCTGCACTGGGCGATGCCTCCCGGCCTTGCGCAGTGCGAAGGTCTTGCAACAGGTAATGGTTGATCAGTTCCCACAGACCCGCATCGCGCCACTGGTAGAACCAGCGCTGAACTGTCGAGACTGGTGGAAAGCAGGGCGGCAACATCCTCCACGGCAGGCCACCACGCAAAAGGTAGAGGATCGCCTCCACCACGCGCCGCATCGGCCATTTGCGCGGACGACCAGTATCGGACGGTGCGGGGAAGAAGGGCTCCAGAAGCGCCCATTCCGTATCCGTCAAATCGCTTGGCAAAGCCAGCCCCTTGCGCGCATACTGCGAACGGGTGGTATCGGTCCACATCACTGATCTCCAGAAGTTCTTCGCAAAACTCCTGAATCAGCCCTGGATTTGGCCGTCAAGCTAACTCGCTGATATCACCCAACTTAGTTTCGGGTCAGGCTCTAAGTGCTTCCCATTGACCTCGCCGAAAACCAGAAGCGCCGAAGTGCTGCGCTTCCAGGGTCTGGTTTCGGATTAGAGTTACGACGGCATCTACATCGGTAGTTGGGATCGCTTCCAGAATGACGGCTTTCTGCAATTTGGGAATTGAAAGCCGACAGTCCCCTCACGGCCCAATTTCTGTCAGTCGGCAAAGCGCCCTCAAACTCGGCCATTCCGACCTTCAAGTGCGGACCCGGAAGCGGACTTTCGTTCAGGTTTTCAACAGCGAGAGATACGCGCCCCGCAGTCGGTCATTCTGCGCTAATCGTCATCCCGCTTGAACTTGGCCCCCTCGGAGCTATCGCGTAATGATGGATAACGAGAAGCTGTTCGACAGAAAAATTCTGCATGAGAAAGCTGCTGAAGCTCTAAACAAAAGTGGCAGCAAGTTGCTTGGATTGGTCTCTCGCACTCCATTCAAAGATCGTGGCACTGAATCTTTTGAGAGTAGACGAGAGCCAGCCGAGACACTCACTGACGGAGACATAATCGGCGAGCCAAAGCTAGCTTATTCAGATATTACTGGCCGGATTAGAACGCGCTATTTCGTGCAAGACAGGCAAGAGGTCGGGTTGTCAGATGATAACTACCAAGACCTCCGCCGCCTTGCTGAAAAAATACGCAAGACCCCTCCCTTTGATTTGGGATTTTCTGAAGAGTTTGTGGAGGAGTTAATCTTCGACTGGTGGGCAGATTGCACCAAAGGCCAGTCCAATGACACCCTGACCGACCGTCTTTGCGCGACTGCTGAATCAGTCGTTGCCCGACATCACATCATCGTCCCAGTTGCGGCAATTGAGGTTCAAGCTCCTTTCCAGTTCGGCCATGTTCTAATCGCGCCAATGGACGGAAGCTTGATTGCCAACATGTTTAACGAGGCTGCGGAAAATAATCCGGAGCAAATCGCACTTATCGAGCAAGCGAGGGATCGGCATCTTAAGGAGCTAGCCCACTTGACGGCAGTTCATGTGTCTACAGTTGGCGAACCAATTTTCGCGGATAACAAGGCCAAAAAAGTCGCTTTTGATATCGCCGCAATGTTCCGCTTCATGAGTCCTGCTGCACTCACATGGAATGTTGGTTTTCCATGCTACCCACACGGGTGCGATCAAATCCGCTCAACCACGACATTGAGAATTGAAGGCGATAAAGTCTCCAGCCTGTCGCAAAGCATTATTGACCGCGGCATGTTCACATGGAAGCTCGCAACCAAAGAGCTAACTGAGCACATGCAGGGCGGCTTCGAAAACCTCGCAATTTTCTTCGAAGATCAAGAGACGAGCGGTTTTCAAAAGAGAGTGAGGTCAGCTTTCGTGGCATTCTCAGAAGGGGTCGGATCATTCAATCCCAACAACCGCCTCGTTTATGCCATGTCGGCATTGGAACATCTTTTCTTGAGGTCTGAGCAGGAACCCATCCAAAATGGCGTAGGCGAACGTCTAGCCTTTATTCTAGCTAAGGAACCCCATCGTAGACGCGAAATCTTGGCCAATTTCAAACGTGCCTATGCGTTGAGGTCGAAGCAGGTCCATCATCTCGCAACGGTGGATGACGAGGAAACTTTGAGTCAGTTTTTTCTTAACGCATGGCTAGGTGTGCATCGAGCAATCCAAGTGTCGAGAAGCTATAAAACACAGGCGGAATTCCTCGACGCGATCGACGAAGTGAAGTTCGGCGGTTGAGCCACTGACAAGCGCGTATCGATGAGTATTCGGCGCCCTCGCTGTCGAAGCGGGCCGGTCAAGCATGGTCTCCGATGAGGGTTACTCACTGCTTTGCGAACTTTTGACTAGAAGCCGACAGTCGACAAGCGGTCCAAATATTACGCCGCTCACTTCTAGGCGCCACTGATTAGCTCGATGCAAAATGCGTCGCGCCCGTAAAATATCCACCGACATTCCCGATATCGCCCATGTCAAAGCCGAGAATCTGATATTCGAGCCCCTGTTGCAAAACGGCTGCAGGGCCATTCCCGGGGACTGAATTGGCCATCTCATACATTACAGGTCGGAGTCCGGGACGCAGTTCCACACCGCTCGGGGTGGCAACCGCGAATTGCTGGCATCCGGCAACGCTTGGCACGTCGGGGGCGTCCATCACCTCGCGCAGGATTTTGAGCGGGCTGAGAATCGTGGGGCTTGCATCGCTCGCTATCTCTCGAGCCTTCCCAATAATCTCAGCAACCTTCGCGCTGCCTGATCCCATGGCGATCAGCCCACCGTGTGTGGTCCAAGCGACTTCACTCGCCTTGCTGGTCGCTACGGCTTCCTCATCTATTTCGATGCTGACTTGAAACGCCTGGGCGGGCGATGCCGGCGTGTTACGACCAAAAACCAGCCCATCGAATAAATGGATGTCTGTTCTTTCCCAACGACGTCGCTCGTTGACCACGAGTGCCGCACAGTGTGCATAAAAGTCGGCTACCTCCGATACCGTTGGTCCATCATCGAAATCTTCAATCACGAGCAGGTTCTGGAGGCACGTGCTGGCCAAGCCGTTGGTGGTTTGCCCAGCAAAGACATTGCCGGCAAAGGCAAATCCCATGCTCGGTAGCCGGCACTTTTCTGTCTCAATGGACTTGCCGTGCTTATTAAGCACGATCGGTACGGCAAAAATCTTAGGGCCTGCCTCTCCAACCGTCCTCGATGCCGAGCCGAAACGCGTATCGGCGACGACGGCAAGGCCCTCCATCATCTGCCAGGCAAGCACCAAGGTCATCGCGTTTCCGTCCTCTCACCGGCGCATACAATTTGGTCACGTACATGCGTGACCGCTCTGAGGAGCCTAATTTTTATCTTATATACGGCTGTTTTTGGCTCGGTCGAGCTAGGCCTCTCTCGGAAGGTGTCGATTTCTAAGTCACCCGTCGGCTCAGGACCCCGTTGCCGGGACCGGCGAGTGCCTGAACTTAAGGCAGCTTTTTACGAGCTATTCCGACGCAGGGAATGCCCGCTGTCAGGCGACTGCGGCCCCGTCCATTGTTTCGCCCGGCGTGTCAGCTTACCTTTGCTGCCGCGCTTGAAGCTGACAGTCTCCTCCCGGCCCATTTGCAGCCATTGAGCACCCTCAGCAGGACCGCTCAGAAACGAACTAGATTAACTGCTGTTACGAGTTCTGCTGNTGGGGCTGTCACAACCGCCTTGCACCATTTTACGATGCGACCCGTCCGATGGTGCGCCCTGTTGTGTCTGCCTCCTTATTGCGGCAGGGCACCAGCACTTCACGCGAGACGCTCAGGAACGAGATTTATGATTGCGAGTTCATCTGCTGCACCATCGTCCTTACGCCCCCATGCGAACGTGCAGATGGTGTAGCCCTGTCGTTGTAGATTCGGTTCTAAGCGACAGGGCACCTCTGCTATCGAAATAGTCAAAGAGCGCTCGAAAGCGATGCTGCAACCGAGCATGTGCGAATGATACCAGCGCCTCGGGCTAGTATAAGACTGGCCCTGCACCTTCATTTCTTCGATTCGAAATGTTGGTGTAGCCCTGCCGTTTCAAGCTTCCCTTGGCGGCGGGGCCCCCCTTTTCCAATGTCTGCGACGGCTCAACATTGCCTTCCCCGAAATTTCGAGCCAGAAACCTGGCAGAACTGCCAGCGACGAACCTTTGACACGACGATTGCCTCGTAATCCTTCAAGTCTGCATGGCATTGTTAAAGCTGTGATTGATTAGGAGCGTTTCCGCACACCATCCCCGGTATGTATCACACCGCTCGCGGTTTCCGCGCAACTTTGAGAAGCGACGTCTGAACTAAAACGCGGCGAAGCTTCGCATGCGTCAAACTTAGCTAGTAGTTGTGAAAGGTTCGCAAGCGCCGCAGTCGTTTGATCGGGAGAGATAGCCTCTACGCCCAACTGGGAATGCTACAGAAAACAGCTGGACAATGTGGCGTAAGATGGAGCAGTATTCTTTGGTCCAGACACGCGATATAGCAGGTGTGTGGGGTAGAATGTGGGTTCGGATTTGGCGGCCAATTAACTAAAAAATGATTTCAAATCATTAGATTGAGACTTAATAAGTCCACCCTGTCCGCCAGCTACTCCGCCTGCAATGGCGCGCCCGANGAGGCGCCGCTGCGATCNTGCTCCCGATAGCCTGCCTGGCGCGTGCTTCGCTGCCTTTCCAGAGCGACATGGTCTTCGACCAATCCGCCGTCCCGATTGGCATGATCCCTCTCTTCTAGGCCTTGCGGGTCATCCCTGATTTCGTATTCCATCTCTGTCTCCTCTGGGAAGGAAACGAACGGTGCGAAATCCGGCGCAAGGGGTTGCGATGAAACGATTTTACTTTGCGACAGGACGCATCACAAGGCGTGTTGCAACAGGGCCTCGTAATCCTCATGGCATTCGGCCGCCACATCGGCATAGGCCCCCTCCAGTTTTGGCAGGTCTGCGGGTGGTTTACCGAAGCCAGTCGACGCGTTGACCTTGTCGTACCAATGCCGGCCCCAAACGCCGTCTTCGGGGTGTGGACCGGTTTGCCAATGCAACATCGAAGTGTCCCAACCGATGCCCAAAGCCGCACAAAGCTTTTCCAGCATCATTGGCGGATCATTGAGGATGGCATCGGAGTCAACTACGGGCGGGACGTTCCCCTTACGCTCCCGCTCATAATCGAAATACCGCCGCAAACGGGAGAAACCAAGCAGTTCGGCACGGCGCAGTTCATTCTTCTGCTGGTAACTTGCGACAACCCGTTCCGGCGCCCTGATCAGGAAGGCGTGCCGGTGGTCGGGCATGTCGGCAATCGACACCGGGCCTACCATGTGGTGCGGCATGTGCTTCTGGTACCAGACCGGTTCGCCACCGGGCGGGTGCCCGGATTGGGTGGCCAGCACCGAATGCCAGTCGCAATCCATATCGGCGATCGTTTCCGCTGCCAGTGGATGCGGTTCGCCGGTCGTCTGCAGGAAAGCGCCGTAGAATGGCTCGTCCGAAACTGCACAGTCGGGGCGCGCACCGAAACTGCGCATCATCGCGGTCGAAATGTTGCGCGGGCCGGACCACATGGCGATGCGGATGGTCATGGGCGGCTCCTTTCACTCACGTCGTCAGCAAGCCGCGCCAGATAGAGCTGCTGGAGCCTCTCGACCATCGGGCCGCGTTGGTCACCAAGCACCCGTCCGTCGATCGACCCGATGGGCGCCNCGCCGGCGAAGGTGCCGGTGGTGAAGGCTTCGTCCGCGCCATAGACATGGGTCAGCGAGAAGTTGCGTTCGCGCACGGTAATGCCTGCCTTCCGCGCGATCTCGATGACGACCCCGCGCGTGATCCCGTCGAGGCAGTAGTCGCCGCTGGAGGTCCACACCTCCCCATCCTTGACGATGAAGAAGTGAGTGGAATTGCATGTCGCGACAAACCCGTGCGGGTCGAGCATCAGCCCCTCGTCGGCACCAGCCTGTGCCGCCTGAATACATGCCGTTATGCAGTTGAGCTTGCTGTGCGAATTCAGCATCGGATCCTGAACGTCGGGATAGCCCCGGCGCACGTGGACGGTGGCCAGCTTGAGCATCCGCGTGGCGGTTTCAGGCGCAGGCTCCTTCCATTCCGGGATGATCACGATCGTGGCGGGCGTCACCACCACGCGCGGATCCTGATATGGCGTCGAACGGATGCCGCGCGTCACCATCAGGCGGATATGGACGCCATCGCCATGCATGCCGTTTGCATCGAGCACGGCGTAGAGGCGGCGTTCGAGTTCTTCGCGCGAGACCCCGATATCCATGTGGATGGCCTTCGCTCCGCGCCACAGACGGTCGAGGTGCCGATCCAGGAAGGCGAGGCGGCCTTGATGCAGCCGGATGCCTTCCCATACGCCGTCGCCCAACATGAAGCCGCTGTCGAAAACGCTGATCTTCGCGTCCGGTCGCGGGAAGTGGTCCCCGTTGATGTCGATGACGACCGATGCGTTGCGATCATCAGCTACGTAATTGTGGGTGCCTTGTGTCATTGACCTCTCTTGACGATCTCATCCATCTGTTCACGCAGGACCGGATCCCATCTTGCACGCAATTCCCTGATCTTCGCCACCAGCGCCTCGTTTTCCATCGGCGGTATGTCCATGTCGTAGACCTCGGCGATTTCGAGCATCGAACTGCGGTCCATTTCCTCGAAGGCGCCGGCCATCGCGATGGCATTCTGGCGGTCTACGCCCAGCGCCTCGTACGCGGATCGCCCGATACGAATGCTGGCATCGTAGGTTTCGCGGATGACGTCGCGGCAGCCATAAGCCCACAGTTCGTAGACATGGTTGCGATCTTTCGCCCGGGCGATGACGTGCAGGCCCGGGAAGGTCTGCACGGCGTATTTTACGAGTTTGTCGATCTGTTCGCGCTCATCCAGTGCGACGACCAGCAGCTTCGCGCGGGCGATGCCTGCTGCGTGGAGCAGGTCGGGGCGTGTCGCATCACCGTAATAGGTGCGGACGCCGAACTTTTGCAGGATCTCCAGATGGCTGCTGTCGTAATCGACCACGGTCGTGGTATAACCGGCCGTCTGGAGCATGCGATCGACGATCCCGCCAACCCGGCCGCGACCGGCGATAATAATCTCGTTCTCTTCATCGATGGCATCCGGTTCGCGTTCCATCCCCTTGCAGTAGGAATGGGCAATGACCTTGTCGTAGAGAATGAAGAGCAGCGGCGTGACCAGCATGGTCAGGGCCACGACCAGCAGCATGAGATCGGCCAGGGCGCTGTCGATGACGAAATTGGCGAGCGCAAAGGCAATCAGCACGAAGGCGAATTCGCCGGCCTGTGGAAGGCTGAGGCAGAAGAGCCAGAGCGCCTGTTCGCGCAGGCCGTAAAACCACCCGACAGCAGCCAGCACGATGAACTTCGCAGCGATGACGACTGCTGCCCAGAACACGACTTCCTGCCATATCTGCGCAGCAAGGTCGAAATCGATGCCAGCGCCGACGGTGATGAAGAAGAGGCCCAGCAACAGGCCCTTGATCGGATCGATATCGCTTTCCAGTTCGTGCCGATATTCGCTGGTCGCAAGAACGACACCCGCCACGAAGGCGCCGAGCGCCGGGGAGAGGCCCACAAGCGACATCAGCAGGGCGATGCCGATCACGACCAGCAGGGCAGCGCCGGTGAACAGCTCACGCAAGCGGGCGGCGGCAATGAAACGGAACAGGGGGCGGATCGCGTAGATGCCGATGACCACCACTGCGGCGACCGCGCCGATGCGGGCGATGGCGGCGAGCCACATCGGCATGGAGGCGGTGAGGTCAATTCCGTGATGCGCGCCTGCACCGACCGGGCCGCCACTCGACGCATAGAGATCGGGCATGGCCAGCAGCGGCAGGAGAGCGAGGATGGGAATGACCGCGACGTCCTGAACCAGCAGGACCGAGAAGCTTGCTTCACCGCCTTCGGTGCGCATGAGTTTCTTCTCGGTCAGCGACTGGACGATGATCGCAGTCGACGACAGGGCCAGGATCATGCCGATCGCCACCGCCGTCTGCCATGGCCGGGCATCGAGCAGGGCGATGCCGGTAATGACCGCAGTCGTCAGGATGACCTGCCCGCCACCCAGCCCCAACAGCTTGCCGCGCATGTCCCACAGGCGGCGCGGTTCCATTTCGAGGCCGATGATGAAGAGCATCATCACGACGCCGAATTCGGCGAAGACCTGCAAGGCCACGACATCGACGTTGAGGGCGGCCAACAGGGGCGCGATCGCCATGCCAGCCAGCAGGTAACCGAGCACGGAGCCCAGCCCGAACCGCGTGGCGAGCGGTACGGACACGACCATCGCCACGAGGATGAGGAAGGCGAGTATCAGGAAACCGGTCATCTCGCCCTCCCCCTATGTGCAGCGCAGGCTAGATATGCAGCGCGCGCCCGTAACTCGCAAGCACGCTCTCGTGCATGCTTTCGCTGATCGTCGGGTGCGGGAACACCGTCTGCATCAGTTCCGCTTCGGTCGTCTCGAGCGTCTTGCCGACGACGAAGCCCTGGATCATCTCGGTCACTTCGGCGCCGACCATGTGCGCGCCGAGCAGTTCGCCGGTCTTCGCATCGAACACGGTCTTCACGAAGCCTTCCGCCTCGCCCAGCGCGATGGCCTTGCCGTTGCCGATGAAGGGGAAGGTCCCCGCCTTCACCTCGTGGCCCGCTTCCTTCGCCTTGGCTTCGGTCAGGCCGACGCTGGCGATCTGCGGGTGGCAATAGGTGCAGCCCGGGATGTTGCCCCGATCGAGCGGGTGGGGATGGACATCCTTGTTGCCAAGCTCTTTCGCAATCGCTTCGGCCGTGGTGACGCCTTCGTGGCTCGCCTTGTGCGCCAGCCAGGGACCGGGCGTGCAGTCGCCGATGGCCCACAGGCCCTTGGACTTCGTGCGGCCGTAGTCGTCGATCTGGATGAAGCCCTTTTCCATATCCGCCAGCTTGTCGAGGCCGATGTCTTCCGTGTTCGGCACGATGCCGATAGCGGTGATGCAGTGGCTGAATTCGGTTTCGGTGACCTTGCCCTTGCTGTCCTTGATCTTGGCCTTCACGCCCTTGTCCGAAACCTTGAGGTCTTCGACGCCGGCGCCGGTCATGATGGTCATGCCCTGCTTGGTCAGGCTCTTCACGAGGAAGGCCGACACGTCCTTGTCTTCCACCGGCACGATCCGGTCGAGCATTTCGACCACGGTCACATCGCAGCCCATGTCGTTGTAGAAGCTGGCGAACTCGATGCCGATCGCCCCGCTGCCGATGACGAGCAGCTTCTTGGGCATTTCCTTGGGCGTCATGGCATGGCGATAGGTCCACACGCGCTTGCCGTCCGCCTTGGCGAAGGGCAGGTCGCGCGCCCGGGCACCGGTGGCAACGATGATGTGCTTGGCGGTAAGCTTTTCCTCGCCCTTATCGCCCTTCACCGTGAGGCTGGTCGGACCGGTCAGCGTGCCCTCGCCCATGTGCACGGCGATCTTGTTCTTCTTCATCAGATGCGTGACGCCCTGATTGAGCTGCTTGGCGACGCCGCGGCTGCGCTTCACGACCGCGTCCAGATCGGCCTCGATCTCGCCCGCGATCTTGAGGCCGTAATCCTTCGCGTGCTGCGCGTAATGCAGGATCTCCGCCGAGCGCAGCAGCGCCTTGGTCGGGATACAGCCCCAGTTGAGGCAGATGCCGCCCAGCAGTTCGCGTTCCACGATGGCGGTTTTGAGCCCGAGCTGTGCGCAGCGGATAGCCGCCACATAGCCGCCGGGTCCGCTGCCGAGCACGATTACGTCGTATTTGTCAGCCATGATTCGTACCTGTCAGTTGTGTGTTCGCCCGAGACATGGACCGGGTGTTACACAGTCCAGAGGCAAAAGAAGTCGGCTTGTGCGCAAAGGCGTCAGCTTGCCGGGATTTGGTGTCGGCTTGCGCCTTCGACGTGTCGCTTTGCGCCGCCTGCCTGTCGGCTTGTAAGGTGAAAATGTCGGCTTGCGGAGCGCCTGCGCAAGGTGCAGCGTCGATGGGCGATATCGTGGTCATGATCGCACCCATCGCATATTCGCAGTCCTGTAGGACAGCGATCATGCCCACCGCTCCGCCACTGCACGGGGCCGGTCGTTTTCATCGAGCAGGACGAATTTGAACGTGCCCTGCCCGACCCTGGTTTCCGCATCGCCATTCCGCTCGCGCGCGATGGCTTCGGCGGAGATGGTGAGCGAAGTGTTTCCTGTGGCTTCGATTGCGCAATAGACCGACAGTTCGTCCCCCACCGACATCGCGCCGGGAAAGGCGAAGTCAGTGGCCGAGACGACCACGGCCTTGCCCCGCCCCTCGCGACTGGCGAGGCTGCCGGCGCCAAGCGCCATCTGGCTCATCAGCCACCCGCCGAAGACGCCGCCATAGGGGTTGAGGTCGGTCGGCATGGCCGTGACGCGTATTTGTAGCGATGTCACGGCAACATGGACCGCGCGGGAATCAGCAATTTGCGCAAGATTGTGCTGCGCTTTTCAGAAATATCCCGCTGATCAGTGAAGCGAATATTCTCGGTCATGCATTTCACATCTAATTCGAGGCTGCGCGATGAGACTAAGGTAAATTGAGNTGTTTCCTTCGGTGCGAGCGCTCCTAATTTTACTCTGACATACTCGTCCTGAGAGCTTTGGATATCGATCTGTGGCAGATGAGGGCCGCCGGGGTTGAACCCCTTGAGCAGCCACTTTCCTTCCTGCTGGTCCTTAGGCCATAGGATTAGTTCGACTTCGCTTAGGTGCTCGGTGCCAAGATTGGTCAATTCGCAAATATGGAATTGGATTTGTTCCTGTTCCTCTCCCTCAAACATAATCTTAATGTCGAAGACAAATCCAGGCAAACCCATGGGAAGGGTTTGCCCGATCGACATTGAGAGCCGCCGTCGATTATTTTGATTATGTCGGGTTAGCCACCACGTTACAAAGCCGCCAGCAAGCGCGCCTCCAGCNATTTTGGCGACTTCGCCGAGAGCGGCGACCGTTTCGATCANACCACCAGTCCCATCGGGTTTTCGATCAGGTTCTTGAACGCTTCCATCAGTTGCGCGCCGGTAGCACCATCGATGGCGCGGTGATCGAAGCTGCCACTGGCGGTCATCACCGTGGCGACCTGCAATGCGCCGTCGACGACATAGGGGCGCTGTTCGCCAGCACCTACGGCCATGATCATGCCCTGCGGCGGGTTGATGACCGCGTCGAACTGCTTGATGCCGAACATGCCGAGGTTGGACAGGCTGGCGGTGCCACCCTGATATTCGTGCGGCTGCAGTTTTCCTTCACGGGCCTTCTCGGCCAGTTCCTTCATATTGGTGCTGATCGAGGCAAGACCGCGCGTATCGGCTTCCGTGATGATCGGCGTGATGAGGCCGCTGGGGGCAGCCACCGCGACCGAGACATCGGCACGGCTGTAACGGTGCAGCGTATCGCCCTGATAGCTGACGTTGCAATCGGGCACGCGCATCANCGCGCGGGCCAGNGCCTTGATCAGCAGATCGTTGACCGACAGCTTGANCNCGTCCGCTTCCAGACCCGCATTGAGCTGTTTGCGCAGGTCGAGCAGCGCATCGAGACGGATGTCCACGGCAAGGTAATAATGCGGGACCTGCTGCTTGCTCTCGGTGAGGCGGCGCGCAATGACCTTGCGCACGTTGGAGAGCTTTTCTTCCTCGTAAGGCGCGCCGTGATCGCTGGCGGGTGCCTTAGCGGAAGATTTCGCTTCGTCCTTGTCCTTCGGAGCGGAGGTATCGGCAGCGGTTTTGGCCGAGCCGCCTTCTGCGCTTTCGACATCTGCCTTAACGATCCTGCCACGCGGACCGGAGCCGGTTATGGTGGAAAGATCGACGCCGTTCTGCTCGGCGATGCGGCGAGCCAGGGGCGATGCGATGATGCGTTCACCGCTATCGTCCTTGGGCGCGGCGGGTGCCTTGGTATCGGTATCCACCGATGCGCGTGCGGGCTTGGCGCTTTCGCGCGGTGCGGCCTTGGCCGGTTCCGATTTGTCTTCGGATTCGTCCTTGGCGGGTTTTTCTTCGGCAGGCTCTTCATCGCCGGATGGAGCGGCGGCTGCCGCCTCGTCCACATCTTCGCCTTCTTCGGCGAGAATGGCGATCACCGTGCCGACCTTCACGCCTTCGGTCCCTGCTTCGACTGCGATCGAGGCAATGGTGCCTTCGTCCACCGCTTCGAATTCCATCGTCGCCTTGTCGGTTTCGATTTCGGCCATGATGTCACCGGCACTGACCGTATCACCCGGCTTCACAAGCCATTTGGCGAGCGTGCCCTCCTCCATGGTGGGCGAAAGGGCGGGCATCTTGATCGGCGTTGGCATGGCTGTTTACGTTACGTCCTCGCTGGGGAGATTGTGCGCCCGCACCTCTGGCGAAAAGGTGCGGTCCTCGCAAGGTCCTTGCGCAGAATACGAATTAGCGAGTAATCCGCAGCCGAGGGAGACGGGGAGCAGATATGCGTACTTATCTAGTCGTGATGGATGAAACGGACGAAGCGAAGCAGGCCTTGCGCTTTGCATCGCTGCGGGCGCAGAAAACCGACGGTTCGGTCCACATCCTAGCCCTGGTCCCGCAACAGACCTTCAATGCATTTGGTGGGGTCCAGGCGACCATCGAACAGGAAGCGCGCGAACGCGCCGAGGTCATGGCCAACAGCGCAGCCGGAAATATTTTCGGCGAAATGGGCAAGATGCCCACCATCGCCGTTCGTCCCGGCCCGCCGGCGGATGTCATCCGCAAATATATCGAGGAGCATGGCAACATCGCCGCGCTGGTGCTGGCGACGAGCGCCGAAGGGGGCTCCGGCCCGCTGGTGACGCATTTCGCAGGCCATGCGGGGCACCTGCCCTGCCCGCTCTATCTCGTGCCTGGCGGGCTGAGCCGCGAACGGATCGACGAACTGGCCTGAGGCGCTTCGTCTTTACGGATCATTGCGAGCAGCCGCAGGCCGTGCGGACGCCCCAAGGGGTTGCCGCCCAGGCCCTGCGGGGTTGCTCGCGATAAGGGTGGTGGTCGCTACTTGCGGCGGCCCTGATGGCGGATATTGCCGGGTCGTCCACGCTTGCCCTGATCGTGCGTCTGACGCGGTGCGCCCGCACCCTTCTTCTGATGGGTGCGCTTNTTGGGCGGAGGACGATTGCCGCGCGGTTCGATACCNNTGCCATCGCTGTCNGGCACTTCGAATTTGAGCGCGCCGGTCAGCGCGTTGGCTTCTGCCAGCTTCAGCTTCAGCCGATCGCCCGTCGCATATTCGGTACCGGTCTTTTCCCCGACAAGCTTCTGCGCCTTTTCGTCATAGGTGAAATATTCGCGGCCCAGCGTGCTGACGGGGACGAGGCCGTCACCGCCCAGCTTGTCGATGGTGGCGAAGAAGCCGAAGCCCTGAACGCCGGTGATGCGGGTGTCGAATGTCTCGCCCACNCGGCCCGAGAGCCACGCNGCGACATANCGATCGATCGTATCGCGCTCCGCCTCCATNGCGCGCCGTTCGGTCTGGCTGATCGCATCGGTGATCTGATGCAGCGCATCCCTGTCGCGGTCGGATAGACCCGTACCGTCCGGCAGATCGATCTTGGGCTTGGGTTGTTCCAGCTTGTAGGCATCCACGAGTGCGCGGTGCACGAGAAGATCGGCATAACGGCGGATCGGCGACGTGAAGTGGGCGTAGCTGCCGAGCGACAGGCCGAAGTGCCCTGCATTGGCCGGGCCGTAATAGGCCTGCGTCTGGCTGCGCAGCACGGCTTCCATGATCAGCGCCTTTTCGGCGGGATCCGACACNTCCTTGAGCATGCGGTTGAACAGGCCCGGCGTGATGACCTGGCCCAGCGCGAANTTGCGCCCCTGACTGGCGAGATATTCCTTGAACGCCATNAGCTTTTCGCGGCTCGGCGTCTCGTGGATGCGGTAGACGACCGGCGCAGCCTTAGCCTCCAGCGCCTTGGCGGCAGCGACATTGGCGGCGATCATGAAATCCTCCACCACGCGGTGCGCATCNAGCCGTTCGCGTATGGCGATTTCCTCGATCACGCCTTCCTCGTTTAGCCGCACCTGCCGCTCCGGCAGTTCGAGGTCGAGCGGGTCGCGCGCCTGGCGGGCCTTGAACAGCAGTTTCCACGCGCCCCACAGGTTCTGCAGATATTCGGGCGCCTCGCCTGCATCGATCCCCGCCTGCGCGTCTTCATAGGCGATGTTNCGGGCCAGACGGACAATGGCNCGGGTAAAGCGCCAGTCGCTGATCCTGCCTTCCGCGTCGATGCGGATGTGACAGGCCATGGCCGCACGATCCACGTCTTCCTTGAGACTGCAGACGTCGGCGCTCAGCACCTCGGGCAGCATGGGGACGACGCGGTCGGGGAAATAGACCGAATTGCCGCGTTTGCGCGCTTCGCGATCGAGCGCGCCGCCCGGGCGGACGTAATAGCTGACATCGGCAATCGCGATGATGGCGCGATAACCGCCCTTCCCGTCCGGCTCGGCCCAGATGGCATCGTCATGNTCGCGGGCATCGGCNGGGTCGATGGCGACGATGGGNACATCGCGCAGGTCTTCGCGGTGNTCGCTCGAAAGCGGCAGGTCGACNGCGCGNTCCGCCTCGGCGATGGTTTCCTGCGGGAAGACNTGCGGGATGCCATGCTTGGCAATCGCGATNAGGCTGAAAGCCTTGGGGGCNAGCGGATCGCCGATCACNTCGACGACCTTGACCTTGGAGCGGGCGGATTTGCCCATGCGCTCGGCCAGNACCAGNTCGCCTTCCGNGGCCTCGCCGACATCGCCGATNGGNGCNGAATCGCGCACGCGCTTGTCGACAGGGGCNAGCCAGTAATTGCCGCTGCCGTCCTTCTCGACCACNCCCATCAGACCTTCGGTGCGCGCNGGCAGTTTCTTGATCGGTGTGGCGCGCCACCCGCGTTCGGTTTCCTCGTTCCGCGCAAGGATGCGATCGCCGCGTTTGAGCGCGGCCATCTTCTTGCTTTCCTTCACCANCAGGCGAGGCGGCTTTTCCTTGGTGTCGGGCGACCAGTTTTCGGGCTCGGCAACAGGNTCCCCATCCTCGATCGCGACGATCTTGAGNACGGTNACCTTGGGNACGCCGCCCATGCGGTGATAGGCCGTGCGCTTGCCATCGATCAGGCCTTCTTCGGCCATGTCCTTGAGGCGCTTTTTCAGCGCGATCTTTTCCTGCCCCTTGAGCCCGAAGGCCTTCGCGATTTCGCGCTTGCCCGCAGGTGCGTCGGAGGTCTGGATGAATTCGAGAATCTGTTCTTTATTCGGCAGTCCCTTGGGCTGCCGGTGCTTGTTCTGTTTTGTCATGCGCGNGATATGGGGACGATCCGCCCCCATGTCACGGTGTGGATCAATACGCCTTGGCGAGAAGCACGCGCTCTACCGCCGGTTCGCCGGTGAAGATGCANGCGCCGTCAACCGGNGCTGCGTCCATCGGGACATTGCGGATNGTGAGCTTGTGNTCTTTCAAGCGTTCGACGACCTTTTCGAGANCGTCACCCGTGGGCTTGGACCACTGGACTTCGACCCAGCCNGGNTAGCGGGANGCNCCGAAGTGATCTTCCACCGCTGCAAAATCGGTGATGCCGCGGGTTACGTTGGCATCGCGCCGCTCGGCAGCCTGCGTGAGCAGCGCGCTCTGCATATCGGCGAGAACGTCGGGGATGGTCTGCCCGGCAACTTCGCGGGTCGGGTTCTGGAAATCGACCTTGCCGGTTTCGCTGTCCCACAGGCGGTCACGGCGAAGCATGCTGACAACGCCGTTTTCCATGTCGCGGCCGCCGACCTCGACGATGATCGGAGCGCCCTTGCGCACGTAATCCCACCGCTTCTGGGCAGCCTTGCCGGGCCGCGTGTCGAGAAGGACGCGCAGCGGTTCGCCGAATGCGCTCTGCCCGGCGAGGGTGGCACGCAAGGCTTCGCAATATTCGATCAGCGCATCGTCTTCCGGCTTGTCGCGCAACATCGGCAGGATCACGACCTGCTGCGGGGCGATCTTGGGCGGGAGGCGCAGGCCATCGTCGTCGCCATGCGTCATGATTACGCCGCCGACCATGCGGGTGGAGACGCCCCAACTGGTCGTGTGGGCGAGGCTTTCGCTGCCTTCTTTGTTCTGGAACTTGATACCGCTGGCCTTGGCGAAATTGGTGCCGAGATAATGGCTGGTTCCAGCCTGCAATGCCTTGCCATCCTGCATCATCGCTTCGATGGACCAGGTTTCGACTGCGCCGGGAAAACGTTCGTTCTCGGGCTTTTCACCGGCGATCACTGCAAGAGCGAGATCCTCGTCCGCAAAGGCGCGATAGACCTCCAGCATGGTGAGCGTGTGGTCCTTCGCCTCGGCCTCGTCGGCATGGGCGGTATGGCCTTCCTGCCAGAGAAATTCGCTGGTGCGCAGGAACATGCGGGTGCGCATTTCCCAGCGCACGACATTGGCCCACTGATTGAGCTTGAGCGGAAGATCGCGCCAGCTCTGGACCCAGCGCGCCATGGCATCGCCAATAATCGTCTCCGAGGTCGGCCGTACAACCAGCGGTTCTTCCAGCTTGGCCTCCGGATCCGGAATAAGGCCGCCATCCTTGCCAGCAATCAATCGGTGATGCGTGACCACGGCCATTTCCTTGGCAAAGCCTTCGACATGCTCTGCCTCACGCTCGAAATTGGAGAGCGGTATGAAGATCGGGAAATAGGCGTTGGCGTGGCCGGTTGCCTTGATCCGGTCGTCCAGCAAGCGCTGCATGCGCTCCCATATGCCGTAGCCCCAGGGCCGGATGACCATGCAGCCTCGCACACCCGATTCTTCGGCCATTTCGGCAGCGCTGATGACTTCCTGGTACCAGGCTGCAAAATCATCGTCGCGCCTGGTGTTCAAGGCATGGCGTATCTGGGCCACGTTATATTCCCGTAATTGCTGGTCGGATCGGCGGGCGGGCCGATGCCGCTATTTGCTCATCTCGTCCAGCTTCTTCTGCATTTCGGCCATTTGCCGGCGCATCTGAGCCAGGTCATCCGACTGATCGTCCCGCGCAGGCTTGCGCGTTGCCGGAATGAAGGCTTCCGCAGCGTTCTGCATCATCTTGAAATTGGCTTCGGCCATCTTGGCCAGCGGATTGCTTTCGATACCCTTCGCGAAGGCCGCCTGAAGCTGTTCGCGATTCTTGCGCAGGTTCGTCATGCTCGCTTCAAGATAGCTTGGCATCATAGCCTGCATGGAATTGCCATACATCGAAATGAGATCGCGCAGGAAGCTGACCGGCAGCATCTGCGTACCGTGGCTCTCTTCCTCTACGATGATCTGCGTCAGGATCGTATGGGTGATGTCGTCACCGGTCTTTGCGTCGAGCACGTGGAAATCCACATTCTCGCGGACCATCTTCGCAAGATCGTCCAACGTGATGTAACTGCTCGTATCGGTATTATAGAGCCGCCGGTTGGCGTACTTCTTGATGATGATCGCTTCGCCTTCGGCGGTCCTCTTGGCCATGCCAGCATGCTCCCAGATTGTGCATTGCGAGATACTTAGCACGTGCAAAATGTGCAGCGCAACGTCACCTAAACGTCAACCGAAACGCTGCCCCAGAACCGTGAGCAATTCATATTGNGAAAGAGAGGTTTGCTGCGCAGCATCGGGCAACCAATAGGGCAATTCNACCCAGNCCCCTTCGCNCAGTTCCGGCGCNGCGGTNAGGTCGATNACGATCATGTCCATGGAAACTTTGCCGAGTATCGGAAGCGGNGTTNCGCCCNACCGNAAATGCGCGCCGGCCCAGCTGCGCAGGATGCCGTCTGCATAACCNAGGGAGACAACCNCCGCTTTCATGCGGGCAGGCGCGGTGAATGTNGCNTTATAGCCGACCTTNTCCCCGGCCTGNAGTTCCTTCACCTGAATGAGCGAAGCTTCCGGACGGGCAACCTGCCGTATCGGTCCGTCCAGTTCGGCGCGCGGGACCCCGCCATAGAGCGACAGACCCGGACGCGTGAGATCGAAGGCATAATCCGCGCCAAGAGCGATGCCTGCGCTGTTGGCCAGACTTGTCCGTTGGTGCCGTATGGCTGGAACGTAGGCCCGAAAGTCTTCGAGCTGTCGTGCGTTCATGGGACTGTCTTCGTCCGCGCAGGCGAGGTGGCTCATGAGAATATCGACATCGAGCGCCTGAATGACAGGATCGGCGATGTCGGCAGGCGAAATGCCGAGCCGGTTTATCCCCGTATCGACCATCAGGTGGCATGGTCCCCCGCCGCCATCCTGCCAGATCCTTGCCTGCCTGAGATTGTCGATCACCGGGCTGACGCCCGTAGCGCGGGCGTATGCTGCCTCTTCTGCACTAAGGACGCCGTGAAGTACGCTGACCTGCGTCGCAGGGACGTGGCGAAGAACCGCGGGAACTTCGCTCCAGTGGGCAACGAAGAAATCCTGGCAGCCTGCATCACGCAGTTTCGGCACACAGCGATCGACACCGAGCCCGTAACAGTTTGCCTTGACCGCGGCGCCTGCCCGGCCACTGCCCGACATCGCATTCAGCGCCTGCCAGTTTTGCGTCAAAGCGTCGCTATCGATGCTCAGCCGCAAAGTCGGCGGCGGACAGTCTGTCATGGAGTACTCACGGAAAGGAAGGCGTAACCGGCGGCGTCTGTTCGCCATCTTCGAAATCTCGCGGAGGTCCATCGGGAAGACCCCACCACGCAACGATCAGGCCGAATCCGACCACCGCCATCGTGTACCAGAGCCCCGCATATGCGTCACCCGTCATCGCCACAATATAGCCCGCAATCAGCGGCAGGAACCCGCCCAGATAGCCCGCGCCGATGTGGTAAGGTATCGACATCGAACTGTAGCGGATCTTGGCCGGAAACATTTCCGAAAGCAGGGCGGCAACCGATCCGAATGTCAGGGCCGACAACATGCCCAGCACCAGGAGCAGCCCGATGATCCCCACGATGTTGACCAGGGGTGGGAATTGCCGCGTGAAATCGTAGCCGTTGGTTTCGAGCCAGCCCTGCACGATCGCCCGCCGGGTGTTGTCCGGAATATCGTCATAGACGTAAGTCGCAGAACCGATCGACAGGCCAGAGGCCGGATCGTTATCGATGGTATAGGGAACTCCGAGAGCGGTCAGATCCTGCAGGACGCGCCCACACGGGCTTGCCTGGATTTCCGCGAAAGGATCGTATTCGCAGCGCGGCCCGGTGACTGTGATCGGCGCTGCCTGCGCACTTGCCTGAAGCCCTGGATTGGCCAGTGCGCCGATCCCCCAGAAGATCGGAAACAGCAGCGCCAGCGCTGCTGCCGCGCCGATGATGATGGGTTTTTTCCTGCCCACCCTGTCGGACCATTTTCCAACGACAAGATAGAAGCTCATGGCGATCGCCCCGGCGATCAGCAGCATCCATTCGACCAGGGTTTCGTCCACCCGCATGGGACCGCGCAGGAACGACAGGCCCGAAAAGAACGCCGTGTACCAGATCGTGGTCAGCACGCCGGTTATGCCGAACAGNGCGACAAATATCCTCTTGGGATTNCCGGGGTAGGTCAGACTTTCCTTGAACGGGTTGGNGCTGGTCTCGCCGGCCGCTTTCATCGCNTGAAAGACGGGGCTTTCAGACAGCTTCAACCGCATCCACAGCGAAATCCCGAGGAGCACAATCGAAAGGAGGAATGGGATACGCCAACCCCACGCCGCAAANTCTTCCGCGGAGATCAATGTCCGGCACGCGATGACCACNAGGATCGACAGNACGAACCCGCCGACGACGCTGGCTTGAATAAAACTGGTGTAGAACCCCCGTNTCTCAGGCGGNGCGTGNTCGGCGACATANATGGCCGCTCCGCCATATTCGCCGCCAAGNGCNAGNCCTTGCAGNATGCGNAANCCTATGACGATNATCGGAGCCGCCAGGCCGATGCTCGATGCNCTGGGGATGAGCCCGACACCGGCAGTGGCAATCCCCATCANGGTGACAGTCACNAGGAANGTGTATTTGCGCCCCAGCCTGTCNCCNAGAAAGCCGAACANGATCGCACCAAGGGGGCGAAAACCGAAGCCGACTGCNAATCCNGCCCATACGAGCAGGATTTCGAGTGTCTCGTTGTCGCTCGGGAAGAANGCCGCGCCGATCAATGCGGCAAGCGTGCCGTAAATGAAGAAGTCGTACCATTCGAAGATCGTACCGGCGCTGCTCGCAGCTATGACAAGGCGGATTTCCTTGTCCGTGGGCTCCCGGTTAACCGCCGCCACAGTCTCGACCATCTCGCGCTTCCTCCCCCGCGAATATTCTTTGCGTCGGGAAGCTAGCGGGCCGCTTCAGTCTTGGAAAGCGCATCCAGCGCCGCTCTCCACGGCAGGAGAATTGCTTCATGGCGCCCCAGATGCGGCCGGGCGGGTTCAAGCAGTTCAAGTCGGGGAAGAATGGAACTGGGTGCCTGGCCTTGCAGCCATTCGCCGAGGTTTTCGACCATGGCCGCTACCGCCGCAGCGTCCATGCCGGACGACTCTCGCGCGAAAATGGCTGCTGACGCCTGGCCGACAGCACAAGCGGAAACCCTGAGGCCAAGATCCTCGAGTGATCCACCAGAGGACGACAGATCGATTACGCTTCCGCAGCTGCGCGACCGGGCATGGCCTTTCGCGGGGGCTGCAGCATCAAAGGGATAATCGGCCAGTTCGATAGCCAGAGCCAGCAGTTCGGTCGAGTAGAGCGCAGGCGCGCGGGAGGAAGCCATCACTCGCTATCGTCAGACTGATCGCGCAAAGTGGCTCGCCGCTCCGCCAGAACCTGAACAAGGGCACGCGAGCTGGAATCCACCAACTCATAGCTGCGCGCTGTGGTGATCCAGTTCGGCCGCCCCTTATAGCTCCATACCGTATCGTAACCGAGTACGAGCAGCGAAAAGGCGATCACGACGATAAGCATGCCCTTCAGCGCGCCGAACCCGAAGCCGAGAACCCGGTCGATCGGCCCAAGCAGCGAATTGCGCGATGCCATCCCCACATTGTTGGCGATGACCTTCATCGCGGCATAGGGAATGAGCAGCAGCAGGGTGAATGCCAGCAGCGATGTCGTGATGTCGTCGCCGAGAAAATCCTGCAGCGACAGGGTCAGAGGCGTGTGCAGAAAGCGGATGGCGAACGCGGCCAGTACCCAGGCTGCAAGCGAAAGTATTTCCTGGAGGAAACCACGCATGAAGCCGCCCGCAGCAGCGATGCCGACGATCAACAGGACGATGTAATCGAAACCGGTCATGACCCTTCCTTGGTCGTGACTTATGAATTACCGATTACGCGGTCAACGAGGTTCGCCAGTTGTCCCAAACCATCGTATGCGAGCGCAGACGATCCCCCCTTCACATCCAGCGGGCCGAACCCCCGATCGAAGCCGAGCTTGGCAGCTTCCCGCAGGCGCAGACCGCCATGCGCGACCGGGCGGATTTCGCCCGCGAGCGAGACCTCCCCCAGCCAGATGCTGCGCGCGGGCAAAGCCTTGTCCGACATCGCGCTGACGAGTGCCGCAGCGACGGCAAGATCCGCCGCAGGGTCGGAAAGCCGATAACCGCCTGCCACGTTCAGATAGACTTCTGCCGAACTGAAGTTCAGCCCACATCGCGACTCCAGTACGGCAAGGAGCATCGCAAGCCGGCCCGTGTCCCAACCNACGACGGCACGGCGAGGCGTCGCCCCGGATTGCAGCCTTACGATCAGCGCCTGAATTTCCACGAGCACCGGCCGCGTGCCTTCGATGGCCGGGAAAACGGCACTGCCGGCCATCGGTTCGTCGCGGCCGGAGAGGAACAGCATGGAAGGATTGTCCACCTCTTCCAGCCCTTCTCCCGCCATGGCGAAGACACCGATTTCGTCGACGGCGCCGAAGCGGTTCTTGAGCGCGCGCAAAATCCGGTACTGATGACTGCGCTCCCCTTCGAAACTCATCACCACATCGACCATGTGTTCGAGCACGCGGGGCCCCGCGATGCTGCCATCCTTGGTCACATGACCGACGAGCACAAGCGCGACACCGTTTTCCTTCGCGTAGCGGATCAGTTCGAATGCACAGCCACGGACCTGGCTGACCGTTCCCGGCGCCCCCTCGATCGTGTCGGAATGCATCGTCTGGATCGAATCGATCACCAGCAGACCCGGTGCATCCATAGAACCCAATGTCGTGAGAATATCGCGCACACCGGTCGCCGCTGCCAGCTTTACCGGGGCATCGGAGAGACCCAGCCTCGCCGCGCGCATGCGCACCTGACCCGATGCTTCTTCGCCGCTGACGTAGACGACCCCGCGCCCTTCGCGGGCGATCCGTGCTGCCGCCTGCAGCAGAAGGGTGGACTTTCCGATGCCCGGATCCCCGCCGAGCAGGATCGCCGAACCCGGAACGAGCCCGCCACCCAGAGCCCGGTCGAATTCGGCCAGGCCGGTGGGCTGCCGCACGGGAAGAGGTCCCGGCTTGTCCAATTCGACAAACTCGACGGCCCTCCCCCCACTCGAAAGATCGTGTTTCATCGAAAAGACGGTCGCCGGGGCATCTTCCACCAGCGTATTCCATTCTGCGCAGTCGGCACATTGCCCCTGCCAGCGATGGGAGACACTGCCACAGGCCTGGCAGACATAGCGTTTCTTCGGCTTTGCCATGAGCCCAGCTAGCCAGAACATTTGATGAACGCAATTGCCTTGCGCCGTTTATCCGTGCACAGCATCGGGCGATGCGGCACAAGGAACTGAGGATCGCGCTGGTATGCTATGGCGGAGTCAGCCTGGCGGTCTATATGCACGGGGTTACACGCGAATTGTGGCAGCTCGCCAGGGCTAGCCGCGATTTCCATTCGACAAGTTCATCCCCCGACGGCGTAGGCAGGGTCTATCGCGATCTACTTGAGCGGATTGCGGCAGAACAGGACCTGCATGTCCGGGTCCTGCCCGACATCATGAGCGGCGCGAGCGCGGGCGGGATCAACACCGTCTTTCTGGCGCAGGCGGTTCATTCCGGCCAGTCACTGGAGCCTTTGACCGATCTCTGGCTNGAGGTNGCCGATGTGGACGAACTGGTNGATCCAAAGGCGCGGCTCAAATGGCGCTTTTCGAAAATGTGGGCGCAACCCTTCGCGACCTGGCTACTGAACCGCCCGGGCGGCGATCTAGCCGATGCCGTCGCACCGGAAACGCGGGCAGAGGTGGAACGCAAGGTCTCGCATCTCGTTCGCGGGCGCTGGTTCGAACCGCCATTTTCCGGCATCGGCTTTTCGCGTCTGCTGGAACGGGCGTTTTCGGCAATGGCCGAAAGCAAAATAGAAAAGCCGCTCCTCCCACCGGGCCACCCGCTGGACCTGTATGTCACCACGACGGATTTTCATGGATATCTTGAACTCCTGCGGCTCCATAGCCCGCCTGTCGTCGAAGACACCGAACATCGCATGCCCATCTCTTTCAGAACGCGCACGCCGGTGGAGGGTGGACGCGATCTGGCCAATCCGCTGGAACTGGTATTTGCGGCCCGAGCGACAGCCAGTTTTCCTGGCGCCTTCCCACCCTTGCGCGTCGAAGAGATCGATCAGCTTTCAAATCTGACCGAACGTACGTGGGCTGGGCGCGATGATTTTATCCAACGGATAATGCCCGTTCATGCTGCGCGGGATAGTATTGAAAACGTGTCGCTTATCGACGGATCGGTACTCGTCAACAAACCGTTCGCCGGCGCAATTTCCGCTCTTCAGGGCCGTCCCGCTCAGCGCGAGGTGGATCGCCGTTTCGTATATGTCGATCCCCGCCCGGACAGGTCCAGCAATCGCACGTCGGAAAAGAACGAGCCGGTTGGTTTTTTCTCGGCGATCTTCGGATCCCTTTCGACCATACCACGCGAACAGCCCATTCGTGACAATCTGGAACAGTTAGAAGAACAAAGCCGCGAGGCTGAAAGGCTGAGGCGGATCGTCAGCGCCCTGCGGCCAGAAGTTGATGCAGCCGTCGACAAACTGTTCGGACGCACACTGTTTCTGGATCGCCCCACTCCAGCGCGGTTGAATGCGTGGCGCCAGAAAGCCCAGCAGGCGGCGGCTGAAAGGGCCGGATATGCATTCCACGCTTATGCGCAGGCCAAGTTTGCCGGGATCGTCACCAGATTGGCCAGGCTCGCCATCGAGGCTGCGCCAAAGCTCGCTGTCGACGATACGTCTCCTATCGAAGCGGTNCTGCGGGCCGAATTGGCGCAGCGAGGTTTGGACACGCTTTCTGCGCCGGGCGGGGGCGCATCGCCCGAAGCAATCGCTTTCCTGAGAGAACATGACATCGGATTTCGTATTCGCCGCCTGCGGTTGCTCGCCCGACGCCTCGCGCGCGACTGGGAGGCAGATCCCGACATTCCGGACGATGCACTGGAAAAGGGGCGTGATGCGGTGTTCGAGATACTTGCCCTGTATTTCGAAAAAGAAGGAGTCGCGGCGCTCGGTTCGTCATTCGAGCCACTGGCCGAAAGTGTCCTGCAAGATCCCGGCAGCCTGCTCGACATGATCGAGGCGAAACGTCTGTTGCCAGACCTCGATGAACGGGCGGAGGAAATGCTTGCCGCTGCGCTTGAGCAGATGCCAAAGAATCTGCGGCGTCGGATGCTGCTGACCTATTTGGGATTCCCGTTTTACGACGTGGCGACCCTGCCGCTCCTGCGTAATGAAGGCCTGACCGAGTTCGACCCGGTCAAAGTGGACCGCATAAGCCCTGATGACGCGCGTAGCATTCGCGAAGGTGGGACACGGGCCACCTTGCGCGGAATCGAGTTTTACAACTTCGGGGCGTTCTTCAGCCGGGCTTACCGCGAGAACGATTACTTATGGGGACGACTGCACGGGGCCGAACGTATGATCGACCTCGTGTGCTCAACCGTAAGNAAGCCCTTTGCGGAGGATACCCGCCGCAGCTTCAAGCGNGAAGCCTTCAATGCCATNCTNGACGAAGAGCANGATGCCAAGCGCTGTTCGANNAAGCTGATCGAGGAAATTCGCCGCGAAGTGNCGGAGCGTTTGCCTGANTAGCAAACGGGATTACCCGCCGAAGGCACCTTTCAGCTTATCGAAGAAACCACGGCTTTCAGGGCATTCGTCGCCAGTTTCCAGTTCGCGGAACTGTTCCAGTAATGCACGCTGTTCCTTGCTCAACCTGGTCGGAGTTTCCACGGCAATTTCGACAACGAGATCGCCGCGACCCCGCCCTTGCAGAACGGGCATGCCCGCACCACGCTGTCGCAGCTGCTTGCCCGACTGAATGCCTGCGGGAATTTCGATCGTGACGTCTTCGCCATCCAGATTGGGAATGTCGATCGACCCGCCCAGCGAGGCAGTCGTGAAGCTGATCGGAACGCGCGTTGCAAGAGCTGTCCCTTCGCGCTGGAAAATCTCGTGCGGCTTCACATGCACGAAAATATAAAGGTCACCGGGAGGAGCACCACGGGGCCCAGCCTCCCCCTTGCCCGAAAGCCGAATCCGCGTCCCGGTATCGACGCCCGGCGGAATTTCGACGGCAAGCGCCTGAGGAACGTCTATGCGCCCTTCCCCGCGGCAGTCGCGACAGGGCGAGGTGATGACTTCNCCGCTGCCATGNCAATTGGGGCATGGTCGCTCGACCACGAAAAAACCTTGCTTGGCCCGAACTTGTCCCTGCCCGTGGCAAAGGTTGCAAGTTCGCGCGCGAGTACCTGGCGTGGCGCCGGACCCGTGGCAGGTTTCGCAATTCTGTGAAACTTCGATCTCGATCTCGGTCGATTTACCGTGAAAGGCTTCTTCGAGATCGATCTGCATATCGTACCGCAGATCCGCACCGCGCCTGGGACGTGCACGTCCTCCGCCGCCGAATGCACCACCAAAGATGGTCTCGAATATATCTCCGATGTCGCCGAAGTCGGCACCAGGTTGACCACCGCTCGGTCCGCCTTGCTGAAAAGCTGCGTGGCCATAACGATCGTAAGCGGCACGTTTTTGAGGATCCTTGAGAACCTCATAGGCGGCGCTCACCGCCTTGAACTTGCCTTCGCTTTCCCCGCATCCAGGATTGCGATCCGGATGGTGCTTCATCGCCAGTTTGCGATAGGCCGACTTGATCGTCGCCCCATCGGCATCGCGGCTCACTCCGAGGAGTTCGTAAAAATCAATTTCGGTCGCTGACATGGCTTCCCAATACTCAGTCGCCACCGGTGCATTGCGGCACCGGCGGCGACTGGTTTCTCATCGTCCGATCAGTTCTTTGCGTCTTCGTCGACTTCGGAGAATTCGGCGTCGACGACTTCTTCTTCCGAGCCGCCTTCACTACCGGCAGCCGCGCCGTCGGTCGGAGCGTCGGAAGCGGCCTTGGCTTGCTCCTGCTCGTAAATCGACTGGCCCATCTTCATCGCGCTCTGCGACAGGTCCTGAGCCTTGGCGTTGATGTCGGCTGCATCGTCGCCTTCGAGCGCCGTCTTGAGGGCGGCAACCTTCTCTTCAACTTCGCTCTTCAACGAAGCGTCGATCTTGTCGNCATGTTCTTCAAGCTGCTTTTCGGTTGCGTGAACGAGACTGTCGGCCTGATTGCGCGCTTCCGCACCTTCACGACGCTTCTTGTCCTCGTCGGCGAACTTCTCCGCGTCCTGAACCATCTTTTCGATGTCGTCGTCGGACAGACCGCCCGACGCCTGGATGCGGATCTGCTGTTCCTTGCCCGTGCCCTTGTCTTTGGCGGACACGTTCACGATGCCGTTGGCATCGATGTCGAAGGTAACTTCGATCTGCGGCACACCGCGCGGTGCGGCAGGGATACCGACCAGGTCGAACTGGCCCAGCATCTTGTTGTCCTGCGCCATTTCACGCTCGCCCTGGAAGACGCGGATGGTAACCGCATTCTGGTTGTCTTCCGCGGTCGAGTAGGTCTGCGTCTTCTTGGTCGGGATCGTCGTGTTGCGNTCGATCATCTTGGTCATGATGCCGCCNAGCGTNTCGATNCCCAGCGANAGCGGGGTCACGTCGAGCAGCAGCACGTCCTTGACGTCGCCCTGAAGAACGCCGGCCTGGATGGCGGCACCCATNGCAACGACTTCATCGGGGTTCACGCCGGTGTGCGGCTTCGATCCGAAGAATTCTTCCACCACTTCGCGAACCTTGGGCATGCGGGTCATGCCGCCGACCAGGATCACTTCGTCGATCTCGTTCTTGGACACGCCAGCATCGGCCAGCGCCTTCTTGCACGGTTCGAGCGTGCGCTTGATCAGATCGCCGACGAGCTGTTCGAGCTTCGAACGGCTGATTGTTTCGACGAGGTGCAGAGGGGTAGAGCTGCCGCCTTCCATGCGTGCGGTGATGAAGGGCAGGTTGACTTCGGTCTGTGCCGAGCTCGACAGTTCGATCTTCGCCTTTTCGGCAGCTTCCTTCAGACGCTGCAGAGCGAGCTTGTCGGTCCGGAGATCCATGTTCTCCTTCTTCTTGAACTCGTCCGCGAGATATTCGACGATCGCGCTGTCGAAGTCTTCGCCGCCCAGGAAAGTGTCGCCATTGGTCGACTTCACTTCGAAGACGCCATCGCCGATTTCGAGAACCGAAACGTCGAACGTACCGCCGCCAAGGTCATAGACGGCGATGGTCTTGCCGTCTTCCTTGTCCATNCCGTAGGCAAGTGCTGCAGCCGTCGGNTCGTTGATGATGCGCAGCACTTCGAGGCCGGCAATCTGACCGGCNTCCTTGGTTGCCTGACGCTGCGCGTCGTTGAAATATGCGGGAACGGTGATGACTGCCTGCGTGACGGTTTCGCCNAGATAGCCCTCTGCCGTTTCTTTCATCTTCTGCAGGATGAANGCGGANACCTGNCTGGGCGAATAATCTTCGCCGCCGGCTTCGACCCANGCGTCNCCGTTCTTGCCCTTGACGATGTCGTAAGGGACNAGACCCATNTCCTTCTTGGTCAGCGGNTCATCGAACCGGCGNCCGATAAGGCGCTTGATCGCGAACAGGGTATTGTCCGGATTGGTGACAGCCTGACGCTTGGCCGGCTGACCNATCAGGCGCTCGCCGTCCTTNGTGAAGGCGACAATCGANGGCGTNGTGCGCGCGCCTTCCGAATTTTCGATAACCTTGGGCTTGCCGCCGTCCATAACGGCGACGCAGCTGTTGGTTGTGCCAAGGTCGATACCGATAACTTTGCTCATGGTTTCCCCATCTGTTTCAAGTCGTTGGACACCGCATCATTGGTTCCCCGATCCTGGCGAAACCGGTCGGCGGCTCTATCCGGTGGTGTATTACTCGGGCGATATAGGTGTGGTTTTTCTTGGCACAAGGGAGGGGGTCGGCTAGTTTTTCGGCCAGTACGTAGAGGGGACAAATTGATGAAACTTACACATTTAGCACCGGCCGCCCTGACTTTGACGGCGCTCACGTTGGCGGGATGTTCGAGCCCTGCCGAAGAAACCACTGCACCAGCAGCGGATGAAGTGGCCCTCGAAGTCAGCAATGCGCGGCTGATGCTACCGGCAGTATCCGGCAACCCGGGTGCCATCTATTTCGATGTCGAGAACACCGGTGATCGCAATTACGCAATCCGTCGCGCAGATGTGAAAGGGGCCGGCAATGCGGAACTTCACGGTTCGCTGGAGGTCGATGGCCAGATGATGATGGACAGCGTCGGACAGGTGCTTGTCGAATCGGGTGGTACGCAGAGCTTTCAGCCCGGCGGCTTCCACGTGATGGTTTTCGATCTCGACCCTTCGGTGCAGGCTGGCACCTCGACCGACATGACGCTCACCGTCGTTGGCGGCAAGAAGAAGACTTTCCCCGTCGAAGTCCGCGCCGCAGGTGACGAGCGCTGAGCGACGGGCAGCAAGTGCCGGGCGCGAAAATCATGGAGGATGGTTTCGTGCCCGGATGTCCGATTGGGGGCGAGCGGCCCCTGACCTCAGGCGAGATAAAGCTTGCGCGAACCGTTTTCGGTCACGCAATCGATTACGGCCGAATTATGATCAGGCGGAAAAAATGGTTTCCGTTTCAACCTCGGCAGGTCACCATGGCTCCGCGCGGCCACCTGCATTTTCATCCTCGCGGGGAAACGTACTGCGATGATTTCTCGAAGGTCGATCTACGGCGCCAAGGCCTTTTCATCCACGAATTGGTTCATGTCTGGCAGGTCCAGGCGAAGGGCGAATGGTTTCTGGTAACGCGGCGCATGCCNTGGGCGCGTTACGATTATTCACTCAAGCCCGGTTGGCCACTCGAACGATATGGTATCGAGCAACAGGCGGAGATCGTGAAACATGCTTTCTGGCTGCGCCGGGGCATGAAGATCGCCGGCGTCGCCGATCCGGCTGCTTACGAAATACTGGTCCGCTTCCCCGGCGCCGAAAGCTGATCCGGCACCGGGGNACGAAGCCTGCTTACCAGTANCGGGCGTAGCGGTCGTCATNACGGCAATCNTCGTCGACATAACGGCCATCGCCATAATAGCCGTCGCACTCGTCGTTCTTGTCCGTGGCATAACCGACCACGCCGCCGATGGCNGCGCCGGCCAGCGCGTAGGTGGTGATGTCATCGCCCAGAATGGCGCCCAGACCCGCACCGGCTGCGGCACCGAGCCCGGCGCCTTCNACGCCATAGTTCTGCGCNCACGCCCCGAGGCCCANGGTGGAAACGGCCAGGGCAGGTGCAAGAAATAGCTTGGCGTTCATCGCGATTCTCCGAAATTGTTAGCGTTGGCCATCTACGNGCGGCNCCGGATGTTGTTCCTTGGCACCCGCTGCCCGCGCCGTATCCCCCGCCACGATTTCGGACGTCGTCAGTCGTAGGTAACCCCGGGCAACCCCTGCCCGCCATCGGCGATGAACGCGTCGATCCGCACTTCGAGTGCGGGAAGCGGAACCGAGCCGAGCGACAGCACCACATCGTGGAACTTGCGAATGTCGAAGGAGGAACCGAGCTCGCTTTCGGCCTTCTCGCGCACCCGGCGGATGGTCAGTTCCCCCAGCTTGTAGGCCAGCGCCTGCCCCGGCCAGCTGATGTAGCGGTCGATTTCGGTGCCCACTTCTCGGTCGGACAGCGCAGTATGGCTCGCAAGATAGTCGACCGCCTGCTCCCGGCTCCAGCCGTAGTGATGGATACCGGTATCGATAACCAGCCGCGCAGCGCGCCACATCTCGTAGGACAGGCGGCCGAACTTCTCGTAGGGGGTGCGATAGATGCCCATCTCTTCCCCGAGATATTCCACATAGAGACCCCAGCCTTCGCCGAAACCGGAGAAATAGGTCTGGCGGCGGAAGCGCGGCGCCTCTTCCTGCTCCAACGCGACGGCACCCTGGAAGCTGTGGCCCGGGACGCATTCGTGCAGTGTAAGTGCAGGGATATTGTAGAGTGGTCGGGACGCCAAGTCGTAGGTGTTCATCTGGCAAGCATCGAGCCCGCCCCGTCCCGCCGTGTAGAACGGAGCAATGGCAGGATCGACCGGGCGGATGGTGAACCGGTGCCGGGGCAGGAAGCCGAAATAGTCGGCCAGCCGCCCATCGACACGCTTTGCGGCATAGGCAGATACGCCCATCAGTTCATCGGGCGTGCGCGCCACGAATTGCGGATCGGTGCGCAGAAAGTTCACGAACTCCGCCAGCGTGCCGTCGAAGTCGGCGCTCTCTTTTACCTTCTCCATCTCGGCGGTAATTCGCGCCACCTCGTCGAGACCGATGCGGTGGATTTCCTCTGCCGACAGGTCGAGCGTCGTATATTGCCGAATCTGCTGCGCGTAATAGGCCTCGCCATCGGGAAATTCGCTGGCGCCGAGGGTGGTGCGGGTCTGCGGGAGATATTCGTTGCGAAAGAAGGCGAGCCAGTCGGCATAGGCCGGCGTGACATCGTCGCGGATCGCCGCACGGCCGGCTGCCCTGAGACGTTCCTGTTCGGCCTCGGGAATGCTGCGCGGCATGTCGGCAAATGGCTTCCAGAACGGGCTGTCTTCCGGCTGGCCCACGACATAAGAGGCGATGGAGACATCGCGGCCTTCCAGCGTAACCCGCGGCACCGAGAACCCNCGCGCGAGGCCTGCTTTTGCGTTNGCGGTCTGCTCGGCGAAATANCGCGGAATGTCCTGCATCCGGCCGATGTAGTTCTCGTATTCCTCTACCGTGGTGAAACCGCGCGAGGGCGCGAGATACGACCAGAAATTGGAATCGCTGTCGAACGGCATTTCCCATTCGGCGAACTGCGCGTCGCCGATATCAGATTCCAGCAACGACCGCAGCACTAGAGCATTGGTCCTTGCCTTCTCGCTCAANGCTTCGCGATCGATCTGGTCGAGGCGTGTCAGATAGGACTTGTATTGCGCNGCGCGTTGACGCTGCGCGTCGGGGGTAACCGACCACAAAGTATCGCCCTGCTCGGTGCTACCGTTCGCCGCCTCGCTCATGCCGAACTGTTCGAGTTGGTAGTCGTAATATGCATCAGCCAGCGCCGACAGTTCATCGTCGGCGCTATCCTGAGCAGCAAGCGGTGTAGCGAAGGCGGAGGCGACAAGAACCGCCGCTCCGAAAATGGCAGTCCTCATCGTCATTCCCCTGCTTTGACGGAGTTAATCGGGCTTCTTGGCCACGCCGACCATTGCTGGACGCAGCAGGCGATCCTTGATCATATACCCGGCCTGCATTTCCTGCACGATCGTGCCGGGCTCTGCATCATCGGTCGGCACTTCCATCATTGCCTGATGCTGGTTCGGGTCGAGCGGCATGCCCTTGGCGGCAATGCGNNTGATGCCATTGCTGTTGAAGACTTTCTCCAACTCACGCTGAGTGGCTTCGATGCCAGCGATGAAATTCTTCGCCTTTTCGTGTTCGCGGAGTTCTTCGGGAACGTGGTCGAGCGCCCTTGCCAGGTTATCGGCAACACTGAGAATATCGCGTGCGAAACCCGTTGCTGCATAATTGCGGGCGTCCTGAACATCCTTTTCGAGCCGGCGACGCACGTTCTGCGTCTCCGCACGCGCATACAGCACATCCTGCATGGCGGTTTCGAGATCGCCCTTCAGTTTCGCAAGCGCGTCATCGATCGGAGTATCGGCGTCGTCATCTGAGCCGTCGCGAAGATGTTCGGGCACACCTTCCATCTCACGTGCCAGATCTGCATCGACCGCTTTTTCGTGCGGTTCGTTCTTGTTCTCGTCGTTCACTGGAAAACCCTGTCAGCCAATTCGTTTACCCAAGGATCGGGCGGTGAAATCCACCATGGGGACGACTCGCGCGTAATTCAACCGAGTTGGACCAATGACGCCCAGCACACCGACAACCTTACCCTCCCGGTCCCGGTAGGGCGAAGCGATCACGGAAGAGCCCGAAAGCGAGAAAAGCCGGTTCTCGCTGCCGATGAATATGCGCATCGCGTCNGCTCTCCGGGCNCGTTCCAGCAANCCGGCCACCGATTGCTTGCTTTCCAANTCGTCGAGCAGCGAGCGAACCCGTTCGATATCGCCCAGTGCGGTCTCGTCGAGCAGGTTGGCCTGCCCCCGAACGATCAGGACCGGGCGATTGCTGGCATCTTCGCTCCACACCGCGAGCCCCCGCTGGACCAAATCGCGACTGGCTTCGTCGAGGGCAGATTTGCCGCTGGCAATCTCCTTTTCGACCATGCTCGCGGCCTGCGCTAAGGTCCGTCCGGAGCATCGCGCGGTGAGATAGTTGCTCGCCTGCTCGAGCGACGTGCCGAGCGTCTCGACCGGAAGGGCGATAATCCGGTTCTCGATATGACCGTCTTCGCCAACCAGAACAGCCAGCACTCGGTTCGCATCCAACGCGGTGAGGGATATCTGTGCCAGCTTGGGTTCGCGTGTCGGCACCATCACCATGCCTGCCGCGCCCGAAAGATCGGACAGCAAGGCGCTGGTTTCTTCCAATGCTCGCTCGATCGGTCCCGGCTCCGCAAGGCGCTGCTCGATTGCGGCACGTTCTTCGCGGGTCGGCTCGGCAACTTGCATCATCGCATCGACGAACAGACGAAGGCCCGTTTCCGTCGGCATTCTACCCGCACTGGTATGCGGTGCCGCAAGCAGTCCGCGCTGCTCGAGTTCGGCCAGCACCGAACGTATCGACGCCGGAGAAAGGTTCACCCCCCCTTCCNCNGCGAGCGCCTTGGAACCCATGGGTGTTCCGCTTTCCAGATACCCTTCAACCACGAGCCGGAAGATGTCCCGTGCGCGATCGGACAAATCTGTGAGTGGCGGTGAATTCATGTTCCCTATCTAACCACTCCCCTTGCGGCCTCAAGACCCTTGCGCCACAGGCATCCCCGAGATTCGACTGCAATGGAGAAACCTATGCGACCTTCCGGCCGTGCGCCCGACGAAATGCGCGCTATCACCATCGAAACCGGCTACACCAAGCATGCTGAGGGCAGCTGCCTGATCAGTTTCGGTGAAACGCGTGTCCTGTGCACCGCTTCGGTCGAAGATCGAATCCCGCCTTGGCTTCGCGGCAAGGGCGAAGGTTGGGTCACTGGTGAGTATTCAATGCTCCCGCGCGCGACGCATACCCGCGGCCAGCGCGAAGCGGCCAAAGGCAAGCAGAGCGGCCGGACGCAGGAAATCCAGCGTTTGATCGGCCGCAGCCTGCGCTCGGTCGTGGACCTGAAGAAGCTGGGCGAGCATCAGATCACGCTTGATTGCGACGTTTTGCAGGCCGACGGCGGTACTCGCACGGCCTCTATCTCCGGCGCTTGGGTCGCCCTTCGCCTGGCAGTCGACGGCCTGATGAAATCGGGCGCTATTACGCAGGATCCGATTTCGGCGAAAATTGCCGCGATCTCCTGCGGTATCTACAAGGGCACACCTGTTCTCGACCTCGACTATCCCGAGGACAGCAGCGCCGATGCCGATGCTAATTTCGTCCTCATCGAAGGCGGCAAGATTGCCGAGGCGCAAGCTACTGCAGAGGGCGCGCCCTATGACGAGGAGGGCTTCCTGCGGCTCCTGCGCCTTGCCCAGATCGGCTGCGCGCAGATNTTCAAGGCTCAGGANGAGGCAACGCGCAAATGACACGCCGNATCGGTTCGAGCACGCTGGTGATTGCCACGCATAATGCGGGAAAACTCAAGGAGATTTCCGCGCTGCTCGAACCGTATGGTGTCAAATGCATCTCGGCGGGCTCCCTCGGGCTGCCCGAACCTGCAGAAACGGGCACCACTTTCGTCCAGAATGCGCTTCTGAAAGCGCGGGCGGCAGCGGAGGCTTCGGGTCTGGTGGCTTTGGCAGACGATAGTGGCCTGTCGGTTGACGCGCTCGACGGGCGACCCGGCGTCTATACCGCGGATTGGGCGGAACGGCAGTGGTTCGAAGGCGATCCCGGTCGTGACTGGTTCATGGCCATGGGCAAGGTGGAAGGCATGCTCCAGCAGAAAGAGGCGAATGTCGATCGTTCCAGCGCCTTTCATTGCGTGCTCGCTTTGGCGTGGCCCGATGGGGAACAGGCCATCTACGAAGGGACCGCAAAGGGCACGCTCACCTGGCCTCCGCGGGGCACTCTGGGATTCGGATACGATCCGGTTTTCGTACCCGAGGGACGCGAACAGACTTTCGCTGAGCTCGATCCTTCAGATAAGCACGCCATCAGCCACCGCGCGGATGCCTTTGGAAAGCTGGTCGCCGAGCAGTTCGGCTGAATCTCAGTAGGCCTTTCGGCCCCAGACATTCCCGGCAGGCCAGTACCGGCAGACAAGGACATCATTGCCGCGCGCCGTAACCACCGCGCATCCAACCTCTTTNGTGTCACGCCACACTATCTGAGTGTAATGGCCCACGTCGCTCCAACTGCCGGTGCGCGAGATGTTTGGAAAGCTGTCATGCCGGTAATGTTTTTTCTCTTCGAGAAACATGCCCACCATGGTTTCGATGGGCCAATTGCCGGCTGTTCCCATCCAGAGGTTCTCACCCGTACCGTTGCGTGTGGAACGATCGGCGTGTTGTAAAACGCCTTTTTCGGAGAGAACGCGAGCCCATTGTTCTGCTTCGCGTTCGAGATGGACATTCCATTTCAGCGGCTCGAGGCTGAGGCGATTTCGTTCTGCATTGTGCATGCCGAGAATGCGTGCCGCGACCTGGACCCTGGAACCTGATGGCGCCGTTCGCTCCCCAGGCATCGCATAGCTTGAGTTAGACGATCCGCTTGCAGCCACGGCAGTCCCCGTGGCACAAAGCACCGCTAAAGCGCCGACGATAGGCGCAGTCCATTTTCCTGACCCGTCCATGGCGGGCAGATTCCGCATCCACAGTTAAGATAAGCTGAAGATATTGGCCCGCGCATTATACATTCATTGGCCGTTCTGCCTTGCGAAATGCCCCTATTGCGATTTCAACAGTCATGTACGGCAGACCACGGATGTCACGTTGTGGGAAACGGCCCTGCTTGCAGAGATGCGTCATGAGCACGGCGAAGCCTGCTCCGACGCGCCGCTGACGAGCATCTTTTTCGGTGGTGGAACCCCTTCCCTGATGCCCCCAGCGTTGGTCTCGACCCTTCTAGGCGAGGCCGAACGCCTCTGGGGTTTCGAACCCGGAATCGAAATCACGCTGGAAGCCAATCCCAGTTCGGTAGAAGCTGCCACATTCGCCGATCTTGCCCTTGCCGGAGTTAACCGGGTTTCGCTCGGTGTGCAGAGCCTGCGCGACGACGTACTGGGCTTTCTCGGCCGCCTTCACGGCGCGGACGAAGCGGTAAAAGCTGTCGAGGTGGCGCAAAGCCATTTCTCACGCGTGTCGATCGATCTTATCTACGCACGCCCGAAGCAATCGGAAAATGACTGGACCATGGAACTGGCCGAAGCTCTCGCGCTTGGCACTGATCACATGTCGCTTTACCAGCTCACTATCGAACCGACGACACGTTTTGCGACCGATGTCCGTCGCGGCATTTTCGACCCGCTGGACGACGACAGTGCGGCCGATCTCTTCGCTCTCACGCGCAGCATGACAGACGCAGCGGGGCTACCGGCATATGAGGTCAGCAACCATGCCCGCCCCGGGCAGGAAAGCAGGCACAACCTCACATACTGGCGATATCAGGACTATATCGGCATCGGACCCGGCGCCCATGGGCGGCGTCGAAATGTCGCAACGGTTAGGCACAAGAAACCGGAAAACTATCTTTCGGCAGTCGCAGATCACTCGCACGGAATTGCCGAAGCACGCATGCTCGATCGGCGCGAACAGGCTTCCGAAGCACTCCTGATGGGCCTTCGACTTGGCGAGGGGATCGACCTCGCTGCGATCGGGGGCCGGTTCGATGTCACGACCTCTGACCTGATCGATGCTGGCAGGATGGCCCTTTATCGGGATCTCGGCCTCGTGTGGTCGAGGGAGGAAAAGATCGGCGTCACTCCGCAAGGCATGCCATTGCTGGATGCGCTGCTGGGCGAATTGGTTCAGGCAGATCTGGTGGCATCATGAGCCGGGCTGAGCTGCTGAGTCCTTGGCACGATCACCTCGCTTTGGGGCTCAGGCGTTCGCCGCATACGGTTCGGGCTTACGACAAGGCCGCATCAACCCTTCTCGCTCAGCTAGACCTTAATTCTTGGGACCAGGTGGCCGATATCACGGCTGCACAACTGCGGTCCCATCTCGCCTCGCGGCGTTCGGACGGATTATCGAATGCTTCTGTGGCGCGTGAGTTGTCCGCGCTCAAGGGGTTTATCGCTTTCGCCCGGGCACAGGCAGGCCATGAACTTTCCGACCCTCCCCGAATGCGAGGTCCCAAAATCCGCAAGGGTTTGCCCCGCCCCGTCACGCCTGACGATGCGATAGGGCTTGCCGATACCGTGGAGGCTATCGCAGGCGAAGACTGGATAGGCGCGCGGGACCGTGCGGTTCTCCTCCTGCTTTATGGCGCGGGCATGCGTATCGCCGAGGCACTGTCTGTTTCAGGGGCTGCGATCCCCCTGGGTGAACGACTGACCGTCACCGGCAAGGGNGGCAAACAGCGCGTTGTGCCTATCCTGCCCGTCGTGCGGGAAGCGGTGGCTGATTACGTCGCTCAATGTCCTTGGACGCTGAGCAGAAATGAGCCCCTCTTCCGGGGGGCCAAGGGCGGGCCATTGACCCAAGGTGTCGTGCAGAAGGCGACCGCTCGGGCCCGAAAGGCACTGGGGCTGCCAGACACGGCAACACCCCACGCACTGCGCCACAGCTTCGCGACCCATCTTCTGGGCGCAGGCGCAGATCTACGCAGCCTGCAGGAATTGCTTGGCCATGCCAGCCTCGGCTCCACGCAGATTTATACCAAGGTCGACGCNGCTAGCNTGCTGGATNTNTATCGCAAGGCCCACCCGCGCGAAGGCAGCTAGCGCTTGTCNCGCGGNTTCCANGNAACCACCCGCCACAGATATCCGACCAGCGCGAGACCGATGAAACCGAGGATGATCCAGCCAAGTATGTGCTGCGATTCTTCCAGCCAGTCAGCGAGCCTCCGCCCGCCTTCGACCAGGAGAAGGTTCCAGATGAACGCCCCCGCAAAGGTAAATGCAAGAAACCGCCAGACGCCCATGTGAGCCAAGCCTGCCGGAAGCGAAATCATGGTACGGAAGATCGGCGTAAACCGGAACACGAACACCACCCATGGCCCATGCCGCCGAAAAAACCCGCGTGCCTTTTCGACATCTTCCCATTCCATGGTCAGCCAGCGCCCCCATCTCTCGACAAAGGGTTCGAGCCTCGTCCTGCCCCAATGGTCCCCCAGCCAATACCAGGCGTAATTGCCGAGAGTCGATCCGACCGTCCCGGAGATCATCAATGGCCAGAAATCCATCGTGCCGCGGGACACCGCCACCCCGCCAAGCCCCATGATGACTTCGGAAGGGATCGGCGGGAAAATGTTCTCCAGCGCCATGAGAAGGAAGATGCCGACNAGGCCGCCCTGCTCTATCGCGCGGATGATAAGTTCGTGCATGGACCGCTAACGATCAACTCTGTCGGATGGTCCTACATTGCGGCATGACGGCGTTCGATCGCATCCCATATNAGCNCGGCCGTATCNGTGCCGTTGAATCTGTCGATCGCAACGATCCCCGTTGGCGAGGTGACATTTATCTCCGTCAGCCACTTGCCTCCGATCACATCAATGCCAACGAAGACGAGCCCGCGCCGCTTGAGTTCAGGCCCCATCGCCGCGCAGATTTCCTCTTCCCGCGCGGTCAGCTCCGTCGCTTCGGCATGACCGCCCTGAGCAAGATTGGAACGAAACTCGCCTTCTCCCGGAAAGCGGTTGATTGCGCCGGCAAATTCGCCATCGACCAGTACGATGCGTTTGTCGCCTTCACTCACTTCAGGAAGGAAAGGCTGCACCATGTGCGGTTCCGGCCAGGTTTGATCGAACACCTCGGACAAGGCCGAAAGATTCGTACCGGACTCGTCGATCCTGAAGATCGCCTTGCCACCGTTGCCGTGAAGAGGCTTCACCACGACCGATCCGTGTTTTTTCTGGAATGCTCGCAGATCATCCACGTGACGTGCGACGAGCGTCGGTGGCATATATTGCGCATAGTCCAGCACGAACATCTTCTCGGGGGCGTTCACGACTTCTCGCGGGTCGTTGGCAACGAGCGTCTTTCCCTTCAAGCGATCGAGCAGCAGCGCCGCACTGATATAGCCGAGATGAAAGGGCGGATCCTGGCGCATCAGGATTACGTCGATGTCTTGCGCCAGGTCGATGCGTCGGCGCTCTCCCGCGCTGAAATGATTTCCTGCCTCGCGCTGCACTGTTACCGGCGCGGCATGCGCGGTAATCCGGCCATGCGGTGTCCCATCGCTTTCGTAGGCAAGGCTGGTCACATCNTAGTGCCAGAGTTCGTGNCCTCGNGCCTGCGCCGACAGCATCANNGCGAAGGAACTGTCGCCCGCNATGTTGATGTTCTCGAGCGGGTCCATCTGGACGGCGACGCGTAGCGACATTTTATTCTCCGATCATCTGGCGCCCATTCAGCGATCAGGGCTGCCAGGCATTGGCGATGTGGCGAGGGAANCTACCGGGCGCAAGGAGGATTACGTCGATCCGGATGTCTTCGCCATTCANGGCATAGCGATGTGCCGCCGCTTCGACCGCTGCGGCGACGCGGGAAAGACGATATTCGTCGATCGCATGATCGAGGTCGACGCCCCGTTTGCGCCATTTCACCTCCACGAANGCNATGATCGAGCCGCGCTTGGCGANCAGATCGATCTCNCCGACGGGCGTTTTGACCCGCTGGTCGAGGATCTGCCATCCTTTCGCCCGGAGCCAGAAGGCTGCTCGNGNTTCACCGTTACGGCCATTCTTCTCCGCCGATTGGCGCTTCATGCCGAGCGGAGTTCCATCGCGCGGGCATATAACGTCTTGCGGTCCATCCCGGTTGCTTTGGCAACCTGAGCCGCGGCTTGTGAAGCTTTCATCGTCCTCAACGCATTCCGAAGCATAGCATCGGCATCTTCTTCGCTGGCAATGCTTTCCGGCGGGGGGCCGACCAACAGCACGATTTCGCCTTTGGGCGGGTTGGCATCATAATATGCCAGCAGACCGGACGGCAGCCCGCGGCGCAGTTCCTCGTGAAGCTTTGTGATTTCGCGGGCCACGGCAACTTCACGATCAGGCAATGCCGCTTCGATCGCCGCTAACGATTTCGTCAGTCGCGGCGCGGTTTCGTAGAATANCAGTGTGGCGTCTACTGCCGCAAGCTCNTCCAAGNTCTCNCGCCTNGCCTTTTCCTTNCTCGGCAGGAAACCGGCGAACAGGAACCGGTCGTTCGGCAATCCGGACAGGGCNAGGCCACTGATAGCNGCGCAAGCCCCNGGAAGGGCGGTCACCGGAATGCCCTCGGCCCGGCAGTCGTTGACGAGGCGATAGCCCGGATCCGATACCATCGGCGTGCCTGCATCGCTGACCAGTGCGACCGCTTTCGATCGCATGGATTCGACCAGGCGCGTTCGGTCGCGATGTTCGCTATGATCGTCATAGCGCCACATCGGTTTCGAAATACCCAGATGTTTTAGCAGCTTGCCCGTTACGCGGGTATCCTCGCACGCGATGCCGTCGCATTGTCGCAACACTTCGACCGCTCTCAGCGTAATATCGCCGAGATTGCCGATCGGGGTGGAGACGATATAGAGCCCCGGTGTAAGGGATCGGTTTTCGGGTGAAGTTGCATCGGACACCGTTCACCCATGAACCAAGAATGAGGGATGCGGCAAGATGAAGCGCTGGACTATCGACCGTCGGGCAATGGTTACCGTGGGGCTGGCAGCATTGCTGGGCGCCTGCGCGGTGATTCCAAAGGGTGCAGAACGCCCCGGCCCGGTGGCCCAGACGCCCGCACCGGAACCGACCGAAAGCCTGCCAAACGATGAAACGCGGCACCGCATCGCATTGCTCGTGCCGATGACCGGCCAGAACGGCCCGGTCGGCCAGTCGATTGCCAATGCGACCACCATGGCGCTGCTCGACACGAACGCCGACAACCTTCGCATCACGACCTATGATACAGCCAAAGGCCCGGAGGCCGCTGCGCAGCAGGCTATTGCGGAAGGCAACAAGCTGATCCTCGGCCCACTACTGGGTTCGAACATCCGGTCGGTCGTTGCCTCTGCCCGCGCGGCTGATGTGCCGGTCATATCTTTTTCCAACGATATCAGCGCTGCGGGCCCCGACGTGTTCATCATGGGCCAGATTCCTGACCAGTCGATCATGCGTACCATCCAGTACGCGCGCAGCAAGGGTGCCCAGAGATTTGCCGTTATCGCGCCCGATGGAGAATATGGCGCCCGAGCAGAAAATGCCATGCGCCAGGCCGTGTCCGCCTATGGCGGAGAAGTGGTGTGGACCGAACGGTATGCCCGCGGCAATACCTCCATCGTCAGCGCGGCCCAGCGCCTCAAATCGCATGGGGGCTATGATGCGGTCCTGATCGCNGATGGCGCGCGNCTCGCGGCACAGGCGGCTGGNGTGCTCAATCCTTCNGGNGGCNNCGACAAGACCCGCCTTCTCGGCACCGAATTGTGGAGCGGAGAAAGCGCGGTCACTCGGGCCTCGGCATTGGGCGGCGCATGGTTCTCGGCCATATCGGACACGCGGTACAAACGGTTTGTGGACAGTTACGAGGCGCGTTTCGGTAGCCAGCCCTATCGCATTGCGACCCTTGGATATGACGCCGTCCTACTGACCTTGCGTGTTGCGCGCGACTGGCGCGTTGGGCGGGATTTTCCTGAAAGCGAGTTGCTCGCGTCGGACGGTTTTCTGGGGCTCGATGGCGCATTCCGCTTCGGTCGCAACGGAATGGTCGAACGTGCTTTTGAAGTACGCGAAGTACGCAATGGGTCGGTCGTTGTGGTCGATAACGCGCCTGCCCGGTTCTAAGCAGGGCGGATAACCTGTCCGGGGCGCTTGTAGGCGGACAGATCGGCGCGATATAGCAGCAGCCATGTCCGACGATCTGTTCGAAAACACGCCCACCTCCAGCGGCGATTACGANGCTTCCTCGATCGAGGTTCTGGAAGGCCTCGAACCCGTTCGCCGCAGACCCGGCATGTACATCGGCGGGACTGACGACCGCGCGCTGCACCATCTTGTCGCCGAAGTACTCGACAATTCGATGGACGAGGCAGTAGCCGGGCATGCCACGCGGATCGAGGTGCGGCTCGACGAAGGCAATCGCGTAACCGTGTCGGACAACGGACGCGGCATGCCAGTGGGCGAACATCCCAAATTCCCGGGCAAATCCACGCTCGAGGTCATCCTCTCCACGCTNCACTCCGGGGGCAAATTCTCTGGCAAGGCCTACGCCACCAGCGGCGGCCTGCATGGCGTCGGCGTTTCGGTCGTGAACGCCCTGTCCAGCGATACGCGGGTCGAGGTCGCGCGTGACAAGCAGCTATACGCGCAGAACTTTTCCAAGGGGCAGACCTTGGGCGCGCTGGAAGAACTCGGCCCCACCCCCAATCGGCGTGGGACGACAGTCAGCTTCGTCCCCGATATCGAAATATTCGGCGACCGCCAGTTCAGTCCCAAGCGCCTGTTCAAGCTCGCCCGTTCGAAGGCCTATCTCTTTGCAGGCGTCGAAATCCGCTGGAAATGCGCCGAAAGTCTGGCCAGCGAAGACGTGCCGGCAGAAGCCGTGTTCAAGTTTCCCGGCGGTCTGGCCGATCATCTTGCCGAACAGCTAGGCGGACGTGAATGCGTTACTACGCAGCCTTTCGCGGGCAATCAGGATTTCCCCGACGAGGCTGGCCGTGTCGAATGGGCCATTGCATGGCCGCTCTATTCGGACGGATCGACAAGCTGGTACTGCAACACCGTGCCCACCCCCGATGGCGGAACGCATGAACAGGGGCTCCGCGCGGCGCTCACCAAGGGACTGCGTGGCTTCGGCGAACTGACAGGGGCGAAAAAGGCCAAGGACCTTACTGCCGACGACGTAATGACTGGCGCCGAGGTCATGCTCAGTGTCTTCATTCGCGACCCCCAGTTCCAGAGCCAGACCAAGGACCGGCTTACCTCGCCCGAGGCCGCGCGACTGGTGGAAAACGCCGTTCGCGATCATTTCGACCATTTCCTCTCCGACAATATGGATCGGGGCAAAGCCCTGCTCGGGCAGGTCATGGAGCGAATGGACGAGCGCCTGCGTCGCAAGCAGGAGCGCGAGATCAAGCGCAAGACCGCGACCAATGCCAAGAAGCTGCGCCTTCCGGGCAAGCTCACCGACTGTTCGGGCGAAGGTGATGGTGAGACCGAACTTTTTATCGTCGAAGGCGACAGCGCAGGTGGTAGCGCCAAGCAGGCGCGCAATCGCAAGACTCAGGCAATCCTTCCGATCCGCGGTAAAATTCTGAACGTCGCATCCGCCACCGCCGACAAGATCCGTGCCAACAGCGAAATCGCCGATCTCTCCCTTGCCATGGGGTGCGGCACACGCAAGGATTGCGATCCCGAACAACTACGGTACGATCGCATCATCATCATGACCGATGCCGACGTCGACGGCGCACACATCGCCACGTTGCTCATGACGTTCTTTTTCCAGGAAATGCCCGATGTCGTGCGCAATGGGCACCTCTACCTTGCGCAGCCTCCGCTTTATCGCCTGACAGCCGGTAAGGAGAGTCGGTATGCACGCGACGACGCGCATCGCAAGGAATTGGAAGAAACGGTTTTCAAGGGCAAGAAAGTCGAAGTCGGTCGCTTCAAGGGTCTAGGCGAGATGAATCCGGCCCAGCTGCGCGAAACGACCATGAACCCTGAAAGCCGGAGCCTGATCCGCATTACCCTGCCCGTCGAATTCGAACAGCGTGCAGTGGTGAAGGAACTCGTCGATCAGTTGATGGGGCGCAACCCAGAACACCGGTTCAATTTCATCCAGAACAATGCCGGCGAATTCGATCGCGAGATGATCGACGCGTAAATCCGCCGGTCCGGTCCGCAGGATCGATCAGCCAAAAACCCTAGCCTTTGGATTGGCCCATGTCCCATCAGACCGACCGACTATTGAGGATCATGGCGCGACTGCGCGACCCGAAGGCCGGCTGTGAGTGGGATAGNGCGCAGACCTTCTCGACGATAGCGCCTTATACCATCGAAGAGGCTTACGAGGTCGCCGACGCCATCGAGCGGGCCGACATGGACGAGCTGCGGGGCGAACTCGGCGATCTGCTGTTTCAAGTCGTCTTCCACGCGCGAATGGCCGAGGAATCAGGCGACTTTTCTTATGAAGACGTCGCGCGAGACATCTCCGACAAGATGGAGACACGCCATCCCCACATCTTCGGCGACGAAGGCGGGATCATGGAAGACAGCCGCTGGGAAGAGATCAAGGCGGCGGAACGCGCTGCTGCCGGATCGAACAGCGCGATGGACGGCGTGGCGCTTGCCCTGCCCGCGCTACTCCGCTCGGATAAGCTCCAGAAGCGGGCTGCACGTGTCGGGTTCGAATGGCCCGATATCGAGGGTCCGATCCAGAAACTTCATGAAGAACTGGGCGAACTGGCGCATGCCGAAACCGAACGGGACAGGCTTATGGAAGCCGGCGACGTGCTGTTCGTAGCGGTCAACATCGTGCGCCGATACGGGGTCGATCCAGAACAGGCTCTACGTGCATCGAACGGCAAGTTCGAACGTCGCTTCAAGAAGATGGAAGAACTGGCTCGAAGCGACGGCGAGGATTTCGCCGAACTCGATCTCGATACGCAGGAGCTTTACTGGCAACGTGCAAAAGCACAGATCGGTTAATCGAGCGCCTCGTACTGGCCCATTTCCTTNGGATTGAGCCGAACAGTGATGAGGCGGTTGGAACCNTCGGTTTCCGCTTCGACATCTTCAAGCACCTCGCCATGCGCATGCAGCCAGGCAATGCGGCGGCCATCGCTGGCGGGCACCTCGAAGCTTCGAAGAGTAGCGTTGCGGGTCAACATGCTTCCGAGACGATCGAGCAAAGTATCGACACCGTCTCCAGTCAACGCAGACATGGCGACAATGTCGTCGTCAGCTTCGACCTGCTCGCCCAGTTCTTCCGCGTCGTCGTCGTTCAGCAGGTCCCACTTGTTCCAGACCTCCAGGATCGGGATCGACGTATCTCCTTCCCCATCGATTACGCCAAGATCGCGCAATACATCAAGGACCTGCGCCTTCTGCGCGGCCGTCGAGGGGTTCGAAATATCCCGCACATGGCAGATGACGTCGGCCGAAGTCACTTCCTCCAGCGTAGCGCGGAAAGCGGCGACCAACTGTGTCGGCAGATCGGATATGAAGCCCACTGTATCCGACAGGATNGCCTTTTCGACGCCTGGCAANGCTATTGCCCGCATTGTCGGATCGAGTGTCGCGAANAGCAGNTCTTCCGCCATNACTGTGGCGCCNGTGAGGTGGTTGAACAGCGTCGATTTGCCNGCGTTTGTGTATCCGACAAGGGCGACCACTGGCCAAGGAGCCCGTTCGCGCCTTTCGCGATGCAAGCCGCGGGTCTTGCGAACCTGCTCGAGTTCCTTGCGCAAGCGGCCCATACGCTGGCGGATCATTCGGCGGTCGGCTTCGATCTGCGTCTCGCCCGGACCGCCGAGAAAACCGAAGCCACCGCGCTGGCGTTCGAGGTGAGTCCAGCTACGTACGAGCCGGCTCTGCTGATAGTCCAGATGCGCCAGCTCTACCTGCAAGCGCCCTTCGGCGGTCGCAGCACGCTCCCCGAATATCTCGAGGATCAGTCCGGTTCGATCGATGACCTTGCGGGAAAGCTTGTCTTCGAGATTACGTTGCTGGATCGGGGTTAGCGCCCCGTCAACCACCACCAGTTCGGCTTCGTTCTGTTCGCAAGCAATGGCGATGTTGTCGACCTGCCCGGCCCCGAACAACAAATTGGGTCGCACCTCCCTTACAGGCAGCACGAAGCTTTCCGCGATCGTAATACCGATGGCAAGCGCAAGGCCTTCAGCCTCGGATAACCGGGATTGGGCATCCAGATCGTAGGCCATCCCACGGATGTCCGGGCACACCACGAGTGCCCGCGCTCCGCGGGATACCTCTCCCATCAGATCATCGTCGAAACTCAGGAGTCGTCCTCTTCCCATTCTTCCGTCAGATCGACCGCCGTCGCCGGCTGGATCGTCGACACGGCATGCTTATACGCGAGTTGAACATACCCGTCGCGTTCTAACAGCATGCAGAACAGATCGTAGGCGGCAATCCTGCCTTGCAGCATCACGCCATTGACCAGGAACATTGTTACCTGCGCTTCGGCCTGGCTGACACGGCTAAGGAAAACATCCTGAAGCAGACGCTGCTTGGCGCCAGAACTCTGGCTGCCGAACTGTTCCGTATCCACCGGCTGTGCTGGCATGATCGTGCTGATCGCATGCTTGTAGACCAACTGGGACTGCCCATCCCGACGAAGCAGGATGGAGAAATTATCGAACCACGTGACGATGCCCTGAAGCTTGACGCCCTTGACCAGAAACATGGTCACAGGCGACTTGTTCTTTCGCAGGAGGTTCAAAAAGGCGTCCTGCAGGTTTTGCGGACGCGCCCGCTGTTCGGGCTGAGGCGGCTTGGGTCGTGGCCGCGCAGAGAGTGTTCGTTCGCTGGACATATTCTTTCCCGTTTTTTGGCGGCCCGTCTTAGAACCGCAATCTGGGCGCCCACCACGCCCGGGGTGTCCGCAAGTTCTTCGCGAACAAACCTAATGTGGTTGAATACTCATAACAACGCAACGCAATCCTAGTTTCGAATAAAATCGCGCAACTTTGCGATCCTGTTCAACTCTTACGATCGGATCCCTTGCGTTCGACCATACCCAGCAGCTTCAGTTTCCGGTGCAGAGCCGATCGCTCCATCCCGATGAAAGTCGCCGTCTTAGAGATATTGCCTGAAAATCTGCGAATCTGGACGGTGAGATATTCTCTCTCGAAGTTCTCGCGCGCCTCGCGCAACGGGGCGCCCATCATCGCTCCGACACCGCCGTTAGCGCCAATTTTTCCGCCGAGTACTTCTTCCGGAAGCATATCTACCTCGATCTGCTCCAGGTTTTCTCGCGGTGTCAGGATGATTGTCCGCTCNACNACATTGCGTAATTGGCGCACATTGCCCGGCCAGTCGTATGCTTGCAGAGCCGCCATGGCTTCTTCGCTGATTGTCGGTGGGCGCAATCCCTGTTCGGTTGCGTAACGCGCGAAAAACCCGTCGGCCAACGACGGGATGTCGTCCCGTCGCTCGGCCAGGGATGGGACTTCCACCGGCACCACGTTCAAACGATAGAAGAGGTCTTCGCGAAACCGCTTTTCTTCCATTTCGTTTGCGAGGTCGCGCGACGTCGAAGAGACGACGCGGACGTCTACACCGATTTGTCGAGTCCCCCCGACCCGCACGAAACTCTGTTCTGTCAGAACACGTAGAATGCGCGCCTGTGTGGAAAGCGGCATGTCCGCGACTTCATCCAGATAGAGCGTGCCTCCGTCGGCAGTCTCCAGGAGGCCTGGGCGCACCAGCTTGCCATCTGCCTCTTCCCCGAACAGTTCCTCTTCAAACCGTTCGGGGGTGATGCGCGCGGAATTGACGATGACAAAGGCCTTGTCCGCCCGCGGGCTCCAGCTGTGGAGCAGACGCGCAGCCACTTCTTTGCCGGCACCTGCAGGTCCGGTCACCAGAACACGACTGCCAGTGCTTGCGACGCGCTTCAGCGTGGCCCGCACAGCATTTATGACTGCCGAATTGCCGGTGAACTCGTCGATCTGCGACTCGTTCTCNCGCAACCGCGTATTCTCGCGGCGAAGCCTTTCCGTCTCCGTTGCTCGCTCTACCAGGTAAAGCAGACGTTCCGCTTCGAATGGCTTCTCGATGAAGTCGACGGCGCCGCGACTGACGGCACTGACGGCCGTGTCGATATTGCCGTGACCGGAGAAGATGATGACGGGCAAATCGGGTTCACGTACCTTGATGGCATCGAGAACCTCTAGCCCATCCATCTGGCTACCGTGTAGCCAGACGTCCAGCAGTACCAGGCTGGGTCGCTTTGTGTCGACCGCTTCAAGCGCAGAAGTACTATCGGCCGCGGTGCGGCACTCGTAGCCCTCATCACTCAGGACCCCCGCGACCAGTTCGCGGATGTCGCGTTCGTCATCAACGATCAGAATGTCTAACGCCATACGGCCTTATCCTTCATCTATCCTGTGTGCTGCCCGTCGCCATTCTTGGCGAGCGGATCGCGTGCAAATCGCATTGTTACGCGCGTGCCGCCGGTTTCAACCGAGGTGAACGTCATTTCACCGCCGTGTTCCTCGACGATCTTGTTGACGATCGCCAAACCCAGACCGGTGCCTTTTTCGCGCGTGGTCACATAAGGTTCGAGAATGTTGACCCGGTCCTGCGGCAACCCAATTCCGTTATCCTGCACCGAGACGATTACCGAATCCTCGCCCGGCTCGACCGCGATCAGGATCTTGCCGCGGTAATCGACGTCGGACGACTGGAGTTTGGTTTCAATCGCTTCGTAAGCATTCTTGAGCGTATTGGTCAGCGCCTGGCCCAATTGGTGCCTGTCGCATTGCATGCGTATCGGGCCATCATGTGGCGCTTCCAACCGGTAATCGACATCGGGGTGCGCGACTTCCTGGAGGAACAGCGACTGCCTGACCAGATCGAGCATGTCCTCAGGGCGGAAACTTGGTTTGGGCAGTCGCGCAAAGCTGGAGAATTCATCCACCATCTTCCGCAGATCACCCACTTGCCGAACGATCGTGCTGGTCAATTCATCGAACAACTCGCCATCTTGTGCGATCTGTTTGCGGTATCTTCGCTTCAATCGCTCCGTCGCGAGCTGAATGGGGGTCAGCGGGTTCTTGATTTCGTGAGCAATCCTGCGGGCAACATCGGACCATGCGGCCTGCCGTTGATCGAGAAGCTGCCGGGTAATGTCTTCAAACGTAATGACATGTCCGTCACTTTCGCGACCGATCTTGACCGCCAGCGTCAGCAATTCGCCCCTGCGGTTATGCGACACGACGCCTCTGGTCAGGCCGGCCCTGACCATTGCGCCAATCTGCGGTGCAAGATCATCGAGTGTAGTGGGCAAATCCTGCGGTGAGGCATCGTTTTCCAGCATAGCCTGCGCCGGTGCGTTCATCAGTAGCACATTCAGGTCGGTATCGACTGAGATCACGCCCGCACTCACCGATTCAAGAACCGCCTCGATGAAGCTACGCCGCTCTTCCAGCTCGGTATTTGCAGAGAGCAGCGCATCGGTCTGCTTCTCCAACTGGGCGGTCATCCGGTTGAAAGCGCGGTTCAGCAACCCGATCTCATCGGCGCCCGTCCGTCCTTCGACGCGAAGCGCGAAATTACCCGCCCCGACCTTGCGCGCGGCCGCCACCAGATCGGTAAGCGGCTCGACCTGTCGGTCGGCAAAGCGAAGCGCGAACCAGACGGCGAGGCCCACCAGAGCAAGGGACACGAAAAACAGCGCGAGATTAAAGCGCAGTTGAAGGGCCCGGGCCCGCTTCGTCAGTTCGTTNTANTTNGTCGATATCGACCGGGCAGACTGCCAGCTACGAAATGTGCCGACTTCGGAGTTTCGAGCCGTATAGAGGTAGATACCCGCATCGCGATCGATCGGTGCAACTGCTTCGATCCGCTCCGGGCTTCCCCGCACAGCAACCTGCTCGCCCCTCGACAAGACGAGACAGGGATTTTTGAGCAAATTCTCTCGGATTGGTGTCTTCAGCCAGACCATACACCACGGCAGTTCGCATAGTACCTGTCAGGCATCGCCTGCAGAATGGCGCTCTCGGCCACATCGCGCGGCTCAGCTTGATACTGATACAGCAAAGCGAAATTTGGATCCGTCACCTCGAACTGGCCGAGATTCACCCGCATATCCATAGCCATCGAGATGGTTTCGTTGCCCAGATCGAGCTGATTTTCCTCGTAGTAGCTGTCCGCAAGCCGGTTTGCGTTTTCCATCAGCCCGCGAGAATCGTCCGAAAACCAGAAGTCCACGCCCGACTGGAACAGGAACGCGGCGAAGCCGGCGACCATCAATGTCGGAACGGCGGCAATCATCGAGAAAAAGAACACCAGCCGCACGTGAAGCCGCGCGGTACTTCCCGCCGCTCGCCGCAACGCAATCCTGCGGCCTGCCAGAACCAGCAGTGCCATCGAAGGGATCAGCATGCCGATAAGAAGCCCAGCGACCTGCCGGGACGGCAGCAAGGCGCCGTCGGGCGGCGCATTGGTGAAAGTGGCCCAAGTGCTGGCCCCGATGACCACAATAGCGATCGCGGCAGCGATTTCGATATAGGCGAATATATTCTTGCGGCGCGACGTCACAATGAATCTGCGCCACCAGCGAGGAGTCTGATTCCTTGGTACTTCTACGCCTGACGCCATCGTGGCGGGCATACAACGGGAGTGTTGCACATTTGCAAGTATAAATTCGACAAATTGTGGCCGGCTGTCGCCAGTTCGCGCGNCNTNAACTCCGNCGCGCGAAATTTTCCGGTGTAATATCAAGCTCAGAGAGGCGTTTTCGCAAGGTGTTGCGATTTATGCCTAGCATCCGTGCCGCGTGTAACTGGTTTCCCTGCGTCCTCTGGAGTGTGTGCTCGAACAGCGGCTTTTCGAAGGCAGCGAGCGCCGCGTGATACACACCGCCATCCACCGGGCGTGCTTCGTCGAACCATGCTTCGAGCGCCGCTTCAAGACCATGTTTGGCGCTTTCCCCCTCTGGCTTTCTAACCGCTGGCAATAGATCGTCGACGGCAGAACGATCGATCACGTCCTCGCGCGCCATCAGGGCAAGGCGAAAGATCGCATTACGTAGTTCGCGTACATTTCCCCGCCATTCGCGTGCCTCGAGGGCTTCGATCGCTCCCAGGCTCGCTTGTCGGTTAGGCAGACCCTCGCTCGCGGCCTGTCCAAGGAAATGGCGAACCAGTGCGCCGACGTCCTCCGGTCGCTCCCGCAACGGCGGCAGATGGATGGGAACCACGTTCAGGCGATAATAGAGGTCCTCCCGAAAGCGCCCTTCGCCGATCATCGGCACCAGATCACGATTGGTCGCCGCGACGATGCGCACATCTACGCCGATTTCCTGCCGCCCTCCGACNCGGCGAATCCTGCCGGATTGCAATGCGCGCAACAGCCGCGTTTGCGCTTCGGCCGGCATGTCCCCGATTTCGTCGAGNAACAGCGTCCCGCCATTNGCCTGCTCGAACTTGCCGATCTGTTGGCTGACAGCTCCGGTGAAGGCCCCGCGCTCGTGACCGAAGAGCTCGCTTTCAAGAAGATCGTGCGGAATGGCTGCCATGTTGACCGCCACGAACGGCCCCGTCTTGCGCGAACCGAGCTCGTGGATGGCTTCCGCTACCAGCTCCTTGCCTGTGCCACTCTCGCCGGTAATCAGGACCGTTAGATCGTTCCTCAGGACGCGGGTGATCATCCGGAACACGCCCTGCATGGCGGGACTGCGCCCGATCAGTGGCAACGCGCTTTCTTCCGGCCCCTCGACGCCCTCTACCGACGGACGGTTTGCAACCGCCTGCGCAACCGCCTGCATAAGTTCATCGAGATCGAACGGCTTGGGAAAATACTCGAACGCGTCGCTGTCGCTGGCGCGGACTGCCGTATCCAGCGTATTCTGAGCCGACAGAACGATCACGGGCATGTCGGGGGCGGCGCGCCGGACCGCGTCGATGGACGCCAGGCCATCGCCATCCTGCAGCATTACATCTGTCAGCATGACATCGAACCGACCATGGCCGAGCAGCACATCGCGCCGTTCGATGCTCTCGCAGGCGGTAACCTCGAACCCGTCCTCGCGCAGCGCCTCGGTGATGACCGTGGCGATGCTCTTGTCGTCTTCGACCAGCAGAACTGCGTGGCTCATCGGTCCCCTACCCTGCCGCTATCGGCAGATTGATGCGGAAATGCGTTTCACCCGCGCGCTCATCCCGCTCGTGCGAAATGCGCCCCCCCATGTCGCGAAGAAGCTTGCGGACCAGGGCCAGTCCAAGGCCCTGGCCATGCGGCTTGCTCGATACGAAAGGCTCGAAAACGTGATCGCGCAGCGCAGGATCGATCCCTGGCCCCCCGTCGGTCACGGTTATCTCGATCGGCAGCCTGGTCGCCTTGCCGAAGCGTATNGTATTGAAAACGAGCCCGCTGACGAACCGGGTNCGTACGCGAACCTTNGGCTCTGCCACTCCGGCACACGCGTCGCAGGCATTCGCGATCAGGTTGATCAGAACCTGCTCCAGCGCGCCCTGATCGGCAGCGACGGGTGGCAANGAGGGATCGAATTCTTCTTCCAGTTCGCATGCCGTGNTGCGNGCTGCCCTGACCGTAGCCATGGCATTGCGGATGGCNGCGTGGAGATTGCACGGCCCCGTGATCTCNACNGGCTTTGCGCCCAATTGCTGCATGCGGTCGANGAGCTGCGCAATNCGNTCCACTTCTGTAGAAATCATTTGCGCCAGCGGCTTGTCCTTGCCCGCAACNCGCCGCGCCAGCAATTGGCTTGCCCCGCGGATCGCGGAAAGCGGGTTCTTGATTTCATGGGCCAGCACTGCCGGGGCACGCAATTCGACGCGTTCGGTTTCGTCTTCGTCNTTTTCCGGCTGCCCGGCATCGGACAGGGTAAGGACCCGCCATCCGTTCTCNCCAGGCATNGGCGAACTGCTGATATTCACCCGGCGATCGCCGATCGCAGTGGCGATGGTCGCACCACGCGCCACGATCTGCGCATCGTTGGACTGTAACCGATCGCTCAGGCGTTGATCGGAAATTCCCACTACGTCCCAGAAACGTTTTTCGGACAATTTGCGAGCACTGCGACCGAGCATTTCTTCGGCAGCATGGTTGGCTTCGACGATCTTGTCGTCTTCATCGAGNAACANCACTGCNAAGATNAGCGACGCTAGCTGGTCGCGNGCGTCNGGCGCACCAGCGGGCGTGCTCACGCGGCCCTTCGCTGCANCATGGGNTCGTAGAACCGTTCGATCTCCTCGAGAACCTTCATGGGGTCGTCGATGAAGTTGACGAAATTCCTGAACTCGGCGGAACCGTGCAGGCCTTTGGTGTACCAGCCAAGGTGCTTGCGGGCGATCTTGGTGCCGACATCTTCNCCGTAATGGTCCANCATCATACGATANTGTTCGATCAGCGTTTCGAACTGTTCGTCCACACTCGGGCTTTCCAGCACTTCGCCGGTGCGCCACCAATGCATTACCTGACCCAGCAGCCAGGGTTTCCCATANGCGCCGCGACCGATCATGATACCGTCCGCNCCGGATTGATCGAGCGCCTTNGCNGCATCNTCGATGGTGCAGATGTCGCCNTTGGCAATNACTGGAATTGAAACCGCATCCTTGACCTTGCGAATGAACGCCCAGTCTGCGCTGCCCTTGTACATCTGATTGCGCGTGCGGCCGTGTACGGTGATCATCTTGACGCCGAGATCCTCGGCAATGCGCGCGAGTTCCGGGGCATTGAGATCAGCATGATCCCAACCCATGCGCATTTTNACCGTAACNGGGACGTCCACCGCCTTGACCGTCGCTTCCATNAGCTTCGTCGCCAGCGNCACTTCACGCATCAGGGCGGAGCCCGCCAACTGTCCGACGACCTTTCGCACCGGGCAACCGAAGTTGATGTCGATTATCGCAGCGCCATTGTCCTGCTGAAGCTTGGCTGCCTCTGACATGCTGACAGGATCGCACCCGACAAGCTGCATCGAAACAGGTTCTTCGGTCGCGTCCCAGGCAGCCTTCTGAACGCTNTGCCGNGTTTCGCGGATCGCCGCTTCGCTTGCGATCATTTCGGTCACGTTGAGACCTGAACCATAACGGCGCACCAACTTGCGGAACGGCAAGTCGGTGACGCCCGTCATGGGCGCAAGCACGACCGGCGTGTCGATCGACACGTCGCCGACAAGAATGGGCTTCGGCGGTGCCGGAGGAAGAGGGGTCATCGTCATGCCGGAAATGATTGCCTAAATATTGGGCAGGCACATAGTGCGTTGCAGCTAAAACGGCAAGCCGCTAGCGCGCTGGCTGACTATGGACGACGCCCCCACCCTCCCATCGTTCGCCGCGATAGTCGTTGCCGCCGGCAAGGGACTGCGCGCCGGTCAGCCGCTTCCCAAACAGTTCGCGATGTGGCGCGGCAAACCGGTTTTGCGCCATTCTGTCGAAACGCTGCTCGATGCAGGGGCTCGTCCGCTCGTAATCGCTGTCCCGCCGGATGGCGAACAGGCGGTGCTGGACGCGTTGGCGGGATTGGAAGGGTTTGCACTGGTAGCGGGCGGCACGACGCGTCAGCAATCCGTGAAGAAGGCTCTCGCCGCCGTCGACAGCGCCGAACGAATCCTGATCCACGATGCAGCCCGGCCGGATCTGCCCCTACCGGTGATCGAACGCCTGCTCGCCGCGCTTGAGCACCACCCCGGTGCAATACCCGTCCTGCCGGTGATCGACAGCCTCTCAGTCGAGAACGACGGCGTGATGAGCGGCACCGCTCCACGTGAACAGCTTCGGCGCGTACAGACCCCGCAGGCATTTCGCTTTGATGCAATTTTCCGTGCACATCAGGCCTGGCAGGACGAAGCCAGTGCCGGTGATGACGCGCAGGTCCTGCGTGCAAATGGTGGCATTGTGGCTCATGTTCAGGGCGATGACCGTCTCGCTAAATTGACCTTCGCGGAGGATTTCATGGTTCAACAGCCGAGCATTCGGATCGGTATGGGCTTCGACGTCCACCGCCTCGTCGAAGGTGAGGAACTCTGGCTCGGCGGCATTCGCCTCGATCATTCCAAAGGGCTTTCCGGCCATAGTGATGCCGATGTCGCCCTGCATGCCATCGTCGATGCACTGCTCGGAGCAGTGGCGAATGGCGATATCGGCAGCCATTTCCCTCCCAGAGATCCCCGGTGGAAAGGCGCCAGCAGTGACCAGTTTTTAGAACACGCGGCCAAGCTTGTTCGGGAAGCCGGTTATGGTGTCGGCAATGTCGATCTGACGATTATCTGCGAAGCACCGAAGATCGGCCCGCACCGCGACGCCATGCGAACACGAATTGCCGATCTGCTTGGCGTTGACATCGCGCTCGTATCGGTAAAGGCCACGACGACGGAACGTCTCGGTCTTACGGGTCGCGGCGAAGGAATAGCNGCGCAGGCAATNGCGACAGTCATCAAGGAATAAGAACATGCANAGTGCGACCGGCAGAAAAATGATCACCGCGGCCGTNGCCAGCCTAGCATTNCTACAGGCTCAGGCNGCCTCGGCNCAGGAATGCATTGCTCCGCAGGATCTGACCGACGCTGCCATCTACGCCGTGCCGGTCATTGCGAATGGCTTTCGTGCATCATGTTCAGCCCAGCTTTCACCCAATGGGTTCTTCGCTACCCAGGGCCAGGCTTTCGTCGCCCCTTATGAAGCCATGCAGGCAGAGCGCTGGCCGGGTGCCATGCGCGCCGTCATGGTTTTTGCCACCAGCGGCAAGGAGCAGGTAGACGATGCCGGCATGCGTGAAATGGTACAGGATCTGCCGCCGGAAGCGCTGCGTCCGTTCGTCGATGCGATCCTGGCACAGAAGTTGGGCGAATCCATCAAGCCGGCTGACTGCGGCAAGATCGAACGGGCAATGGAACTGCTTTCGCCCCTTCCACCGGAAAATCTCGGCGGACTGCTGACGTTTGTAATGGATGTCACCGGTAACAGGCAGCCGGCAGTATGCGACGTGGACGGGTAATGTCTTCGGCGCTCCTCCCCGAAGAAATCGAAAGCCTGGCGCGCAGGGTTGTCGAAGAAAACAGGGCTGCCAACCGTAAAGTCGTGCTGGCGGAAAGCTGCACCGGTGGGCTGGTCGCGGCCGCACTTACTGAAATACCGGGATCGTCAGCCGTGCTGGATCGCGGTTTCGTCACCTATTCGAACGAAGCCAAGCAGGAAAGCCTGGGCGTCCCGCTTGAAATAATCGAAACGTTCGGCGCGGTTTCGATCGCATGCGCATGGGCCATGGCAAAAGGCGCTCTCGAACGCTCTCACGCGGATATCGCTGTCGCCATCAGCGGAGTTGCCGGGCCGGATGGAGGTACCGACCTCAAGCCCGTGGGCACGGTCGTGTTCGCGCGGGTCGTACGCGGTACGGAAAGCGAGCCCGAGGGCGAACTTAAACTTTTCGAACCGATCTCTCGCGCCAGCATCCGCCGCGAAGCGACACTCTGCGCACTGGACCTGCTGCTTCCTTAAAGGTTGGCAGCCGCGTTCTCGCGTCCGTAGAGTTCNTCCGCCCGGTCTTCGAAAGCCTGCACCATCTTGCGAAACGCACGGTCGAAATACTGACCGGCCAGTGCTTCGAACACGGCATTTCGGAATGTGAATTCGACGCAGAAGTCTATCTCGCACCCGCCGTCTTCGGTCGGGCTGAACGTCCAGTTGTTATCNAGATCCTTCANCGGACCGTCGACGTAAATCACTTCGATGTGATCAGGNCGCTGCTTCAGCACGCGCGAGGTGAACTTTTCNCGAATGGCCTTNAAGCCGACGAGCATGTCCGCAACCATTTCCGTTTCGCTGTCACTGCGTACCCGCGTTGCGACTACCCACGGAAGGAACTTCCCATAGTTGCCGACGTCGGCAACCAGATCGAACATCTGCTCCTGGCTATACGGCAGTCGCCGCTTTTCGCGAATGCCGGGCATCACGCACTCTGCTTGGCCAGCTTCGCTTCCCGCGCCGCGCGCATTTGGGCGAAGTCGTCACCGGCATGATAGCTGGACCGCGTAAGCGGGCTTGATGCCACCTGCAGAAAGCCTTTGGCCCGGGCGATCGAGCCATATGCGGCGAATTGCTTCGGCGTTACGAATTCCTCGACCTTGGCATGCTTGGGCGTAGGCTGGAGATACTGGCCCATGGTAATGAAATCGATATCGGCGCTGCGCATGTCGTCCATCACCTGATGCACCTCGAGACGCGCTTCGCCGAGGCCGAGCATGATGCCCGATTTGGTGAAGATCAGCGGATTATGCGCTTTCACCTCTTCGAGCAAACGAAGGGAAGCATAGTATCGCGCTCCAGGCCGGATGGTCGGATAAAGGCGCGGCACCGTTTCCAAATTGTGATTGAACACGTCTGGCCCGGCCTCGCAGATTTCCTCGATCGACTGCTTCATGCGCCCTTTGAAATCGGGGGTCAGGATTTCGATCGTGGTATTCGGCGTCTCACGACGCAGCGCGTTGATCACCTTGACGAACTGGCCCGCGCCTCTGTCCGGCAGATCGTCGCGATCCACGCTGGTGATCACGATATGCTCGAGCCCCATCGCCGCCGCTGCAGTGGCGGTATGTTCCGGTTCGAGCGGGTCGACTGGCATCGGCATGCCGGTCTTGATGTTGCAGAACCGGCAGGCGCGCGTGCAGGTGTCGCCAAGGATCATCACCGTCGCGTGCTTTTTGGTCCAGCATTCGCCGATGTTCGGGCAGGCCGCTTCTTCGCAAACCGTGTGCAAGTTGAGCTCTCGCATCAGCTTGCGCGTTTCCTGATAGCCCTTGCTGACAGGAGCCTTCACNCGAATCCAATCGGGCTTGCGCTGCATTTTGGGGCGTTCGCCCTCGGGCTGGGGTGCGGAAGAAAGGTCGTTCATATCGGCGCCCATCTAGGCTCCCTCCCCCTCTCCCGCAACCCGCATAGCTATGCGCGAGGCCTCTTGCATCGCTCACGAATTCGGGGCAGCGGAGCGATATGAAGACTTTCGACGAAATGATCGACGGCTACGGCCGCTTCCGCAGCGGCGACTGGAAGCGTCAGCACGAGCGGTGGGAACAGCTCAAGGAAGGCCAGTCCCCCCAGGTTATGGTGATTGCCTGTTCGGATAGCCGGGTCGATCCGGCGCAGATATTCGATGTCGATCCGGGCGAGATTTTCGTGGTGCGCAACGTCGCTGCTCTGGTGCCGCCGTTCGAAACGACTCCCGGCCAGCACGGTGTTTCTGCTGCGCTCGAATTTGCCGTCCAGTTCCTCAAGGTCCGCGAAGTCGTCGTGATGGGCCACGGCATGTGCGGCGGCTGTCAGGCGGCGCTGACACAGAACCTGCATGGCAACCGCCTTGGCGAAGGCGGCTTCGTGGCCCACTGGATCGACATGCTGGACGACGTGCGTGAACCGATCGCGGCTGAAAAGGGTACCGTCGGACGCGAAGCCGAACGCGCGATGGAAATGGCTGCAGTCAAGGTGAGCCTTGCCAATCTGCGAACCTTCCCTTGCGTGCAGGAAAAGGAAGCGGACGGCAGCCTCAGACTGCGCGGAGCCTATTTCGCAATTTCCGATGGCGTGCTGCATCTGCTCGACGAGAAACGCGGGGAATTTCTCCCCGCCTCCTGACTTGCGCCCGGCACCGGGGGCGGCCATGTGTGCGCCATGTCAGATTCCGGCCTCAAGAATATCGCCCTGCTCATCGACGCGGACAACACCAGCCCCAAGGGTATCGATCCCGTGCTTACCGTCATGGCGGAACTCGGGCAGGTCAATATCAAGCGAGCCTATGGCAATTTTGCCAAGAACAACCTCGCCAACTGGGACAAGATTACCCACAAATACGGCATTCGCCCGCAGCAGCAGTTCGATCTGACAGCAGGCAAGAACGCTACCGACATGGCCATGACGATCGATGCGATCGACCTTCTCTATCAGGGCAAGGTCGATGGCTTCGGCATCATGAGCTCGGACAGCGACTTTACGCCGCTGGTCACCCGGCTCAGGCAGGACGGCTTGATCGTCTACGGTTTCGGCAGCACCAGCAAGACGCCCGCCGCATTCAAGAGCGCGTGCACTCGCTTCATCGACATCGATGCGTTGATCAAAAGCGCTTCGGACGAACCGGATGCGCCCAAGTCGGAGGCCGCCCCGGGCAAATCAGGGATTGACGATGAACTCGTCGAGCTTCTCGGGACGGCATGGAAAGCCGCGAAACGCGACGAGAACGGCTTCGCGTCGCTTAGCGAGGTCGGCAATATCGCCGGNAACCGATCCAGCTTCGATGTNCGCAACTATGGGTTCAAGCGGCTATCGGACCTNTTCCAGTCCATCGACCAGTTCCAGGTCGAACGGCGCGAGAACAATCATCTCTATGTGAAACGGCTCCGCTGACGAAAAAGGGCGCGAACCGGAGTTCGCGCCCTCTCTTAATCTGCTGGATTGGAGTGTTACGCTCCGCCGCTTGCCTTCTGGCTGGCATAGGCAGCCCAAAGATCGGCGATCGGCTTGCGCGTGCCATTGACCGACTTGAAGGTCGTTTCGGCCTCGGCAAACTTGCCTTGGTCGAACTGCGCGATGCCGAGGCGGGTCGAAACCATGCCCTTGTCAGCACTGGGCATGGACAGAGCTTTGGTATACATCGCTTCCGCATCGGCCGGGCGCTTGAGGCCGAGCATGGTGTCGCCAGCAGCCATGACCGTCGAAAGCGTGGCACCGGACTTGTTCGCATCCGCGATCAGCTTGTCCGCATCGGCACGGTCAGCCTCTGCACGGCTAGCGGCCTGCTCGCGCGTGTCGGTGATGTACGGGTCGGTCTTATCGAGCGAGCCCTTGGCATAACCTTCATCAATTACGGCAACCACTTCGGCGGGGAGACGACGATAGTCTGCCGCATCCACATATTCGCGGTACACATTGCCATCACGCAGGGCGCCCGCGCGCTGACCAAGGCGCAGCAGATCGAGCGTTTCCGGCTGCTGGTAGCCACCAGTGTTCAACTGGATCGCCACTGCATCGCCCCAGCTTTCGCTGCTCGGATACTGGCTGACATACCAGGTCGAATACTTGTTGGCCTCTTCCTTGAGGTTGTTGTTGTAAGCCTGTGCAAGGCCGCGCTTCAGCCACGCTTCATCGACCGGCTCGCCAGCAGCTACCTTGCTTTCAATGATCTGGCTCAGATAGTTCAGACCCTGCTGGGCCTGATCTTCGGCAAAGTAGCTTTCCGCCACGAAGATCAACGGATCACGTTCCGTATAACCTGCTTCGGCTGCCGCTTCGAAATAGGGGCGCGCCTTGGCATAATCGTTCGCCGCATAGGCGAGCTGGCCGGCCACGAAGTTGTACTGGCCAAGATTTTCAGCCGGAACATTGCCGCTCTGCAGCATCATTTCCATGCCCTGCAGCGCGGTTGGCTGATCTTCTGCCTTCACGGCCGTCGCATAGATGAAGCTGCCTGCGGCGAAGCGATCGTCGTTGTTTTCAGCCGCGGCTACCAGGCCCGGGACAGCCGCTTTGATCGACGCGTAATCCACCGGTTCGGCCGAAGCCATCGTTTCAAGCGGCTTGTACGCTTCGATGAATGCCTTCGAATATTTCGGCTGGCTCTTCTTTTCCTTCTGGGCAAACGCCGGCGCTTCGAATGCGCTGGCTGCGACCAGGCCGCCTGCGGCGATCGAAACTGCCAGGGCCAGGGTCGAGGCCGCGTTGTTCTTGCGGGCAAGACGAGTGAAAATCATATGATAAACTCCCAAGAGTGGATAGGGGGCTGAGCGCCTCTGCGCCTGTTCAGATTTGGCTTGGCGGCACATGCCGCGTGTGGGCTCTCATTGCAAATTCTTCTACGGAAAGTGGGCTGAATGGGTATTGAATGCCTGTCTGNCTCACCGTTCATGGTTACCATCCTCGCTTGCAGTACCCATATGTGGAAAAAGCGCTCGAAACCGGGCTTTGGTTCCCGGCGCGAGTGGCGCTCCCCAACCCTTTCCCCTAGGCTCTGCACACCTAGAACATAAAGCCTTTGGCAGTACGGAAATACGTTTTGTCCGACGATATTGAAATTCTGGATACCCCCGCCCCCGGCGGTGAAGAATACGCCCGCATCGACATCGTCGATGAAATGAAGACCAGCTATCTCGATTACGCGATGAGCGTGATCGTCAGCCGCGCCCTGCCAGATGTGCGTGACGGTCTGAAACCTGTTCACCGGCGCATCCTTTTCGCCAGCAACGAAGGCGGCTTCGTTGCAGGCCGCCCCTACCGCAAGAGCGCCAAGATCGTCGGCGACGTCATGGGTAACTATCACCCTCANGGCGATGCCGCGATTTACGATGCCCTCGCCCGGATGACTCAGGACTGGTCGCTACGCGTGCCGCTGATCGATGGTCAGGGTAACTTCGGTTCGATGGACCCGGATCCNCCGGCATCCATGCGTTACACCGAAGCGCGGCTTGCACGTGTCGCCAATGCCCTGCTCGACGATCTCGACAAGGATACGGTCGACTTCACCGACAACTACGACGGGTCGCGCCGCGAACCGACCGTGCTTCCGGCCCGTTTCCCTAACCTGCTGGTCAACGGCGCAGGCGGTATCGCGGTCGGCATGGCGACCAACATTCCGCCGCACAACCTTGGCGAAGTGATCGACGGCTGCTTCGCGTTCATGGACAACCCGGCGATCACGTCGGAAGAACTGTTCGAAATCATTCCCGGTCCGGATTTCCCGACCGCACCGCTCATCCTCGGCAAATCCGGGGCACGTGCGGCCTATACGGTGGGTCGCGGCTCGATTCTCATGCGCGCGCGCCACGAGGTCGAGACGAAGGGCAATCGCCAGTCGATCGTCCTGTCTTCCATTCCCTATCAGGTCGGCAAGAGCGGGCTGGTCGAAAAGATCGCGGAAGCCGCAAAAGAAAAACGCATCGAAGGCGTCTCCGACATCCGCGATGAATCATCGCGTGAAGGTGTGCGCGTCGTTGTCGATCTCAAGCGGGATGCCTCACCGGAAGTCGTGCTCAACCAGATCTGGCGTTATACGCCGGCACAGGCCAGCTTCCCGGCCAATATGCTGGCGATCCGCGGCGGCCGCCCCGAAGTGCTCACCCTGCGTGACTTCATCCAGGCCTTCATCGGTTTCCGCGAAGAAGTCATCACGCGCCGGACCAAGTTCGAACTGAACAAGGCGCGTGAGCGTGCTCATATCTTGCTCGGCCTCGTGGTCGCCGTATCGAACCTCGACGAAGTCGTGGCGATGATCCGGGGCTCGTCCAATCCTGCTGCTGCGCGCGCAAAACTGCTCGCCAAGGAATGGGCGATTGGCGACATTGCGCAATATATCGCTCTGGTCGAAGCGATCGAACCGACCGACGAACAGACGGGCGGCACCTACCGCCTGTCCGAACGTCAGGTGAAGGCGATTCTCGAACTCCGCCTGCACCGCCTCACGGCTCTCGGCCGCGACGAAATCGGCGACGAGCTTAAAGAACTCAGNCTCGCGATCGAGGAATATCTCTCGATCCTGGCAGACCGCGTGAAGCTCTATCGCGTCATGCGCGAAGAGCTCGAGGAAATCCGCAATACCTATGCCACGCCGCGCATCAGCGAAATCGCGCCGGCNTGGGATGGTATCGAAGACGAAGACCTCATCGAACGCGAAGAGATGGTCGTTACGGTGACCCATGGCGGCTATATCAAGCGCACCCCGCTCGATGCCTTCCGCGCCCAGGCACGCGGCGGCAAGGGCCGCAGCGGCATGGCGACGAAGGATGAAGACGCAGTCGTCGAGATGTTCGTCACCTCGACGCATAATCCCGTGCTGTTCTTCACGAACACCGGCCGCGTCTATCGCATGAAGGTCTGGAAGCTGCCCGAAGGTGGCCCGCAGACCAAGGGACGCCCGATGGTCAACCTCCTTCCGCTGGGCGATGATGAGCGTGTTACCAACGTCCTGCCTCTGCCGGAGGATGAAGGCGAATGGTCCAAGCTCAACATCGTGTTCGCCACGGAACAGGGCATGGTCCGCCGTAATTCCATGGATGCCTTCACTAACGTGCCCAGCAACGGCAAATACGCGATGGGCTTTGTCGAAGGCAGTGGCGACCGTCTGATCGGCGTGCGCCTCCTCAGCGAAGGGCAGGAGATCTTCCTCGCTTCGGATAGCGGCAAGGCAATCCGTTTCGCTGCCAGCGATGCCCGCGAAACGAAGAGCCGCACCGGTATCGGCGTTCGCGGCATGAAGCTTCGGGACGATCAGAAGGTCGTGTCCATGGCCGTTCTTGACGCTGGGGAGCGCGATACGGAAGTGCGCGACCAGTATCTTCGAGCCGCCGAATGGAAGAACAACGATAACGAACCGACGCTCGATGCCGAAAAGGTTGCCGAACTGGCCGAAGCGGAAGAGTTCATTCTCACGCTCACAGCCAATGGGTATGGCAAGATCTCGTCGGCATACGAATATCGGACCACTGGCCGCGGCGGTCAGGGCCTCACCAATATCGGCGAACCGTCCAGCAATCCGAACCGCAACGGCCATGTCGTCGCCAGCTTCCCTGTACGGCACGGCATGCAGCTCATGCTGGTCACCGATCAGGCCAAGCTTATCCGTATGCCGCTGCAGTTCCGTCATCTGATTGATGGCGGGTTCGACAGCCACACCGGCTTCTCGATCTCCGGTCGCGGATCGTCGGGCGTGCGCATCTTCAATGTCGCCAAGGGCGAGCAGATCGTCAAAGCGGCAAGGATCGACGAAACCGAAGAACCCGAAAACTCCGCAGAAGAAGCTGTGGCTGACGAGATTGCCGATCGCGGTGGGCTCGATCGCACAACGCCGCACACCACCTTCCATTCGGACGATAATATCGAAGGCGAGCCCGACAGCGACTGACGCTTCGCGCTCGGATTGATTTTCCTACATGAACCGGAGGGGCTAAGGCTCCTTCGGTTCTTTCACATCGTCGCCAGCCCAAACCGATCGCACCGAAGCCCGTTCTCTCGACTTTCGAAGATATTTGAAAGGTGACACGTCAGCGCATGGCCTCGCCCGTGCTCGATATCATACACCTTTAATATCTTTGGACTTTTCTTGCCGCCAGCCCCTCTCCGGAGAGGCCGCGCAGTTTTGAAAACACCGCTGGTTTGCGTCAACCTCGCTGCGTGAAGCTCTTGCCCCGCAACGTCTGGACGACCCCGGTCGCGATCAGGAACTGCCCGCCGAAATAAAGCGGCCAGATCAGCCAGCTCGTTATCGATTCGGGCAAGACACCGGCTTCGCGGGAAAAAATAAACAGGTCGCTCACCACGAATAGCACGGCACCCAGGCCGACCCGGTAACGCGGAAAGCGGCTCAGCCATGCTGTCGCCGCCATCGCGCCGACAACTGCGGAATAAGCCGCCGCAAGCATCCAGTTATCCAGCGGGAAGGTCATCAACGCTGCAATCAGTGGCGTCAGAATCAGCAGGGCAAGTGCCGCCATAAGCTGGCTCGAACTGGTCCTCTCTCGGCGATTCCGAAGGTAAAGCGCTGTGGCTATCAGGTGCCCAACGGCAAACAGACTGCCGCCGACCACATAGCTGATCTCCAGGGCGACATCGCCCAGTGCCCCGAACAGCATGACTGCGGCGATCAGCAGGCCATCGGTCCCTCGTCCACGAAAGGCAGCATAGATCGCAAGGAAGGCGACGCCTGCCCCTTTCCAGAGCATCAGCCAGACTCCGCCGATGGGATCGTCGGCTACGAAGAAGTAGCTGACGCCTGCAATNAGGCTGGCGAGNAGCCATGGGCGATGTTCGGAAAGGGCGCGGCGCGACATTCGGCGACGCTAGGCCTTGCCGGAAGCCACTGGCAAGCATTAGGGCGCGCTCGATGACCCATGATATCCACATAATCGGCGGCGGCCTCGCCGGAAGCGAAGCCGCCTGGCAACTGGCCAGGCGCGGCTTCAAGGTGCGCCTGTCGGAAATGCGCGGCAGCGGCGAAATGACGCCGGCCCATCAGACCGACGGCCTGGCCGAACTCGTCTGCTCGAACAGCTTCCGCTCGGATGACGACACGAAAAATGCGGTCGGGCTGCTCCATCATGAAATGCGCCGCCTCGACAGCCTGATCATGCGCGCAGGCGAAGTCGCGCGCGTGCCCGCCGGTTCAGCAATGGCAGTCGATCGCGACGTGTTTTCCGCCGAAGTTCAGCGCACCCTCGCCGAACATCCCAATGTCACCGTCATTCGCGAACGGGTCGATGCCCTTCCCACCTCCGGTGCGACCATCGTTGCTACCGGGCCATTGACGGCCCAGTCGCTGGCTGAAAGCATCGTGGGGGCGACCGGGCAGGACCGCCTCGCTTTCTTCGATGCGATTGCACCTATCGTCCATCACGACAGCATCGACATGTCCAAATGCTGGATACAGAGCCGGTGGAACAAACGCACCGAAGCATCGAACGAAGATGGCGATTATATCAATTGCCCGATGACGAAGGAGCAATATCTCGCCTTCCACCAAGGATTGATGGACGGAGAAAAGACCGAATTCCGCGAATGGGAAGCCGACACCCCCTATTTCGACGGCTGTATGCCGATCGAGGTCATGGCTGCGCGCGGCGTCGAAACGCTTCGCTATGGTCCGATGAAGGGGGTCGGGCTCGATAATCCCTTCGATACGTCGGAAGAGTTTCCGCAGGGCCGCTGGCCGTATGCGGTCGTCCAGCTCCGTCAGGATAACAAGCTCGGTACCTTGTGGAACATGGTCGGTTTCCAGACAAAGCTCAAATATGGTGCGCAGATCGAACTCTTCCGGACGATACCCGGGCTCGAGAATGCGGAATTCGCCCGCCTCGGCGGATTGCACCGCAATACCTTCATCAACTCGCCCCTCGTTCTCGACCGCCAGCTTCGTTTGAAGGGCGGCGATCATATCCGGTTCGCCGGGCAGATCACCGGCTGCGAGGGATATGTTGAAAGTTCGGCAGTGGGTTTGATGGCCGGGCTCATGACGGCGGCCCAACTTGCGGGGCGCGAATGGGCGCCGCCGCCGCGTACTACAGCTTTCGGCGCGCTCCTGTCGCACATCACCGGCGATGCCGAAGCGTCCACCTTTCAGCCCATGAACGTCAATTTCGGGCTATTCCCGCCCCTGCACGATGTCGGGAAGAAGGTGCGGAAAGAAGCCTATACCAATCGCGCGAAGGCGGATTTCGCGGAATGGCTCGCCGGCATCGAAGCGGTTCCCGCCTAGCAGGCGCAGCGCGGTTTCTTCTTCGGTTTGGGTGCCGTGGTCGCGAACTCGGCCGGGGTCAGCTCGTTGTCGCCATTCGCATCCGCAGATTCGAATTTTTCCACCGTGGCAACCGCCCATTCTTCGAAATCGAGCAGATTGTTTCCGTCCTTGTCGAGCTTGCGAAACGCCTCCGTTCGACTGGACAGCATTTCCGTACGCGTGATGCGCCAGTCGCGATTACGGTCATACCGGAAGAAGCGGCGTTGCTCCTTGGTAAGCTCGGTTGCCTCGGGTGGCGCGGGTCCCACCATGTCGCCCGGATCGGAAGCCGGAATTTCCGGAAGGTTGGCAGAGGCTTCTGCAGGCTGCGGTGGCGGCGCTCCGCGCTCCACTTCCGCCCTGCCCTGCCACCAGAACAGCCCCAATCCAGTGAGCGCGAGCGCGATCAAGGCCCCCAACACGATCCGGTTCATGCAATACCCCCCTTGAACCCTGCGCGAGCCTAGCGTCCAATCAGGCTCAACCGCAAGGCAATCAAGGGGCTGGCGCGATCACCCAGCATGGGTCGTCCACGGAAATGCAGGGACCGCCGCGCGAGTCCGGCAATCACAGCGAGCGGCCGCATGTCGCGCGAAAGCCGCAGCCCGTCCGCACCCTCTGCGGCACCCAGTTTCACCGCTCTCGACAGTTCGGCTTCGTCGCGGGCGTTGATGGCAAGATCAGCCAGCGCCCATAGCGTTCCGGCGCGGCGCACGTCGCGCTCGTTGTCCATCGTTCCGACCAGATTCGCCAAACCCAGCGACAGGCTTACTCTACCGGCTACGAACTCCAGGATCGCCGTTTCTGCCAGCGGTCGCGGCGAGAGCAGTGCCTCCCACCCGTCGATCAATTCGACTAACGCAGCTTCATTCCGGTTCCAGTTTGTCCCGATCAGGTCGAGTAAATGGTCGCCCCGCGGTCGATCATGGACGGCCTTGCCAAGCTGATCGCGCCACCATGCTAGCCGCATTTGCCCGAGCATCGGCTCGCTTGCGCCAAGAACCATCCGACCGACGCGGCCATCGAGGGCAAAGGCGGCCAGCCAAATGTCCCGATGTGCGCTCGCGCTCGACAGAGCGACGCGCAACACTTCGGGACATTCGTCGAGCAGGTCGGCACTCTCCATGAAAGCGCCCTCCCCGTCAGTCGCGATAACAGACCTTCTTGACGGCCTCGATGATCCGCGGCGTGTCAATCAGCGCAAGCTTCTCGAGGTTCGCAGCATAGGGCAGCGGAACGTCCTCATTGCAAACGCGGGTGACCGGCGCGTCGAGATGGTCGAAGCCTTCTTCCATGCAGATCGCCACAATTTCCGAGGCAATCGAACAGGTCGGCCAGTTTTCTTCGGCGATGACCAGTCGGTTGGTCTTGGCAAGCGAGGTAAGTACCGTTTCTTTGTCTAGCGGGCGCAAGGTACGCAGATCGATGACTTCCGCTTCGATGCCTTCGTTCGAAAGCTCTTCCGCTGCCTCGAGTGCAAGCCCCACAGCGATCGAATAAGAAACGATCGTTACATCCGAACCCTCGCGCATGATCCGCGCCTTACCGATCGGAAGCACGTAGTCATCCAGATCGGGGACATCGAAGCTTCGGCCGTAAACAAGCTCGTTTTCGAGGAATACGACGGGATCCTCACTGCGTATGGCGGCCTTGAGCAGGCCCTTGGCATCTGCAGCATCGTATGGCGCGATAACTACCAAACCAGGTACGCTTGCGTACCAGGCTCCGTAATTCTGGCTATGCTGTGCGCCTACGCGGCTTGCTGCACCGTTGGGGCCACGAAACACGACAGGACAGCGCATCTGACCACCGGACATGTAGTTGGTCTTGGCCGCGGAATTTACGATATGATCGATCGCCTGCATGGCGAAATTGAAGGTCATGAATTCGACGATCGGGCGCAGACCACCCATTGCGGCGCCGGTGCCGATGCCTGCAAATCCATATTCCGTAATCGGAGTATCGATGACCCGCTTGGCCCCGAATTCATCCAGCAGGCCTTGTGTGACCTTGTATGCGCCCTGATACTGGGCCACTTCCTCGCCCATGACGAACACGCGATCGTCCTTGCGCATTTCTTCGGCCATGGCATCGCGCAAAGCTTCACGGACGGAAACCGATGTGAAGCTGGTGCCTTCGGGAACCTCCGGATCCTTCACGTCGACCTTGCGCGGCGTCTTCATCAGCTGCGCTTCACTGGCATCGGTAGATTTCTCTTTGCCGCCGCTCTTGTCTGATTCCGGCGATTCCTTTTCAGCGGGCGCCTCGATATCGGAAGCATCTTCGTCTTCGCCAGCCAGCATGGCGATCACGGTCCCGACCTTCACGCCTTCGGTACCTTCGTCGATGAGGATTTTCCCGAGGGTCCCTTCATCGACTGCCTCGAATTCCATCGTAGCCTTGTCGGTTTCGATTTCGGCTATGATGTCACCCGCAACGATCTCGTCACCTTCGGACTTCAGCCACTTGGCCAATGTGCCCTCTTCCATAGTGGGCGACAGCGCGGGCATTTTCAGTTCGATAGCCATGGCTCAATACTCCTCCACCAGTACGTCGGTGTAGAGTTCGCTCGCTTCCGGCTCTGGCGAGTTCTCGGCAAAATCCGCAGCTTCGGTGACGGTCTTGCGAATATCCTTGTCGATCGCTTTCAATTCTTCCTCGGTCGAGCCGTTTTCGAGTAGCAGCTTCTTGATCCCTTCGATCGGATCCTTGTGGTCGCGAATATCCTGGACCTCTTCGCGCGTACGGTACTTTGCCGGGTCGGACATCGAATGCCCGCGATAACGATAGGTATTGCATTCCATCAGGACCGGACCCTTGCCTTCGCGAACATGCTTGAAAGCGATCTCGGCAGCCTGCCTGACTTCCAGAACGTCCATGCCATTCACGTCCATTCCCGGAATACGAAAGGCTGTACCGCGGCGGTGGAATTCTGTTTCAGCAGAACTGCGACCGACTGCGGTTCCCATGGCGTACTGGTTGTTTTCGACCACGAAGACGATCGGCAAATTCCAGAGCGCCGCCATGTTCATCGTTTCATATACCTGGCCCTGGTTGGCGGCACCGTCGCCGAAGTAGGCAAGACAGAAACCGCCATCGTCGTTGTACTGGTGAGCCAGCGCGAGGCCCCCGCCCAATGAAACCTGGGCTCCTACGATGCCGTGACCGCCATAAAATTTATGTTCGGTCGAGAACATGTGCATCGACCCGCCCTTGCCCTTCGAAATGCCGGCTTCCCTGCCGGTCAGTTCGGCCATGATGACTTTCGGATCAATGCCGTAGGCGAGCATGTGACCATGGTCGCGGTATCCGGTGATGACGCTGTCCTTGTCACCATCGAGCGCGGACTGGAGGCCGATCGCAACAGCTTCCTGTCCGATGTAAAGGTGACAGAAACCGCCGATCAGGCCGAGACCATATAGCTGGCCAGCGCGCTCTTCGAAGCGACGGATGAGCAGCATCTGCTCGTAAAAATGGAGCATTTGCTCCTTGCTGGCATCGTAATGGCGATTCTCTTCCAATGCCTCTTGCAGGGAATGGAGAGCGAAGTCGGGATCTTCTGCAGGCGATTTGGTGGGCTGCTTCTTGCTCCGGGGGGCTTTGGCCAAGACTTGTGTCCTTGTTCTTCCGGGGAGGATGTCAGTTGCGCCTATAGGCACAGGCTTGCGACCCGCGCAACGGCAGAGCGCATGTGCATACGAAAACCCTTACGGCAAGCGATGGTTTCGCTCCGTTCAGTCTTCCAGTTTTATGACGACTTCGTTCGGATGCACGACATTGAGCTGACTACGCAGCAGCTCGCCGACCATATCGGGATCAGCGGCGTTGGGATCAAGTAAGGCGACCCGGTTCTCTAGCGCATGCCTTTCGGCCTGCAGTTTTGCCAACTGGGCCTCACGCTGATCGAGCAGCCGCAAATTCTCACTCCAGGCAAGCAGTCCGGATGGACCTGCAATCGCCAATCCGCCCATGACCAGGAGCGCAGCAAGAGCGGCATGCTGCGAGGTCCTGACTCGGCGGATTGAAGCTAGGGAATTTGTGCGGCGCATGAGGCGACAGAATCACAGTTAACCGGTTCGCGCAAGTACAATTCATCGTCGACATCCGTTTGACGCATGAAAGGAACTGGCCACCATGCACGGCCGTTGAAAACTTGACAGCTTACGAGCGACTGTGATTAGTTACTTTTGAAACCACCTAGCAAATCCCAGAGGATTGAAATGACCGATCTCTTCGAAAATCCAATCGGACTCGACGGATTCGAGTTCGTCGAATTCTGCGCTCCCGAAAAAGGCGTCGTCGAGCCGGTCTTTAAAGCGATGGGATTTACCCATGTAGCCACGCACCGATCGAAGGACGTGGATCTCTGGCGTCAGGGTCAGATTAACCTCATCCTCAACTACGAACCGCGAAGCGCCGCGTGGTTTTTTGCGCGCGAGCACGGCCCCTCCGCATGCGGCATGGGTTTCAGAGTTCGCGATGCGAAGAAGGCCTACGAAGAACTTCTCGATAAAGGCGCAGAACCTGTCGCGGTGGAAACCGGCCCGATGGAACTGCGCATCCCTGCCATCCGCGGCATCGGCGGTGCTATCGTTTATCTGATTGACCGTTATGCGGATGCGGAAGGTGACGGCCTTTCCATCTACGATATCGATTTCGAATATCTCGATGGTGTCGAAAAATGGCCTGTCGGAGCCGGCTTCAACGTGATCGATCACTTGACGCACAATGTTTACAACGGACGCATGAAATACTGGGCGGATTATTATGAGACGCTCTTCAACTTCCGCGAAATCCGCTTTTTCGACATCAAGGGTGAGTATACCGGCCTGACATCCAAGGCATTGACCGCGCCTGATGGCAAAATTCGCATTCCGCTCAACGAGGAAGGTGAAGGCGGCAAGGGCCAGATCGAAGAGTTCCTCAAGGAATTCAACGGAGAGGGTATCCAGCACATNGCCTTGATCTGNGACGATCTTGTGCAGGCCTGGGACAANCTGAAGAGCCTTGGCGTTCCCTTCATGACCGCCCCGCCCGAAACCTATTACGAAATGCTGCCCGACCGGTTGCCCGATCACGGGGAGCCGGTGGATGAATTGAAAGCCCGCGGGATCCTGCTCGATGGTACGACAGAAGGCGGGCACCCGCGTCTGCTGCTGCAGATTTTTGCCGAAGCGCAGGTCGGTCCGGTGTTCTTCGAATTCATCCAGCGCAAGGGTGACGAAGGTTTCGGTGAAGGGAATTTCAAGGCGCTGTTCGAGAGCATGGAGCGCGACCAGATCAAGCGCGGCGCCCTCAGCGTTGAGGACGCCAAGACAGTCGAGACGGAGCCCGCAGAATGAGCGAAGCACCTGTTCATCCCGTGAAGCTCGCTGGCGTCCACCATGCGGCCTATCGCTGCAAGGATGCCAAGGAAACGGTCGAATGGTACGGCAAAGTNCTCGGCATGGATTACACGACGGCCTTTGCAGAGGATCACGTTCCATCCACGGGCGACTACGACCCTTACATGCACGTTTTCCTCGATGCGGGTAATGGCAATATCCTAGCNTTCTTCGANCTGCCAAATCAGAAAGACATGGGCCGGGACGAAAATACCCCGGCTTGGGTCCAGCATCTCGCTTTCAAAGTTGGCAGCGAAGAAGAACTGCTCGCGGCCAAGAAGCATGTCGAGAGCTTGGGCATCGAGGTTCTGGGGCCAACTCACCACGGCATTTTCAAATCGATCTACTTCTTTGATCCGAATGGTCATCGGGTAGAACTGGCCACGGATATCGGCACCGATGAACAGTACGCCGAATTGAAGCGTGTTGCCCCTATGATGCTGGACGAATGGAGCCAGACCAANAAAGCTCCGAGGCACGCGGATTGGCTGCATGAAATCGCTCGCAAGGAACACGCCGGAAACTAGACTTTCAAAAGGCCCTAGCCGGCAATTCGGAACCCTTTGTGCTAGCCCTCCCGTTGCCTCGCAAAGGGAGTTTTCCGCGACGTGAATTATATCGCAACGCTGCGCACGCAGTTGCAAACCATGGGCAAAGGCTTCGTAGAGGCGCTGCCCAGCCTTGCGATTGCATTCTTCATCATCCTTATGACGTGGATCGTTGCGCGATTTGCGGTGCGCATTTCCGACGCCGTCGTAGGACGCACCGAGATACGCAGCAGCCTTAAGAACCTTATCGATACGCTTGTCAGGCTCGGGATCTGGACCCTCGGCATCTTCATCGCGGCGGTGGTGGTTATCCCCGATCTTACGCCGGCCAGCCTGCTTGCCGGACTCGGTATCGGAGCCGTGGCGATTGGTTTTGCCTTCCAAGACATCTTCGAGAATTTCCTGGCAGGCGTGCTGATCATGCTGCGGGAAAAAATGCGCATCGGCGACGTGATCGAATGTGAAGATATCACCGGCAAGGTTGAACACATAACATTACGCGAAACGCATGTGCGCAAACTGTCCGGCGAACTCACAGTCGTGCCGAACTCCATCCTTTTCAAGAACCCGGTCGAAATCTTTACCGATGTCGATCAGCGCCGGCATCAGGTTGTAGTCGGCGTGTCATACGACACGCAGCTTGATCATGCTGCCGATATCATCCGCCGGGCGGTCGAAGGTGTCGATGACGTACTCGCCAGCAAGGGTGTTGATATCTTCGCGCAGGAATTCAATTCCAGTTCCGTCGACTTTCTCGTCCGATGGTGGGCCGGATCGACGCCGCGTGCGGGTTGGGAAAGCAAGGACAAGGTTATCCGTGCGATCAAGGCCGCGCTGGATGACGCCGGGATCGAAATTCCTTTCCCCTATGTCACGCATACTTTCAAAGAGACGGTGCCCGTCAGTCAGTTGGGTGACACGACGCAAAAGACGCCATAAAGGTCCGAACACAGGACCGGCTTTCGCGGTCAGATTCAGGGAAATATCGGTGACCCATGCACCAGGACGTTGGGCGTGAGCCAGCCTACGCGACTGACCGGCGCTCAGGAAACTTCACTGGCAATTGCTGCGGCAGTGGTCACTGCTAACGCCTACTACATCCATCCGATNATCGCNGAAGTGGCCGATTATTTCGGGGTCAGTCATTCNCGAATCGGTTTAGTNCCGGCACTCAACCAGATCGCTCTGGCCGTAGGCATNTTTCTNCTCCTTCCGCTTGGCGATCGTATTTCGAACCGCAGGCTGACGATNACCTTTGCTGCTGGTCAGACCGCTTCGATCGCGCTGATGGCCATCGCCCAAGGTTTCACGCTGTTCGTCATCGGGTCNACNATGCTCGGCTTTTTCACCATNGCGCCCTATCTTTTGCCGGCCTACGCNTCGAAGCGTGTTGCGCCGGANCGNCTGGGTCAGGTGACNGCGAAATTGGCTGCGGGCGTTATNCTCGGGATCCTCNTTGCANGGGTGGGTGCTGGTGTGGTTGCCGAGCATTTCGGATGGCGAATGATCTATTGGATCGCAGCNGCACTNATGTTGGCTGTCACACTNGCCTTGCCGCGACTTATGGAAGGTGGGGAACGATCCGCACGAGATCGGCAGTCCTATCTGAATCTTTTAGTCTCCGTATTCCCATTGATAGGCAAACATCGGGAGATACTGTTTTCGGGCGCGATCCAGGCGCTGAACTTCGGTCAGTTCATTGCCGTATGGCTCGGCCTTGCGCTTTATTTGACCTCACCCGAAATGGGGTATGGGACGGATACGGTCGGGTATCTTGCGGGCCTTGCTGCGATCTCCATTTTTTCCACGCCCCGGCTCGGCCGATGGGCCGACGAAGTCGGCGCCCGCAAGGCGCGGGCGATCTTCGCGTTCTGTCAACTCGCGGGCATCTTGCTCCTCTGGCCCCTTGGCGGCTCCCTCTGGACCCTCATAATCCCGCTCATGATCACGAATTTCGTGGGGCCGGGTGTCGATGTAACCGGTCGAATGACTTTCCTCGCGCTCGATCCGGGTGTTCGAACGCGCTTAACCACGGTTTACGTTGTCATGATGTTCATCGGTGGCGGCATCGGCAGCTATGCTGGCACGGCCGTTTACGACGCGTTCGGATGGGCAGGAACCTGTGGCCTACTTGCTCTGTGCTCGCTTGCACTAGCTTCTCTCGCGACCGCAGCCAGACGGTTCGGCCGATAAATGGCCACGGTGCCTCTTGATCTCGCATCCCATCACGTACACCCGGACCCGTCCCACTCAATGAGCACCCACGTTCTGACCTGACCATACTTTTAAGTATAATGGTGCGGTTCTGCNGTAGCGCGCTCTTAACATGCTGCAGGTTAAGCTCCGACGATCTTATTTAAACTAGGAACGTCAGTGGTCGCAAAATCTATAAAAGAGAGGCGTTTGGCAGCGCCCGCTTCCAAAGAAAAGTTCGGGACGGGATCGGAACCCGCCTACGACGCGATCACCAAATTCGCTTCGAATGTATTCGACGTTCCCATAAGCATTCTTTCGCTTGTTTTAGAAGATGAGCATGGGTTCAAGTCTGGCCATGGCGTCGACATGTACAATGTTGAGAGGGCTCGCGCTTTGTGCGCGCATGTACTCGAGACGCTCCAGCCGCTAATCGTCCTGGACGCCCGCTTCGATCAACACGTCCCCAGCGCTCCAGCGTTTGACGGCGAGCAGGAACTACGTTTTTTTGCCGGGGTTCCACTCGTCAATTCNAGTGGTCACCNCNTGGGTGNGTTATGCATCGGCGACACCCGCCCGCGCGAAANNTTTGATGCCATCGCGCGTGAGAAGCTTGAAGATCTTGCCGCGCTAGCCACTGCCTTGGTGGAGGAAAGCCGCACCAGTCTGCCAGATCGTGCAATCAGCAATTTTGCGAAAGTTATGGGGCTGGCGTTGATAACGTCGAACGCAGCTGGGAAAATCACTTACTGGAACCCCGCCGCAGAGGATATTTTCGGACATTCGGCATCGGAAGCCATCGGTAAACCCATCCAAATCATCATCCCGGAAAGGTTCCGTGACCATCATGTCGCGGGAATGAAGCGTGTTTCCACGACCGGTGTCTCCAATTTATCAGGCAAGACGATTGAGCTTGTCGCTGTTCGCAAGAACGGAAGTGAGTTTCCTGTCGAAATGAGACTTGCGAGCTGGCTTGGTCCCGATGGTATCGAAATCGGTGCGCAAATCCACGACATCACCGACCGTCGGGAGCGCGAACTTCGGCTGGAACACCTCGCTCATCACGATGCGCTTACCGGTCTAGCCAATCGCAATGGCTTTTCCAAAAAGCTGGAAGCGGTGATCGCTCGCGGGCACGCTACGGTATTCGCCATCGATCTTGATCGCTTCAAGGAGGTCAATGATACGTTCGGTCATGCGGTTGGCGACACTTTGCTCCAAGGCGTCGCCGTTCGCCTCGTTGGTCTACTCGAACCTAGCGCAACAGTTGCACGTCTGGGGGGAGACGAATTCGCAATACTGCTTCCGGGGAATGGCGCACAAAGCAGTGCGACGGCAACAGCTCAGCGACTGAATGAAGCCTTTAAAGAGCCCTTCGTGTTGTCCGGGCACCGCATGCAAATCGGACTGAGCATTGGAATTGGCCTCGCGCCGCTTCATGCCGAAGATGCCGAAGAACTATTGCTGAGGGCCGATCTTGCCCTTCTCGAAGCGAAGAAGACCGGCCAGGACAACATCCGCGTCTTCGACCCTCCGATTGCCAACCAATTGACCGCGCGGCGAGCGTTCAAAGACGAGTTGCGCCTGGCGACCGAGCGCGGGGAATGGGAACTCACGTATCAACCTCAGGTCCGGCTGTCCGATCAGGAGCTTATTGGTGTGGAAGCGCTGTTGCGTTGGAAGCACCCGGAACGCGGGCTGCTCTTCCCTGCGGACTTTTTGAACACGCTCGAAACACATCTCGTCGCTCATGAGGTCGGCGAATGGGTCATAGATGAAGCGTGCCGACAAATGGCGGTCTGGCGAATGCAGGGTCTGGATGTGCAACGCATGGCATTGAACCTGTTCGCGGCCCAATTCACTAACGGCAATTTGGGAAAGACGATTGGTCAGGCATTGGAGAAACACGCTCTCTCGCCAGCGGACATCGAAATAGAAATCACGGAAACGATCGCGCTGCGCTCGGACGATCAAATTTTGACAGCGTTGAGTGAGCTACGGGATTGCGGAATCAACATAGCTTTTGATGACTTCGGGACCGGCTTTGCATCGCTTTCCACACTGGCACGTCTCCCTGTTACAAGGCTGAAAATCGACCGTTCCTTCGTTCACGATCTTTGCAACAGACCTCAAGGCGCAGCGATTGTATCAGCCGTGATTTCTCTCGGGCGGAGCCTCAACTTGGAGGTAACTGCCGAAGGGATCGAAACCGACGAGCAAAGAATTCGCCTGCTTGCTCTCGGTTGCCGGGAAGGACAGGGTTATCTATTCGGTAAACCCGTTCCGGCTAGCGATGATTGCTGGCTTGATCGTAAGTGGCTCCCAGCAAGAAGAGCTTCAGGCGGTTAGTTTTGACTGAAGATCCAATTGCCGGTTCACCGGTTTGCGTCTGAATCGAAAAATCCCAGAATTCTGCCAGTTTTCGAGAATGGTGCGCCCGACAGGATTCGAACCTGTGGCCCCCAGATTAGGAATCTGATGCTCTATCCTACTGAGCTACGGGCGCGCCGGTGCCTCGTATAGCGGCTCGAACCGCCGAGGCAATCAGTTGAGTTCTTCTGGTGGTGCTACCGGTACGAGAAGAGGTGCGACAGAGATTCCTTCGGCCATCATGTCCTCCGCCTCGTCTCTGGTGGCGCGACCGTGAATCGGGGCCTCATCGGCTTCGCCGTAATGCATTTCGCGGGCTTTCTCGGCGAATTTGTCTCCGACCCATGTGCTGCTCTCCAGCGCTTTCGCCTGAGCTTTCGCCAGCTTTTCCAGCGCTTTTTTCACCTCGACTGGCATTTCGCCTTTGACTACCTGAGTGGTTTCGACGGGCGCTTGCGATCGGGTATTGCTCTTGGCTGGCACTGACGGGGCCATTGGCGCCTTGCCGATTTCCTCGCTGCCGCACTGCGGGCACACAAGCAAACCGCCTGCTTTCTGATCAGCATAATCATCCGACGAGCCAAACCAGCCTTCGAACCGATGGCCTTCGCTACAAGAGAGATCGAACACTATCATTGAGGCGGCCTATTTCGCTATTTCTCGTCGATTGGCAAGGCTTGGCACCTGCGCGCGAACTTCAGCAATTCTAGCAAGATCGAGATCGCAGTAGGCAAGCGCCGCGTCGTCGCTCTCCATTTCAAGCAAGACGTCGCCCCACGGGTCCACAACCATGCTATGGCCATAGGTCCGACGCCCGTCGGCGTGTTCACCCACCTGCGCCGCGGCAACGACGAAAGCGCTCGCTTCAATCGCCCGGGCCCTTTGGAGAACATTCCAATGGGCCCTTCCGGTTGGTACGGTGAAGGCGGCAGGNATGGCNATGCAATCGCACTGCGCCCTACCCAACTGCTCGTANAGTGCTGGAAAACGAATGTCGTAGCAAACCGACAGGCCCAGTCGCCCAACCGGAGTTCCGGGGACCGTGACCACCTCTTGCCCTGGCTCGTAAGCGTTCGATTCTCGCCAGCTTTCCCCACTGTCGAGATCGACGTCGAACATATGTATCTTGTCGTAGCGGCCCGCGATGTTTCCGTTTGGATCAATCACGAAAGCGCGGTTTGCCCATCTGTCATTTGGAGACTTTACGGCAAGCGATCCGAGCGAAACCCAAATGCCCGCCCGATGTGCAGCATCCCGNGCCNTGGCCAGCGCAGGCGTGTCGCTTTCCAAGACTATCGANTTCGCNGCCCGCTTTCGATCGCGATCGAGCAGGCCCGACATTTCCGGCGTGAATATCATGGCAGCGCCATTGTCCGCTGCGGAAACAATGGCGTCTTCAATGGCTGTGGCGTTCTCTTCGGGATCGATACCCGAAGTCATCTGCAAGATGGCAATGCGGGGCATTCAACCCGTCAGCATAGCGTCGAGTTTTCCATCCCGCTCAAGCGCCGAGAGGTCGTCCGATCCACCCACATGGGTATCGCCGATAAATATCTGCGGCACGGTCGTGGCTTGCGGTGCCCGAGCCAGCATTTCGTCACGCTTTGACCCACCCATGGTGATGTCGAATTCGTTATACTCGACCCCTTTTTCCTCGAGCAGGCGCTTGGCGCGAAAACAGAATCCGCAACCAAACTTGGTGTAGATATCGACTTGCGGCTGACTCATGGAATTCCTCTATCTTTCCAACGCCCGAAATAGCGTGCGCATGGTCTACTTGAAAGCCCGATCCGCAAACCTATTTCGGAATCGTTGTCATGCCTCGCATGGCGACGACGGGGTGCCGAATGCGGGCCTCGTCTGGTTAAAATCGCTCACAAGAGGATTTGTTTCGATGAACCGTATGGACCTTACACCTTTCCGCCGCTCCACCGTAGGTTTCGATCGTGTATTCGATCTGATGGAACGACAGGCGCGCAACGCCGGCGGAGATAACTACCCCCCCTTCAATATCGAGCGCCGCGGCGATGACGATTATCGCATCACGCTGGCAGTTGCAGGGTTCCGCTCGGGTGATCTCGACATCGTCGCGCAGCAAAATCTGCTGGTCGTAACCGGCAAGAAGCGTGACGAATTCAACGAAGGCGAAATGCTGCATATCGGCATTGCCAATCGTGGATTCGAACGCCGGTTCGAACTGGCGGATTACGTGCGGGTGGACAATGCGGACCTTGCTGATGGGCTGCTTGTCATCGACCTCGTTCGCGAAGTGCCCGATGCGATGAAGCCGAAGAAGATCGCTATCGGTGGACAGCAACCGCTCGAAGTGGTCAAGACTGACAAGGAAGACGGCACCAAGGCCGCCTGATCATCTGGTCAATCTGATAAAAATGTAGGGGGCGGAACATAAGTTCCGCCCCCGCGACGCTTTACGCCGCCCAGCCCCGAAATCGGCCGTCCGGGTCGCAGAAGACGACCGTCATCGGGGCAAGCCCCACCGCATGTTGGCGAAGCGCATCTCTCTACCCTCTGTCCTCTGATGCGGATCTGACAGGATTTTGCACCAGATGTATCAAAAGATAAAGCGTCGACGGCTGGGCGCGATGATTTTGTCGCCTCGTTACAAGCGACCGAAAATCATTGATCTGCGATTTCAGTGAGTTGCCGTATCGGCTGCTTTTAACCCCGTCAGACCAGCCTGGCCTGTTCGAGCGCAGCGCCAACAAAACCGGCGAACAGCGGGTGCGGATCGAACGGCTTGGACTTCAGTTCCGGATGGAACTGTACCCCTACGAACCATGGGTGATCCGGCCGTTCTACGATTTCGGGAAGCAACCCGTCCGGCGACATTCCCGAGAACACGAGACCCTGACTTTCCAGGGAATCGATATAGGCGCTGTTGACCTCGTACCGATGACGATGGCGTTCGGAAATCATCGTATTGCCACCGTAAATTTGCGACACGTGGCTGTTCGCGGAAAGCTTGGCATCATACGCACCCAAGCGCATCGTTCCGCCAAGATCGCCGCCTGCCTCACGCGTTTGCAGGCCTTCTTCCGTCATCCATTCGGTAATGATGCCGACGACCGGCTCGGCCGTTTCGCCGAATTCGGTCGAGCTGGCGCTGGCATAGCCTGCGGAACGTGCCGCTTCGATGCAGGCCATCTGCATACCCAGACAAATGCCGAGAAACGGCACCTTGCGTTCGCGTGCGAAACGGACCGCAGCGATCTTGCCTTCGCTGCCACGCTCGCCGAAGCCACCGGGCACCAGGATAGCGTGCATGGGTTCCAGCTTCGCGGCTATATCGGCGTCGTCGCCTTCAAAAATTTCCGCATCGATCCACTTGGTGTTGACCTTCACCCGGTGAGCCATACCGCCGTGAACCAACGCTTCATTAAGCGACTTGTACGCGTCCTGCAGGCCGACATATTTCCCGACCACGCCGATCGTGACTTCGCCTTCCGGATTGGAATGGCGGTCCACTACATCGTACCAGCGCGACAGATCGGGGTCTGGCGCATCGGTAATCCCGAAGGCGCGCAGTACTTCGGCGTCCAGCCCTTCACCGTGATATTGCAACGGCACGGAATAGATCGAGGGTGCGTCCAGTGCCGGAATGACGGCCTCCTGTCGCACGTTACAGAACTGCGCGATCTTGCGCCGTTCGCTGTCGGGGATCGGGTGTTCCGCCCGGCAAAGCAGGACATCGGGCTTGATCCCGAGGCTCGCCAGTTCGCGTACCGAGTGCTGAGTCGGCTTCGTCTTCAACTCACCCGCAGCAGCTATGTAGGGCACGAGGGTGACATGCACGCTCAGCGTCTGCCATGGCTCAAGCTCATTTCGAAGTTGGCGGATGGCTTCCATAAACGGCAGCCCTTCGATATCGCCGACAGTGCCGCCGATCTCACACAGGATGAAATCGTGATCGTCCTGCCCGGCAAGCGCGAAGGCCTTGATCTCGTCCGTGACGTGCGGAACCACCTGCACCGTCGCGCCGAGATAATCCCCCCGCCGCTCTTTGGCGATGATGTCCTGATAGATACGACCGGATGTAATGTTGTCGCCCTGATGCGCCGACACCCCGGTAAAGCGTTCGTAATGACCCAGATCCAGGTCCGTTTCTGCCCCATCGTCCGTCACATAGACTTCGCCATGCTGATACGGGGACATCGTCCCTGGATCGACATTGAGATAGGGGTCGAATTTTCGAATACGGACCTTGTAGCCACGCGCCTGGAGGAGAGCAGCAAGCGATGCTGCCATGAGACCTTTGCCGAGCGAGGAGACCACGCCGCCGGTGATAAATATATACCGCGCCATGGGAGTCGGGCCTTAAGCTTAGTGTTTGAGTCGGGGCAAGCGCAAACAGATGCAAATCGCGCCGAGCATGCGGCGCAATCCACAAGCCTGCGATGTTCTGAAGATTATTCGGCTGGGGTTGCCAGCGGGTCGGGATTCGCGGGCGCGTCCTGTCCGGTGGCGGCAGGCTGATCAGTGGTTGCCGGGCCGAGCGGGTCGGCGGGCGCGGCCGGAGCGACCGTACGATCAAGTGTCGATTCGATCGCATCGCCGCCCGTCGTCTCGACCGCAACTGCAGCAAGACCGATCGACAGGACGACAAAAAGAATGGCAAGCCACTTGGTGGACCGGGTCAGAAAGTCCGCAGCACCGCGGGCACTCAGCATGCCGGACGGGCTGCCTCCCACTCCGAGGCCGCCGCCTTCCGAACGTTGCATCAGGATGACGCCGACTAGCGCGGCTGCGACGATCGCCTGAACGACGGTAAGGAAGAGGAACATGCGAGTACTCTTGGAATGTGATTGGCTGGGCTCACGCGCATTTAGGCGCGCGAGCGGAAAACGGCAAGGCGGGCCTGCTTATACCTCTTCGGCTTCCGAGGCGCCCACNACGATGCCGAGGAAGTTTTCGGCCGAAAGGCTGGCACCGCCGACAAGCGCGCCACCCACTTCCGGCACCGCGAGAATTTCGCGCGCGTTATCCGGCTTCACCGAACCGCCATAAAGAATGCGGACCTTGGCAGAGACATCTTCGCCAAACGTCTCATCCAGTAGAGCGCGTATAGCGCGGTGCATGGCGGCAATGTCTTCGACCGTCGCGGTACGACCCGTGCCGATGGCCCAGATCGGCTCATACGCGATCGTGAGCCGGTCTGCCGGATCCTGAAATATCGGCAACGCCGCGCGAAGCTGACCCAGAACGAAGCTTTCCGCCGCTGCCGCATCGCGGGTTTCCAGCGATTCGCCACAGCAAAGTATCACGCGAAGGCCGGCTTCCAGCGCCGATTCGATCTTCGCGTTGATCAACTCGTTGGTTTCGGCATGGTCCTGGCGCCGTTCGCTATGTCCCAGTATGACGAACTTCGCGCCGGCNTCGGCCACCATCGATGCGTTGATATCACCGGTGTGCGCGCCTTCGGCGCCGGAATGGCAATCCTGTGCACCGATTCCGATCTGCTCGGCTTCCTTATGAACCGCGTGAATCAGAGTGTAAGGTGGCGCGACGGCAACCTCGACCTTCATGTAGCGCTGGGCCGCACGATCGATGGCGCGCGCTTCCGAAAGCATGGCGCGCGTGCCGTTCATTTTCCAGTTTCCAACGATGTAGGGCCGTTCGGCCATGTGTACGTCCTGCAAATTGTCTGAGTGAGGGCCCCGCTATATGGGGCAAGAGTTGCGCTCCGCTAGACAAGGTTTCTTCCCGCGTCAAAACCCTTTGCAGCCTGTTGCTCATGGGTCGCAGGGCGGATAAAGCGCCCCAACCCGTTCCGGCCCCGCCAGAACGACAGCAGCAACCCGATGGGATCGCCCGCAGATCATGTTCCAGTTCTTCCGCAACTTCTTCAAGACCAAACTCGGCCTTGCCATTTCTCTGGCATTCCTTGGACTTATAGCCCTNGCCTTTGCCAGNGCAGACGTTTCCAGCACCGGNACNTTCGGTGGAATCGCAGGCGGNGATCGCGTCGCCGTGGTCGGCGATGAAAAGATTGGGACTGCCGATCTTGTAGTGGCTGCGAATAATGGCCTCGACCGTCTTCGGCAGGAAGATCCCACGCTTTCCATGCCGGAATTCGTCGGCAGCGGTCAGCTGGAACTGGTTCTGGAGGCTCTGATCGATCGCAACGCGATCCAGGGATACGCCAGAAAATATGGGTTNCGTGCCGGAGAGAATCTGCTGAACAGNGAAATTCGCATGATCCCCGCCTTTCGCGGCGCNGACGGCAATTTCGACGAACAGACATATCGCCAGGCGCTGGCCATGCAACGGATCAGCGATGCTCAGGTCCGCAGCGATCTCGGTGTCGGCCTGCTTTCGCAGCAATTGCTGATACCGGCCAGTTTCGGGGCTTCGGTGCCGAACAAGCTGGCCTACCGCTATGCACAGTTGTTCAAGGAACGCCGCCAGGGTTCCATCGCCCTTCTGCCCGCTGCAACATACGCCCCTTCGGGCGCCGCCGATCCTGAAGTNCTNCGTGCTTATTANAACGCCAACCGGGAAGCTTTCGTCCGCCCCGAGCGCCGNGTAATCCGCTACGCNACGTTCGATTCTGATGCCTTGGGCGACCGCATCGAACCGACCGAGGCCGAGATCGCAGCCCGCTACAAGCGCGACGCCGAACAATATGCCGCAAGCGAAACGCGGAACTTCACGCAATTGATCGTACCCACCGAAGCAGCGGCAAAGTCGATTCGCGACCGTGTTGCTGGCGGCGCCTCCTTCGAACAGGTCGCACGGGAAGCGGGTCTGCGCGCGTCGCCGGTGGTGGACGTCACACGCAGTGCTTTGGCCGCGCAATCCTCTCCCGCCGTTGCCGCAGCATATTTCGCCGCGGCNNATGGCGCNATGACAACGCCCGCCCGCAGTTCGCTTGGCTGGCACGTNGCACGNATCGATTCGGTGGATGCCACCCCGGCCCGCANCCTTGCCGATGTCCGCGGAGAAATCTCCGACACGCTTCGCGAAGAAAAGCGCGTTCGCGGCCTCGCCGATCTCGCTACCGAGATTGAAGAGCAGCTGCGCGACGGTGCTACGCTCGCCGAAGTTGCCGACGATCTGGATCTTCAGCTGTCGAACACCGGACCGACGCTCGCCGANGGNCGCATGTTCGAAAATCCGGAACAGTCCGTGCCCGACGTCCTGCGCCCCGCACTTGCCACCGCTTTTCAGATGGAAGTGGAAGAGCCCGAGATCGCACCGGTCGATGGCGGACAGACTTATCTCGTTTATGAAGTCGGCGACATCACCGGCGCCGCTGTNGCNCCNTACCAGGAAATCGAACAGCTCGTCGAAGCGCGCTGGCGTGCAACGGAGGGCATGAAAGCGGCACAGGCCGCTGCCGATCGGGTGATGGCCCGGGTGCGCAAGGGCAGCACGATGCAGGCAGCCCTTGCTGCAGAAGACCGCCGCGTGCCCCCGGCTCAATCGGTTGATATGACGCGCGAGGATCTCGCTCGCCAGCGCGAGCAGCGCGTNCCGCCGCCNCTCGCCCTCCTGTTCAGCATGGCNGAAGGCACCACGAAAAAGCTCGATGCCGGCGGCAACACCGGGTTCTTCGTGGTCAAGGTCAACGACATTACNATGGACGACATCGCCAAGGANGACCCGCTGATCGAACAGGCGACNCGTCAGATGGGCCCCCTGATCGGCGAAGAATATGCCGAACAGCTCCGCCTCGCCATGCGTGAAGAGNTGGGTGTATCGCGCAATCCGTCGGCTATCGATGCTGTTCGCAAGCAGCTGATCGGCAACTGAGGCGCATTTGAGCACAAGTCTCAAAGGCGTCGACCAGGCGCGTAAAGCGCTGGCTGACGGCAGGCCTGCGCTGGTCTGGCGGCAGGTGGTCGCAGATACCGAAACGCCTGTCGGGGCGGCGCTCAAGCTATTTTGCGAAGGCCGCGGCGATTTTCTGCTCGAGTCGGTGGAAGGCGGCGACGTGCGCGGCCGTTACAGTCTCATGGGNCTCGATCCNGATCTCGTGTTCAGGGCGACCGGCGATCGGGCGGANATCAATCGCGACTGGCAGAACGATCNNCATGCCTTTCACGCTTGTGAAGGTGGCACNCTCGAAAATCTTCGCGCATTGGTGGAATCCTGCCGCTGCGATGTGCCCGATGAATTGCCGCCAGCCCTCGCCTGCCTCGTCGGCCATTTTGGCTACGAAACGATCGGGCTCGTGGAGAAGCTGCCCCGCCCTCCNCANGGCGAACTCGATCTGCCGGACATGCTGTTTGTCCGGCCCACNGTCCTGCTTGTTTTCGACCGGCTGAGCGACGCGCTGTTCTGCGTCGCACCNGTCTGGGACGAATTGGCGATGGNACTTGCTGGCGAACGGATCGACGACGTTCTGCGCAANCTTGCTCNGCAATTACCACCATCCGCAAANGCCGTNACGGACCATNNCGAACCTTCCNTGGCCCCGACCATGTCCGCCGCGGATTACGAAGCGATGGTTCTCAAGGCTCAGGACTACATTTCGGCCGGCGATATCTTTCAGGTCGTCCTCTCTCAGCGCTTCACTTCGCCTTTCACACTCCCGCCGATGGACCTTTATCGTGCGTTGCGGCGCGTGAACCCGTCGCCTTTTCTCTATTTTCTCGACATGCCCGGCTTTGCCATTGTCGGCTCCAGCCCGGAAATCCTCGTGCGCGTGCGCGATGGCGAGGTCACCATTCGGCCGATTGCCGGCACACGGCCGCGCGGCGCCAATTCTGCGGCAGACCGGCTTGCCGAACAGGACCTGTTGGCCGATCCCAAGGAACGCGCCGAACACCTCATGCTGCTCGATCTCGGACGCAACGATGTCGGCCGCGTCGCCGCGTCCGGGACCGTTACCGTGACGGAAAGCTTCACTGTCGAACGCTACAGCCACGTCATGCATATCGTCAGCAACGTCACCGGGCGGCTCGATCCGTCGAAAGATGCGATCGATGCAATGTTCGCCGGCTTCCCTGCGGGCACCGTCAGCGGGGCGCCCAAGGTCCGCGCCTGCGAGATCATCGCCGAACTCGAGCCGGCGACGCGCGGCCCCTACGCTGGTGGCGTCGGCTACTTCGCCCCTGACGGTTCGGTAGACAGCTGCATCGTATTGCGCACAGCCGTGGTCCAGGACGGCATGATGCATGTGCAGGCTGGCGCAGGTATAGTCGCCGACAGCGATCCCGCCTATGAACAGAAAGAATGCGAAGCGAAGGCGAGCGCCCTGCTCGCTGCGGCCAAGGAAGCCGTACGCCTCGCGAGGGAGCCCGGATTCGGTCAATGAGAATTACAATCGCCGCCCTCGCCCTCTTGGCCTTGACTGCTTGCGAAGCGCAGCCCGAAGGCGAACCCGTCGCCCGCGCGCGCATCGATGGCCAAGCGCAGGTGGATCCCACGCCCGATCCGACCCCGACCGAAACGCTCGCAAGCCAGGTCGAAAGCGCCTGCCGTTCGATCATTTTCGAAGATACGCCGGTCACGCATTGCCTTGCCGTGCCGGCGCGTCACAGCATCGGCATGGCACTTGGACGTGACGGCAAGTTCTATCGCAGCCTGACCGACTTCGCGGCGGCGACAGATGCGCAGACCGTCGCCTTTGCCATGAATGCAGGCATGTTCGACGATGACGGCGAACCGATCGGGTATTTCGTGGAAGATTCGGAACGGCTGCATCCGCTCAATACCGCCGATGGCGAAGGCAACTTCCACATGAACCCCAACGGCGTTTTCTACGGCACCGATGGCGAATGGGCCGTGCGCGCCACGGATTGGTTTCTGGAAAATGTGACGGAGCGTCCTCAATTCGGGACGCAATCCGGCCCCATGCTGGTTGTCGATGGCAAGATTCACCCCGAAATCACGCGCGACGGACCGTCTAAATTCGTGCGCAACGCCGTGGGCGTGGACGATGAAGGNCGCGCGCATTTCGTGATCTCGAATGCGCCGATTTCNTTCGGCAAGCTCGCCCGTTTCTACAAGGACGAGCTGCACGTGAAGAATGCGCTGTATCTGGACGGGAATGTTTCCCAACTCTGGAACCCCGCCACGGAACGGCTCGATACCGGGGCCCCGATCGGCCCCATCGTCGTGGTTAGAAAGAAAGCTTCCGAATGACCGATACGCGCTGCGCCCTCTATCCCGAGATCGAACCCTATGAAACCGGGATGCTCGATGTCGGCGAAGGCCATTCGCTATATTGGGAACGTGTCGGCACCAAGGGGGCAAAACCGGCCGTCTTCCTTCACGGCGGTCCGGGTGGCGGGATGTCGCCTGCCCATCGCCGCCAATGGGACCCCGAACTCTATGACGTGCTTCTGTTCGACCAGCGCGGCTGCGGCAAATCGCTCCCCTTCGCTGAAATCGAAAACAACGATACCTGGCGCATAGTCGAAGATATCGAACGTCTGCGCGAAATGTGCGGGCATGAAAAATGGCAGGCTTTCGGCGGTAGCTGGGGCTCCACCCTTGCCCTCGCCTACGCCCAGAAATATCCCGAGCGGGTAAGCGAGCTCGTATTGCGCGGCGTGTTCCTCGGCCGGCAAAAGGAAAAGGACTGGCTCTATTCCTACGGCGCCAGCGAAATAATGGCCGAACAGTGGGACGANTTCACCGGCCTCATTCCAGAAGCCGAACGCGGCGACCTCGTGAAGGCCTATCACAAGCGTCTGACCAGCAATGACGAAGAAACGCGCCTTGCCGCTGCAAGGGAATGGTCGCTGTGGGAAGGAACCGTCGCCACACTTCTTCCCGATCCGGCCCTGCTCGACAGTTTTGCCGATCCTTCCAAGGCCGTTCCCTTTGCCCGCATCTGNGCCAAGTTCTTCCTCGAGGATTTCTTCCTCGAAGAGGCGCAGTTGTTGAAGAACGTCGACAGGCTCGCTGGCATTCCNGGTATCATCGTCCAGGGCCGCCACGACATCTGCACTCCGCCAGTCTCCGCGTGGGAGTTGAAAAAGGCCTGGCCCGAAGCGGACCTTTGGATCGTTCACGATGCCGGACACAGCGCGGGTGAAACCGGGATCGTCGACGGTTTGGTTAAGGCGACGGACAAGCTGGCAGGCAAGAAAGCCTGACGTCACGTCGACGTTTCGCATCCCGCAGCTTTCCTTGCTTGAAAGCCGCGCATCGCGCCTCCATTGACGCCACGAATGACCGACCGCCGATCAATCCTCGTAATCGACAATTACGACAGCTTTACCTTCAACCTGGTCCATTACCTGATGGAACTNGGNGCTGAGGTCGAAGTCGTGCGTAACGATGCCGTCACTGCCGATGAAGCTCTGTTGGCAGGTCACGCAGGTTATCTCATATCGCCGGGCCCCTGCACGCCCAATGAAGCTGGCGTCAGCCTTGATCTGGTGGCAGCATGTGCAGACGCCGGAAAGCCGTTGCTCGGTGTGTGCCTCGGCCATCAATCCATCGGCCAGTTTTTCGGCGGACGCGTGGTCCGCGGGGGGCTGATGCACGGCAAGACGTCACCCGTCACNCACGATGCCACTGGCGTATTTGCCGGACTGCCGTCTCCGTTTACGGCAACGCGCTATCATTCGCTCGTGGTCGAAGACATTCCCCCCTGCCTCGACGTGAATGCCACCAGCGAAACACCGGGCCTCGACGGCAGCAGCGTCATGGGGTTCCGACACCGNGATCTGCCCATNCACGGGGTCCAGTTNCACCCGGAAAGCATCGCNACCGAACATGGTCACGCCCTGCTNGCCAACTTCCTCGAAATCTGCGGCATCGCCGCCAGGGTCCCGGCATGAAAACGCTTCCCGACGCAAAGCAACATCTTGGNGAAGCGGAAGCCGAAGAGGTTTTCGGCTGGATCCTCGACGGTGAAACCGATGACGATGCGATCGCACGTTTCCTGGTCGATATGTCCGCGCGCAGCGAAACATCTGACGAGATCGCCGGCGCTGCGCGCGCGCTGCGGCAAAGGCTCATTCCCGTCGACGCGCCCGAAGGCACGGTCGATTGCTGCGGAACCGGGGGTGACGGACACCACACGCTCAACGTCTCGACTGCTGTCAGCCTCGTCGTCGCAGCTTGCGGCGTGCCCGTCGCCAAACACGGCAATCGGGCCGCCAGCAGCAAATCCGGCGCGGCCGACACGCTCGAGGTACTCGGCCTCGACATGGAAGCTGCAGGAAAAAGTGCCGAGAAGACTTTGGCGGAACTCGGGATCTGCTTCCTTTTCGCCAAGAACCATCACCCGGCCATGGGTCGGATCCAGCCCATTCGCCAGAAGCTTGGCGTTCGTACGATCTTCAATCTGATGGGTCCGCTTTCGAACCCGGCCGGCGTGAAGCGGCAGCTTATCGGTATCGCGCGCCCGGCCTATGTCCCCATCTATGCCGCAGCCAAGGCAAAGCTGGGCACCGANCGCACNTTCATCGCCTCGGGNGACGAAGGGCTGGACGAACTGAGCCTTGCCGGCGGCAACGAACTGGCAGACGTTCAGGGCAACGATTTCGAGATGCGCCGGGTGCTGGCGGTACATGCCAATCTGCCCCACGCACCGGTCGAGGCTATTCGCGGTGGCGATCCCCGTCACAATGCCCGCGCGCTGGAAGCCCTGCTTGCGGGCACACCCGGACCTTATCGCGACGCNGTACTTTTCAACGCCGCGGCCACTCTGATCGTNGCCGACCGTACGGACGACTGGACGGAAGGCGCCGANATCGCCGCCGAAGCACTGGATTCCGGCAAAGCCAGGACCTTGCTCGAAAGCTGGATNGCAATGGCCGCCTGATATGAACAAGCTAGAACAAATCTGCGCCACNAAACGNGAAGANGTGGCNGCNCGCAAGCGNATGCGGTCGCTGGCCGATCTCGACGCTTCNGCTCGCGAACAGACCGCCCCGCGTGGTTTCCGTTCAGCGCTCGAACGTGCNGAACGGTCCGGCTTCGGCCTCATCGCCGAAATCAAGAAGGCTTCACCCTCGAAGGGCTTGATCCGGGAAGATTTCCATCCCGCTGCCCATGCCCGCGCCTATGCTGCAGGGGGCGCTGCGTGCCTTTCGGTTCTCACCGACGCCCCGTATTTTCAGGGTCACGAAGATTATCTGGTCGAAGCGCGATCGGCCTGCGAATTGCCCGTCCTGCGCAAGGATTTCATGGTCGATACCTGGCAGGTGGCCGAAGCGCGCGCACTCGGCGCTGATGCGATCCTGATCATAGTCGCCGCACTCGATGATGGTGCGATGGTGGAGATCGAACAGGCCGCGGTGGAATATGGCATGGACGTATTGGTAGAAGTCCATGATCACGCAGAGATGGAACGTGCAGCATTGCTACAGTCGCGCCTCATTGGCGTGAACAACCGGGACCTGCGGACCTTCTCGACCGATCTCGCCACGACCGAAGCCTTGGCGCCTCTGGCACCTGAAGGTTCGCTTCTGGTCGGCGAAAGCGGCATTTCTCGGTTCGAAGACTGCCAGCGCTTGTCACACGCCGGGGTGAACAGCTTCCTGGTCGGCGAAAGCNTGATGCGNCAANGCGATGTCGAAGCGGCAACTCGNANNCTGCTCGGGAACTGATCTGTCCTACACNCTGCTGNCCGGNTAANGGTNTCNGCTNCANNCNAAACCCGCTGCGTTCTGGCGCGANTTCGGCCTCGGTGCGGGGTNACTTTTTATCCCCTTGGACAGTGGTCCATGTGGTCCATGTCTCCCCTGCCCGTCCGAAAAGCTTAACGNCAGNGNTTTCTNNGCGNNCTGATCCGGATCGAACCATGAACGGTTGTTCCGCAAGGAACGGCTGAATTGCTTGACTTTGCAATTTTGGTTGCTTAATTGTTCCGCATTCGTTCACGCCTTTTGTGAACACGCGATACGGAGTTCGCACAATGCTGACCGCCAAGCAGCACGAATTGATCCGGTTCATCCAGCANCGTCTGGAAGACACCGGCATTTCCCCCAGCTTCGAAGAAATGAAGGAAGCGCTCGATCTGAAGAGCAAGTCGGGCGTACACCGCCTGATCTCGGCACTCGAAGAACGCGGCTTCATCCGGCGCCTNCCCAATCGGGCNCGTGCGCTGGAGGTGGTCAANCTTCCTGAAAATGCCGTGATGGGGTCGCCCGCTCCGGTGGCGGCNAACGACGCCGTATCGGCNGCNATCCCGGCAAAGGCGGTGGCGCCCGAACCGGCAAACGACATCATCGATGTTCCGCTTCATGGGCGGATTGCCGCCGGCGCCCCGATCGAAGCGATCGAAGGTCAGTCCAGCATGCCCGTGCCGGCCGCNCTGCTCGGTCCGGGCGAACATTATGCNNTGGAGGTTTCCGGAGATTCCATGATCGAAGCCGGGATCTTCGATGGCGACTTCGCTCTGGTAAAACGCACNGNCACGGCCCGCGATGGCGAGATNGTCGTGGCGCTGGTCGACAANGAAGAAGCGACCCTGAAATANCTTCGCAAGGATGCAGGCCGCGTCGTGCTCGATCCGGCCAATGGCGCATACGAAGCGCAAGTTTATGAACCACACCGGGTTCAGGTTCAGGGAAAACTGGCGGGCCTGCTCCGCCGTTACCACTGATTTGCTGGCGCGCGCCTACTCACGCGGCGCGCGCCACCATCCATGCTCGCCCTGATCCTGGGCGACCGTATCGATCCTTTGATCTCCCAGATAGATCGAAGCGCCCCCTTCCCGGTCGAGAAACCTTCTGTCCGCTTTGAGCCAGCGCGGCCGACAGCTGTACGGCAGATACCGGTCGGCAATGACGATGTCGGCCCGCATGCAAGCCGCGGCCAGGGCCCGCTCTTCCACGAGATCTCTATTGCGGGCGACGAGGACGGGCCAGGGTCGCCCACCCCGTTCTAGGGNGAAGACGCAAAACTGGTCGCTGCACCGGCTGCGCGGCCAGTCGNCAATCTCGATAGGGCTCTGATCCGTACCGGCCAGTTCGAGCAGATTGTCCTGAGCATATCCGCCTTCACGATCGTGCAGAANCAGCAACCGTTCGGCCTCGTTGGCAATGCCTATATCGCGTCCGTCACGCGTAATGAGGATATCGGGTATCGGGGCGGTGATCATCAGCACGGCAGATGCCAAAATTGGCCCAAAACCCAGCAGGCGCGCCCTGCCTTGCCATAAAGCCAGCCAGAGCGCCCCGCCCACGTATAACCCCATCGCTCCCATGCCGATCCGCGGCGCAAGTTTGACCGACCCCGGCTGCTCGGCGAAGAAATGGGCAATGGCTAGCAGCAGGTCGAGCGACTTGCCCACCAGCCACCACGCCGGCGCGCCCGCTCCGATCAGATCGAGCGCCAAAGCAAACGCCACGAGCGGCATCGATATGAATGTGACCAGCGGAATGGCGATCAGATTGGCCGCCGCTCCATAAACGCCGGCGCGATGGAAATGGAATAAGACGATTGGCATCAAGGCCAGCTCGATGACCAGTCCGGTCAGGAACAGCATCGCCGCCCGTCTCGACATGCGACGCAGCCAGCTCTCCTGTCGCGGTGCCAGAAAGTCCCGTACCGCGCGCACATTGTGGAGCGATACGATCGCTATGACTGCCGCAAAGCTCATCTGGAAACTCGGCCCGACGAGCGATTCCGGCCACAACACGAGCACGACTCCCGCCGCGATAGCGATCATCCGCATGGATAGCGGTTCTCGCCCCACAGCCAATGCGACCAGTACGAGCAGAGCTCCGATACAGCTACGCACGGTCGGCACTTCAGCGCCGGTAAGCAGTGTGTAGGCAATGCCGGCGATCGCTGATGCCCCGGCGGCCACCAGAGGCAGCCGGATGCGCAGCGTCAGCCAAGGCCAGAACGCGAGCAGCTTCAGAACAATGAAATAGGTCGCAGCTATGATGGCGCTGACGTGAAGACCGCTGATGGACAGCAAATGGGTCAGCCCGGAATCGCGCATTGCCTCTTCGTCCGCTTCGGGAATCGCTCCGCGGTCGCCGCTCGCCAGGGTGGCTGCGATGGCGCCTGACGTTCCTTCGAGATTGGCGCGAACGTGTCGCGAGAGCTGTCGTTGAGCGGATGCTATGGACAGTCGGGGAGCGCCAGGCGGCTCGACGATCTCTACATCGCCGACAGCCGATCCAGTTGCGGCTAGCCCATCGAACCAGGCTCGTATGGCGAAGTTGTACGCACCGGGAACGATCGGCGGTGACGGAGGCATGAGACGTGCCGACAGCCTGACCCTGGCACCTTCTCGCAGTTCCGGGCTGTCCGCAGAGAGCGGCACATTGACCCGATATGCGTGCGCTTTTCCCGTCTCGCCGTCGCGCGCGGCCAGGACCAACCTAACCCTGTCTTCGGCCGGCTGCTCTTCCCGGCTCAGGACCTGCCCATCGATCCGCTCGAAACGCGGATAGGCAATCGGTTCTGCGCCCACGATCGCCGATCGGACCCACACGACCGACACGCCTGCAGCAACCGCCAGAGACAATGAAATAACTGCGGCAAGAGTGAATGCGCGACCGGGCTGATGGCGCCAACCCGCCCACGAGAGAACAGCCATTCCCAAGAATGCTGAAATCATCGCGACCCACTGCCACGGTGCGGCAAGATAGAACCACAGTCCGATCCCGCACCCGAACGCAACGGTAAGCCAAGGCCCGCGGTCGAACTCGGCGGCCTCCAGAAACGCTTCAAACTTGTGCGCGGAACTGGACAAGACACCGTGCGTACGCCAAGTGCGCGGCACTGTCTCGCGGGCCGTATCGCCCGCATCCCCCATAGGTATTGAAGGCGTCCCCTGCCTCGCCATGCAAGTGTTTGAAAGGAAATGAGAGAAAATGGCAAGCGATAGTGACCGCAAGGATTCCCCGGTCGTCACCCGCTTCGCTCCCTCTCCTACCGGTTATTTGCATATCGGAGGTGCGCGGACGGCACTGTTCAACTGGCTCTATGCGCGCCATCACGGCGGCCGCACNCTTCTGCGGATCGAGGATACNGACCAGAAACGCAGNACCCAAGACGCTATCGACAAGATTATCGANGGNCTNGACTGGNTNGGTCTCGACTTCGACGATGCCCCCGTATTCCAGTCCGATCGGGCCGAACGCCATGCCGAAGTTGCCCACAANCTGCTGGAAGCCGGCCACGCCTATAAGTGCTTCGCCACTCCCGAAGAGCTGGAGCAAATGCGAGCCGAACAGCGGGCAAACAAGCAGCCCATGAGGTATGATCGCCGCTGGCGTGACCGCAGCGAAAGCGAGGCGCCGGACGGCGCGCCGTTCGTCATTCGCCTGAAGGTTCCGACCGATGGCGAAACCACGATCCACGACGCGGTTCAGGGCGAGGTTACGGTCAAGAATGCCGAGATCGACGACTATGTCCTGCTGCGTGCCGACGGGACCCCGACCTATATGCTCGCCGTTGTGGTGGATGATCACGACATGGGCGTTACCCATGTGATCCGCGGCGACGATCATCTCAATAACGCATTCCGCCAGTTGCCGATCATCCGCGCCATGGACGAAATCGAGAGCGGTTGGCCCGATCCGGTCTATGGTCATGTCCCGCTNATCCACGGACCCGACGGCGCGAAGATGTCCAAGCGCCACGGCGCTGTCGGGGTCGAAGGCTATCGAGACGAAGAAGGTGTCCTTCCCGAAGCGCTGTTCAATTATCTCCTTCGCCTCGGCTGGGGACATGGCGACCGTGAAGAAATCACCAAGTCGGAAGCGATAGAGCTCTTCGATCTCGACGGCGTGGGCAAAGGCCCGGCGCGCTTCGACATAAAGAAGCTGCAGAACCTCAACGGCCATTATATCCGTGAGGCGGACGACGCGCGCCTTGCTAAAATCGTGGCTGCGCGAATGGAAAGGCGGGACGATCTCGATCTTCTGACCCAGGCCATGCCGTTCCTCAAGACGCGTGCGAAATCGATCAACGAACTGGTTGAGGGCGCGGCGTTTCTGTTTGCGGAACGGCCATTGGAAATGACCGACAAAGCCGCTGGCCTGCTGGACGATGAAGCGCGCCACCGCCTCGCCGGGTTGTCGGAAATGCTGCATGTGCAAAATGACTGGACAAGCGAGGCTCTGGAAGCCACTACGAAATCGTATGCTGAGAAGCTCGAACTGGGCCTTGGCAAGCTCGCGCAGCCCATGCGCGCAGCGCTGACGGGGACTACCACGTCCCCCGGCATTTTCGATGTGCTGGTCCTGTTGGGCAAGGAAGAGTCGCTGCTTCGCATAGACGCGCAGGCCTCGCCCACAGGCACCGAAGAGAACGACTGAGGAGACACGCGTGGCCGATAAGCAGGCAACTCTTGATCTGGGTGGACAGACCCAGGAATTTCCCGTGCTGCAGGGCAGTGTTGGCCCGGATGTGGTCGATATCCGCAAGCTTTACGGAACGACGGGCAAGTTCACCTACGATCCCGGCTACAAGTCGACGGCAAGCTGCGAAAGCGCGCTGACCTATATCGACGGCGAAGAAGGGGTCCTGCTCCATCGCGGCTATCCGATCGGTCAGCTTGCCGAAAATTCCAGCTTCATGGAAGTCAGCTACCTCCTGCTCAACGGCGAACTGCCGTCGCAGGACGAGCTCGACGATTTCACCTACACGATCACGCGCCACACCATGGTNCACGATCAGCTGCGCCAGTTTTACCAGGGTTTCCGCCGCGACGCGCACCCCATGGCCATCATGTGCGGTGTGGTCGGCGCGCTGTCGGCATTCTACCATGACAGCACCGACATTTCGGACCCCGAACAGCGCAAGATCGCAAGCCATCGCCTCATCGCGAAGATGCCGACGATTGCGGCAATGGCCTACAAATATTCGGTCGGCCAGCCCTTCATGCAGCCGAAGAATTCGCTGAGCTACACCGGCAACTTCCTGCGCATGACCTTCGGCGTTCCGGCTGAAGAATACGAAATCCATCCTGCAATCGAGCGCGCGATGGACCGGATCTTCATCCTTCACGCCGACCACGAGCAGAACGCGTCGACATCGACCGTACGTCTTGCCGGCTCGTCGGGTGCAAATCCCTTCGCCTGCATCGCGGCCGGTATTGCCTGCCTGTGGGGCCCTGCGCATGGCGGCGCGAACGAAGCCGCGCTCAACATGCTGCAGGAAATCGGCTCGCCCGACAAGATTCCGCACTACATCGAACGCGCCAAGGACAAGAACGACCCGTTCCGTCTCATGGGCTTCGGTCACCGCGTCTACAAAAACTACGATCCGCGCGCGACGGTCATGCAGAAAACGCTTCGCGAAGTGTTCGAAGCGCTCAACGTCAGCGATCCGGTTTTCGAAACCGCGCTCAGGCTCGAAGAGCTCGCGCTCAACGACGATTACTTCAAGGAAAAGAAGCTCTTCCCCAATGTGGACTTCTATTCCGGCATCATCCTGAACTCGATCGGCTTCCCGACCACCATGTTCACGGCNCTCTTCGCCCTTGCTCGCACGGTCGGCTGGGTCGCGCAGTGGAACGAGATGATTTCGGATCCCGCACAGGTTATCGGTCGTCCGCGCCAGCTCTATACCGGTCCGACCCAGCGCGACTATGTCGCCATCGGCGATCGTTAAGATGCGCTTCGTCCTCATGGTCTTCGGAGTAGCTCTCATGCTCTCCGGAGGCCTGTGGGCACTTCAGGGCCTCGGGATTGTCATGTGGCCTGCAGAAAGTTTCATGCTCGCCGAGCGGCAATGGGCCATCTATGGCAGCATCACCTTCCTGATCGGGTTGTTCTTGTTCTGGCGGGCGTCTGCCCGGCGTTGATCAGCGCGGTATTTCCCGCATTTCATCAGCCGCAGGTACCGAGAGGGTAAAACGCGCGCCAAGACCAGGCGCGCTTTCGACCGTCAGGTCGCCATCCATCGCGCGCGCGATCCGGCGCGAGATATACAGCCCCAAACCGGAGCCCCCATCCCCGCTCCGGCCAAGGCGTTCGAATTTCTCGAAAACCTGCTCCTTCTGCGCATCTTCAAGACCGTGCCCCTGGTCGGCCACGGTGATCAGCGCGCGGTTTCCAATCCGATCGAGCCTGATCCAGACCTGACTTTCCTCCGGCGAATACCGGATCGCATTGCCCACAAGGTTCAGCAGAATCTGCAGCACGCGGCGGAATTCGGCGATCGCCAGCTGGCTTTCGCCTTCCGGAGGCGCCACCAGCGTGATCCCTCTCTCGCGCGCCCTCACCCCCAATATGCCGCAGGCTCTGCGAGCGACATCGGCCAGTTCGATCCTGTCCGGTGCCGTGGCAAAATCGTCCGATTCGACGACTTCGAGATCGGACAGGTCGTCGATCAACGCCAGCAGGTGTTGGGCCGCTGTCGCGATGTCGGCAGCGTAGGAACTGTATTCGTCGGCCAGCGGTCCCGCCAGCTTCGTCCGGATGGTCTCCGCATTGGCGATGATCCGGTTGATCGGTTGGCGCAGGACGGGTGTCAGATCTCGGCCGAAGGAGGGTCCGTCGGGACCTGTTGCCTCTTCGTTCGTCAGGCCTGCCGACAACGGGCTGTCGGCCGTCAGGTAAAGGACGAAACCCGCGCTGCCCGGTTGTGGCTGCCCCAGGGGCTCGAGGTGCGCCGTCCAGCTACGGCTCGATCCCTCGACAGTGCACTTCGTACCGTCGAGCAGACGCCAATGAAGCGGCTGCTGATGGCTGTTGCCTGGTAAACTGACCAGATCCGTCCAGGGCTTGCCGACATTGGCTAGGGCCGCATCGGCAAATTCGGCGAGATCGGTGGCCTGCGTATCGACGGAGAGCAGCCGCTGGCTGGAATCGAGCCTTGCGGTACAATCGGCAAGATGGCGGTTTATTTCGACACGCCTGCGCGCACCCTCGATGTCGTTTTCCGGCGGAAGACCCTCGCTATGCCAGCTGACCACATCGATGGTACTGCCGGAGTCTCCATCGTCGTCACTCGACTGTGGCGCAATTTCCACCCACGCCGTGACCCGATTTTCGCCGTCCACCGCCTCGAACTGACGGGCGAGGCGCAAACCATATCTCTGGGCCTTTTCGACAAGGGCCAGAAGCTCCGGAATGGCGATGCGGGAACCGATGGTCCCGCCACAGGCTTGCTGCAGCCGCGCCAGCACCTCGTCGGCTTCGATCAACCTTCCTTCGGCGTCGGCCTTGGCAGTCGCGATATATCGGCTTTCGACAGAGGCCATGATCACACGACTCCAGCGCTTGCAGATTCGGACAGGATCTGTCGCGCGGCTTCAGGTGGCATTTCGGCGATCTCGCGAGGGGGCACCGCCTTCGGATCGATCCGGAGGACCTGCCGCTCCACTTCCGCGCTGTCGAGACCGGCGGCGCGCAGTCCCAGGGCCAGACGCGCAGTCTGCTCGTGATTCGTCGAAAGCACGGCCGCCACCCTCGATTGTCCGGTTCGTGTTGCCAATGCTGTTAGATAGAAGGCCGCCCCGCCATGATCGATATCGAGCGCCCGCCTGCCCTCGCCTCCCATGCTGGCAATCACCCGGGACATCAGTGCGATCCTTCCGGCCCCTTCATCGAAGGCGTTGCGTAACTTCGCTTCGGCCCGGATCATGGCATCGGAACGAAGCTGCCCGCTATAGGCACGCCAGTTCATCAGCAAATCGTGAAAGATGTCCCCCGGCAGTTCCGCCAGCGGTAATTCCATTCGGCGCTGCGCCTGGGCGAAACGNGCCTGNGCCGTCAGCGAAGCCATTGCCGAACTGGCCAGCCCGCTGTCTTCGGATGCGATCAGCTCCTGCACCAGCGGCGACAGTACAGGATCGATGCCGTANTGCGTCTCGAGCCGTTCCGTCAGCTGCCATTCCAGCGCCAGGGCGTGGCAATGCGCCAGCAGACCCGGAGTGGCGAGCATATGCTCCGCCAACGCCGCGCCATGTCGTTCNGCAAAAGCCTCGCGGCCNGNCTGACCTGCCGCCTCGGCCTGCGCTCGCAGGACCTGCCANGCGAGGTGGTGACACATTCCCCGGATACGNGCNATGATNTCGTCACTGAAAAGGGAGTGGTCCGGNGNCGCCATCAGGTGGGCAAGNATGGGACCGATACGCGCAAGCGTCGCATTCCCGCGAACGAGGGCATCGCGCAGGCTTTCGTGGTCGGCAGCGACCGGGGTGGATGCATCAGGCATCGGCATGGTTCGTCGGTAAAGCTAACATGGTTAAATCCGCGTTAGTCGCGCGGACCGGAAGTAAGAAAAAGTGTTACCAGAATGGCGAGGGAAAGAACCGCCACCACCGGTTGTGTCACGCCCAGGATCACCGCGGGAAGCAACATTACCGTCAAAAGAACCCTGTCGGCATAACTGCGCCGCCAGNGCGGTACGCTGATCCGGTCGCCAAGATGCAGCAGNCCGAACAGTATCGCTGGCACGAAAAGCCGCAGCCAACCGGTGTCTTCAGGTGAAGCCAGAGCTATCAATATGACCAGCAACGGGTCGAACAGGATCGTGATCGCCTGAATTAACGGCGGCACGCGGGGTTTGACCTGCCCTGCATTGGATACGCGCCTCACCACTTCTTCCATCGCGAAAAGCAAGGCCGCCAGGATCGCCAGGCCGAAGGCAGGCAGCAGCCAGCCCCCGATCGCCGACGACAGCGCGAGAAGCCCGGAGAGCGCGGCACTTAGCGCGAGAATTCTCGGCAGGCGCCCACCGATCGTGTCCTGCGCAAGCCGCACTCCCATGCGCTCGGCGATGGCGAGGCCGGGTGCGGTAAACGCTGCAACATCCGCATGGCCCGAAACCCAGCTTTTTTCGCGAAAGGCGAGCTCTTCGGGAGAGGGATCCCGCAACCAGATATGTTCTTCCAGCAGCCGCGTTTCCAACGGGACAGTCCTCATTCCGCTCTGCAACGCTATCCGCAAAAGAGCCGAAGGCGCATCGATGTCGCCGGGTAGCTGTGCGAGGGTTTCAACCGCATTGCCCTTCGTCAGCAATGCACCTGCCCACGCGAAATGCGCATCGATGCGTTCGTAGCCCCGGTTGATTGCCGGGTCTTCTGGAAAAGCGAGAATACAAGGCTTCGCCAGGTGGCGCAGGATGACCTCGTCATCGGGCAGGATACCGGGCGCGATAACGAGCAACTCGTCGCTCGCAGTCACCAGTCCGGACAGTTTCCGCGGTTCGCGAATTGCTATGAACCGGGCACCGGCGGCTTCTGCGCGGTGCTGCAGGTCCATCACCTCCCGGCCGACGACATTCACGAGGCACGCGATGCTCTCGCATCCGGCAGCCAGCGCGATGTCGAGCTGTCGTTCGACTAGCCGCGCGCCTGCCAGCCTGCGAAAAGGGGCTGGCACTTTGCGCGGATCGGATTGGCCATCAAGCACAGACAGCAGGGCGATGCGCAACATTAACTCCGGANAGGTTCTGAACGACGAAAGCCGCTTCTAGGGGCGGTAATGGGTGGTCGCCAACCCAGTCNTTACATTTTCTGTGAGAGCAAGCGACAGATAGTCTTGCGAGGGTAAGTGATACGTCGCGGTCACACTCCCCGGCAAAGAGGTTAATTAGAGTTTAAGGCTGTGCGGATTGGTGATAGATTTCACCTCGATGACAAAGCACCCATTGATACAGGCAGTCGATCACCCGGCTGAAGTAGATGCTCCGGAAATGGCTAATTCCCAGGGTGTTATTGACGAAACCTTAGTCAAAGACGAACCTCTCTTCGAAGAAGACTGGTCGGAAGACGAGCCCGGCCAGGCGAGACGGTGGGTTGCGCCCGCCCTGGCAATTTTCGCCGTGCTTGGCTGGACTGCCTTCTTCCTCTGGGCACGTCAGGCCGAAATNATGGCCGGCACCGACCCCGCCGCCTGGACCGCACTCGTATCGCAATGGGCCGTGCCGGTATTGCTCGTAGTTGCNCTGTGGCTTGTCGCCATGAGGAACTCGACCCGGGAAGCGCGACGGTTTTCACAGGTCGCTTATTCCCTGTCGACCCAATCGGCAGAGCTTGAAGCTCGACTGGCCGTCATCAACCGGGAATTGAGCCTCGCGCGGGAATTCCTCACGAGCCAGACGCGGGACCTCGATTACCTTGGCCGCACTGCGACGGACCGTCTTTCGGAACATGCCGATCGCCTGCAAGCTCTGATCGTCGAAAACGGTGACCGGGTGGAAACGATCGCCACTGTCAGTGCCAACGCTTTGGACAATATGGACAAGTTGCGGAACAACCTGCCCGTCATAGCGAATTCGGCAAAGGATGTGTCCAACCAGATCGGCGGCGCCGGTCGTCAGGCGAGCGGCCATCTCGACGACCTGATCGAAGGCTTCCAGCGGCTCAACGAATTCGGCGCGGCCAGCGAAAGGCAGGTCGCGTCACTGCGCAAACGTGTCGATGCGTCTCTCGAAGCATTCGCGGCGCAGGCCGATCAGCTTGCCGATATTACGGAACAGCGGTTTAGCGAACTGCGTGAAAACAGTGAGATCTTCCGCGGCGAACTGGACAGCAGGGAAGTCGACGCACTGGCGTCGATCCGCAGTCGCTTCGAAAGCCTGCGGCATGAAATGGCCGATACGGAAGCCGCATCGGCTGCCGAACGCGACGCGGCGATGGATGAACTCAACCACCGTCTGGAGAAAATTCGGCGCGAAAGCAGCGAATTTGCCGATGAAGTGCGCGATGGCGAAGCTGCTGCTCTTTCGGCTTGGGCAAGTCAGATCGAAGCCATGCAGAAGCGCCTGAGCGAAGCGGTTGCTGCCGTTGCCCGTATCGATCAGGAAGCCCTCGATTCTGCCAATTCCAAATTGCAGGAATTGTTCAGCGAAGCGGAAGCGGTCGATGGCAGGATTGCCGAGCGGAACCGGCTCTTCGCGGAAGAAACGGGTAAACGCCAAGCCGCATTCCGGGAGGCGGAAGAAGCCGCGCACGCCAGCCTGACCGACCATTTCGCCAAGCTCGACGATGCGATCTCGGATCGTCGCGCCCAGCAGGCAGAACAGCTTTCGTTGCTGGCAGCGGAAGGCGAAGAGCTCGGTGACAGAATTGCAGCCCTCAGCACGACGTTCGAACGGGTTTCGTCGCACGGACGTGAAGCACGCGTCGAACTCTCCGAAGGGATCGAAGCGCTCAATACGAAACTGGCCGAAAGCCGCGACGCGCTGGACGGTACGGACATGGCTGTTTCGTCGCTCACCGATGCCAGCGTGCGCCTGCTCGAACTGATCCAGGCGAGCGCCAAGCATAGCCGCGAAGACCTTCCCGTCGCCATGGAAGCCAGCGAAACGCGCTTGGCCAACATCGAACACCGCGCCGACGAGGTTCGCAACCTGCTCGATCAGGCAAAAGCCTCTGGCGAGATGCTGACGTCCAGCATGGAAGCTGCCGAAGCCCGCAGCCGCGATGCGATGAACGGTGTCGATGAATTCCAGGCTCGCTTTGGCGAAACTGCCGCCGCTCAGGTCGATGGGATCGAGCGTTTGCGCGCAAGTGTTGCAGCTCTCAGCGACGAGAGTCGGGAACTCTCAGCCCATGCGCAGGGCGAACTGCGCGACGCGATCGCCTCACTGGAAAGCAGCGCGCGCAACGCGCTGACCGCGATCGAGGCCGAACAGGCTGAGCGGATCGCACGGATCGCGGAAAAGGTTGGCGAGCAGAGCGCCGAGGCCATCGACAGGTCCCTGCAGGAACACACCGAACAGGCCATCGCTTCGCTCGATGCCGCGACCGAACGGTCGGCAGAGACCGGGCGCGAGGTCATGCGTCAGCTCCGCGATCAGCTGGCGAAGGTCAACGAACTCACGGGCAATCTGGAAAGCCGCATAGCGCATGCCCGCGAACGGGCGACCGAGGATGTCGGCAACGACTTCTCGCGTCGCGTCGCGCTCATCAGCGAAAGCCTGAACTCGAACGCGATCGATATCGCCAAGGCGCTCTCCACCGAGATTACCGACACCGCCTGGGCCAGCTATCTGCGGGGCGATCGCGGGATATTCACCCGCCGTGCCGTGCGCCTCCTCGACAATGCCGAGGCACGCGAGATCGCCGATCTGTACGACAGCGACCACGACTTCCGCGAGCACGTCAGTCGCTACATTCACGACTTCGAAGCCATGCTCCGCACCATGCTCTCCACCCGCGACGGCAACGCCGTNAGCGTGACGCTGCTCAGCAGCGATATGGGTAAGTTATACGTAGTTCTCGCCCAGGCTCTGGAACGCTTGCGGTAGGGGTCAGTCCGCCCACGGCCCCCAGAACATGATGTCGTTCACGGTGATCCAACCGTAAATGTAGTTCAGCACATAGGCCGTGGTTACGAATGCTGCGAGGACCGCTGCGCGCAGCAGCAAGCGTCCTCCGCGGAATTCAGCCGGCGCGCTGTCAGCCTGCCCCGGCACCATCTCGAGCCCCGCCTCGTCATGTGTCCGCACGCCGAAGGGCAGCAGGATGAACGCGCTGAACACGAAGAACAGGAAATAAATGGCGAGGACGCTCGTCCACTGCATCGCGTTGGCTCCTAGAGATTGGGGACTATTACGCGGACTTGCGGCCGCTTGCCCGACCACCGTTGCGCAGCCCGCCGTGCTGCAAGCCGTGCGGCTTCGTGCACACTCTGTTCGTTGCGTCGATCCGCACCGCGCAATTTGCCGATGGCGCTTCTGATATCTGACGTCGCTTCGGTGACGAAGTCGGCATAATCTTCGTCGAGCGGCAATCCGAGACTGTCGATTCTGGGATTGAGGTCGCCGTCAAGCGCGACGATCACGACACCTTCGCGCATGATGCGCCGGCGCATGGCAATCGCCTCTCCATCGGCCGGCACGATTATATCGCCGTCGAGGACGAGGCGGCCGGTGCGGACATCTCCGATTTTTCCGGGTGCGCCTGGAGCCAGTCGAACCATGTCGCCATTTTGCTGAACGACCTGATCGGGGATGCCGCTGGCCTTCCCCAACCTGCCCTGCTCCTGCATGTGCCGCATTTCGCCGTGAACGGGCACGAGAATGTCGGGACGAAGCCACCCATACAGGGCTTCGAGTTCCGGACGTCCGGGATGGCCGGAAACGTGTATCATGCTCTGGCGATCGGTCACCATGGTGATGCCTCGTTCGGCCAGCTTGTTCTGCACTGCACCGATGGAAATCTCGTTGCCCGGAATCTGACGACTGGAAAATAGCACCACGTCGCCGCTGACAAGTTCGAGTGGGTGATTCTCGTCGGCAATGCGGGCCAAGGCTGCGCGCGGTTCGCCCTGCCCGCCAGTGGCCAGTATCAACACTTCACCACGCGGAAGGCTCATGGCGCTGTCGAAATCGATAAGCTCGGGCAGATCTTCGAGATAGCCGTTGTCCTGCGCCACTTCGATAATTCGGTCGAGCGACCGACCGGCAACGCATAGCTGACGGCCAGTCTCGCGCGCTACATCGCCCAGCGTCTGGAGGCGGGCGACATTGCTGGCAAACGTAGTGACCAGAACACGCTTCCCGCTGTGGCGTTGCACCTCTTCCAGCAGACCCTTGTGCACCGCGCCTTCAGATCCGCTCGGGGAAGGATTGAAAACGTTGGTGCTATCGCAAACCAGCGCAAGAACGCCCTCGTCTCCGATTGCGGCCAGTTCTTCTTCAGTGGTCGGCTCGCCGATGATCGGATCTTCGTCAAGCTTCCAGTCGCCCGTATGGAACACGCGGCCGTGCGGTGTGTCGATCAGCAAGGCGTTGCCTTCGGCAATAGAGTGCGCCAGCGGAATATACGTTATTTCGAAAGGGCCGACTGTGAAGCTGCCATGATCGGCGTCGATCACCCGCAGTTCCACCCTGCCCACCAAGCCAGCTTCTTCAAGCTTTCGCCGCACGAGGTCAGCAGTGAACGGCGTGGCGTAGATCGGCACGCCCAGTTCGGCAGCGAAATACGGTACCGCGCCGATATGATCTTCGTGTGCATGGGTCAGGACGATCGCATCAAGCTTGTCGGCACGATCCTCGATGAATTCCAGATCTGCAAAGACCAGATCCACACCGGGGTATTGGTCTCCAGAGAAGGTCATGCCCAGATCGACCATCAACCATCGGCCCTGACAACCATAGAGATTGACGTTCATTCCGATTTCGCCCGACCCGCCAAGTGCGAGGAAAAGCAGTTCGTCTTCGGGGGTGAAATCCTTCTTCAAGCCGCTCGCTCCGCTAATATGGCCAAACCTTCCAACGTAAGGTCGGCATCGACTGCATCGAACAGGTCGGTATGCTCGTCGAACAGAATGGCCAGTCCGCCTGTTGCAACTACTCTTGCAGGACGACCGATTTCTTTCTTCATTCGGGCAATCAGCCCTTCGATCAAGGCGACATAGCCCCAGAAGACACCAATGAGCATCTGGCTTTCGGTATTGCGCCCGATAACGCTGTCATTGGCGGGTTTTTCTATCGCAATGCGTGGAAGCTTAGCCGTGTTGCCGACCAAGGCATCGAGCGAAAGATTGATGCCGGGTGCAATGATGCCACCCTTGTAAGCACCGTTGAAATCGATGACATCAAACGTCGTCGCAGTACCGAAATCGACGAGGATCAGGTCACCGTCGTATTTCGCATGAGCAGCCAGCGTATTTAGCGCCCGATCGGCGCCCAGCGAACTGGGTTGTTCGATGTCCAGCTCGAAGCCCCATTGNGCCCCGTCCTGCCCNGCAATAAGCGGCGTTATGCCGAGATACTTCTCGGAAAGGACAGTGAGATTGTGGATCGCGCGGGGGACGACCGAACCAATGATGACCTGTGTAATGTCGCTCTTGTCGAAGCCCTGAAATTCGGCGAGCTGGAGCAACCACACTGCATACTCGTCTCCCGTTCGGCGCGGGTCGGTTGCTATACGCCAGCGCGACTTTATCTCGCGCCCTTCGATCAGCGCGAAAACAACATTCGTATTTCCGACATCGGCAGCGAGCAACATCGCTCAGTTCCCTTCATTCGCGAGCATTACATCACCTGCGTGAATGGCACGCGTCGAGCCATCCTCCAAGCGCAGTAGCAAGGTGCCTTCTGCTGTAAGACCGTCGAATGCGCCTTCGATCCGCTCCTCGCCCGGTACATTAACCGTGAGCGATGCTCCTCTTGGGTGGGCAACACTCTCCCAGCGCCGAATGAGAGGTTCGAGCCCGTAGGTCCGCCAACGGTCAAGCTCCTGATCGAACGCATAGGATAATGAACGTGCGAAGATTTCACGGTCCGGAGGCGGCCCGAAGTTTGTCAAAGCAATCGTTCTGCGATCGGGCAAGTCCGGAGCGGCGACGAGATTGACCCCCATACCGACGATCACGGCATTCCCTTCCCGCTCGAGGAGGATGCCAGCGAGCTTCGCATTCCGNAGAAGAAGGTCGTTTGGCCACTTGAGCTTCAGNAAGCNCGGATCAGCTAGAACGCCCGANACNGCTTCATATGCGGCCACGCCAGCGACAAGGGCAAGCGTTGCCGGATTGGGATCACGGGGTGACAGATGCACCACGGTCGAGCCCATGAAGTTGCCGTAACCATCGAACCANGCNCGCCCCTGNCGCCCGCGGCCCGACACCTGTCGGTCGGCTACCAACCACTCGCCTTCGGGCACTGCCATGCCCGCACGCAGTTCGCTAGCAAGNTCCGTATTGGTNGAACCGGTTTCGGTGACGAAGCGGATCACATCGCCGCGACGAAAGAGGCTGCAGCCTGCGCCGTCCAGTCACCAAGCGGCAAGGTAAGGAGGTAACCGAGCGGCGAGATGATTGCGACACAGATCGCCAGCACTGCCCAGTGCGACGCTGGACTCTCCGTTTCAATCTCGCGCAGCGGCTCATCGAAGAACATGACCTTGATGAACTTCAGATAATAGAAAGCGCCGATCACGCTCGCGGCTATGCCGATTGCAGCCAGAGCGACAAGATCAGCCTGTACCGCGGCCTGGAAGACGACAAATTTGCCCCAGAAGCCGAACAGGGGCGGTATACCGGCAAGGCTGAACATCAGCGCGAGCAAGGCCCAAGCCAGAGCCGGTCGCTTGGTCGAAAGACCGGATATGTCGGTAAACGTCTCGAGATTGTTGCCGGCGGGATCCCGCAGCATCAACAGGGCAGTGAAGCTTCCGAGAACCATCGCAACGTAGATAGCCAAATAGGTGAGCGATGCAGCCACGCCTGCGGGGGTCGCAGCCGCAAGACCGATGAGAATGAAGCCAACGTTATTGATCGATGAATAGGCAAGCAGGCGCTTGAGGTTCTGCTGGCCAATTGCGCCCAGGGCACCGACCACGATCGAAGCGAGTGCTGCGAAAATGACGATCTGACGCCAACTGTCCACTTCGCCGCCGAACGGATCCATGGCCATGCGCAAAAGCATTGCCATGGCAGCTACCTTTGGCGCGGTAGCGAAGAAAGCCGTGACTGGCGTGGGCGCGCCTTCGTAGACGTCCGGCGTCCACATGTGGAACGGCACGGCACTAACCTTGAAGGCCAGGCCGGCGAGCACGAAAACCACACCGAACAATGCGCCGGTCGAAAAACCTGCATCGAATGCGGCGCGGATACCTTCGTAATTCGTCGATCCGGTGAACCCATAGACCAGGCTCACACCGTAAAGAATGATGCCGGATGCCAGGGCACCAAGAACGAAATACTTCAGACCGGCTTCACTGGATCGGCTGTCTTCCTTGAGGAAGCTGGCGAGAACGTAGCTCGACAGGCTAGACATTTCGAGACCGATATACAGGGTCATCAAATCGGTGGCGGACACCATCATGCCCATGCCGACAGCATTGAACAGCATCAGCACCGGATATTCGGCCCGGTAGCTCGCCCGTTGTGTGAAGAAACGCGGTGTAATTACAAGAATGGCCGCAGCGGCTAAATATATCAGGATCTTTGCAAAGCTGCCGAAAGCGTCAGCGCGATAGAGATCGCCATAGGCGCGGCCAGCGACTTCACCTGCCGCCCGGTCAAACAAACCCATACTGAAGATCGCAGCCCCGACCAGTGCCGCAACACTGAGGATAGTGACGATCCTGGCCGATTTCGTTCCTGTCCATGCCGCTACCAGCAGCAAAGCGAGCGCCGCGAGCGACAGGCCGATTTCCGCGCCCGTGAGGTAAAAAGACGTCGCGTAAGACATCAGTGCGCCCCCTCTTCGCCATGTGCAGCAACGACGTAGTTCGCGTTATGCTCGCGGGGGGTGCCGATCACATTGTCGGCGTCGAAGTGGGGTGCGGCGCGCGCGATACGCGCTTCTAGGGCGGCAATGTCCTGACGCATGGGGGCAAGAAAGCTTTCGGGGTAAACGCCCATCCACAGCACGGCGGCCGCGATTGGGGCTAACATGGCCCATTCGCGGGCATTGAGGTCGGGCATCCGCGCGGCATCTTCGTTGACTTGTTCGCCAAAAGCCACGCGGCGGTAAAGATAGAGCATGTAGGCAGCACCGAGAATGATGCCGGTGGTGCAAATGAGCGTCACCAGTGTCGAAACCTTGTAAAGACCCGCCAGTGCAAGAAATTCGCCAACGAAGTTGCTTGTGCCCGGCAGTCCGACGGATGCCATCGTGAACAGCATGAAGAACAGCGCATATTTAGGCATGTTGATGGCAAGCCCGCCATACCGTGCAATTTCGCGAGTATGCAGCCGATCGTAGATTACACCCACGCACAGGAAGAGCGCGCCCGACACGAGACCGTGGCCGAGCATGACCATCATTGCACCTTCAAGCCCCTGCGCATTGAAGGCGAACAGACCGGCCGTCACGATCGCCATATGGGCGACCGAGGAGTAGGCGATCAGTTTCTTCATGTCGTTCTGCACAAGAGCGACGAGCGAAGTGTAAATCACGGCAATCATCGACAGGATGAAAACCAGCCAGGTAAACTGAGCGCTGGCTTCCGGGAACATCGGCAGGCTGAACCGGATAAAACCGTATCCACCGAGCTTCAGCAAAACACCCGCCAGGATCACGGAACCGGCGGTCGGCGCCTGGACGTGTGCGTCCGGCAACCACGTGTGCACCGGCCACATCGGCATTTTCACGGCGAAACTGGCGAAAAAGGCAAGCCAAAGCCAGGTTTGCGCATGTGGATCGAAATCGTAGTTCAGTAGCGTGGGAATGTCGGTCGTGCCTGCTTCATTCACCATCCACATCATCGCGATCAGCATCAGCACCGACCCGAGAAGCGTATAGAGGAAGAATTTGTACGACGCGTAGATACGGTTATCGCCGCCCCAGACCCCGATGATAAGATACATCGGAATGAGGCCTGCTTCGAAAAAGATGTAGAACAGGAACATGTCCTGAGCAGCAAAGACGCCGATCATCAGGACTTCCATCAGCAGGAAAGCGCTCATGTATTCGCCCACGCGCTTGGTGATCGAATCCCAGCTCGCCAGGATGCAGATCGGCATGAGGAACACACTCAGCATGATCAGCATCAGTGCGATACCGTCGATACCCAAAGCGTAGCTGAACCCGGCGAATATCTCGGCCCGTTCGACGAACTGCCACTGCGCGCCGCCGATGTCGTAGTTGAGCCACAGCGCGACGCCCAGCGCGAGGTTCGCGATCGTGGCGACAAGAGCCACCATGCGCGCACTCTGCGCACCGAGGAACAGGCAAACAATGGCGCCGACGAGCGGAACCGCGAGCATCAGAGAGAGGATGGGAAACTCCATCAGAACAGCACCCAGGTGATCGCCGCGACAAGTCCGAGGAGCATCACTAGCGCATAACTATAAAGATAACCGGTCTGGAACCTCTTGGCACCAACGGCGCCCTTCTCGACCACCCAGGCAACGCCGTTCGGGCCGAACCGGTCGATCGTGCCGATATCGCCGAGCTTCCAGAACTGGCGGCCAAGCCAGAAGGCCGGCACAACGAAAAGGTAGTGATATAGCTCGTCGAAATACCACTTGTTGTAGAGGAAACGGTAAACCGGGCCGAGCTGTTCGGCAGCTTTCGCCGGCACCGATGTATCCTTGATATAGGCATACCACGCGACAATCAGTCCAAGTAGCATCACGATAAAGGCGGCATACTTCACGAGATACGGCACACCATGCATCGCATGGATCAGCGGTTCGTTATAGAAGATCGAGCTACCCCAGAACGCTGCATCGTCGAGGAATGTCGGTGCAAAAACCTGTCCGGCCAGCACTGCTCCCACCGAAAGGATGACGAGCGGGATGAGCATCGTCAGTGGGCTTTCGTGCGGATGATAGCCGGCCGTGCCTGCTTCGTAATCTTTGGACGGCACTGCATGATGTGCATCATGTCCGGCGTCTTCCTGCGATGCAGGATTATGTTCGTCCGATGCATCATGGCCATGGTGGACGGCGTGCTGAATATGCTCACTCTCAGCCCAGCGCGGCTTGCCCCAGAATGTCAGGAACATGAGCCGCCAGCTGTAGAAACTGGTCAGCAGAGCTGCGAACGTACCCATCCAGAAAGCGAAGTTACCGAGCTCCGTGCCGCGCCCGTAGGCCACCTCGAGGATGGCATCCTTCGACCAAAAACCGGCAAAGCCTGCGCCAAGATGATAGATGCCAACACCGGTGATCGCGAGCGTACCTGCCATCATCGCCCAGAATGTGAGTGGGATGTGCTTNCGAAGCGCTCCGTANTAGCGCATATCCTGCTCGTGGTGCATCGCNTGGATGACGGANCCGGCGCCCAAGAANAGCAGCGCCTTGAAAAANGCGTGNGTGAAAAGGTGGAACATCGCCGCGCCNTANGCNCCNACGCCCGCAGCGAAGAACATGTAGCCGAGCTGCGAACAGGTCGAGTACGCGATCACNCGCTTGATGTCCCACTGCGTCGTGCCGACTGTCGCTGCGAAGATNCACGTAGCCGCACCGACNAAGGTGACCATNCCGAGCGCCACTGGNGCCGCTTCGAACATCGGGGATAGACGACACACCATGAATACGCCTGCCGTCACCATGGTTGCAGCGTGGATCAGTGCCGATACAGGCGTTGGGCCCTCCATCGCGTCGGGAAGCCAGGTGTGCAGGCCAAGCTGCGCAGACTTGCCCATCGCGCCAATGAAAAGGAGGATGCACAGAACATCCATTGTCTGAACGGTGTATCCCAGGAAGCCGATGGTCGCTCCGCTCATGCCCGGCGCCGCGGCAAGGATTTCACTGATCGATACGGTGTCGAACACCAGGTAAGTGCCGAATATCCCGAGCATGAAGCCAAGGTCGCCCACCCGGTTGACGACGAAAGCCTTGATAGCAGCCGCGCCAGCGCTCGGTTTCCGGAACCAGAACCCGATCAGCAGATAGGACGCGAGGCCAACGCCTTCCCAACCGAAGAACATCTGAACCAGATTATCTGCCGTCACCAACATCAGCATGGCGAAGGTGAACAGCGAGAGATAGGCGAAGAACCGCGGCTGGTCCGGGTCTTCGTCCATATAGCCCCAGCTGTAAAGGTGGACGAGAGCCGATACAGTGTTGATCACCACCAGCATGATCGCGGTCAGTGTGTCGACCCGAAGTGCCCAGTCGAACGTCAGGGTGCCGGACTGAACCCATTTGAGCACGGGCACGACGGTAGGCTCATACGTACCACCCACGAAGCCCAGGAAAATGGGCCAGCTCAGCGCAGCGCCAATGAAGAGCGCGCCTGTCGTGATCGCTTTTGCGAACACACTCGGCGCAGACTTGTTGGTGAACCCTGCAACGATCGCCGCGATCAGCGGCAGAAAAACAATGATGAGTATCGAATGCACCGTGGCTTACCCCTTGAGCCGGTCGACATCGTCTACCGCGATGGTGCCGCGGCCACGGAAATAGATCACCAGAATGGCGAGCCCGATTGCGGCTTCGGCCGCTGCGACGGTCAGGACGAACATCGCAAATACCTGTCCGACCAGATCGCCAAGAAACGCGCTGAAGGCAACGAGTTGAATGTTAACGCTGAGCAGGATGAGCTCGATCGCCATCAGGATGACGATGATGTTCTTTCGATTGAGGAAGATGCCAAGCACGCCGAGTACGAAGAGCATCGCACTCACCACGATATAATGCTCGATACCGATCACAGCTCGACCCCCTCGCCCACGGTGGGCTGCTTCATGACGGTTGCCTCGTTCGGATTGCGACGAACCTGCTTGGTGATGTTCTGCTGTCCGCGCCCACCGGGCCGCTTGCGGTGCGTCAATACGATCGCGCCGATCATGGCGATAAGCAGCACAAGCCCGGCCGCTTCAAACAGGAAGAGATAGTCACTGAACAGGACTGCACCGATGCTGGCGGTGTTCGACGCATCGAGGATCGGCGACGTTGCACCACTCGCAACCCCGAGTTCGATCCGTCCGGCCTGGTAGGCGCCGATGCCGAAAATCAGCTCCGCCGCCAGGATAAGCGCAATGATGATGCCGAGCGGGAAGTTCTTTACGAACCCGGCGCGCAGTTCGGCGAAATCGATGTCGAGCATCATCACCACGAAGAGGAACAGCACGGCTACCGCGCCGACATAAACGATGACCAGGAGTGCGGCTATGAACTCCGCACCGACCAGAACCATCAGGCCGGCCGCGTTGAAGAACGCGAGGATCAGCCAGAGCACCGAGTGCACCGGGTTACGCGCCATGATGACCATGACGGCGCTGGCGATGACGAGCGCAGCGAAAAGATAAAAGGCGAGCGTCTGGATCACGATGTCATATCCCTTGGCGCGGGCCCCTAACGGTACGGCGCATCGGCTTCAAGGTTCGCGGCAATGGCCCGCTCCCACTTGTCCCCGTTCGCCAGCAGTTTCGCCTTGTCATAAAGCAGTTCTTCACGCGTTTCGGTGGCGTATTCGAAGTTCGGCCCTTCGACGACTGCATCGACCGGACACGCTTCCTGGCAGAAACCGCAATAGATGCACTTGGTCATGTCGATGTCGTAGCGCGTGGTGCGACGGCTGCCGTCCTCACGCGGTTCACTTTCGATGGTTATTGCCTGCGCGGGGCAGACAGCTTCGCACAGTTTGCAGGCGATGCAGCGCTCTTCGCCATTGGGATAGCGACGCAGCGCGTGCTCACCCCGGAATCGCGGACTGATCGGGTTCTTCTCGAACGGATAGTTGATCGTCACCTTGGGCTTGAAGAAGTACTTCAGCGTGAGGGCATGCGCCTTCACGAACTCCCACAAGGTAAATGCTTTGATGGTTTGCGCGATACTCATCCGAAATGTCCCGTGGCCATCAGATAGCCCGAAATGACAACAACAAAACCGAGGCTGATAGGAAGGAACACCTTCCAGCCCAGGCGCATCAGCTGGTCGTAACGATAGCGCGGAACCGTCGCCATGACCCAGCTGAACATGAAGAAGAAGAAGAAAGTCTTGAGCAGAAGCCAGACAATGCCGGGCACGTAATACAGTGGTGCCCAGTCAATCGGCGGCAGCCAGCCACCCCAGAACAGCAGGGCATTGAGAATGCACATCAACAGGATGTTGGCATATTCACCCAACCAGAAGAGCGCGAAGCTCATCGAGGAATATTCGGTCTGATAACCGGCAACGAGTTCGCTTTCGGCTTCGGTAAGATCGAAGGGAACGCGCTGCGTCTCCGCGAGCGAGCTAATGAAGAACATTACCCACATCGGAAACAGCAACGGATGAATGACATAGGCATTCACGATGCCGAGGCCAAACCCTTGCTGAGAGCGGACGATATCATTCAAATTGAATGTACCTGCGAACAGCACCACACAAACCAGGATAAACCCGATCGAGACTTCGTACGAAATCATCTGAGCCGCAGCGCGCATGGCGGAAAAGAACGGATATTTGGAGTTACTCGCCCACCCGCTCATCACCACACCGTAAACCGACAGGGAACTGATCGCGAGAATGTACAGCAGCCCGATATTGATATCGGCGAGTACTGCGGTGGCACTGAAAGGAACAACGGCCCATGCAGCAAGCGCCACTGTGAAGGTAAGGATAGGCGCAAGCAGGAATATGCCCTTGTTCGCCGCGCTCGGAATAATGGTTTCCTGCAGGAAGACCTTCAGACCATCGGCAAAACTTTGCAACAGGCCGAAGGGGCCAACCACGTTCGGCCCGCGGCGCAGGTTGATCGCCGCCCAGACTTTGCGGTCGACATAGATGATCATCGCCACCGACAGCATCAGCGGCAGAGCAATCAACAGGATGCCGGCAATGGTGGCAACGAACCACGCCCATTCGTAGTTCATGCCGAGGGATTGGAAGAATTTGGTCATTTGTGCTTCCTGCCCTTCCCTGCTTTCTCGCGCGTGGAATAGGCTTCGTTGCGCCAGCCATTGGCGGCGCTGGATTTGTTGCTGTTATCGCTGCGGAAGCCGCCCCAGACGGCAAGGCCGCTGGCACCGATGATGGCGAGTGGGATGATCGGGAATGCCATTATTCCGCTGCCTCCGCCAGTTCACCGCCGCCAAGCAGTTCAGCCGAACATTGCTGCATTACTGCGCTNGCNCGCGCAATCGCATTGGTCAGGTAGAAGTCCGTGATCGGATAAGCCGAGATGGTGCCTTCCGCCCTAGCCTTAGCGGATGCCTTGGGCATAGCACCGAAATCGGCAAGACCTTCTTCGCCAAGCGCGGGAACTTCGGCGATCATTGCGGCCTGAAGCTCGGCAAAACTGTCGAACCTGACCGAAACGCCCAAAGCGTCGGCAAGGGCGCGGAGAATCGTCCAGTCCTCGCGAGCATCACCTGGTGCGAACACGGCCTTCTCGGCGAACTGCACGCGACCTTCCGTATTGACGTAGGTTCCATCCTTCTCGGCGTAGCTAGCGCCAGGCAGGATGATATCAGCCGCATGCGCGCCCTTGTCGCCATGATGGCCGACATAGACTTTCAGCGCATCGGCGAAGGGTTCGAAGTCCATTTCGTCTGCGCCGAGGCTGATGACTACCTTGGGCTTGGCCGTGACGATGTCCTTCATCCCGCCCTTCTGCGCAAAGCCGAGCATCAGCCCGCCCATCCGCGCAGCACTGAAATGCAGAACGTTGAAGCCGTTCCAGCCCTCGCGGACGAGATTGAACTGCTCAGCAAAAGCAAGGCCAGCATCCAATGCGCCGTGGGCCAGAGCCGCTCCCCCCATGATGACGGCGGGCCGTTCGGCCGAACTGAAAATTTCAGCCACTGCTTCGGGCAGCTCGCCCAGCGACGACAACTCGTCGCCGAGGAATACCGCCGGATACGTCGTGTCCCAGAACGCCCCGATCACGAAAACCTTGGCGCCGCGCTTCACTGCCTTGCGAATGCGCACATTTACCAAGGGTGCTTCCCAGCGAATATGGCTCCCCACGATCAGGATTGCGTCTGCAGTTTCAATACCAGCCAGCGTCGAATTGAAATTCACTGCGGCGAGGTTGGAAACGTCGTAATCCATTCCCGTCTGGCGACCTTCGAGCAGGGACGAACCACTGGCTTTCAACAGAGACTTTGCTGCGAACATCGTTTCGCAATCGACCATGTCGCCCGCAATTGCGGCAATGTCCTTGCCTGGCTTGGCCGTGGCGATCGCTTTGAAGGCCTCATCCCAGGTCGCGGGCTTTAGTCCGCCCTTCGTACGCATGAACACTTTGTCGAGCCGACGCCTCGACAGGCCATCGACCTGATAACGTGCCTTGTCGGAAATCCATTCTTCGTTGACGTCATCGTTGATGCGCGGGAGCGCACGCATGACTTCCCGACCACGACTGTCGAGCCGAATGTTGGCACCGATCGCATCGGACACATCGATGCTCAGCGTCTTCTTGAGCTCCCATGGACGCGCTTCGAACGCGTAAGGGCGCGACGTGAGTGCACCGACAGGACACAGATCGATCACATTGGCCGACAGCTCATGCTCAGCTGCCTGCTCGAGATAGGTGGTGATCTGCATGTCCTCACCGCGTCCGACCGCGCCGATCTCGTCGACCCCCGCGATCTCCTCGCTGAAGCGTACACACCGTGTGCAGTGGATACAGCGGGTCATGACCGTCTTGATCANNGGCCCCATATACTTCTCGGTTACCGCGCGCTTGTTTTCTTCNTAGCGCGAACCACCGCGGCCATAAGCAACCGACTGATCCTGAAGGTCGCACTCNCCGCCCTGATCGCAAATCGGGCAATCNAGCGGGTGATTGATCAGNAGGAATTCCATCACGCCTTCNCGCGCGGTCTTCACCATNGGCGTATCGGTGCGGATCTCCTGNCCCTCGGTNGCCGGTAGCGCGCAGCTTGCCTGCGGTTTCGGCGGNCCAGGNTTTACCTCNACCAGACACATGCGGCAGTTTCCAGCGATACTCAGCCGTTCGTGATAGCAGAAGCGCGGAATTTCCTTCCCGGCAAGCTCGCAGGCCTGCAGGACGGTCGCGCCGTCAGGAGCATCGATTTCCTGTCCGTCTACGGTGACTTTGGGCATTATTCAGCTGCCTCGGCAAACTTGGCGTTGTGTTCTTCGATCCGGCGTTCAAGCTCGGGGCGGAAGTGGCGGATCAACCCTTGGATCGGCCACGCTGCCGCATCGCCCAATGCACAAATGGTGTGACCTTCAACCTGCTTGGTGACTTGCTGCAGCATGTCGATTTCCTCGATCGCAGCATCGCCTGTGCGCAGACGCTCCATCATGCGCCACATCCATCCCGTGCCTTCACGGCAAGGTGTGCACTGACCGCAGCTTTCGTGCTTGTAGAAATAGCTGATCCGGGAAATTGCGCGGACGATATCCGTCGACTTGTCCATCACGATGATGCCCGCCGTACCGAGCCCCGAACCCAGATCCTTGAGCCCGTCGAAATCCATCGGCGCGTCCCAGATCTGATCGGCCGGAACGAGCGGAACTGATGATCCACCCGGAATCACAGCGAGCAAATTGTCCTTGCCACCGATGATGCCGCCACAATGCTTTTCGATCAATTCGCTGAACGGGATGCTCAGCGCTTCTTCGACCACGCAGGGCTTGTTTACATGCCCGCTGATCTGGAACAGCTTGGTACCCTTGTTGTTCTCGCGACCGAAAGAGCTGAACCAGCTCGCTCCTCGACGCAAAATGGTCGGCACGACCGCAATGGATTCGACATTGTTGACTGTCGTCGGACAGCCATAAAGGCCCGCACCTGCAGGGAACGGCGGCTTGAGGCGCGGTTGGCCCTTCTTGCCTTCCAAACTCTCGATCATCGCGGTTTCCTCACCGCAGATGTAGGCGCCTGCGCCGCGGTGCAGGAACACATCGAAATCGTAACCCGACTTGCTCGCGTTTTTCCCGATCAGACCAGCATCATACGCTTCGTCGATCGCAGCCTGCAGGGTTTCCGCTTCGCGGATATATTCGCCGCGGATGTAAATGTATGCCGCCCTTGCCCGCATGGCATAACCAGCGACTAGCGCGCCCTCGATCAGCTTGTGCGGATCGTGGCGGATAATCTCGCGGTCCTTGCAGGATCCGGGTTCGGATTCGTCGGCGTTGATGACGAGAAAGCTAGGACGTCCGTCCTTGCTTTCTTTTGGCATGAAAGACCATTTGAGGCCGGTCGGGAAGCCAGCACCACCACGACCACGAAGACCGGAAGCCTTCATTTCCTCGATGATATCGTCATGCCCGCGCGCGATCAGCGACTTGGTGTCATCCCAGTCGCCACGCTGCTGCGCCGCTTTCAGGCCCCAGTCCTGAAAGCCATACAAATTGGTGAAGATGCGGTCCTTATCGGCAAGCATCAGAATGCGCCCCCTTGCGAGAGGAGATAGATTGCGGCGACTGCAATAATCGCGAGTGCGCCAAATTTAACGATACCGACGAGAACCTTCCACGCGATCCACGCGAGTACCAATGCAACGAGGATGGTGACGACTTCCATTACCATTCCCCCCGGTAATCGTGGTTTGCGCCGACCATGTCCTTCAATGTGGTGGGACCACCTTCAGGTTCGCTAGTGCGCTTGCCTTCGATCTGGGTGCCGGTCTTGGGCTGCTTGCCCGCGGCCAGTTCATCGAGAATGGCGTCGAGCCGTTCGGGCGTGAGATCCTCGTAATTGTCGTCGTTTATCTGGACCATGGGCGCGGTAGCGCAATTGCCCATGCATTCGACCTCGGTGAGGGTCCACAAGCCATCGTCAGAGACGTGGCCCTTGCTCATGCCACGCTTCTTACAGGTTTCGAACAAGCTGTCGGAGCCGCGCAGCATACACGGTGTCGTTCCGCATACTTGCACGTGGTACTTACCGACGGGCTTCATATTATACATGAAATAGAAGCTGGCGACTTCGAGTACGCGGATAACCGGCATGTCGAGATAGTCAGCGACATATTCGATCACCGGCAGTGGTAGCCAGCCCTGCGTGTTGGTCTCTTCTCCGACCTGCCGCTGGGCAAGGTCGAGCAGCGGCATCACCGCCGAGCGCTGGCGCCCNTCGGGATAGCGTGCAATCGCTTTNTCCGCGCGCTCNCGGTAGCTTTCGGTAAANTCGAAAGCACCCCAGCGCTCACGCAGTTCNGGAGTGTCGGGTGCGGGGTTACGGTCGGCCATCAGCGATCACACTCCCCAAAGACGACGTCGATGGCGCCGAGAATGGCAGTGGCGTCTGGCAGCATGTGACCTTTGCTCATAAAATCCATTGCCTGGAGGTGGCTGAAAGCCGTCGGACGTATCTTGCAGCGGTAAGGTTTGTTCGAGCCATCGCTGACGAGATAGACGCCAAATTCACCCTTGGGGCTTTCGGTCGCGACGTAAACCTCACCGGCCGGCACGTGGAAGCCCTCTGTATAAAGCTTGAAGTGGTGGATCAGCGCTTCCATCGACTGCTTCATTTCCGCGCGCTTGGGCGGCGAAACCTTGCGATCGTCAGAGCAGATCGGGCCGCCCGGCATTTGTGCCAGGCACTGCTTCATGATCTTGGCGCTTTCGTACACTTCCTTCACGCGGACCACGAAGCGGTCGTAGCAATCCGAATTGGTGCCGACGGGAATGTCGAACTCCATACGGTCGTACACGTCGTATGGCTGACTCTTACGCAAATCCCATGGAATGCCCGCTGCACGGATCATCGGGCCGGAGAAGCCCCAAGCCACCGCATCGTCCTTGCTCACCACGGCGATATCGACGTTCCGCTGCTTGAAAATGCGATTGTCGAGAACGAGGCTCATGGCATCACCGAACAGTTCGGGCAGCCGCGTGTCGATCCAGTTGCCGATATCGACGAGCAGTTTCTCGGGTACATCCTGATGGACGCCGCCTGGACGGAACCACGCGCTGTGCATNCGCGCTCCAGAAGCCCGNTCGAAGAAATTNAGACAGTCTTCGCGCANTTCGAANACCCAAAGGTTGGGCGTCATGGCNCCGACGTCCATNACGTGCGCACCGATGTTGAGCATGTGATTGCAGATGCGGGTCAATTCGGCGAACANNACGCGCAGATATTGAGCNCGCTNNGGCACNTGGACGTTGAGCAGCTTCTCAATCGCAAGAACGTANCTGTATTCCTGCGCGAGCGGGCTGCANTAATCGAGCCGATCAAAATAGGGCAGCGCCTGCAGATACGTCTTGTGCTCGATCAGCTTCTCGGTGCCGCGATGCAGCAGGCCGACATGCGGATCGACCCTCTCGATGATCTCACCGTCGAGTTCCATCACCATACGAAGAACTCCGTGCGCCGCAGGGTGCTGCGGTCCGAAATTGATCGTGTAGTTGGTGATCACCTCGTCGCCGGTAGTCGGCGATTCTTCTAGATGCATGGCGTGGCTCATCCGCAGATCCAATTGCCGCTGTAGCTTTGTGATTTGCCGGCTGCATCCCGTACGAGGACATTGGCAGGACGGCGCTGCTGATCACCCTCTGCCGGGGAAACAGTAACGGTAAAACCTTCACCCTCGAAGGTCGTGCCACTCTTGACCGCATCAAGACCACCGACCGATGCATCGACAGTCGTCAGGCTATCGCCGATCCTTACAACGGCTTTGCCAGGTATCGCACGGTCGTTGACGCCGCCTGCTATGATCATCTCATCCTTGCCAATCATCAAGGTGCAACCGCCTTCGCGTGTACCAAGATTGACGCCGCCGATATCGCCCAGCTTCTGAAGCTGAGTAAGATCGGCACCCTGGGGCGGTTGTGCATTGGCGGTATTGGGCTTGTCCGGATTGGCCATCCCGTCAACTGCCGCCGATTCATTCTGCCCGATACGATTGGCAAAATCACCGGCGCCCTCCTGCTGGGAAGGTTCTGAAGAACAGGCCGCAAGAGCCAATGGTAGTGCAACAAAAAGAAGCCTACTCATCACTTCGGATCCTTCTTGGCCGCAGCAGGCTTACGCTTCGCCGGGGCACGCTTCTTTTTCGGCTCGGTCGCTTCGGCAGTATCGCTTGTTTTACCCTTGCGTTTTGGGCGCGCGGGTTGATCCTCGGTCGGCTCGGGCGCGGGAGCCTCTTCACCACCATCTTTCTCGGCGGGTGCTCCCGCAGTGACCTTTTCAGACGCCTGCTTGTCAGTCTTGGCCCCAGCACCGGTATCGGATGGCTTCTCGGTCGTCTTGGGCTCATCTACCGGAGACGTATCTGCCTTTTCATCGCCAGGAAGCACGTAATCCGCCCCTTCCCATGGACTCATGAAATCGAACTGTCGAAGATCCTGTGCNAGTTCGACAGGCTCATAGACNACGCGCTTTTCATCTTCCGAGTAGCGCAGTTCATGATAGCCCGTAAGCGGGAAGTCCTTGCGGAAGGGATGGCCTTCGAACCCATAATCGGTGAGGATGCGCCGAAGGTCCGAGTTGCCGGCAAAAAGCACCCCGTACATGTCGAATACTTCGCGTTCCAACCATCCCGCATTCGGCCACAGCGTCGTGACAGTAGGAACCGGAGTATCTTCCGAAGCCGAACACTTCACCATGATCCGGCTATTCGTCGTCAAGGAAAGCAGCATGTAGACCACTTCGAACCGTTCGGCACGGCTCGGGTAATCAACCCCTGCGATCTCCATCAACTGCTGATACTTGTGCTCGTCGCGCAGCATGCGAAGCACGTCCTCAACGCTGTCACGCTTTACGGTGAGCAACAGCTCACCATGTTCCTCATGGGCGCCCAGCAGATGATCGCCCAACGCCTCGCTGAGCGCACTCTTGAGCCCGTCGATCATGGTAAAGCGGGGCGCGGAATGTAACGTTGCCATTCGGCCTTACCTTTCGATCGTTCCCGAGCGGCGAATCTTTCGCTGCAACTGCATGACACCGTACAGAAGCGCCTCTGCTGTCGGTGGGCACCCCGGGACGTAAATGTCGACCGGCACGATCCGGTCGCACCCACGCACGACGGAATAGCTGTAGTGGTAGTAGCCACCCCCATTGGCGCAGCTTCCCATCGAGATGACGTATTTTGGCTCCGACATCTGGTCGTAGACCTTGCGAAGGGCAGGCGCCATCTTGTTGCACAGCGTACCGGCAACGATCATCACGTCCGACTGGCGGGGTGAGGCACGCGGGGCGACACCGAAACGCTCCATGTCATAACGCGGCATGTTCACATGAATCATCTCGACCGCACAGCAGGCAAGGCCGAACGTCATCCACCATAGCGAACCGGTGCGCGCCCACTGGAACAGATCTTCGGTGCTGGTGACGAGGAATCCCTTGTCGTTCACCTCTGTTTGAAGCGCATTGAAATAGTCCGCTTCGGGCTGACGAACCTCACCACCCTGGGCGGCAGGAACGGCGTTGGGCGGGGTGATAATGGTTGAATTGTTCATGGCGTTATTCCCAATCCAGGGCGCCCATCTTCCACTCGTAGGCGAGGCCTACGGCGAGGATGCCGAGAAAGATCATCATACCGATCCAGCCTTCCCACCCTGTGAACTGCAGACTGACTGCCCACGGGAAGAGAAAGGACGCTTCGAGGTCGAACAGCAGGAAGCTGATCGCAACGAGATAAAATTTAACATCGAACTGGCTGCGCGAATCTTCGAATGCAGGAAATCCGCATTCATATTCGCTGTTTTTCTCAGCATTGGGCTTGTGAGCCCCAGTTAGCCGCGAAACACCCATCGGGAGGAACACGAACAATGCCGAAAGACCAACGGCAATGAACAGGAAAATCAGGATGGGCAGGTATTGTTCGAGGTCGACCACGAATGATTCCTAGGCACGGGGAGCTTGTTTTCGCGCCCGCCTCTAGGCCCCTCACCCAGATGGTGCAAGGGTGGAGAAATGCGAACTATTCGCAATAAATCCGCGACATGTGCCGCGCTCCACACCCGGCCCGCTATTTCATCATGGTTTTGACAGCTTTTTCTGTGGCCGCTCCGTATGGCGGCTTGAAGCCGCCCAGTTTGGCAACGTCGATTTTTGGCTGTGTATAGATGCTGCGAGCATGGCTGAACTCGCGAAATCCCTCGACCCCGTGATAGCTGCCCATGCCAGATGGCCCCACTCCACCGAACGGTAGATCATCCATCGAAACGTGGAACAGAACATCATTCACGGTCACTCCGCCACTGATGGTTTTGCTCAGTACCTTCTCGCGCTCGCTGCTGTCCTGTCCGAAATAGTACAGCCCCAGCGGACGGTCGTGCTGGTTCACGTAGTCAATAGCCTCATCGATATCGGCATAGGTCTTCACCGGCAGGACCGGTCCGAAGATTTCTTCCTGCATCGCCTTCATGTCTTCGCTGACATTCTTCAGGATCGTCAGCGGCATCTTGCGCGAATTGGTGTTGGAGAAATCCTCGTTAGCGGGATTGACCTCGATCACCTCCGCCCCCTTGTCGCGCGCATCTGCAACGATCGCCTGCAGGCGATCAAAATGCCTGTCTGTAACGATGCTGGTATAATCTTCGTTGTCGAGCAGTGAGGGGTACATGGCGGCAGTCCCCTCCCATACACCGTGGATCGCCTCATCCACTTTGCTTTCGGGCACGTATAGATAATCCGGAGCCAGACATATTTGGCCTGCATTCATCATCTTGCCCAGGGCCACGCGTTCCCCAGCCTTCGCGAAATCGGCGCTTTCGCCCATGAATACAGGGGATTTTCCGCCTAATTCGAGCGTCACGGGTACGAGATTTTTGGACGCCGCCTCCATGACCTTGCGCCCTGTTGCGGTCGATCCCGTAAAAACCAGGTGATCGAATGCAAGTTCACTGAAAGCAGCGGCAACCTCCGGCCCCCCGGTGAAGACAGCACATTCGTCTGGCGTGAAATATTCTTCGATAAGTTCCTTGGTGAGCAAGCTGGTCTTTTCAGTAAACTCGCTCGGCTTGATCATCGCACGATTACCGGCGGCAAATACCTGCATGAGGGGACCGAAGCTGAGGTTCACCGGGAAATTCCAGGGCGACAATATCCCGACCACACCCTTGGGCTCGTAACGAACCTCTGCCTTTGCTCCGAGCAGGCCCAAGGGAAACTGGACGTGGCGCTTTTCTGCCCGCGCCCACTTGTCCATGTTCTTGAGGCAATATTTTCCGAAATTCGCCGTTCCCGCAATGTCGGTAATCATCGACTGAAGCGGTGAACGGTTTCCGAAATCGGCCGCCATCACCTTGCACAGATCATCGCCGTGCTTTTTCAACAAAGTTATAGCGCGTTCGATGCGATCCCTGCGCAGGTTCATGGGCTCGGGACGCATCTGATGGTGGGCGGAGCGCTGCTTCCTAAGCACGGCTTCCATTGCCGCTCTGCGATCTTCAACCATCCTAAACTCCCTCGGTCCATGTTGCGTCGCAGCGACGCACATCCTATCTCGGCAGCGAGATATTCCAGAACACAAGGACCAGCACAAGCATGCCCCAGTTCAGCGCATCCGATCCCGTCGTCATTCTGTCTTATGCCCGGACCCCAATGGGGGGAATGCAGGGCGCGCTCGCGGATGTTTCGGCAACCGATCTCGGCGCGACTGCGGTTAAAGCAGCGGTCGAACGCTCGGGTGTTTCCGCCGATAAGTTTGATCGCACCTACATGGGCTGCGTTCTTCCTGCAGGTCTCGGTCAGGCCCCTGCGCGGCAAGCGTCCATCAAGGCCGGCCTCCCGAAGTCGGTTCAAGCAACCACAGTCAACAAGGTCTGCGGCAGTGGCATGCAGACTGTTATCATGGGCGCAGAAGCGCTGGCGAGCGGCACCATCGATTATGTCGTGGCCGGTGGCATGGAAAGCATGACCAATGCGCCATATCTGCTGAAGAAGCACCGTAGCGGTGCGCGCCTCGGACATGACACTGCTTACGATCACATGTTCCTCGACGGCCTGGAAGATGCGTACGAAGAAGGCCGTGCGATGGGCACTTTCGCCCAGGACACGGCAAACGAGTACCAGCTCACCCGCGAAGAAATGGACGCTTATTCGATTGAATCGCTCCGACGTGCAAACGCGGCCATCGAGAACGGCGCATTCGCTGGGGAAGTTGTGCCGGTCACCTTCTCCACCCGCGCCGGCGAAGTAACTGTCGAACACGACGAGCAGCCCGGAAAGGGGAAGCCCGACAAGATTCCTACGCTACGTCCGGCTTTCGCCAAGGATGGGACGATTACGGCTGCGACTTCGTCCTCGATTTCGGACGGCGCCGCCGCCGTTGTGCTGACCCGTGAGAGTGTTGCGGAGAAAAATGGACAGACCCCCGTCGCCCGGATTGTTGCCATGGCAGCCCATGCCCAGGCACCATCCGAATTCACGGTTGCTCCGGTTGGCGCTATAAACAAGGTTCTCGAAAATGCCGGCTGGTCGGCTGACGACGTCGAGTTGTGGGAAGTGAACGAGGCCTTTGCCTGCGTCGCAATGTTCGCCATGCGTGACATCGGCATCCCTCACGACAAGATCAACGTGAATGGCGGCGGCACGGCGCTTGGACACCCTATCGGGGCGAGCGGCACGCGGATTATCGTCACCCTTCTCAACGCACTCAAGGAACAGGGGAAGAAGCGCGGAATCGCATCTCTCTGCATCGGTGGCGGTGAAGCGACGGCAGTGGCGGTCGAACTCGTCTGATTTTCGGGACCCTCCCCCTTTCGCGCGCGTTGTGCCCGCGAAAGGGGAGAACCGATGAAAATGCTTATGGTCTTCGCCGCTTGCGCTGCGCTCGCCGCATGCGGTTCGAAAGAGGAAAAAACGCCGGAATCCACCAACACCGCGGCTGCAACCGCTAGCGGGACTGCTACAGGTGACGTAACCGGCACTTACGAAATCAAATTAGCCGATGGCAGTGTAACGCTGCAAACCATCAACTCGGACGGAACATACGTCGAGACTACGCCGGACGGTAATCGAACCGGTAGCGGCAAATGGCGAACCGGTGATGACGGTGCGATGTGCTTCGATCCGGAAGGTAACGAAAGCGAAGAATGCTACACCGGCGCAGCCCCCGGAGAAGACGGCAGCTTTGCAATGCAGGATGAGGATGGCAACACGACTACGGTGCGCAAGGTCAATGGCGGCGCCACACCCAAAACTACTCCGGCCACCTAGATGGCCGACAGATCAGGGCGTTTGCCATCACGCTTTTCAACGGCCTTTACCCTGACGCTGGCGGTCCTGCTCGTCACGGCTTGCGGTCAGGAGCCAGAAGCCCCCTACGCACACGACACCACCGAAAACGATGAAAAAGCTCCCTCGCCAGATGCCTATGTCTTGGCACCCGGAGTATACTCGATCGAGAGTAGCGACGGCAGTCTCTACTTCCAGATGGTGATAGAACAGGATGGTACCTATCTGACACGCGATCCGGATGGGGAAACAATCGTAACAGGCAGATGGCGCGACGACCGCGGAAGAGCGTGCTTCGATCCGTCCGGTGCGAAAGAAGACAATCAAGAACGCTGCTGGATCAATTCGTCCCTCTCCGAAGATGGCACGTTCACCACAACGGGTGCGGATGGTAGCGATAGCTACACCGTTCGTCCCGTAGCGAACTGAGGGTTACGGAGGCCCCGCCCCCCAAAGGCGGGCCGCAAGAATGTATCCCCGCCGTTCCCCGATGGAAAATTCACACCAGCCATCATCACAATCGCCAAGTACGCCCACGACGCCAGGTTCAACGCGCCATTTGATGTCCGACCCTGAAGATGCACCATCACGCAATTCGGTCGATGCGTCTCCTATAACGATGGCGCCCCGATCTGGACTTAACAGGCGGGCCACCACCCAGCCCCGCGCGCCGTCCGGATCTTCGATCAGACGCCAGCCCTCCATCAGCCTCACAACCTTCACTGGCAGGCCCGGACGATGGTAGACCCAATCAATACGATAGTCCGCGCTCGGCCCTACTCGCATGTTAAGCTCGCTAGCCCTTATGGTGGCCCAATAGGGCACATCGCGGTCCTGAGCCTGCACTGTGCTGGCCAAACCGAGAAGAACAAGAATGGGAAGAAAAAGTCGCATGACCATGCAGCCACGAATTGAAGAAATTTTGCGAACAGTCAACGCGATTGGCAACAGCTTCCCCGCCCAAATCCTTGACCATCGAACCCGCGCCGTCCTAGCGATGCAATTCGATGGCAAGCACCAACTCTACGCACTCCAAACGTCTCGAACGTAAGCCCCGGGTATTCGTCACGCGGCATTTGATGCCAAGCGTGGAAGATCGCATGGTCGACCTGTTCGATGTCGTGCTCAATGCGGACGACAACCCGCTGACACGTGAAGATCTGACCGCAGCTATGAGGGATTGCGATGTGCTGGTCCCAACAGTGACGGACCGGATCGACACCGATATGATAGTCGCCGCCGGAAAGGACCTCGGTCTGATCGCCAATTTCGGCGCAGGAACGGAGCATATCGACCTTGAAGCCGCAGCGGAGCGCCATATTCTCGTCACCAATACGCCAGGCGTATTCACTGACGATACTGCTGATCTTGCCATGGCAGGGATCATTGGCGTGCCGCGCCGTATCCGCGAAGGTGTCGAGCTAATCAGGAGCGGTGAATGGTCCGGCTGGACGCCAACTGCCCTGCTTGGCGCAAAGCTCGCTGGGAAGGTTCTGGGCATCGTCGGTATGGGCCGCATAGGCCAGGCTGTCGCGCATCGCGCCCGCGCGTTCGGATTGGAAATCGNTTACCACAATCGCAAACGGCTGCCCGAAGCCGTTGAGCGTATGTTCAGCGCCCGTTGGGTGGACAGCCTCGAGGGACTGATGTCGGAGGCCGATATCCTGACGCTGCACTGTCCGGCAGGTCCGGATACGCATCACATGATCGACGCACAAAGGATCGGCCTGATGAAAGATGGGGCAAGCCTAATCAATACGGCGCGCGGCGACCTCGTCGATCAGGAAGCGCTCATCGCGGCTTTAGAGGCCGGGAAACTTGCGGGAGCAGGCCTCGATGTTTATCCGGATGAGCCGCATGTCGATGCCCGTCTGATCCGGCATCCGAATGTGATGACGCTTCCCCATATTGGAAGTGCCACCCTCGAAGGGCGCGAAGAAAGCGGCATGAAGGTCATCGCCAACATTCGTATGTGGGCGGATGGCCACCGACCGCCCGATCAGGTCCTGACCGGTTTGGCCTGAACAGTCATAGGCGTTTTTCGTAGAAGACGTTGAATTCCGTTTCGACATAATTGCCGAAGGCGCTTCGCCGAGCGAAGCCATTTCGCAGGTAGAGGCGGTTTGCCGGTTCGAAGACAGGTCCCGTTCCGGTTTCCAGCACCAAGAGTTTCAAAGACCTGTCTCGGGCGGCAAACGTGATCGCGTCCAGCAATGCCTGCCCCACACCGCGGCGAAGTGCCAGTTCCTTTGTACGCATGGACTTGATCTCGCCCATTGCCGACGAAAGCTGCATGAGCGCTCCAATGCCAAGCAACTCGCCGACCTGCCTTGCATCGAAGACCGTCACATCGGGTCGTTCGAGGCCGCTGAGATCAAGGGCGAACGACGTTCCTGGCGGCGATGCATTATACATTTGCCGCTGATGCAGAGCGATTAGATCGCGAACATCGGCGTCGGCGAAGTTGGCAACGCCGACTTCCAAATCAGTCACCTGTCAGGATACGGTCGACCAGTTCCTTCACGGTCGGCGTGAAATTATTGGAATAGAACGGGTCTAGTTTAAAGCGATAGGCAGCATGCCCCGCAAAGGCGAGATTCTCGTCCGGATCGCCCCCATGGGCGATATCCTGGAGAGTCTTTTGAATACAGAAGCTTCGCGGATCGGCGAGCCGGCCGGTTGTGTGATTATCGTGATCTTTCCAGCTGCTGAACTGGCAGTGCGACAGACACCCCATACAGGCTTGCTGGTCCTCACGAATTTGCTCAGCGCTTTCCGGGGTCACGAAGACCACTGTATCGTCGGGAGTTTTCAGCGGCTCGGAAAATCCTTCGTGCATCCACGACAGCGCCTTGCGCTGGTCGCCAGGATGAACCCAAAAATACTTGGCTTTACCGTGATCCGACAGTGGAACGGTGCCATCTTCCTCATCGCGCTTGAAAATTGGAATTTGCCGATCCGACCGATGCATCAGGTCGTAGAGGAAGGGGGTCTTTACCGCACTGGAATAAAAGCCTGTCGGGCTGAATTTGTGCAGCAGCACATCACCCGGTTCCACCGTGCGAAGCATGTCCTTCCAGATCTGCGGGATCGGGCTCTCATGCGTCAGCAACGGACGAGTTCCGAACTGGAACATGATCTTGCCGATTTCGGGATTGTCGATCCAGTCGTTCCATTCGCGCAGGAACCACACGCCGCCCGCCATGACGATGGCGGTATCTTCCGACACGCCTTCCTTGCGCATAGTCTCGCGCAGCGCAGCGACACGAGGGTATGGATCTTCAGGCTTGGTCGGATCTTCGGCGTTGGACAGGCCGTTATGTCCGCCGGCCAACCAGGGATCTTCATAGACCACGGCTGCCATGAGATCGGGAACCTTGGAGTAGCTGCGCTTCCACAATGCCCGAAAGGCACGGGCCGAGGAAACGATGGGCAGATAGTGGACGTTGTAACGCGCCGCGATTTCCGCAAGTTTATACGGCATACCTGCGCCGCAAGTCACGCCGGTGACCAATCCCGGGCAGTTTTCGAGCACACCTTCCAGAACCTGCTGCGCACCACCCATTTCCCACAGCACGTTGATATTGATGGCGCCCTTGCCACCGGAAATTTCATGGGCGCGCTTCACCTGTTCGGTCGCGCCGTCTATGGCATAACGAACCAGTTGCTCGAACCGCTCCTTACGCGTCGCCTGCGGGTAAACTTGGGGGATCGGATTGCCATCGTCGTCGTAGCTGTCAGCATTGACTGCGCTGACAGTTCCAATGCCGCCAGCGGCTGCCCATGCGCCGGAGCTCAGATGGTTGGTTGCGGAAACGCCCTTGCCACCTTCGACCAGTGGCCAGACTTCCTTGCCGCCATAGCTTATCGGCTCCAGACCCTTGAAACTCATTGGATTACGCTTTCTTTTCTTTGCGGGCGCCCTGCGCCTCGTTGCCCAGCGCGGCACGTTCGCCGCGGCATGGCTGTATCTCTCCGGGTTCCGGCCTCGTAGCGGCTGCCTTGAACTGTGCATAGTACCCGGCCAGTTCAGGCGAATCCTTGAAGGTGACGAGTTCATACCCTGCGGCTTTGAACTCGCAGCTTAACAGCAAGGGATCGATCCCGTGCTTGTCCGTCGCACGATCGATGTCGACCACGATCACCTGCCCACCTTTTCTTAAGGCAGGCCACATGCGCCACAGGAATTCGTAAGGTTGTGCGATCTCATGATACATATGCACCATGAAGATGCGGTCGAAACTGTTTTCCGGCAGCTTGGGATCAGCTAGTTCGCCCTGCCGGATCGATACGTTTTCAAGCCTTTGCTTTTCGATCCGCCGGCCCAAATGGTTGAGAGCATCGCGATCGATATCCTGCGCCAACACCCGCCCATCCGCGCCAACCCGTTCCGCAAGTCGGACGGTGTAATAGCCGTTTCCAGCGCCAATATCGGCCACCGTCATTCCGTCTTCTATTTCGGCGAGGTCCATCACCGTCTTCGCTTCGCCGCGACTGTCTCGCTGGTCTTCAGTCGAAAACTGGTTCGAACCCAGGTCGGACACAGCCCTGTCTGGCTCAGGAAAGCGCGGCTCGTCGTCATCGACGAGAACCTGCCCCTTGCACGCGCCAAGCATGGCAAGCGGAAGGATCAAGGCCGCAACNGGTTTCAATCCTCATCCTCCACATCGANCGTCTCGCCAGTNACTCGCTGCGCCAAGGCAGCCGAAATGAACTGATCAAGCGCACCATCCAATACGTCNTCCGGCGTCGGAGACTGCACNCCGGTGCGNAGATCTTTCACCATCTGATACGGCTGGAGAACATAGGACCGGATCTGATGCCCCCACCCGATNTCGCTCTTTTCCTGATATTCCCCNGAAGCNGCGGCTTCGCGCTCTGCCATCTCACGTTCGAAAAGGCGNGCTTTCAGCATGTTCATGGCCGTCGCACGGTTTTTGTGCTGGCTGCGATCGTTCTGGCTCGCGACGACGATGCCGGTGGGTTGGTGCGTGATTCGTACAGCTGAGTCAGTGGTGTTAACATGCTGCCCGCCCGCTCCGGACGCGCGATAGGTATCGATCTTCAGATCGGATGGATTAATCTCGATGTCGATGTCGTCGTCGATCACGGGATATACCCATACCGAACTGAAGCTGGTGTGGCGCCGCGCGGAGCTGTCGTATGGGCTTATGCGAACGAGGCGGTGAACACCGCTCTCGGTCTTNGCATAACCATAGGCGTTCTCGCCCTTGATCAGCAGAGTCGCACTCTTGATCCCGGCCTGTTCGCCGGCCGCATATTCAACAGTTTCCACTTTAAAACCACGACGTTCGGCCCAGCGCGCATACATGCGCAGGAGCATATCCGCCCAATCCTGGCTTTCGGTACCACCCGCGCCCGCGTTGATCTGGAGATAGGTATCGTTCCCGTCAGCCTCGCCTGAAAGCAAAGCCTGCACCTTGTCGCGATCGGCACGTTCGCCCAGACTCGCCAGAGTATCGAGCCCTTCGCGCTCCACTTCGGCATCGCCTTCGGCTTCGCCCATTTCGACGAACTCCATGGCATCTGCCATCTCGGCCTCGATCTCGCGGACAGTATTGATCGCCGTTTCGAGGCGCTTCTGTTCTTGCGTGACAGCCTGCGCCTGCTTGGGATCGTCCCACAGATTGGGGTCCTGAACGCGCGCATCGAGCTCGTCGAGCCGGCGNAACGCCCGCTCCCAGTCGAGCGACTGGCGGACCAGTGCCAATGCGGCTTCGATCCTTTCGATATGGGCCTGCCCTTCGGCACGCATGGAACTCTCCTGGCAAAAGATGTGCGGGCGCGCCGCCTAGCGCAGACGCGCGGCGCGGGGAAGATGCTGCAGGCGGCTTACTTGCGCGCGAGCGAACGCACCGCCGCGAGGCTGCGTGCCACATGTTCCTGTGGCTTCAGGTTCGAATAAGAAAAAGCCACCTTGCCATCGCGATCGATGACATAAGTCGTTCGGTCGCTCCATCCGGCCTTGTCTGCCCCAAGGCCAAGCGAAACGTCATAGCGCTCGATCAGATCCTTCGACGCGGTCGCAACGGGAAACTGGCCTGCGCAATGCTTGGCGGAGAATTCGCGCAACTGATTGGTATTGCCACCGGTCATGCCGATCACGGTAGCCCCCGCCTTGCGGAAGTCATCCATTGCCTCGGCGAAAGCCTGGGCCTCCAGATTGCAGCCCGATGTGAAAGCTGCCGGAAAGAAATAGAGGACTACCGGCCCCTTCTTGAGCGAGATGGCGAGATCGACCCGGATCGGCTTACCTGCCATCGCGCCCTGCGCGGTAAACCGCGGTGCCTCCGCGCCCTTATCCAGAGCAGCGAGAGCGGGCGAAGCGGAAAGGCCGAGGGCGGCCGCAACGATGACTGTGCGCAGTATCTTCATGACACCTATAATGGACCTTCGAAGCGCCCCTGCCAAGCCGCGATCAATATATTCCGCCCTGCTCCTCGACGAAGTCGTCGGCGCGGACGCCATCCTGGTTGGCCTGTGCACGCTGCGCACCCTGCCTCGCCAGACGAATGAGTTCGAGAATCTCGTTACGCTTGGCTGCAATCTCGTCCGACCGTGTGGCGCGCGGTGGCTCTGTATCAGGCTTGAAAGCTTCCCAGATGATCGACGCTGTCGGCTCGTCCGAAGGCGTTCCTTCGAACACGCGCTTGCCGCTGCGACGATCGATCTTGACCATGCGGACGCCCGGCGGTGCAACGAAATCCTCGGCCTGCCAACGATCCTTCGTCGCCTCGATAAAGCGCTTCATGATTGTCGCAGCCGTATTGCCGCCCTGTACCCAACCCCCAAGATTGCGGGGCTGATCGAAACCGACGTACATACCTGCGATAATATCGGGCGAGCCCCCGACAAACCATGCGTTGGTAGGTCCGTTGGTAGTGCCGGTCTTTCCGAAAAGCGGCAGGTCGAGGCTGCGCAGACGCACGGCTGTCCCGCGGGTTACGACGCCCTGCAGCATGTGAACCATCTGGAATGCAGTCCGCGGATCGAGCACCTGCCTGCCTGAAACTTCGAAACGCGGCATCGGCTGTCCATCCCATTCAGCCATGTTGCAGCCGGTGCAATTCCGACGATCGGTCCGATAGATTACCTTGCCGTCGCGATCCTGGACGTAGTCGATGACAGAACCATCATTTTGGCGTCCCCAATTGGCCAGTGCGGCATAGGCATTCACCATCCGCGCAACGGTCGTATCGCCGGCACCCAGGGCAAAGGAATAATACGGTTCGTATTTGCCGATGCCCATGCGGTCGATCGTCTTGATCACATTATCCATGCCGGTGTCGTCCGCGATATGAACCGTCATGAGGTTGCGGCTCTGTTCGAGACCCCACCTTAAAGTGTGAACACCGCCGCCCCCGCCACCGAAGTTGCGGAAGCATTTATCGCCGAGATTGGCGCCCTGCCACACGCAGAAGGTCTGGTCCGGGACCTGCGTGGCCGGCGTCATGCCGTGATCGAGCGCGGAAGCATAGACGAACGGTTTGATGGTCGAACCGGGCTGTCGAAGCGCCTGGGTCGCGCGATTAAAGCTGCCAAGTCGGCTATCGTAGCCGCCCTGCATGGCGAGGATGCGTCCGGTTTGTGGGGCTTCTGCCAGAAATGCGCCCGATACCTCGGGCACGCCGCGGATCGCATAACCGCTACCGGATTTGACCGCAGCAACAACATCGCCGACGGCCAGCGAAGAAGGCCCGCCCGACAAGGCGAACTCTTCGCCATCGGAAAAGCCAATCCGCCCGGGGGCAGTCACCACGCCCACACGCCAGTCTTCGTAATTGATCGAAATGTTCGATGAAGCCAACTGCGACGTCAGATCGCCATTGTCGGGATTGAGTGTCGCGATAGGCTTCGTAAAGCCGCGATTGCCATGATAGCTGATCAGCTGCTTACGCAGCGCGTCGCGTGCCGCAAGCTGAAGCTCGGTATCCAGCGAAGTGCGCACCCACAGCCCACCAGCATAAACGCTGTTGCGGCCATCGTCTGCCGTCTCGCCGAACTTATCGATCAGTTGGCGGCGGACTTCTTCGAGAAAATAGCCGGCATCGGCAGAACGCTCGCTGCGCTGCTGGACGAGGCCCAGATCCTGACGTTTGGCCGCAGCGGCTTCTTGGGCCGTGACGAAATTGTTGGCGACCATCTGGTCGAGCACGAAGTTGCGGCGGGTGATAGCAAGGTCGTTATAGCGGGCGCGGCCGTAACGCTCGGGTGCCTTGGGCAGGATGGCCAGAAACGCCATCTCGTTCAAATCGAGATCACCGACATCCTTGTCGAAGTAAGCGCGAGCGGCAGCCTGCACACCGAAGCTGCGTCGCCCAAGCGGGATCTCGTTCAAATACAGTTCGAGGATTTCCTGCTTGGTCAGCACGCTTTCGATGCGTGTGGCGAGGACCATTTCCTTCAGCTTGCGGGTGACCGAATATTCGTCGCCCAGCAGCAGGTTTTTGGCGACCTGCTGGGTAATGGTCGAGCCACCCACCGCGCGTTGGCCAGAACCAAATTTCGTGGCATAATCGATTACCGCGTTCGCCGTTCCGGTAATATCCACCCCGCCGTGGCTGAAAAAGGTCTTGTCCTCGGCAGAAAGGAACGCGTCGATCAGTTTCTCCGGAAAATCCACATACTGGAGCTGGACGCGCCGTTCGCGGGCATAAGTGTTGACGATTTCGCCATCGATGCCGCGCACTACTGTGGGCAGCGGCGTTTCATATTCCAGCAGCGATTCGGCGTCCGGGAGATTGCGACCGAGCGTCGCCCATGCGAGCAGGAGCATGACGATGGCGAACCCGCCAAGGTAACATGCGAAGCGCAGCCTGCGGCTATGCGCCCAATTGTCATTGAACCAATCGATCAGGCGCTTGGGATCGCGCATGATACGATAGCGATAATATTGAAGGGCTGACTGCTCGGACATGGTATGGGATCGGCCTCTAGCACGCCAATTCTGTAATTCGCCAGAACGAAGAGTGTTAGCCGGTCAGCTTTCTTGCTGTCGCGCGAAATAAATGCGGATAGCCCGCGCCATGACTTCGGCGAACCGTGTTCTACCTTCGGGAGAAGCAAGACGCTGCGCATCCTCTTCGTTGGTAATAAAGCCGCTTTCGAACAGGATCGATGGCACGTCTGGCGCGCGTAATACCTTCAGTGCTGCTGATCGGCGCGCCTGCGGATGAAAATCGATGACCCCGTCAGCCTCGCGAAGTATCAGCCGGGCCAGCTCGTCCGACTTTTCCTGAGTCCTGCGTTGCGATAATTCGACCAGTATGGTGCTTACAGCGTCGCTCTCACCGCCGACATCGACACCGTTCAATCGGTCGGATGCATTCTCCCGTTCGGCGAAACGAGCAGCCGCCTGACTGGAAGCCTGGTTAGACAGCGTATAGATGCTGGCCCCCGTTACGTCGGCAGCGTCTCCGGCACTATCGGCATGGATCGATATGAACAGATCGGCACCGAGCTTGCGGGCGATATCGACCCGCTCGGCGTGAACAAGGTAGCGATCCTCGTCTCGCGTCAGTGCGACGCGCACCCCACCCCCTTTTTCGAGCTCATCGCGCAGTGCCCTCGCCAGATCTAGCACAATAGTCTTTTCTCGATAGCCTTGACCCGCCGCCCCGGGATCATGTCCTCCGTGGCCGGCATCTATCACAACCAGCGGTGCGCTGTTCGCCCCCGCCACGTCTGGAAGCGATCCTGGCGTATCCGCAACGGGAAGTTCGATATGAACGACGTAGCCCCGGCCTATCTCAGGCACGGGAATACGCACGGCTGTCATGGCGAGTACGGCCAGCACTGCGAGCGGCAGCAACGTCAGCAAAAGGATTTGCGCGCGCATCGTCATTACGGGCACGGTTACCGCCTTGTTATCCAATGACGCAATATGGTTGCCGTGCGAAACCCACGGTGCTAGCGATGGCTCATCGGTTACGAGGTGCCTCCGATCGGCGCGAATATTGCGCGACGAAGAGGGTCACCGAAAAAAGCCGTTCTTTTTCAGGCCACAACGGCTTCCGCCGTGAAAGCCCAAATTAATACAGGTTGATGCCGGACATGGCCCGTTTCTCCCCGATAACAGCAGCGCAGGCGATTGCCTTTGCCGCTATTTCGGGCCGGACAGCGCTGCAGATGCGCAAGGCAAGCTCGGCACTCACAAATACCCGGCCCCATGCAAATGCTGGAACTGGCCGGTTCACAAACACCGCGAAGCCCGGATCGGGCCGCGGACTTTCCAACAAAATACGCCGCGCAGATTCAGGATCACACCTGGCCCGTCGCGGCTGGAGACATATCAATGGCAACGCGCATGCTAATCGATGCGCGCCACCAGGAAGAAACCCGGGTGGCGGTGCTCAAAGGCAACCGGATTGAGGAATTCGATTTCGAATCTGCCGATCACAAGCAGATCAAAGGAAACATCTATCTAGCTAAAGTAACCCGGGTCGAACCGTCGCTTCAGGCAGCGTTCGTAGATTTTGGCGGCAACCGTCACGGTTTCCTGGCTTTCAGCGAAATCCATCCCGATTATTACCAGATACCCAAGGAAGACCGCGAAGCCCTGCTCGCTGCGGAAGCCGAAGCTGCAGAAGAAGAGCAGCGACTGCGCGATGAGGAAGAGCAACGCGGCGAAATGCCGGGCGACGAGTACGACGCGGATGATGAAAGCTCCGAAGCGCTCGCCGAAGACCTTGCCGAAGATGGCCTCGAAGAAGTCGATACGTCCGACAAGGACGATGTCGCTACGATCGAAGAAGGCCACATGGAAAATGGCGACGATGACGATGACGATTCGTCCGATGAGGATTCCGACGAAGACGGTCGATCGCGAGGTCGCGACCGCAACCGCCGCGGCCGTGGACGCCGTCAGGGCAAAGGTGGCCGGAGCCGTGCCAAGGAAGTCGACGAAGCCCGCGCCAAGCGCATGGCGCTGCGCCGTCGCTACAAGATCCAGGACGTCATCCAGCGCCGCCAGGTTCTGCTCGTCCAGGTCGTCAAGGAAGAACGCGGCAACAAGGGTGCTGCATTAACGACATATCTCAGCCTGGCCGGGCGTTACACGGTGCTCATGCCGAACAGCAGTCATGGTGGCGGTATTTCCCGCAAGATCTCGTCGGCATCTGACCGCAAGCGGCTCAAGCAGGTCGTGTCCGATCTGAGCTTGCCCAAATCGATGGGCCTTATCGTTCGGACGGCTGGCCTCAGCCGCACCAANACCGAAATNAAGCGCGACTTCGANTACCTCGCCCGCCTTTGGGATGAAATTCGCGAACGNACCTTGTCCTCCAGCGCGCCNGCNCTGATCCATTCGGACAGCGACCTTATCAAGCGCGCAATNCGCGACATCTACAATCGCGACATCGAAGAAGTCGTGGTCGAAGGTGAACCCGGTTACANATCGGCCAANGAATTCATGAAGCTGNTGATGCCCAGCCACGCACGGCGGGTTAAACAGTATTCTGATCCGGTGCCTCTGTTCCAGCGCTACGGTGCGGAAGACGAACTGAAGGCCATGTACGATCCNGTCGTNCAACTTAAGTCGGGCGGATATCTCGTAATCAATCCGACCGAAGCGCTGGTGTCGATCGACATCAACTCCGGACGCTCGACCAAAGAGCACAATATCGAGCAGACGGCACTTCACACCAATCTCGAGGCAGCGCGCGAAATCGCTCGCCAGCTGCGTCTGCGCGACATGGCTGGTCTGGTGGTCATCGATTTCATCGATCAGGAGCATCATTCGAACACCCGCAAGGTCGAAAAGGCGATGAAAGAAGCGCTCAAGAACGACCGTGCCCGTATCCAGGTCGGTCGTATCTCCAGCTTCGGCCTGATGGAAATGAGCCGCCAGCGTCTACGCACCGGCGTGCTCGAAGCGACCACCCGTGATTGTCCACACTGCGATGGGACCGGCCTCGTCCGCACTGCATCTTCTGCAGGCCTGTCCGCCCTTCGCCTGATCGAAGACGAAGCGGCCAAGGGCAAGGGATCGATCATCCGGCTCGCCGCCAGCACCGAAGCGGCGATCTATCTCCTCAACGAAAAGCGCGCCGACCTCATGGAGATCGAACAGCGCTATGGCGTAACGGTCGAAGTCGTGCCCGAGGGTGAGGAAGAAGGCGCGAAGATGACCGTGTCGAGCCACGGGCCGAAGCCGAAAGATGCCCCGCGCTTCGAACCTATCGTTCAGGAAGACGACGACGAAGAAGAAGACCTGCCCGAGCAGGATGAGGAAACCGACGAGGACGAGAACGACGATGATCGTCCCCGCAAGAAGCGCCGCCGCCGGCGCGGTGGCCGTGGTCGCAACAAGAACCGTCAGCGCGACGACGAAGACGGCGACGATGATGACGAGGGCGACGAAGCTTCAGACGAGACGCGCGACGAAAGCGATGATGAAGACGGCGACGACAAGCCGAAGAAGCGCCGTCGCCGCAGTGGCCGTCGCCGTGGCGGACGTGGTCGCGGAAAGAAATCGGACGAAATGACTTCGGAAGACACCGATGAACTCGGTGAAGTTTCCGAAGCAGTTGTAGAAGACATGGCTGTTGTCGCTGGCCCCGAAGACTCACCGGAAACGGCCGAGGCTGCTGCCGATACGGAAGCCGAAGAAAAACCGAAGCCCAAAAAGCGCGCGCCCCGCAAGAAGAAGGTCGAACCCGAAGCGGCAGCGGAACCGGAAGAGGCCGAAAAGCCCAAGCCGAAGAAGCGCGCACCGCGCAAGAAAAAGGCCGACGCCGAAGCACCTGCTGTCGAAGCTGCGCCCGAGCAGCCTGAAACGGCTATCGAAGAAGAAAAACCGAAGCGGACACGCCGGAAGGCTCCCGCCAAGAAGACGGCTGCCAAGGTCGAGGCTGAACCTGCGAGCGAAGCTTCGCAAGCACAGCCTGAAGCCGATCTGCCGGCAGCGCCGGACGCAGCCCCCGAACAGCCGAAAGAGGCCCCCGCGCCGAAGCGCGGCTGGTGGCAGCGGACTTTCGGGGACGACTAGGCCATTAGAAGGATCGGCGGGCCGAGGGCTCGTCGATCCTTATGCCTTGCGCGCTACACCCCATTCCATCCATCCCATCACCTTGGGCGCCTTTTCAAGATAGGCCTGGCCGAGGGGTTCCACAGCAAAGCCTGCCGCTCGCAAGGCAGAGCCGATCGGGCGGGTCAGGTGACAGCCGCCCGCCAATGGCTTCCACACCGGTTCGATCCACTCCTGCCAGCGAGCGACCGCCGCATCGGGCGCACGCCCATGTTCCAGAAACAGAAGCCTTCCATTTTGAGCTAGAATCCGTCGCAATTCGGATAGCACACTCGTCGGCTCGTCGACCGAACACAGTGTGTAGGTGCAGACTACAGTATCGAAAGATCCGTCCGGAAAAGGGATGTCCTCCCCCACACCTTGGCGAATATCGACATTCCAGCCCTTCGCGCGGGCGCGGTTACGAGCGCCATCTAGAAGTTTCGCATGCGGGTCTATGCCGGAGAACGATGTGACCGCGTCGGCGTCGTAAAGTGCCTGATTCAGCCCGCCACCACAGCCGATCTCGAAAACCCGGCCTCGGGCGAGAGGCACGATCTGGCGCCGCCGCTTCTCGATCCCTTCTTGCCCGCATGCAGCCGTGATCACTCGCGGCATCACGTGGTCATCGTACCAGGCTTTCATCCCCACAGCGCAATATCCTCCGGTTGCGCGACAAATCGAAGGCTACGCTGTTTCTTGACGGCGACAAGTCGTTTCTTCCTGTCCGTTAGGGGTTGGCAGGCTGACGATGAAACGATGTGATCGCATGCCTAGCACCGTAAAGTTCACCCAGCCCTCAGGCAGTAATTTCCGCTCCCTGCCAGTCGAACAGCTTCCCGCTGTCGCCCGGTTCGAGGCTATCGATCACAGCTAACAGGTTGGCCGCCGCCTGCGCAGGGGGGACAACCTGACCATCCGGCAAGTTGGACTGGAACGGCGTGGAAAGGTCCGTATCGACGGTACCGGGATGCAGGCCGACCACGACCGCACCCTTGTGCGTCCGTTTCATCTCGATCGCGAAATTCTTCAAGAGCATGTTGAGCGCCGCCTTGCTGGCGCGGTAGCTATGCCATCCACCCAGTCCATTGTCGGAAATGGATGCGACCCTGGCCGACAACGCGCCAAAGAACGCGCGCCCATCGCGCGGCAGCAGCGGCAGCATATGCTTGGCGATAAGCGCAGGTCCGATCGTATTGATGCGAAACGTTTCTTCCATGGCCTCTGCGCGGAGCTTGCGGAACGATCGCTCGGGCCCGGTCCCGTCGGCAAGTGTCAGAACACCGGTTGCGACCAGCACCATGTCGGGCGGATTTTCGGCCATTTGCTCCGCCACACCAGCAATCGAGTTCTCGTCAGTCAGGTCGAACCGGAACCCCCGAAACCGACTGTCAACCGCCCGGCCCGAGCGACTGCCCGCCCAGACATCCGCGCCGCGATCTGCCAGAGCCGTCGCAAGTGCGTTCCCGATGCCACCACTCGCGCCAAAGATCGCGGCCCGGCGCACTGTCTTTTCTGTCGCCATGATATCTGTTCAGACCATTGCCCGGCCAAGCGGTTCCCGGCGTCTCTGTACGGCAATTGCCGGGCCAGCTCGTCGAATTGTGCATGCGCACGCCCTTGCACCGCGCGCCACAAGCGCTAATGGGTTTCACCAAGCAACAGGACCGATACTGCACATGGCGACCTTCACCCTTCCCAAGAATTCGAAGATCACCGGCAAGAGCCGCGACCACAAGGCCGAGGGCGGCGCACGCATCCGCAAGTTCAAGATCTATCGATACGATCCCGACAGCGGCGAAAACCCGCGTTACGACACGTTCGAGATCGATCTGGACGATTGCGGTCCGATGGTCCTCGACGCCCTGTTCAAGATCAAGAACGAAATCGATCCGACGCTGACCTTCCGCCGGTCCTGCCGCGAAGGGATCTGCGGATCGTGTTCAATGAACATGAACGGGAAGAACGGTCTCGCCTGCACTACCGCTCTCGAAGATCTGAAAGGTGAAGTGCGGATCACGCCGCTTCCCAGCATGGACGTGATCAAGGATCTCGTTCCCGACTTCACGCATTTCTATGCCCAGTATGCCAGCATCCGCCCCTGGCTGCAGACGGTATCGACGACCCCATCGGGCAAGGAACGTCTGCAGACGCCGGAACAGCGTGAAAAGCTGGACGGGCTCTACGAATGCATCCTGTGCGCCTGCTGCTCGACCGCATGCCCGAGCTACTGGTGGAATTCCGACAAATTCCTCGGCCCGGCAATCCTTCTGCAGGCCTATCGCTGGCTGGCGGACAGCCGCGACGAGATGACCGGCGAACGTCTCGACCAGCTCGAAGACCCGTTCCGCCTGTATCGTTGCCACACGATCATGAACTGCGCGAACGTCTGCCCCAAGGGGCTAAGCCCAGCGAAGGCGATTGCCGAAACCAAGAAGATGATCGCCGAACGCGCGATCTGATCCCTTGGCACTACCCGACGACGTTTTCGAACACGGTCCAGATCCGGAAAATCCCGGCTGGCGGCATTGGAACCTGAAAGATCGGACGCTGTTCAACGGCGCGGTGATGGGCAAGCTCATCACCCGTGTGGACGATGACGGGAAAGCCCGCCTGCGCATGTTTCCTGAACGGCGCCATGAAAACCTGCAGGGCATCGTTCATGGTGCGGTGACGCTGTCGCTGATCGACATCAGCCTGTTTACCACCATGCACACGATCGGATCCGGCAATGCCGGCCCGTCGGTGACAGTGGAACTTTCCACCCAGTTCGTCGGCGGCGGGAAACCCGATCGCCCGCTCGATGCGGTGTGCGAAATCGTTCGGGAGACCGGCAGCATGGTATTCGTGCGCGGTATCGTGGAACAGGAANATCATACCGTTGCCAGCTTCTCCGGTATCGTAAAGAAGATGAAGCGTCGCCCTGCCTCATGACCGGTATGCTCACCCGCTACGAGCGGCTGGTCGCCGCTGGCGAATTGCGTTCCGATCCCGACCAGCGCCGCGCTGCCGAACGGCTGGACCGGNTGCAGAAGGATCTGGANGCGGAAAGTTCAGGCGGTCTGCTTTCGCAATTGTTCCGCGCCAGAAAGGCTAACCCGCAGGGCGTCTACATGTGGGGCGGCGTCGGTCGCGGCAAATCCATGCTCATGGATCTCTTCGTCGAAACTCTGGGTATCGATGAAAAGCGACGCGTGCATTTCCATGAATTCATGCTGGAGGTCGATCGCCGCATTCGCGAGCGCCGTGAATCCGATCCGGGCGATCCGACTGGCAAGGTCGCTCGCGATATCGCGGAGGATGTACGCTGCCTCGCATTCGACGAAATGGTCGTCAACAATACGGCCGATGCCGCGATCATGGCGCGCCTCTTCACGGCTCTTATCCGCGATCAGGGTGTTACGATCGTCACCACCAGCAACCGGCCTCCCCGCGATCTTTACAAGGACGGTCTGAACCGCTCCCTCTTCCTGCCCTTCATCGACCTGATAGAGACAGATCTCGATGTCGTTTCGCTCAACGGGCCTACCGACTACCGAATGGACCGGCTGGGGGACATCGCAACCTGGCATTCCCCGCTCGGGGATGATGCCACTGCGCAGGTGCGCGAAGCCTTCTTCCGCCTGACTGATTACAAGCCGGAAGATGCCGCCAACGTGCCCAGCGCCGATCTCGATCTCGGTGGCGGGCGGACCTTGCACGTCCCCAAAAGCCTCAAGGGCGTGGGNGTTTTCAGCTTCAAGCGNTTATGCGGCGAAAATCGCGGGGCGGCAGACTATCTCGCCATCGCACATGCCTACCATACCGTGATCGTTGTCGGAATTCCCGCCATGTCGCCCGACAACCGNAACGAGGCCATCCGGTTNACCAAGCTGGTCGATGCGCTNTACGAAAACAATGTGAAGCTGTTTGCCACGGCGGCCGCCGAACCGGAAAACCTGTATACCGCNGGCGANGGTGCGTTCGAATTCGAACGNACCGTAAGTCGCCTNAAGGAAATGCAGAGCAGCGACTACATGGCTCGCGGTCACGGNGTCGCCTAAGCCTGCCGGGGCAGTTACAGCGGTGTTTCTTGACGGCTCTCTCGTCGGTCCCACATCAGGCGCATACCGGCGTTAACACCCCGCCGATGTGAGACTTTGACCATGATCGATATTCGTCCTTTCGCTTCCCTTGGGCACGCCAATCACGGCTGGCTCGATGCGCGTCATCATTTCAGCTTTGCCAATTATCATGATCCCGACCGTATGGGGTGGGGCAACATCCGGGTCTGGAACGATGACACGATCCAGGGTCAATCCGGGTTCCCCCCGCATCCGCACCGCGACATGGAGATTGTCACTTTCGTGCGCACCGGAGCGATCACTCACCGTGACAGCCTGGGTAACGAAGGCCGCACCGCCGCCGGCGATGTTCAGGTGATGAGCGCAGGCACTGGTATCACCCATGCCGAATATAATCTGGAAGGCGAAGACACCACGCTGTTTCAGATCTGGATTATCCCTGATCGTACGGGCGAAAAGCCGGGCTGGGGTCAGCGCGAATTTCCGAAAGCGACGCGCGAAGGCGGGTTTGCCGTTCTTGCGAGCGGCACGCCCGAAGCCGACGATGCCCTCCCCATTCGTACCGACGCCAAGGTTGCCGCAACGACACTCGCTGCTGGACAGACCGCCACATGGACCACGTCGGGCGAACGCCACCAGTATCTCGTCGCCCCCACGGGACGGGTAAAGGTCAACGGGATCGAGGCTCAACCACGTGATGGCATCGCTGTGACCGGCGAGACGGAAATCCTTGTCGAAGCGCTCGAAGACGCCGAGATCGTGCTGGTCGACGCGCGCTAAGCGCTCGGCTTGAGATGACGGAGTGAACGCTCCAGCATCAGCAATTGCCATAGGACGCGGCCATGATCGGACCGCCCCGAAATATGTTCGTCCGCAAGCCGTGCAAGCGCCTTGCGGGCGAACAGTCCGTTGCCCGTGAGCAGTTCGCTGGATGCGATCGCCCTCGCCTCGCTTGCCAGCGGTCCACGAAACCATTCCGCCAGCGGCGTGACGAAACCCTGCTTCTGCCGATACAATATTTCGTCGGGCAGATAGCGCTCCATCGTGCGCTTCATGAGCCATTTGCCGCTCGTACCGCGTAGACGCTCACGGTGCGGAAGACGCGCACCGAATTCGATCAGGCGATGATCCAGCAGCGGCTCGCGCGCCTCCAGTCCTACTGCCATACTCGTCCGGTCGGTCTTGGTCAGTATGTCTCCGGGCAGCCAGAACTTGAGATCGGCATATTGCGCCCGGTCGAGACCGCTTCGCGCTGGCGCATCTCGCATCAGCTTTTCCAGCGGTTGCTCCGCCCGATAATCGCCACGTTCGCGCAGGAACGCCGCATCATAAAGCAATTCGCGCTGCTCGGGCGAAAGGATCGCTAGGGCTCGTGCATAGCCAGCTTCACCGCTGCCCCCGAGAGACAGCAGGGTAGTTTTCGCGCGCAGCGGGCGCGGTGCCCAGTCTGCTTTCGGCCACAGACGTCCGAGCGTTCCGAACATCGGTTCGCGCAGCCCACTCGGTAGAACGGAGCGCACCTGCTCTTCGCGTGCATGGAATGCCTGACGTCGATATCCGGCGAAAGCTTCATCGGCCCCATCGCCCGACAATGCCACTGTCACATGTTCGCGCGCCAATTCGCATACCCGTAAGGTCGGCAGCGCGCTCGCATCAGCGAATGGCTCGTCGAAGATCGCCGCGATCCGGTCGACATCGCCGAACTGGTCGGAGGATACGATCCGTTCGTGGTGGTCGGTGGCNAACAGTTNGGCGACCTGTCGCGCGTAAGCCGTCTCATCGACACTTTCGACATCGAACCCGATGGAACAGCTGGTGACGGGCGCGGCGCTGCTCTCGCTCATCAACGCGACGACGGATGAGCTGTCGACGCCTCCGGACAGAAACGCGCCCAGAGGGACGTCGGAAACCATTCTGCTCGTCACGCCTTCGCGCATCAGGTGGAGAAGCTGCGCGGAGAGGTCTTCGGTTCGCCCGTTCTCACGCCTGGTAAAATCCATGTCCCACCATAGCTTGGGCGGGCCAGGCTCGCGGCCATGATCCAGTAGCAGGAAATGTCCTGCCGGAAGCTTCTCAACGCCTTTCAGGATGGCGCGATGATCGGGCACATAGCCCCAAGTCATATAATCTTCGATCGCCAGTGGATCGATCACTCGGCGCATCAGCGGATTGGCCAGAAGGCCCTTCATTTCGCTGGCGAAGGCGAGCGCGCCGCCCTCCAGTTGCGCCAGATAAAGCGGCTTTACCCCGAAACGGTCGCGGGCGAGGAAGAGCTGCCGCCGGTCGATGTCGTAGAGCGCAAATGCGAACATCCCATCGAGCCGGGACAGGCAATCCACGCCCCATTTCTGCCAGGCGGCAAGAATGGTCTCGGTATCGCCATCGGTCCGGAAATGTGCTCCGCCGCGCTCCAGTTCGCGGCGCAGTTCGCGATAATTGTATATCTCGCCGTTGAACGCGATCACGGCGCGCCCGTCCGCCGAACGCATGGGCTGCGGGGATCCGTCGAGATCGATGATCGACAGTCGTCTGTGACCAAGTCCGACGCCCGGTGCAGTCCAGACGCCGCTACCGTCGGGACCGCGGTGCGCCAACGCGTCGGTCATCCGTTCGACCCGCTTGGGATCGACCGGCTTTACCGTCTCGTAATGGAAAATCCCGGCGATCCCGCACATATGCGAGCGGGCCTAGCCGAGCCGCGGCATTACGGCAAAGACCAAAGCGGCAGTAAGTGTCGCGCCAAGGACAAGCGCGGGATTGGCACCGTTGCCTCTCCAGCCGTTGCAACATTGGCAGGGCCGAAACCTGCTGCGCGCCCCAGCCTGCCTCTTCCGGCTCGCGCTCGAACCAGCGCCACGCCACTCCCAGAACCAAGGCGATGACAATACCGAAGAAGAACCAGCCGTAGACAATATGGTCGAAACTGCCGGCGGCTTCCGCGCCGACATACTGGGCAATGAAAATCGTTGCCCATGCCCGAATGCCGTTGGCCACGATCGGCACGATCACGCAGGNCAGCAGGAACAGCATCCGGCGTTTCCAGCTCGCAAAGCAGCTGTATGCAACCAGCACCCCAAGCGCGACCATGGCAACGAGGAACTTCACCCCCGAACATTCCTCCGCCACGATAAACAGTCCGGCAGGCGTGTCGATATGGATGCCATCTGCCACCGTTTCGACACCGCTGAACCGTGTGAGTGCGGTCGNNATTTCTGCGGTGACATACTGCAAAGGCGGAATGATNTCGTCTCCGAAAGGAACGAGGAAGAACATGTAGGCCAGAGGAAAGGCGAGGATGAGCCCAACTCTGAGGCCGANTATCCCGNAGGTCGCACCCTGGAATGCCANGATCACGCCCAGTTGCGCGATCAGATTGATGTCAGCCGACCGACCGGCGAAGCAGATGGCAAGACCAAGCAGACACCAAAGAAAGCCCGGCCACCAGCCCCGGGCCTCGACCCGTGCCACTTCATCCCGGCGTATCCAGACGAGCCATGCCAGTATGGGCAGGATCAGGAGGATATGGCTGTAGGTGTCGATGTTCCACCATTGATGGGCCATCGCCGACCATTCCCTTAGCGTAGCTGCGAACAGCCCCGCCCAACCCAGTGCAAGCAGCGCCGCGATGCGGCCGCGGCCCGCAATCGATTGTCCGGGAATGGCAAGGTCAGGCTGCATCGCGTCCAGTGTCGCCGCTCACGAGCAAACGCTCAAGTTCGATGTGGACGCTGTTCCAGCTCATGTTCGCCAGCACAAAATCGCGGGCCGCCCTGCCCATCTCGGCGCGCGTGCCTTCATCCGCCAGCAGCGTCGCGATCCGCCGCAGCATTTCAGGCGCTTCGGGCCGTGCCACCGCAAAGTGAACATCGTCCTGTGCTTCTATTCCGGTGGCCGCCCCCGGCGTCAGCACAACCGCCTTCGCCATGGCCATGGCCTCCAGAACCTTGTTCTGCACCCCGCGCGCTATCAGCAGCGACGCCACGACGAGATCGGCAGATTTCAGGAAAGGCCGGACGTCCGGCACCTCACCCCATACGCGCACGCCGTCTTCACCATGCCGGTTCCTGAGGCTCGCCACAGGTGCCCGTCCGACGATATGAAAACGCGCCCGATCATGCATCTTGCGCAGTTCGGGCATGACATTCTCTATCATCCATTCCGCCCCAGCCACATTGGGGGGATAGTCCATCTGACCCGTAAAAAGCAGCTGGGGCCCCTCGCCCTCTTCAAGATCAGGCTGCACCGGCACATGTGCCGGATCGAAGAATTCGGCATCGATGCCATTGCCAAGCGCCCGAATATCGGCCTCTTCCAACCCATCTAGGCGTGACCGGAAAAGCGCGGCCTCGCTGTCGCTGATCAGCAAGGTGGTATCCGCACGGTTGGCCAAGCGCGCCTCTTCCTTCGCCAGCAACTGCCCCTCGCGGTGATTGATCCACCTGCGCTGGCCGGCGTCGGCGTAGGCTTCGAACTTGGCGCTATCCACATCGCACAGATCGATCACGACCCTATCCGCGAAGTCGTCCGGAATGTACTGCCCCATCTGGCTCGAAAAGACGAAAATCGTATCGATCCGGTGGTTGCCCAAAGTCTTGGCAACGTAGCGGCGCATAGCAGCGTGATCGAAGGCGGTGAGGCTNACCGGCTTACCCTTCAACACCGCTTCGATACCCGCCTGCGGCAGNGGCTTGGTGCGTTCGATCAGCGCATGTGTTTTGGCAACCANCGCAAGCGCNCTCTTCTGCGCCATATCNTGNGATGTTTCGCCAAANGTGCCCACATGCACAGGCCCCAGCTTCGCCAACCCCTTGAGCAAGTGATGCGAGCGGATCTTGTCGCCGCGATCCGGCGGAAAGGGGACGCGGTGCGCAAGGAACAGTATCTCTCCCATGTCAGCCCAGCCCACGCGCAATCCAGGGACCCAGCCGGTTCGCTATCGGCAAAGGCAACCGCTTCCAAAGAGCGATCTTGGCGGAATAGCCCTCATCAGTCGGATCGACATTTCGCGCTGCNGTGCCCGGTGCCGACCAGGTGAAATAGGTCAAGGGCTGCGGTTCGAACCCCCAGTTCTTCTTGAACGCGAACGGCCCGCTTCCGACTTTCGAGCGCCCGAAATCGAACCGAACGCATCCCTTCCGGCGGGCGTGACACATCAGTTCGTAATACATCCGCTCATTGGCGCGCAAATTGCGCGCCGACCAGGTTCCGCCGCCCCAGAACGGCATGACCGTGTCGTCATGATAGAGGGACAGCACACTTGCCACTGGAACGCCTTGCTGGTGGACCGTCAGAATGTCCGCATCATCTCCGAAGATATCCAGAACAGCATCGAAAAGACTGCGCGGGAATACCGGCGTCCCGAGATTGCGCACGCTCTCGGCGTAAACGGCGTACTGGGCGGATCGCTCCTGCTCGTCACGTCCGATGCTCACCGAAAGGTCATTCGCTAACCCCTTGCGAACTTCAGCGCGCGCTTTCCTGGGAATGGCGAGCAATTGCGCATCGTCGTCTTCCGCCAGATCCGCAGCGAAGTTTGCATGCTTGCTATCGATAACCAGCCAATCGGGCGAAGCGGTTCCGCCGCGCAATTCCACTGTTGAGGCGGAACGACGCAGCGAAATTTCCTGCGCCGCCCGGCACAATTTCTCGGCGTCTTCGGTACGCGCGGCTAATACCCCGCCTCCTACACCGAAACCGCTCGATACCAAGGCGCGCCCGAAGAGCGCCGAATGAATCTCGCTTAGCGGCAACCAGCCTTCGAGGCAGCAACCGCGCTCCAGCATCAGCCCCACCGCTGAATTGCCCGTGCCCCGCTCGACCGCTTGCAGCCATGCCGGACGGTGAAAGACGCTGCCACCGCGTTCCGCTACAAAGCGTTCGATCCGTGCCACCTCGGCCTGGTCGCCAAAGTCCGCCTGCCGAATGGTCGCGGTGTGGCTGATCGGCGCGTTCATGCGGCCCACTTCACGCTGCGCGATCTTTCCTTTGCCGCGAGTTCGTCCATCCTACCCCAGGCGAAATCGCCGAGCAGGTCGGACAACTTGCCAGTCATTCTGGATAGATTGGTGTAATGCCTTAATCGCGATCGCACCGAAGCGTTGGACACGCGCGGTTGGTCGGGATCGACCTCCCATGGATGAAAATAGAATACCGCGGGTCGGTGATCGGAATTGACCTGCCTGATCGCCCAGCGGGTGAAGCTGTAAGGCAGCACGCGAAAGAAGCCGCCACCGCCTGCTGCAAGGCGGCGTTTACCCAACAGCGCAGTTGTGACCGGAATTTCGACGAGACCACTGCCCGGCACCGGNTCGAATGCGAAACGCGGCGCTTCGCGCCAACCATAGTGATCGTGGACTACCGGAGCGACCGAGGACGAATAGGCATAGCCATGCTCTGCCAGGACTTCATGCGCCCAAGGATTGCGCGCNTCGATAGAGAAGCTGGGNGCACGATACCCGGTAACGGCTNTTCCGCTGNNATCTTCCAGAATNGNGCGCGCCTTGGCNATGTCGGCNGANAACTGGTTGCGCGTGAGGGTAAAGACCCGTGTGTGATCGTAACCGTGGCTNGCCAATTCGTGNCCCCGGTTGACGATCGACTGCATCGCTGCACGGTTNCGCTCTGCCACCCAGCCCAGTGTGAANAAGGTCGCTTTCACCCCGGCTTCGTCGAANAGGTCGAGAATGCGTGCGACGTTGTCCCCCACACGCAGTTCCAGCCCATCCCAATCTGCACGCGAGATGGTGTTTTCAAACGCGCCGACCTGAAACCAGTCTTCCACGTCGACCGAGAGGCCGTTGACGATCATATTGTCGCTCAACGCTCGCTCCTCGCCATCTCAGGCCGCTGCGCGCGAACCCTGCGTTTCGAAATAGTCGATCATCATGGTGAGGACATGGCGCAAGGACCGCTCCTGCTCGTCGAGCCTGGCCTCGATGGCGACGAGACGCTGGCCGAGATCGTCCGGCACTTCGCCCGACGATTTGCTCTGTCCCAATTTCTCCACTTCGCGCCGCAGTGCCATCATGTGCTTGTCACGGTGCGCGAAGGCCGCTTCGATCGCTTCGATCTGGTGGTCGAGCAAGCCCTTGTTGCGGGTTTCCGCATCACCTTGTGCCTCGGCGGCCGGACGCCGCGCTTCGTCCTTCACCTTGGCGATCGCGTCTGCGGCGGGGAGATCCCGGTCGGGACGCGGTTTCGCAGCTGCATCTTCGGCAGCCGCAGCGGCATCACCAGTCATCTCTTCGACGACTGCGTCGAGCATGTCGGTGTCCAGCACGGATTTCTCTTCGACGGCTCCAAGCAGAAGGAGGCGCGTCATGACTTGGTTTACCTTGCGCGGTATCCCACCCGTCGTCTTGTGCAGCCTTACCCAGATGCTGCCATCGAATTCCGGAGAACCCGTCCAGTCCACATGCTGAAGGCGATGCATCACATAAGGTTCGATTTCGCCGGGCTGCATCGGCTCGAGATGATGTGAGGCGATGACCCGCTGGCGTAACTGCTCCAGTTCATCCGACTGGGCCAGAAGCTGTTTGAACTCTGGCTGCCCAAGCAGCAATGTCTGAAGCAACGGGTGTGAACCCAGCTGAAAATTCGACAGCATGCGCAGCTCTTCGAGGGCGCCAATCGAGAGATTCTGGGCCTCGTCAACGATCAGCAGTACGCGGCGGCCATTGCGTGCTTCTTCGTGAAGGAACAATTCGATCGCCGCCAGCGCAGCCGCCTTGTCACCGCCGGCAATGTCGAGACCGAAACTTCGCGCCGCAACGTGGATCATCTCGTCATCGTCAAGGGCGCTGGTCACGACTTCGCCAACGGTCATCCGTTCGGCATCGAGCTTCTGCTTCAGATGCGCGACAAGCGTCGACTTGCCCGAACCCACCTCTCCGGTGATGACGACGAAACCCTCACCCTGATTGAGGCCGTAGCCGAGATAGCTCAGCGCTTTCTTGTGCGTGAGACTCTCGAAATAGAAAGCCGGATCGGGCGTGAGCTGGAAGGGGCGCTCGCTGAAACCGTAGAACTCTTCGTACATGGNGCGCTGTCCTATCAGAAATCGTAACGCAGGCCGAGAAGGGCCGATGCAGTTGTGAANTTATCGGGTGCAAGATCGCTGTCGAGCATCGAGATGGCGACGGCGGCACGTGCCGAAAGGTTGCGATATATCTCTTCGGTATAGCTTCCCGAGGCGCCNATGGCNCGCACGCTATCCGTTCCCAACGCACCGCTATCGAACCAGCTGGCGAAGGTGTTGATGGCGAAGGANGCNCGCGAGCCCACTGGCCCGGACACNCCTGCAGTCACGTAATAGCTTTCGTCGACTACNCCATCCGCAAGCTCGAGCACGGTTCCCGGCGCACCGATAAANCTGCGGCGGTCGTATCCGGCNCCNATNCCGGCGGTCATCCGGCCGATTTGCCTGCTGTAACTTGCGACTACACCGCGTCCGCGAAAGACCGATGATCTCAGCGATCCGAACAGACCGTCAATGCAGCCGTTACCGTCGACCGTGTTAACGCAACCGGTCAGCTCGCCTGTGATCGGATCGCGGATCACACTGAAATCGGTAGGTAAGGCTGCGATCGCGTTGTTGAGACGTCCACCGAAGCCCTGAATACCGTCATATACGGCAATCTGCAGATTGCTGCGGCGGTTCGGCTGCCAGCTAAAGCTGCCGTAGAATGTTTCACTGTCGTACCGATGCCCGAAATGCGCCTCGAGCTGGGTCCTGCTGCTGGGGCTCCAGACGACGCCGACATCCCAGATCAGCCCGCTTGCATCGTAAGCGATGACACGCGGGGCGGCTGGATCTGTAACGAAGCGTCCGTTTGTGTCGATCACCGGATTGCCATCTGCATCACGCAGGGCATCCCGGCTCGACACCTCTACATCTTCGACACCGACCCCCGCCACGAAGGCCAGCGTCGGTGTGATCGGAACGGTCACATCGCCGCGTACATAAGCGTCGCGCACCCGCTGATCGAGGTTGGAAACGTCCTCCTGATAGAAGCCGGCACCTACGCCAACGCCCACCGGAAAAGGACGGTATGGGCGCGTTCCGGCCCTCACCGTTGCACTGTGGGTGATGCTGTCGTCGAAGAGGTCCGCGGGCGTTCCGCCTGCTGTCACGAAATCCGGACCATCCACGCGGGTATAGCCAATGCGGTAATTCGCGTTGATATCGACATCGCCGGCGCGTGTCTGAAGGTTGGGCCCGGCATAAACCGAATAGGTCTGGGTCGACAGATTGTCGTCCACGATCGGGTTGAACACCGAGCGCCCCTGCGCATCGACGCGCGTGCTGCTTGCCAGCGCACCTGCCTCGACGGTCAGCACCCGCGGAATGATCGAGGCGTAACCCCGGGCCAGACCCGTGATAGTATCCGAATCCGCACCGTCGGACTGATGGGCGAAATTGCGCTCGTAACGCAATGAAACGCTGCCGCCGTTGTTGCGGCCGTTAATCGTTGCATCAACGCCGGCAGCAAGCTGCGTATAGGTCACCACGTCGCTCACGGGCGAAATCTGCCAAGCGGCGATATTGTTGAATTCGATGTACGGATCGATGGACATGCGCCCGCGGCCATTCGAGGGGGCTTCGCTCTCGCTCGCGGTCGTATCCTCGCCCGAGTAAGTCTGCGCCTGCAACGGCGCCGCAATCATCATCCCAAGGAGCAGCAGACCACGCGCAAACCAGAACACCTTTTCGTTACAAGACATGGAGTTATTCCCCATATCCATAGTAACTTCCGAACTTTCGTCCGCTCGGGCTGAATGTCGCATCATTGAGCACCAGCTTGATGTCTGGACATGCCGACAGGAGATCGATGGCATCCTCCAGCGCAGCGCGGCTGCTCATGTCCGCGCGCGCGACGAGCAGCGCCTGGCCGACGTGCTTGGCAAGTTCGGCAGCAGGTGTGGCTGCCAATGTAGGCGGGCTGTCAAACACGATGATCCTGTTTGGGGCGCCGCGTGTCAGCCTGTTGAGGACAGACCAGGTGCGTTCGCTAGCAAGATATTCGCTATCACGGCCTGTGCGCTGGCCGGCAGGCAACACCCAGAGCCCAGGAATATCGGTGCCGACGACGAAATCTTCGATATGAGCCGCCGGATTGGCAAGAACGTCCATGAAGCCCTTGCCAGCATCCAGCCCCAGCTTGCCCATGATCGACGGCTTGCCGAAATCGGCGTCGACGAGAAGCACTTCCAGATCGCGCTCGCCTGCCAGAGCGATGGCGAGGTTGAGCGCACAAAAGGTCTTCCCCTCGTTGGGATGCGGCGAACACACGAGCACCCGGCGCGCCTGAGGGCTTCCCTCCGCCTTCGCAGCCGACAGAACCTGACGCTTAACGATGCGAAATTCTTCGAGCAGCGTCGATGCGCCGCCGTCGGGATCGATGAGGCCGTTCTCCCGCAGCAGCGACCGCACCACTTCGTGTTTGGGACCGGTAAACTTTACGGCCGGAGTTTCCGGCTCTACAGGCGCTACCACCGTCGGCGCAGCAACATCCACCGACTGCGCCGGCTCGCCGATCCAGTCGGATGCGCGCCGCTTGGGCGTCTCTGCAACAGGCTTAGAGGCCGGCTCCGGCTTGCGTTTTGGTGCAAACTTCTTCGCCTGCTCCCCTTCAAGCTCGCTAGGCACGGCTGCCGGAACGAGAGCATCCAGACCGAATGCACCACTGGCGCGTTCGAACAGCGATGCGCTTTTCCCCTTACCCGCGTCTTCCTTGGGCGGTACGATATTCGTTGGCTTGTTCACTGACACGATCCCCTCAGGCCACCGATCCGACCTGGATCATCTCGACTGCCAGCAGCAGGAAGCAGACTGCCCCCAGCCCGCCGGCGCCCGCCAGAAACTGTTTCAACCGCAGTTTTTCGTGTCGCCGTGCGGCGTCGGTCATCGATCGGGAAATGGTCCCGATGACCGGCAGGTCCAGCGTGCGCTGCAATTTGTCGGATGTGGTGAAGCTCGACGTGAGCTGCCCCATGACGAAAGCGACGGCCGAACCGGCTCCGATGCCGAGGATCAGGACCACGAACAAGAGCAGCGGGCGGTTGGGTGCCGCTGGCCTGCGCGGAGCTGTCGGCTGGTCGATGACTTCGAACTTGAACGCNCTNCGCTCGGTTTCAACCTGACCACGAAGGCGCATTTCCTCNCGGTTTCTCAGCAGNTCATCNTACTTGTCTTTGAGCACCTGATAATCGCGGCTGATCCGGTTNGCNTCGGCGGCAACGGCTGGCTCATCCGCCTGTGCNGCGATCAGCGCCGAAATNTCCGATTGCAAGGCNGCCTTGCGTGCCTCCAGCGCCTGGACATTGGCTTGCCGTTCGGCACGAATGGACTGAAGCGATGTGTAGGCCGGGTTGGGCGAACCGCCGGTTCCGGCAGGNTCGTTTGCNGCCTGTTCACGCAGCGCTTCCACCTGACGCTTTTGCGACTGGATNTCGGGATGACTGTCCGTNAGGCCGCGNGCNCGCATGGCGGCAAGCTGCGACTGCGCCTGAGCCAGCGCGTTACGGGCACCGCCACTATCGGCCGTCATGATGCTGCGCGGCGTGCTGGCAAGCTGCCCATTGATGGCGGCAAGCGCGCTTTGCGCAGCAGCGATATCGGCATCCACACCTCGCATTTCGGTGCGCATGCCCTGTAGACGCCCCGCGACCGTTGCCGTGCCGCCCACCAGATCGGGGTTCTGCGCCTCGAACGTCAGACGGCGCTGCTCCGCCGATTCCAGTTCGGCCTTGCGATCGTTCAACTGCTCGTCGAGGAATGCGATCGTGCTCGCAACTTCACCGCGATTGCCGGCTACGTTCGATTCCCGAAAAATGTCGATAAGGCTCTGAACCACGTCCTTGGCGAGCGCGGCATTTTCAGCATCGCTCAGGTTTGATTTGCCAATGGTGGCGGTAATTTCGAACAAATTGTCCTGCTCGCTTTTGACGACGATGCTTTCCGTCAGGCTCTTGACTGCGGCCTGCATCTCCGCATCCGTCACCACTTTCTCGCCCAGCTTCGTGGTGCGGATCACCCGTTCCAGATTGACCCCGCTTACCAGGGTCTGGCGAACCTTGGTGATGGCCTGCTTGCCATCGCCGGATATGTCGAGCTGTTCGGACAGGACATCTTCCAGTTCGACGTAGATCCGCGCCCTGCTTTCATAGCTGTTGGGGATGAATGCGATCGCCAGCCAGCCAAGGACGCAAATGACCCAGGCAACGCCGAGCGCGACCCAGCGGCGGTTCCAAACCGTATGCAGCGCGCTGCGGATCTCGTCGAAGACTTCCTGCATGCCCCGGCTGGTCCTTAGAAGGTGCTTTCGGGAATGATGATCACATCACCCGGCTGGAGGAGAACATTGGCCTTGCTGTCGCCGCGCTTCAAAAGATCGGTCAGGCGCAGCGCATATTCGCGCTGNTTTCCAACCTGCTTGTCGAAGCGGATCAGTTTCGCACGATTGCCGGCAGCGAATTCCGAAAGGCCGCCNACCGCAATCATTGCGTCGAGCACGGTCATGTTNGCNCGNTACGGCAGCGAAGCCGGTTTCTCNGTCGCGCCCACGATGCGGATCTGCTGGCTGAATGTACCGGCGAATTCATTGACGATGACCGACACCAGCGGATCTTCGATGTANTGGCTCAGCTGCAGGCGGATNTCCTCCTCCAGCATGGACGGCGTCTTGCCCACTGCCGGCATGTCTTTCACAAGCGGAATGGTAATTCGGCCGTCGGGGCGCACCTGAATTTTTTCGGCACCCAGTTCCGGATTGCGCCAGACGTGAATGGTCAACTCATCGAGAGGACCGATCACATATTCCTCGCCCGGACCTTCCTGCATGGCGACGAAGGTTGCCGGAGGAAGCTCGGTTTCAGGCCCGCTCGCGCAGCCGCCCAGAACAAGCGTAGCGGCAACGCATCCGGCTGTAAGCGAAGCAATTCGGGTTAAGCGCATTAATCATTTCCCTGGCATCGTCCTGGAAAGCATCGAACGAGTTGCGCGCCCGATACTCCCCGTTATGGAACAGCTAATGCCCGAAATAGGTGAACAGACTGTTAGCCATAGGCCGTCGAAACCGCAGATTTCACGGCGATTTTGCATTAGTCGGTTTTGATCAGACCAGCATCTCTATTGCAGGACCCTGTCCCAAAAAGGCACTGGGTGATGCACTGGCACCGTAAGCGCCCGCGCAGAACACCGCGATCAGATCTCCAACCTCGGCCCGTGGCAGGTGCGCCTTGTCCGCCAGACGGTCCAGCGGAGTGCACAGACACCCCACGACATTGGCTTCTTCCTCCGGCTGCACGTCGAACCGGCTCGCGATTGCCACCGGATAGTTTCGTCGTACCACAGTGCCGAAATTGCCGGAGGCTGCCAGCTGGTGATGAAGGCCCCCATCGGTCACGAGATAGGTTTCGCCGTAACTCACTTTACGGTCGACAATGCGCGTGAGATAAACTCCTGCTTCGCCAACAAGATAGCGACCGAGTTCAATAAAAAGTTCAGCATCCGCCAAAGTGTCGGGCAATGCGGCAAACTGCGCCTCGAGCGCCTGCCCCACAGCGTGGACGTCGAGCGGTTCGTCACCTGGAAAATATGGAATGCCGAAACCGCCACCCATGTTCAGCTTGGGCAATGAAACGTCTGCCTCCCGCGCAAGGCGATCCGCGCAGTCGAGGACTTTGGCCTGCATGTCTATTACCGCTTCGGCGGAAAGGGCCTGACTTCCGGTGAAGATATGCAGTCCGCGAAAATTGCANCCCGNNTCTANAATCTTCNTGATCAGNGNTGGAACCCGCTCCGCATCNATGCCGAACGGTTTCGCCCCGCCCCCCATNTTCATGCCCGAACCTTTAAGTTCGAAATCGGNGTTCACCCGAACCGCCAGCGATGGGGTCAAGCCNAGGCGNTCGGCGANNGCAATTGCGCGACCGGCTTCCGCCTCGCTTTCCAGATTTAATGTCACGCCGGCCGTAATAGCGGCTTCCAGTTCGACATCGCGCTTGCCGGGACCGGCGAAACTCACGCGAGACAGATCGAAACCCGTCGCCCGAACCATTTCCAGTTCACCACCGGAGGCGATATCCAATCCATCGGCCAACTTCGACACGAATGAAAGAAGTGGCGCAAAGCTATTTGCTTTTATGGCATAATTTATCTTCAATCGATCTGGCATCGCTTCGCGAAGATCGGCGAACCGCTGCTCTATCCGTGTCTGCGAATACACAAACAACGGGGTTNTGCCGGCCTGCTCGGCCCAATGGCTCACCGGCTTTCCGCCAATGGCCAATTCNCCNTCNATCGCCTGGAAACCNNGCGGAATNGGCCCCAGCGGCTTCATGCGCCGANCTCCGCAGCCAANGCTGTCCGGTCGATCTTNCCGTTCGGGTTTACCGGCATCACGTCGCGCCAGTGAATGACATGCGGTTGCATGAAGTTGGGCAGTTCCTTTTTAAGCTCTTTCACGAGCGCTTCCTCGCTGTCGAGCGCAGTCGGCGTCGGCCTGACGATCAGATGGATGGCGTGCCCNAGCCGCTCGTCCCTGACTCCCAGNGCCACGGCTTCTGCGACCAATCCGGTCGCCAGNGCAGCACTTTCCAGCTCTTGCGGACTGATACGATTGCCCGAACTCTTGATCATGGCGTCNCGCCGCCCGACNAAATAGAGAAATCCGTCCTCATCCCGCCGGACACGNTCGCCAGACCATACGGCNGTTCCGCCATATCTNGAGCCNGCGGGCGCGGNTTTGAAGCGNTCCGCAGTCCGCNCCGCATCTTGCCAATATCCTTGCGCCACCAGNGGCCCGCAGTGCACCAGCTCGCCTTCCTCGTTAGCCGCGCNAATTTTGCCTTCGTCATCGACCACAAGGATTTCCGCGAAGGGTATCGCCTTGCCCATCGAGGTTGGGTGCGTGTCCACCAGTTCTGGATCGAGATAGGTCGAGCGAAAAGCCTCGGTCAGGCCGTACATTGGAAACAGGCGTGCCTCCGGGAAGAGTGCGCGTAGNTCACGTACCAATTCGCGCGTCAGGGCCCCTCCNGTATTGGTNAGCCTCCGGATNNCGGCGATTGCNTCGGCAGGCCATTCGATCTCGGTNAGCTGGACCCACAGTGGTGGGACAGCGGCAAGCGTCGTGACGCCATATTTTGCGCAGGCCTTGGCCACATCTCGGGGGAAGAGATAGTCGAGCGGAACCGCACAAGCTCCGGCAAACCATGTCGAAAGCAACTGGTTCTGGCCATAATCGAAGCTCAACGGAAGGACTGCCAGCACGACGTCATCCGCTGCAAGGTCGAGATAGTTCGCCACACTGACGGCACCCAGCCACATATTCGCGTGGCTCAGCATCACGCCCTTGGGCTTGCCGGTGGAACCGCTTGTGTAAAGGATNGCNGCCAATTCGTCGGGATCGTGGCGCGACGGGGGCNACTCGGCACCTTCAGCCTCTNCCANCCCGAATATTTCGCTTTCATCAAGGACCTNGCAGCCCNGCGGTAGATCTTCATCTTCCAGAGACGNNAGGCGCGCCTTCGTNCCCATCAACATGGTCGANCCGCTGTCGGNCAGAATATGCGCAACCTGGGCCCGTTTGAGCAGNGGGTTGATCGGCACATGCACCAGCCCCGCCCGCGCCGCNGCCAANGGCAGCAGACAAGTCAGCTCGCCTTTNGCCGCCCANCTTGCCACTCTATCGCCCTTGGCCGCACGACTTGCCAGCCATCCGGCCAGAAGCGAGACACGTTTCNTCAACTCCTCAAAGGTAAGAGTGCGATCNCGCAGCACCAGCGCAGGTGCCTGTGCACTCCCGCGCTCGGCCAGTTGATCGAGCGGATAGGGCGTGGGATCAGGCATTAACGCTCCGAGGGAAAGCCGTTGGACATCGCAGTCAGCTATCACGACACGGTTACCAAACTGCAAGGGCTTGATCTGCTGGCCAGCAGCCCTTTCGACAGGCTCGAATGGTACGCCCTGCTTGAGCAACCCCTGTTCGCTTTGGCGGAACGGAGCGACGACCGGGTGGTGGTTCCGCTCCAACAGCACCCAAATGGCCTTTCTTCGCTAACGAATTGGTTCAGCTTTACGTGGCGACCTATTGGAAAGTCGCAAAAATTAATTCGCGAATTAGCACGCGATCTGCGGTCGCGTACGCATCGTGTCACACTCTCCCCTCTTCCCGATGAGGACGGCACGGCGGAACAACTGGAGCAAATTTTCCGGGACGCAGGATGGCTCGTTCTACGTGATCAATGCGATGAAAACCACGTCCTGCCCGTAGCTGGGCGAACATTTGCCGAATATTGGGCCGGACGCCCTGGCAAAATGCGCACCACGCTCAAACGCAAGGCGAAGAAGGTCGACGTCGATATCCTCACACAGTTCGACCAAACAGCCTGGGCCGCCTATCAGGCGATCTATTCGGAAAGCTGGAAACCGGAAGAAGAGCGGGCCGATATTCTCGAAGCTTTCGCAGCGGCNGAAGGCGCAGCCGGTCGCATCCGGCTGGGCATNGCGCGCGCGGACGGCGTNCCNGTNGCCGCGCAGTTCTGGACGGTCGAAAACGGCACTGCCTATATTCACAAGCTCGCGCACATTGAAGCCGCGACACCCTTATCGGCCGGCACGACGCTCAGTGCCGCTCTATTCGAATATGTCATCGATACCGACGGGGTCGAACTGGTCGATTTCGGGACGGGCAGCGATGCCTACAAACGCGACTGGATGGAGCAGGTGCGACCCCGCTTCAGGCTCACCTGCCTCGACTGGCGCCAACTGCGAGCCTGGCCTGCCATCGCCAAGGCGTTTGTACGCCACCTTGCACCGCACAATCGCCCCAGCTAAGGCCTTCGCCTCGAGTGGAAGGCCAACGACAGGGAAAGCCGAAGCAATGATTGCCGAAACCGCACAAGCCGAGCCTACCGGGCCGAGCCGCAGCGATATCGACCAGACGCTCCGCGCGATCCTGCGCGATGTTCTCGGGCTCGATCAGGATCAGGTAGACAGCTTCACTGGAGAAACGGGTCTGTTCGGTCATCTGCCGGAACTCGATTCTATGGCGGTGGCCGGATTGCTGACCGAAATGGAAGACCGGCTCGACATTGTAATCGAGGATGACGATGTCGACGGAGAGATGCTGGAAAACTTCGGCGGCCTCCTTGCCTTTGCCGAAGCGAAGGTGATCGAGGGCTGACCTCCTCCATGTATTCAGTTTGGTCTTGCCCATTGCCCGATGGCGGCGTGGGTGAGGAAATGGTGCTTGGTTTCGACGAAGCGCGCGAAAAGCGGATATTGATTATCCCTCCCCTGTTCGAAGAAGCGAACAGATTGCGCCACCAAATCGTTGAAACAATGCGAAAACTCCATTCGCGCGGCGTAGACTGCTTTCTACCTGACCTACCGGGATGGAACGAGAGTCTGGCGGACTTCGACAACCAGTCGCTCGCCCATTGGCGGGTCGGCATCGCCGCTGCGGTGGAGACTTTCTCGACGACCGCTGTTCTCGCCGTCCGGTCTGGATGCTGGCTGGTGCCGGAGGACAGTAGAGGCTGGCTCTATGCCCCACCGAAACCTCAGCAGATCCTGCGCAACATGCTCCGGGCACGCATCCTGAGCGCGCGGGAAGCCGGACGGGAAGAGATCACGGAAGAACTCCGGAAAACCGGCCGGGAACGCGGTGTCACGCTTGGCGGGTGGCCGCTCGGCCCTGAACTGTTTGCAGAACTCGAAACCGAAGATTTCGCTGCTCCGCCGGGCTATTCGACCGTCGAACAAACGGTTTTGGGCGGAACGCCGCTCTGGCTGCGCGCCGAAAACGATTTCGATCTCGCACAGGCCACAGCGCTTGCCTCCATCGTCGCAACGTCGGGCCCGGGCGCATGAACCGGCTCGCGTTCTCCTTCGAGTGCCAGGACGCGCGCTGCGGCGCGACGCTCGACAGCGCGCCCGGAACGACCGGGCTGCTCCTCGTCAGCGGTGGCAATGAAGTCCGTGCAGGGGCATTCAATTCTCAAGCTCGCCTAGCCGCGGGCATCGCCCGTACGGGTTTTCCGGTCTTCCGCTTCGACAGGCGAGGGATTGGGGACAGCGAAGGTCAAAACCGCGGATTTCGCAATTCACGCAAAGACATAGAAGCCGCTCTTCTTGCATTTCGTGCACTGGCACCGCAGGTCGAACGCGTCGTCGGTTTCGGGAATTGCGACGCAGCAAGCGCACTCATGCTAAATGCCGGCGCCGAATGCGACGCCCTCGTGCTCAGCAATCCGTGGACGATCGAGAACGACGTCGACAACATACCGCCGCCTGCTGCAGTGCGTTCGCGCTATGTCGAAAAGCTGAAAAACCCCAAGGAACTGCTGCGCCTGGCGTCTGGCCAGGTCGATCTGAAGAAGCTCGCGCGCGGATTGCGCCAGGCTTCGAAGAAACAATCCGCGCCTTCTTCGCTTGCCGATCAGATGCGCGCGGGCATAGCGGGCTTCACGGGACCCGTTCGTATCCTCCTGGCCGAGAGCGACAGGACGGCCCAGTTGTTCGATGAACGATGGGACGCTGCCGACACGCGGATCAGGCGCTGCAAAGGTGCGGACCATGCCTATTCGTCACCGCAAGCGAGCGAGTGGCTGCGCGCGCAAATCCTCGAGGTTCTGCGCCGCTAGCGCGTGAAGTAACTGGTCAACTCGACATGCGTCGACCAGCGGAATTGCCCGACTGGCCGCAGCTTCTCGAGCCGGAAGCCCGCATCAACCAGTACTCTGGCATCGCGCGACCAACTGACAGGGTTGCAACTGATGTACGCCACGCGCGTGGCCTCGCTCGCCGCAATCTGAACCACCTGCTCCCGCGCGCCCGCCCGGGGTGGATCGAGAACCAATGCCCCGAACCGGCTCGCCTCATCTGCCTGCAGCGGATTGCGAAACAAGTCACGATGAAGCGTGTGCACCGGTATCTGCCGCCCATTCGCAGCCGCCTTGCAGGCGAGATGCGCATCGCGCGCAGCCTCCACTGCCAGCACCTTCCGCGGCCCCGCCAAAGCAAAGGCGAACGTGCCGAGGCCTGAAAAAAGATCGGCCACGGTCGTTGCACCATCGAGAAAGTCCAGCGCATCGGCGACAAGTGCACGCTCGCCATCGACTGTCGGCTGGAGGAAGCTACTGTGAGGAAAGGGCACCGCAATGTCGCCAAGCCCAACGGTAAGCGGCTCGGGCTCCCAGCTTGTCTCCGGGCCGAACCCGCGGTCGACAGAAAGGCGAGCCAGGGAATTCTCACGCGCAAAGTCCAGCAGAGCTTCCGTCGCGGCCAGCCCATCGGCCTCGATACCCTTCAGCGTACAATCGACGCCCTGATCGACCAGCGTCAATTCCACATCGACCGCTTGCCGGCCGCCATAACGGCCGATCAGTTTTCTCAGTGGCTCGACCAGGGCGAAAAGCTGGGGCACGAGGATATGGCATTCCTGCATGTTCACAATTCGGTGCGATCCGCTTTCGCGGAAGCCCAGCACGGCGCCCTGCGCGGTCTTCAGCGCATGCAAGGTGGCGCGTCGGCGCGACCGTGGCGGCGACAGCTGCGTCGCGAGTACTTCTCCAACCGCGAGATCCTGCGCCTTGGCAGCACCGACGACGCGGTCTGTCACGAACTGCCGTAGCGCCTCTTCATCGACATGCTGCAATTGGCACCCACCGCAAACCGGGAAATGTCGGCACGGCGGGTCGGCGTGATGCGTGCCTGCCGTCAGTGTGCCATCTTCGCCCACGGTGTCGCCCGGAACGCCGCCGGAGATGTGCCTCCCCGACGCGGTGACGCCATCGCCGCGCGCAGCAATGCGGATGATTTCTTCGGTTTCGCTCACAGGAAGGACGCCATGGCCGGTTTTACCGCGTGAGCAAGTTCCCCTGCAGAAAATGCCGGGGATGCAAGGCGCGCCGCTTCGTGGTGCAGCCATACGCTCTCTTCGGCTGCACGCCGCGGATCACCATGATTTGCGAGCCGCGAACCCAGGATCCCCGCCAGTACATCGCCGGACCCTGCCACGGATAGCCAGCTTGAGCCTCTAGGGAAAAATGACGTCATGCCGTCATGCACAAGAACGGTGTCGGGCCCCTTTGCCAGCACGGTGAGGCCGGTGACATCCGCCAATGCGCGTGCCCGATCGAGTTTGCTTTCCGCCGTGACGCCAAACGTCTCGCAGAGTTTTGCCAGCTCTCCTTCGTGAGGCGTCACGCACAAGGTCTTGGCGTCGGCCATCGCGAGAAGTTCCGGGTCGAGAAGATGCAGCGCATCCGCATCCAGCACTGGCGGCTTTCTGCTTTCCAGTACCTTGGCCAGCCTTCCACGAGCCGCGTCGTCGCGGCCTAGTCCCGGTCCGATCAGCAAAGCCGAAACCCGCTCGTCGGAAAGCACATCGGCGAGGCTGCCCTGCTCGATCACGAGTTCGGCCGGCGCATCGGGATGAGAATGATCGCTGAACAGTTTCACATAGCCCGCCCCCGCGCGCATGGCTGCCTCCGCGGCAAGCAGTGGCGCGCCGGGCATTGCCCCTGCCACGATGGCCAGCAGCCCGCGATTGTATTTATGGGCATCGGGCTTGGGCGAAGTTATTGTCGGCGCAGCGGAAACCGTCGATGAAACATCTTCGAACTCCAGCCCGATGGTAACCAGTCGCTTTTCGCCCATCGCTGCCATAGCCGGCATGAGAAAATGGGCCTGCTTCCACGCGCCAAGAGCCAGCGTCAGGTCATACCGAGGAAGCGGGCCAAGCACGCGCGCAGCGTCACTCTGAACTGCACTCGGGACATCGATAGCTATTTTATAACAGGAGGATGCTGCCAGTTTCTCCAGTATTCTCGAGAACGGCTCCTCGACCTTTCGATCGAGGCCGTACCCGAACAGACAATCGACCGCCACGCCTGTGCACAGAGCGCCGTCGCTACTGACCCTGCCCTGAAAGGCGGACCGCGCCCTGCGAGCGGTCTCGCTCTTCGGCTCTACGGGCGCAATCACGTCCACTTCGTACCCCGACCGGCCCAGCACATCCGCGATCACATAACCGTCACCGCCATTGTTGCCGGGTCCGCAAAGCACCGTGACCCGCCGCCCTGCAGCCATGCGCATGATCCATTGCGCTGCATCGGTCCCGGCACGCTGCATCAGCTCCCACTCGCTGGTCCCGCGATCCATCGCGGCTTTCTCCGCCTCGCGCATCTCGGCGACGGTCAGCACAGGCTCAGTCACGTACGGGCTTGCCCCAACGATAGCGATCCTCTCCGATCGCAAGCACGACCGCGTCCCCTTCGCGCCAGCTTTCCGCCTTCTGCGCGCCGTCGAACTCGGCCAGGCCGGAAACCGTTTCGGCATGTGCGAGCCTGCGGAAACCGCCATCCGGGTGCCGCATGATGAGGTAGTTCGCACTGCCATCGCTTACCTCGACGAGGCGGCATTCGCCGGTGAAGTCGGTTGCCCCACCCAGAGCGCAGGAAATCGTTGATCCACCTTCGCTCGCTATCTCGGGCGAAACCTCGCACGCTCCAAGACCGAGCGATGCAACCAGAAGAACCCAGAGGGATCGTTGCGAAAAAGTCATGCNTAGCCGCTGCCACGCACGGCGCTCGGGGGCAAGTCTCAGCGCGTTTTCAACTGGCTNACATCTCGGATTGCGCCGCGCGCCGCAGAGGTCGTCATCGCGGCATAGGCTTCGAGCGCTGGCGAGACCCGCCGGTCTCGCGGTTGGGCAGGAAGCCAGCCCTTCTTTTCCATGATGGCGCGCCGTTCCGCCAGAACTTCGTCGGACACGGCAAGATTGATCGTGCGTTCGGGAATGGAAATTTCGATCCTGTCCCCCTCCTCGACCAAAGCGATCGCGCCGCCTTCCGCGGCTTCGGGCGACACGTGGCCGATCGACAGGCCTGACGTTCCTCCCGAAAACCTGCCGTCNGTCAGCAGGGCNCAGGNTGCGCCCAGCCCCTTCGATTTCAGATAGCTCGTNGGATAAAGCATTTCCTGCATGCCGGGTCCGCCCCGCGGCCCTTCGTACCGGATGACNACGACATCGCCNTCGACGACCTGCCCCGTCAGGATCGCCGTCACCGCGTCGTCCTGGCTCTCGTAAACCTTGGCTGGGCCCGAGAAGTTCAGAATGCTCTCATCGACCCCNGCGGTCTTAACGATGCAGCCATCGCGCGCGATATTGCCATAGAGCACGGCCAGCCCGCCGTCCTTGCTGAATGCGTGTTCAGCGCTCCGGATAACCCCGTTTTCGCGGTCCGTATCGAGCTCTTCCCACCTGCGCGACTGGCTGAAAGCGGTCTGCGTCGGCACCCCGCCCGGCGCCGCCGCGAAAAATTCGCGGACCTTGTTGTTCTGCGTGCGGCCAATATCCCAGTCATCCAGCGCATCGGCCATGGTCGGGCTGTGTACGGTCGGCAACGCGGTGTGAAGCAGGCCTGCCTTTTCCAGCTCGCCGAGGATCGCCATGATGCCGCCTGCCCGGTGGACATCCTCCATGTGGACATCGCTTTTCGCCGGTGCGACCTTTGACAGGCAGGGGACCTGACGGCTCAACCTGTCGATGTCCTTCATGGTGAAATCGACCCCCGCCTCATGCGCGGCAGCAAGCAGGTGCAGCACGGTATTCGTCGAGCCGCCCATCGCGATATCGAGGCTCATCGCGTTCTCGAACGCTTCGAAGCTGGCGATGGAACGTGGCAGGACGCTCTCGTCGTCCTCCTCGTAATATCGCTTCGCCAGCGTCACCACCAGCCGCCCTGCCCGTTCGAACAGACCTTTGCGGTCGGCATGCGTGGCGAGCTGCGAACCATTGCCGGGAAGCGAGAGGCCTAAGGCTTCGGTCAGACAATTCATCGAATTGGCCGTGAACATGCCGCTGCAACTGCCGCAGGTCGGGCACGCATTCTGCTCGATGGCCGTCACTTCCTCGTCCGAATAGGCTTCGTCCGCCGCGGCGACCATGGCATCCACCAGGTCGAGGGCGACCTCCTTGCCTTTCACCACAACCTTGCCTGCCTCCATCGGACCGCCGCTGACGAAAACGGCAGGAATGTTCAGTCGCATCGCGGCCATCAACATGCCCGGCGTAATCTTGTCGCAGTTCGAAATGCACACCATCGCATCGGCGCAGTGGGCGTTGACCATATATTCGACGCTGTCGGCAATCAGGTCGCGGCTCGGCAGCGAATAGAGCATGCCGTCATGCCCCATGGCGATCCCGTCATCNACCGCGATNGTGTTGAATTCCTTGGCCACGCCGCCCGCAGCCTCGATCTCGCGNGCNACCAGCTGCCCCAGATCCTTGAGATGCACGTGCCCCGGCACGAACTGNGTAAAGCTGTTNACCACCGCGATGATCGGTTTGCCGAAATCGCCNTCTTTCATNCCCGTCGCGCGCCANAATCCGCGCGCGCCGGCCATGTTGCGGCCGTGGGTGGTGGTGCGGGAACGATAGGCGGGCATGGCAGGTCTCTCTTGGCTTCAAGGCAAAGCCTAGCAGACAGCGAAGCCTACGCTAACGGAAGAATGCCCGTAGTCCGGCCAAGCTCGGCTTTACACTTCCAGCGCGACGCGACCCATGATGTCTGCCAGCATTACCGCCCAGCGCGCCTGCCCTGCGGCCGTATCGATCTGATCCTGTCGTATCTCGACCGTGCAGTAGGGAATGCCATTGGCCTCGGCATGGCGATCCATCGTGGCGTTGAGCTGCTTGCCCGAATAGGGCTGGTTGTCGCCCACTGTCAGGCCCTGTTCGCGAAACAGCCGAATGGCATGTTGCGCCGCTCTCTCATCCTGATTGTACAGCAGGGCGACTTCCCAGGGTCGCTCTTCGTCGCTCGTCGCCAGGCTAGGCGTGAAACTGTGAACTGCCACCAGCATACGCGGCCGGGCGCGTTCGATCAGCGCCGCCAAAGCGTCGTGATATGGTCGATGATAACGTGCGAGCCGCATTTCCACATCTGCGCCGATATTACCCGGGATCAGGTGCCCGTCGCTGGTCGTCGGAACAACGGCCGGTTCGTCTTCCTTGCGGTGAAAATCGCAAACGAGACGGCTCACGGTGGCGATGTGCACAGGTAGATCGTGGCGGCGGGCAAGACGATCCGCCACGCCTTCCACCCCGATATCGATCGCAATATGATCGTTCATCAGCCTGGGATCGATCCCCAGCTCGATGCCCGCTGGAACATGGTTCGATGCGTGATCGGCCACTACCAGCAATCCGCCGGGTCGAATGTCGTCCACATTCACCTGGCGATAGGGCCGACCGTCGATCATCTGAGCTTTCCTCGCATCTGCCACCAGCCGGAATGGTCGGCGGCCATGCGATCCGCCGCTTCGTCCCGCGCTGCCTTGTCATCGAACAGCGCGAAACAGGTCGCGCCCGAACCGGACATACGGGCGAGAAAGGGCGAAGTTCCGCGCAAAGCGGCAAGTACCCCGCCGATCTGCGGGCACAGCGAAAGGGCGGGTGCTTCGAGATCGTTTCGCCCTTCGAGAGTGATCGTGCGGGCATCGCCATCGGGCAAGGCGCCGCGATCCTTCTCGTCCCAATGCTTGAACACCGGCCCAGTGGACAGCGGGACGCGCGGGTTTACCAGCAGAACGGGTGTGCCCGCCAGACTGGCATCTGCCGGTTCGAGGTCGGTGCCGGTGCCGCGCCCGATACAGGTACGACTTTCGACACAAGCGGGTACATCCGCGCCCAGTGCAGTGGCGCGCTGGTGCCAGTCGTCCGGCAAACCATGAAGCTCTTTCACGATGCGAAAAACGGCCCCGGCATCCGCCGAGCCCCCACCGAGCCCCGCCGCAACAGGGAGGTTTTTCTCCAGCGTAACCCTGAGCCCGTCGGCGCGCGGCACCTTGCCCAGCGCCCTTGCCACCAGATTGTCGAACGGATTGTCGAGACCGCCCGCGAACTCGCCCATGACCGTGACGGCATCCTGCGCCGCGCTGGTTGCTGTCAGCACGTCCCCCGCATCGACGAAGGCAAACAGCGTCTCGAGCTCATGATAGCCATCGTCCCGCCGCCTGCGAACATGCAGCGCCAGGTTGATCTTGGCATATGCGGTTTCGACATGGGCCACGCCACAACTCCCCGTCATTGCGAGCGAAGCCAAACAATCCTTGGCGCTATCACCCGGATTGCCGCGTCGCTTTCCCCCTCGCAATGATGGAGAAAGCAACGCTGACGATTACATATTCGGGTAGTTCGGCCCGCCGCCGCCTTCGGGCGTGACCCAGGTGATGTTCTGGTTCGGATCCTTGATGTCGCACGTCTTGCAGTGGATGCAGTTCTGCGAATTGATCTGGAACTTGGGCTCCGCGCCTTCTTCCAGGATCCACTCATACACGCCCGCCGGGCAGTACCGGGCGGATGGGCCCGCAAAGACTTCCAGCTCGCTCTCGCGCTGCAGTTCCATGTCCGCGACCTTCAGGTGGCAAGGCTGGTCTTCGGCGTGGTTGGTGTAGCTGAAGCTGACATTGGTAAGCCGGTCGAAACTCAGTACGCCGTCGGGCTTGGGATAGGCGATCGGCTTGAAGTTGTCGGCCCGCTCCAGCATCTCGTAATCGCGATGATGCTTCATCGTGATCGGCAGTCCGATCTTCAGCGTGCGCATCCACATGTCGATGCCCGCGATGACCGTACCCAGATCCTCGCCCCACTTGGCGACGGCGGGCTGCGCGTTCTTCACCTTCTTGAGCTCGTCTGCGATCCAGCTGTCGCGCACGGCGGCATCGTAATCCATCAGCTCGGTATGCTCGCTACCGGCGGCGATCGCCGCAGCGATGCTCTCCGCGGCCAGCATCCCGCTCTTCATCGCGGTGTGGCTGCCCTTGATGCGCGGGACGTTCACGAAACCGGCCGAACAGCCGATCAGCGCGCCGCCGGGGAATGCCAGCTTGGGCACGGATTGCCAGCCGCCTTCGTTGATCACGCGCCCGCCATAGGACACACGCTTGCCACCTTCGAGGATCGCGGCGATGTCCGGATGGTGCTTCCAGCGCTGGAATTCCTGGTAGGGCGACACATAGGGATTGGCGTAATCGAGCGCGGTCACGAAGCCGAGCGCCACCTGACCGTTGGCCTGGTGATAGAGGAAGCCCCCGCCCCAGGTACCGGTTTCGCTCAGCGGCCAGCCCTGCGTATGGATCACGCGGCCGGGCTCGTGCTTGGCCGGATCGATGTCCCACAATTCCTTGACGCCGAGACCGTAGACCTGCGGTTCGCAATCGGCCTCGAGGTCGAATTTCGCCTTCATCTGCTTGGTCAGATTGCCACGCGCCCCTTCGGCGAAGAGGGTGTATTTCGCATGGATTTCCATGCCCGGCTGGTAATCGGCCTTGTGGCTGCCATCCTCGGCGATGCCCATGTCCTGCGTGACGATACCGGTCACTGCACCCTTGTCGTCGAACAGCACTTCTGCGGCGGGAAAGCCGGGGAAGACCATCACNCCCAGACCTTCGGCCTGCTCGGCCAGCCAGCGACACATATTGCCCAGCGATCCGGTATAATTGCCGTGATTGCTCATGAATGGCGGCAGCAGCATCTCGGGAAGGTCGGATTTTCCGCTTTCGGACAGCACCCAGTGGTGGTTCTCCGTCACGGGAGTTTCCGCCATCGGGCAGCCCTGGTCGCGCCATTCGGGCAGCAGTTCGTCCAGCGCACGCGGATCAACCACCGCGCCCGACAGGATATGCGCGCCGATTTCGCTGCCCTTTTCGAGCACCACGACTTCGAGTTCCGCGTTCACTTGCTTCAGCCGGATCGCCGCGGCGAGGCCTGCCGGGCCTCCGCCGATGATCACGACATCGCAGGGCATGGATTCGCGTTCGCTCATGTCTCTCTCTTTTCGTCGCTTTACTGTTGCGAATGCCTTGATTGGTGGCGCTTTAGAGGTCAAGACCCGCGCCCAAGTAATGATGCATGCCGATCCCCCGAATTCGCGCGATGTCACGGCGCTCGAAAGCCTGGAAGGCGCGCTCGACTGGTGGCGCGAGGCTGGCGTCGATGCCGATTTTCTGGACGAGCCGAGTGGCTGGCTGATCGAGCCGGAGGCCGACGATGCCGTAACGGCTCCNCCTCCGCCCGCACCGCCCCCGGTACAGCGCAAGACCCCGCTGCAACGCGCGCTCGAACAGGGCGAAGGTGGGGCCACGCAGATCGATCGCTCCGCCCTTCCCGATACGCTCGAAAAATTTCGCGAATGGTGGATGTCGGAAGCTTCGCTGGCGGATGGCGCGCTCGATCGGCGCGTTCCCCCGCGGGGCGTGGCAGGCGCGAAGCTGATGCTGCTGTTGCCCCAGCCCTTCGATGACGATGCCGAAGGACTGCTGACGGGCGGCGCCGCCAAATTCGTCGATGCCATGCTCGCGGCAATGGGCATAGGTCAGCACGAAGCCTACATCGCCAGCGCCCTTCCTGCTCCAATGGCCCTGCCCGATTGGGGTCAGCTTGCAGGTGCCGGCCTGGGCGAAATCGTCAGGGCCCATATCGCGCTCGCCGCCCCGCAGCGCGTGATCCTGTTCGGACGCGCGCAACTCGCGCTGTTCGGCAAGACGCCCGAAGATGCGCGCGACCCTCTTTCGCTGGACTGTGACGGCAAGACGTTCCCCCTGCTCGCCGCCCCTGACCTGCGCAACCTTGCCCGCTCGGCCGCCCGGCGGGAAACTTTCTGGAACCGATGGCTGGACTGGACTTGATGACCCTTCGCATTTTCGCCGCCGCCGCTTTGGCCGCCACCACGTCCCTCCACGCGGCCCCGGCCCTTGCGCAGGGCAGCGTGGAATATTTCACCCGTTCGCACGCGGCTTCCCTCCCGCAGCTCCTCTCGCAGGACGACCGCGCCTATTACGGCTCGCTGTTCGAAGCGATCGACAGCCAGAACTGGGACAGGGTCGAGGTCATGCTGGCCAATCGCGATGACGGCCCACTCCACGGCGCGGCACTGGCGACCTATTACCTCCATCCGCAAAGTCCGCGCATCGAACTGCCGCGCATCGAAAGCTGGCTGTCGCGCTATTCCGCGCTGCCCCAGGCGGAATCCATCGTCCGCCTTGGCCAGACGCGTGGGCTCGTGAACCCGCCCTATCTGCGCCCGGCACGGGATCTCGTCCGCCAGCCCGGGTCGACCAAGCGTATCCGGCCCAGTTCGGTCAACGACGGTACGATGCCGGAAAGCGTGAAGGCCGCGATCCTCGAACGCATCACNAATGACGATCCGAATGGTGCCCGCCTGCTGCTGGACGGTGTGGATGCCACGCTGTCGCGCGATGCGCGGGCGGAATGGCGCTACCGCGTCGCTTTCAGCTACTACATCGAAAATCAGGACGCGCAGGCCTGGGCCATGGCGGATACGACCCGCGATGGCGGCAGTGGTGCCTGGGTCGCCGAAGGCGATTGGGTCGCAGGACTCGCCGCATGGCGGCTTGGCGATTGCGACAAGGCCGCAGAAGCCTTTCAGCGCAGCGCGTCCGGCTCCGCCAATCCCGAACTGACCGCAGCGGCGCATTACTGGGCCAGCCGGTCNTTCATCCGCTGCCGCTTCCCTGAAAAGGCTGCCGAACAATTGCGCGGCGCCGCGCGCTTCCCGGAAACCCTCTACGGCATGCTGGCCCACGAACAGATGGGCCGCGACCTTCCGCGGACCCACGCCTTGCCCGATCTGACACAGGCCGATTGGGAACATCTGCGCCAGGAAGACGCNGTCCGGCAGGCCGTCATGCTGGCGGAAGTCGGGCGGCGCGATGCNGCGGCGGACGATCTCGTCTGGCTGGTCCGNACGGGCGACCCGAAGGATTACGGCGCATTGTCGCGGCTGTCGCGTGCGCTGGGCCTCACGGGNGCGCAGACCTTCATGGCCTATAATGCCCCGCGCGGCGAAGGGGCACATCCCAGCCTGCGCTATCCGGTCACCTTCCGCGCACCGGTNGGTGGATGGCGCGTGGACCCTGCCCTCGCCTTCGCCCATGCCTTGCAGGAATCGAACTTTCGCGAAACCGTGGTCAGCCCGGCCGGTGCCATCGGGCTGATGCAGATCATGCCGATCACGCAGCGCGAATATGCCGCATCGATCAACATGAGCTCGGGCGCGGATCTGAAGGACCCGGCCGTCAATCTCGCCTTCGGCCAGCGCACGCTGGAATCCCTCAATTCGTCCAATTTTACGCAGGGCAAGCTGCCCAAGGTCATGGCGGCTTACAATGCCGGGCCCACGCCCGTTTCGCGCTGGGAAAGTGAAATCCGCGATCAGGGCGATCCGCTGCTCTACATGGAAAGCATCCCCTATTGGGAAACGCGCGGATACGTCGCCATCGTGATGCGCAATTACTGGATGTATCTGCGCCAGGCGGATGCCGATGCGCCAAGCAGGGTCGATCTGGCCGAAAACGACTGGCCCATGTTTCCGCGGGCCAGGTAAGGAACACGCTTATGCCAATCGACGAAACCCGCACCTTCAAGCCAGTGCGTATCGCGCTGCTGACCGTATCCGACACGCGCACCTCGGCCGATGACACGTCGGGCGATATTCTGGCCCGGCGCATCGCAGATGCTGGCCACGAACTCGCCGATCGCGATATCAGCCGCGACGATGTGAACCAGCTCGCTGCGCACCTTCATCGCTGGATCGACGACGAACAGATCGATTGCATCATCACAACCGGTGGCACCGGCCTCACCGGCCGCGACGTGACGCCGGAAGCGCTCGACAAGGTCAAGAGCAAGGACATTCCCGGTTTCGGCGAACTGTTCCGTTGGATCAGTTACGAAACCATCGGCACCAGCACCGTCCAGAGCCGCGCCTGCGCCGTGCTCGCCCGCGGCACCTATATCTTCGCCCTGCCCGGCTCGAACGGCGCAGTGAAAGACGGCTGGGACCGCATCCTTGCGCACCAGTTCGACAGTCGCCACCGTCCCTGCAACTTCGTCGAACTGATGCCCCGCCTCCGGGAAAGATAGCTTCCGCCTTTATTGCGAGGAGCCGGAGGTATAACGGCAACCCATGATGCCGCTACCGATCGGCAAGCCGAACCTCTGCAAGAATTCATTTTCCTACTCGGCTCCTCCTGCATAACAGACCTGATTCGCTTCCATTCCCGACAGGAGACGCGGATCATGACCGACATTACCGAACCCTTTGCCCATGTCCCGGCGCGCGGCTGGACGCCCGAACTGAAGGCGCGCTTTCTCGACCGGCTGGCGGCTCACGGGAATGCCCGCGCCGCCTGCCGCGCGGTCGATCTGTCCGCCGAAGCGGCCTATCGCCTGCGTCGCCGCGATGCGTTCTTCGCTCGTGGCTGGGCCGCTGCGCTGGTCTTGGCGCGGGAAAACGGGGTTCAGGCCCTGGCAGAACGCGCCATCGAAGGGGTGGAAGAACAGATCTATTATCGCGGGGAGCTGGTCGGCACGCGCAGGCGCTATGATGCGCGGCTTTTGCTGGCACATCTGGCACGCCTCGACGCCATGGTCGGCGACAATGCCGCCTGCGCCGATGCCGGTCGCTTCGACGAATTGCTGAACTGTGTTGCCACCGGCGAACTGGCCCTGCCGCCCGTGCGCAAGGATGCTGTCGCCGCGGCAGGCGATGAAGCTCGCCGCAATCATCGCGAGAAAGAGCTTGAGGTGTTCTATGGCGCGGCGGAGGACGACGATCAGAACGACGACGACGACAGCGACTGGACCGTCAGCGAAAGCAGCGCCGAATTCCTGGGTGGTCTCGATGACGAATGCGACGAAGTGGCCGCACAGGCCCGGGAAGACGCGGGGCACGAATGGGATCGCCGGCTTGTCGACACCTTCGACACTGTCGATGCCCTGTGTGGATGGCCCGCATCGCCGACCGCTCCCGGACTGCCCACCAGGGTCCGGCAGCCACGCGTCGATCCTTCCGCGCTTGCACAGGTGATGACGCTGGCATGCCAGACGGTCGATCGACCCGCTAGTGAACCTTTGGCCTCGGCACGCCCCAGGACCCTGTCAACTGTGTCAACCTGTGCCGTCTCGCGAATGCTTGTGCGCAGCTCGTCGCACCGGGCCGCACCGCAACCCCGCTCACCCTTCGGAGCGCCGCGGACAGATGCGCGGCGATAGCTGCCAAGGCTTGCGAAAACAGACTGGCAAAGCTTTTTTGTTCGCTGTATGTTCTGCCTCATGGAACGTCGTCTCGAACCAGCGATTCCCGGACGCGGCGCACAGGGCGCCGATGTGCCGACACGCTTCGGCCTCGCCACGCGCGAGGTCGATGGCGACTGGCGCGATCATATGGAAACGCTGGACGGGCCGCCGGTCAAGCTTCGCACACAGGTGACCGAAGAACGCCCCCGCACGATACTCAGCTTCAATCAATCGCCCGATATCGCGTTCGATCGGTCCGTGAACGCTTACCGGGGTTGTGAACATGGCTGCGTCTATTGTTTTGCCAGGCCGACGCATGCCTATCACGATCTGTCTCCCGGTCTGGACTTCGAAACGAAGCTGTTCGCCAAGCCCAATGCCGCTGAAATCCTGCGGGCTACTCTGGCCAAGGCGAAATATCGGCCGCGGCCCATCGCCATGGGGACGAATACCGATCCCTACCAGCCGATCGAGCGGGATTATCGCATCACGCGCGAGGTGCTCGAAGTCTGTCTTGATGCGCGTCACCCCGTGACGATAACAACCAAATCGGATCGTGTTTGCGACGATCTGGATCTGCTTCGTGCTATGGCCGAACAGAGGCTGGTTGCGGTCGCAATATCGGTGACCAGCCTCGACCCCAGGCTATCGGCCAAACTGGAACCCCGTGCGGCTGCCCCGGCGAAGCGTCTGGCCGCCCTCGCCAAACTCGCCGAAGCTGGCATACCCGTCCATTGTTCGATAGCTCCCGTGATCCCGGCCATCACCGATGAATTCATGGAAGACATCGTTCAGCGCGCGGGCCAGCTCGGCATCGGCAGCGTCGGCTGGATACCCCTGCGCCTCCCGCACGAAGTCGCGCCCCTCTTCCGGGAATGGCTCTCGGTCCATTTTCCGGAACGCGGCGACAAGGTGATGAACATCGTCCGCTCGATCCGTGCCAAGGACGGGCAGGCGCGGGACAACGATCCCGACTTCTTCACCCGCATGAAACCCACCGGTGTCTGGGCCGATCTCTTCCGCGCAAGGTTCCGCCTCGCCTGCAAGCGCGCAGGCGTGGGCAAATCGAAATTCGAACTGGACTGCACCCGGTTCCGCCCACCGGCCGTCGACGGTCAGTTGCGGCTACTGTGAAAATTTTCGCAGACTTAGAGGCTAGAACCCCTCGCCCATCGCTCCTGGCTTGAAGCGAACCAGCCTGCTGTCGGCCAGTGCGGCGGTGCGATTGACCACGGCCTTCTGATACTCGGGGTCCTTGATCATCTCGAAGAACGCGGCCGCGCTGGGATATTGCGCGATAAAGCCATCGTGCCAATGCATCGCTTCCGGCCCGGTCAGCACCGCCTCGAATGCCCCGCGCCAGACGATTTCGCCTCCCACCCGGCGGAAGATCGGGCCGCTGGTCTTGCCATATTCCTTGTAGGCCCGGCGCCCGCTCCAGTCCTTGCCGGCATTGTCATGGCCTTCGGGATATTCCGCCTGATCCCGGTACTGCAGCAGGTTCAGCATATGGATCGGCTGATCGCGCGGCAGGTCCTTGAATGCTTCGAAATTGGTCTTGCTCGGGTCGATATAACTTTGCGTCATGGTCCGTCCTCCTCAGCCCAGCGTATAGTCGCTGAAGCGTTCGCGCAGGTCTTTCTTGCTGATCTTGCCGGTGGCGGTGTGCGGGATGTCGTCGACGAATTCGACCGCATCGGGCAGCCACCATTTGGCGACCTTGTCGGTAAGGAATGCGGTCACGTCCTCGGCACTGCACTCCGTCCCGGATTTCCTGACCACGAACAGAACGGGTCGCTCATCCCACTTGGGATGGGGCATGCCGATAGCCGCCGCTTCCGCCACGGCCGGATGGCCCACCGCTGCATTTTCGAGTTCCACCGAGCTGATCCATTCGCCGCCGGACTTGATGACGTCCTTCGTGCGGTCGGTAATCTGCATCGTCCCATCGGGATGCAGGATCGCCACATCGCCGGTATCGAACCAGCCGTCCGCATCGGTCGCGTCCTCTTCCGCCTTGAAATAGCGCTTGATGATCCACGGCCCGCGTATCTGAAGCGCACCGCTTGCCTCGCCATCGCGCGGAAGAACGGTCGACCGGTCGTCCAGATCGACCGTACGCAGTTCGACGCCGAAGATCGGCCGCCCCTGCTTCATCGTCTTTTCCACCTTCTCCTCGAAGGTCAGTTCGTCCCAGTTCGCCGTTGGACCGCCGACCGTCCCGATAGGCGAAGTCTCGGTCATTCCCCATGCGTGCTGCACGCGCGTACCGTTCTTCATCAGCCGTTCGATCATGAACCGCGGCGCAGCGGAACCGCCGATCGTCGCCGATTTGAGCTTGGGCAGATCCTTGCCTTCCGCATCGCAATACTGGAACGTCGCCAGCCAGACGGTCGGCACACCTGCGCTGTCGGTCACGCCCTCACGATCCATCAGGTCGCACAGCACCGCCGGGTCGTTCACGGCGGAAAAGACGAACTTGATCCCCGCCATCGCCCCCGAATAGGGCAGGCCCCAGCTGGCGGCGTGAAACATCGGGACCACCGGCAGCATGACGGACGATCCGCTGAAATTGAATGCGCTGGTCTGCAGCCCGGCCATCGCGTGCAGCAGGGTTGAACGGTGTTCGTACTGCACCCCCTTGGGATTGCCGGTGGTGCCGCTGGTGTAACAGATCATGCAGGGATCGCGTTCGTCCCCCTCGACCCAATCGAACTCGCCATCCTGCTCGCCAATCCAGTCTTCGAAACTGGTCGTATGCTCGCCGCTGTCGAAGCAGATGTAATGTTCGACCGTCGGCCATTTGTCGCGCATCTTGTCGATGATCGGCTGGAACGCCGCGTCATAGATCATGACTTTGTCTTCGGCATGATTGACGATGTATTCGAGCTGGTCTTCGAACAACCGCGGATTGCAGGTGTGGAGCACCCCGCCCATGCCCGCCACGCCGAACCAGCTCACCAGATGCCGGGAATGGTTCATCGCGAGGCTTGCCACCCGATCGCCCTTCGTCAGGCCAAGCGCCAACAGCGCCTGAGCCATCTTCCGCGCGTCCAGATGGATGCCCGCCCAGTCCGTCCGCGTTTCAGTGCCATCGGCCCAGTGGGTCACGATTTCGCGACCGGATGCTTCCCGAGCCGCATGATCGATCACATGCGATATTCGCATGCTCCAGTCCTGCATCGCACCAAACGCCATAAACTCTCCTCTCACCCGTCGGTTCGACCGTCAGGCAACGAGGCGCAAGTTTGCCTTTCCTCGTCGCGCGGTCAGTTGCACCTTGGCAAGGCCGGGCACACTTGCCAAGCGTTCGGCGAGGTCACCATCGATAGAAAATGCCCGTCCAAGGCGCATGACGGGCGGCGCCACATCGCCGGTGAGCAGCGTGGCCATTACTTCATCGCCCCCTGCGCCGTCTTCACCGAGTTCGATTGCCAACTGGTTCAGCGCGTCGACGCTTTCTACCTCGAGCGTCAGCAACATTGCCATGCTGCCCCGAACGGCATCGAGCGGGACGGCATGCCGCACGGTTATGCGAGGCGGCTCATCGGGGCTCGGACTGTCGAGCTCCACGTCGAGCTTCACGCAGGTTTGCTTGTCCGCCCATTCGAGGAATCTGTCGACCAGACCTTCTTCGAAGCAGGCGGCGCTGAACTGGCCTGAACTATCGGAAAAGTCCGCGCGGATAAACGGCTTGCCGCGCTTGGTAGTGCCTTTACTGGCCCCTTCGACCTGCACCGCCATCACGGCGGTCATCCGTCCGCCACCGGGAACGCCCCCCGCGATCAGGGATGCGTGCGAGCGGGCGCCCTGCGCGCTGGAAATTTCCCGATAAACCGCCGTGGCATGTTCCTTGAAAGAAAACCCCATGTTCTCTTTCTCACGGTGACGCGCTTCACTGAGCGACCAGTCCTCGACTTCCTTGAGGCGCAATGTATCCTCGACCGGCGCGGCCTCGCCTCCGAACAAGCCACCCTGCCCGCTCGACCGCTCGCGCTCCGCGGCATCGGCCACGGCCAAAAGCATGTCGGCATTGGCGAACAGCTTGGCGCGGTTCGGTTCGAATTCGTCGAGCGCCCCGGCACTGATCAACGCCTCCAGCTGGCGAGAATTCATGGAGCCCTTGGGCAAACGCTCGAACAAATCTTTGAGGCTTTTGAAACGCCCTGCAGCCTCGCGCTCGTCGACGATCGCTTCCATAGCTCGCTCGCCGACGTTGCGTATGCCAGCCAATGCATAACGCACTGCATAACCGTCATCGGTTTGCTCGACCGAATACTCCGCTTCCGAATAGTTCAGCGACGGCGGCAACACCTTGATGCCGCTGCGCCGAGCATCGTCGACGAAGATCGCCAGCTTTTCGGATTGATGCATGTCGAANCACATCGACGCGGCGTANAATTCTTCNGGATAGTGCGCCTTCAGCCAAGCCGTCTGATAGGCAAGCAACGCATACGCTGCGGCGTGNGACTTGTTGAAACCGTAGCCNGCGAACTTGTCGATCAAGTCGAACAGCGCGTTGGCCTCGCCCTTGTCGATACCGGATACTCTCTTGCAGCCATCAACGAAGCGTTCGCGCTGCGCATCCATTTCGGCCTGAACCTTCTTACCCATTGCGCGGCGCAAAAGGTCGGCGTCGCCCAAGGAATATCCTGCAAGGATCTGCGCGGCCTGCATAACCTGTTCCTGGTAAACGAAGATCCCGTAGGTTTCGGCCAGAATGCCTTCCAGCTTGGCATGCGGATATTCGATTTCCACCTGACCGGCCTTGCGTTTGCCGAACAGCGGAATGTTATCCATCGGGCCCGGACGATATAGCGAAACAAGCGCGATGATGTCGCCGAAATTGGTCGGCTTTACCGCCGTCAGCGTACGGCGCATGCCTTCCGATTCAAGCTGGAAAACCCCCACCGTATTGCCGCTCTTCATGAGCTCATAGACCTTTGCGTCATCGAGCGGCAGAAGCGAAAGATCGATCTCGATGTCACGCCGTTTGAGCAGGTCGGTGGCCTTCTTGAGAACCGACAGCGTCTTGAGGCCGAGAAAGTCGAATTTGACGAGGCCGGAGCTTTCGACATTCTTCATGTCGTATTGCGTAACCGGCATGTCCGACCGCGGGTCGCGATAAAGCGGCACCAGCTGGGCAAGCGGTCGATCACCGATCACCACGCCTGCGGCATGGGTCGAACTGTTACGAGGAAAGCCCTCGAGCTGCATCGCGAGATCGACGAGGCGCTTCACCTCATTGTCGTTGTCGTATTCCCGTTTGAAATCGACGGCCCCGTTCAGCGCCCTTGGCAGCGTCCAAGGGTCGGTCGGATGGTTCGGCACCATCTTGCAGAGGCGATCCACGTGCCCATAGCTCATCTGCAGGATGCGGCCGGTGTCGCGCAAAACGGCGCGCGCCTTCAATTTACCGAAAGTGATGATCTGAGCGACGTGATCGTGGCCGTATTTCTGCTGGACATAACGGATCACTTCGCCCCGCCGCGTTTCGCAGAAGTCGATATCGAAGTCGGGCATCGAGACACGTTCGGGGTTGAGAAAACGTTCGAACAGCAGACCGAGCTGGATTGGATCGAGATCCGTGATGGTCAAAGCCCATGCGACGAGGCTACCCGCACCCGAACCACGTCCCGGGCCTACCGGAATATCGTGGTCCTTAGCCCATTTTATGAAGTCGGCAACGATCAGGAAGTAACCCGGAAAGCCCATCTGATTGATGATATCGACTTCGAACTTCAGGCGATCGAAATAAATCTTTCGTTGGTCGTCGGACATCTCGCCATACGGTTCGAGACGCGCTTCTAAACCCCTGTGGGCATCTTCCGCCAACATTCGCGCCTCGCCTTCGAGGTCACCTGCAAGGCTGGGCAGGATCGGCTTGCGGTATGGCGGCGCATAGGCACAGCGTTGCGCCACGACGAGCGTGTTCTGAACAGCCTCCGGCAGATCGTCGAAAGCCTCGTCCATCATGTGATAGGTTTTTACATAGCTTTCGGGGTTCGACTTCGCCCGCTCGTCGGCGTCGATATGCGTGGATCCGGCAATGCACAGCATGGCATCATGCGCCTTATGCATATGCGGCTCTGCAAAATTTGCAGGGTTTGTGGCGATGAGAGGGAGGTCACGGCCGTAGGCCAACTCGACCAGCGCTGCCTCTGCCCGCTCTTCCACCTCGTTACCACGGCGAGCCAACTCGATATANAGCCNTTCGGGAAACAACTCCTGAAGTTTTTGCAGCAGGATCTCTGCNTGGCTCTGNTGTCCCTCGGCCAGAAGCTTCGTCAGCGCGCCCTCGCTTGCCCCGCTGAATGCTATGAGCCCACCGGTGCGGCCATCAAGATCGTTCAGGCGGACATGGGGTTCGAACTCGAGCGGACGTTCCAGATGGGCGCGGCTGACGAGATGACAGAGATTGTCGTAGCCCTGCTCGTCCTGCGCGTAGAGCGGCAGGTAATCGACCTGCTTCCCTTCGCTATCCCGCGCAACACCAAGAAGGGTCCCGATGATCGGCTGGATGCCCTCTGCCTTGCAGGCGTTCGCGAACATGACTGCGCCGTAGAGGCCGTTGCGATCGGCGATTGCAATCGCGGGAAAGCCGCGTTCCTTGGCCAATTTGGCCATCGCCTTTGGGTCGATCGCACCCTCCAGCATGGTGTAGGCGGAGAGGATGCGGAAAGGGACGAAGGGCTTGAACGACATGCAATGCAATATGCGTATTGCACGCGCGATTCACCAGTCACTTCCGGCCTCACTTCTCCACAGCTCACCGAAAGATCAGAGGAGCTTCTCGATATCCTTTGCAATCGACTTGGGTGCGTCGGTCGGGGCATATCGTTTCACCACATTGCCCTCTCTGTCGATCAGGAACTTGGTAAAATTCCATTTGATCGCCTTCGACCCCATGAGACCGGGTTTTTCGACCTTCATCCAATCGAACAAGGGGCTCGCGTCGTCGCCATTCACGTCGACTTTCTCCATTAGGGGAAAGGTCAGCCCGAAGTTCACTTTACAGAATTCGGCAATTTCACTCGCGTTGCCCGGTTCCTGTCCACCAAACTGGTTGCACGGAAAGGCAAGCACTTCGAAACCCTGCTCCCGGTACTGCTGAAATAGTTCTTCGAGCCCCTCGTACTGAGGTGTGAACCCGCACTTACTCGCAGTGTTGACCACAAGAATGATCTTACCCAGCTTCTGCTTCAGATCGATCTGCTCACCCTTGTTATTTACGACGGTGAAGTCAGCAATGGTTGTCATGGCAGGTCAGTCCTTCGAATCTGAGCTCATGGTAAGGCCGGGATAAAGCATCAACCCGGGAAGTCGTCCCGCGCGGCGAGCGCCTCTATCTCAGCCAGATCAAGCCGATGGTCTCCGGCCTTTTGAATGACGAAGCGGCCGCGCTCAGCGGGTGGATAGGCCATCACTTGCGNGACCATCTGGGCCAGAGTGCCTCCGCGNANTCCCTTGCCGCCGTCCAGAATACCCTGGCCGTCTTCNGCGGAATGNATCTCTGCGCGGTCGTCCCACTGCACGCCCTCGCGGTGGGTATCCTCGCCCTTGAAAGTACTTGGATGGTCGGTCATCAAAATCTCCTTTCCCGATCAACGAGCAAAGAGCGATGTGGGTCCTCTATTCGAGCAACCCTTCGTGCAATCGAACCACGCGGTCCATCTTCCGGGCCAGGCGTTCGTTATGCGTCGCGATCAGGGCCGCGCTGCCTTCGCCGCGAACGAGCGACAGAAATTCAGCCAACACCTTGTCCGACGTCTTTTCATCCAGATTGCCGGTTGGCTCATCAGCCAGCACCAGATCCGGCTTGTTCGCAAGACCTCTGGCTACGGCCACGCGCTGCTGCTCCCCGCCCGAAAGCTGGCTGGGGCGATGGTCGAGCCGATGGCCCAGTCCAAGCGCAATCAACAATTGTTCCGAGCGCGCTTCTGCTTCGGCGCGCGGGGTGCCCGCAACCAGCTGCGGCAAGATCACATTTTCGCGCGCATCGAAATCGGGCAGCAAATGGTGGAACTGATAGACGAACCCCAGATGTTCGCGGCGAAGCACAGTGCGCGCACGTGAATCTGATTTCTCGGCGGATTGACCACCGATCACGATCTCGCCGCCAAAGCCGCCTTCGAGCAAGCCAACAGCCTGCAACAGCGTCGACTTACCCGAACCCGAAGGGCCAAGAAGGGCTACAATCTCGCCGGGCATAATCGCCAGATCGACCCCGCACAGAACGTCAATCTTTACGCCGCCCTGCTGGAAGCTGCGTGTCAGGCTTTTAAGTTCGACAACTGGTTCCACACCGCGCCTATTCATAACGGAGCACCTGTACCGGATCGGTACTTGCGGCCTTCCATGCTGGGTAAAGGGTGGCAAGGAAGCTGAGCAGAAGCGCGAGCAGCACGATCATGCCGACCTCCATACCGTCTATCTTGGAAGGGATTGTCGTCAGAAAACGATACTGCGGGTCCCAGAGGTTCTGCCCCGTCAGCGCACCGATGACCTCGACGATCTGTTTGCGTCCGGCAAGTATCAGGAAGCCGAATGCAAGTCCGGCCAATGTCCCGATGGCCCCGATCGTAAAGCCCGTTGTCACGAAAATCTTCATCAGGCTCTGCCTGGTCGCGCCCATGGTGCGCATGATAGCGATGTCCCGGGTCTTTGCGCGAACCAGCATGACGAGGCTGGAAAGAATGTTGAATGCCGCAACCAAAACCATGAAACTCAATGCGAACGCCATTGCGGCTCGCTCCACCTGCAAGGCCTCGAACAGGGTCGCGTTTATGGTCTTCCAGTCCGATACCACCGCACGTCCCTGGAGCGACCGCTGTACAGGGGCAAGGATTTCGCCGACCTTGTCGGCATCGTTGACGGTCACCTCGATCATCTGAACGGTATCGCCGAGTAGCAGCAGCGTTTGCGCGTCCTGCATCGGCATTACCACGAAGGCCCCGTCATAGTCGTAAACGCCGACTTCGAAGATTGCGGCGACTTCGTAACCGACCTGTCTGGGCAGTGTACCAAATGGAGTGGAACGCCCTTGCGGATTGATGACGGTAATGGTGTCGCCGACGCGCGCACCGATATTTTCCGCGAGGCGAATGCCGATGGCGACCTTCCGCGCTCCAGGTGCAAGCTCATCAATATTGCCGCTCACGACCTTGGACGACAGATTGCGGATGTCCTGCGGGGTGTTGCCACGCACCAGAATCGCCTCCACCCTTCCGTTGAAACTGGTCAACAGGGGCTGTTCGATAAGAGGCGAGGCGCGCACCACGCCGGGTGTCTGCCGCACTTCCTGAAGGATGTTTTCCCAATCGTCCATGCGCCCCCCGTAGGCCTGAACGATGGCATGGCCATTGAGGCCTACGATCTTGTCCAGCAGTTCTGCGCGAAAGCCGTTCATGACGCTCATCACCACGACGAGCATGGCAACAGACAGCATCACGACGCCTATGGAGATGCTCGCGACAAGCGCAATAAATGCCTCGCCCTTGCCCGGAAGCAAGTAGCGTTTGGCGATGGTCCATTCGAAAGGAGAGAGGATCAAGACGTCCCTTGTCTTTGCCTGCAGGTAACAGGCCTGTAGGCAGACGAACCTTTCCGCGCAATGAAATCATGCGGCGTGACAGGTCAACCGTCGCACTGCCCTTGTAATCGACGCGTAACATCGCCATTGGAGCGCGCATCCCGATCAGCCGCGGCAGACAGGCCTTCCGATGAATATTACCCACCCGTTTCTTGACGAGGATGGCGACAAGCTGCGCGAAGAGTGTGGCGTCTTTGGTGCCATCAATGCGACCGATGCCGCTGCCGCTACCGCACTCGGCCTGCATGCACTTCAGCACCGCGGTCAGGAAGCTGCTGGCATAACAAGCTTCGACGGCGCCGAATTCTATACGCGCCGCGGCCTAGGCCACGTGGCGGAGAATTTCTCCTCTCAGGAAGCAATCGCCGAATTGCCCGGTACGATGGCCGCAGGGCATGTGCGGTATTCGACGACGGGCGGTTCCGGCCTGCGCAACATTCAGCCGCTGTATGCCGATCTTGCAAGCGGCGGTTTCGCTGTGGCGCATAACGGCAATATTTCAAATGCGGGCATGCTCCGCGAAGATCTCGTCAGGCGTGGGTCGATTTTCCAATCGACCAGCGATACCGAAGTGATCATCCATCTCGTGGCAACCAGTCGTTATCCGACGACGATGGACCGGCTGATCGATGCCCTGCGTCTGCTCGAAGGCGCTTACGCGCTTATCGTCATGACTCCGGAGGGAATGATCGCCTGTCGCGACCCGCTCGGCATTCGTCCTTTGCAGATGGGCCGGATGGGCGATGCGACCGTCTTCGCTTCCGAAACAGTCGCCTTCGACGTCGTCGGTGCGCAATTCGTTCGCCAGGTCGAGCCGGGCGAAGTGATCAAGGTGGGTTTCGATGGCAACGTCGATTCGCTGCATCCCTTCGGCAATTACGCCCCGCGGCCTTGCATTTTCGAACATGTCTATTTCAGCCGTCCTGATTCCGTGTTCGACGGGCGCAGCATCTACGAAGCGCGCAAGGCCATCGGCGCAGAGCTCGCTCGGGAAAAGCCGATCGAAGCTGATCTCGTCATTCCCGTGCCCGACAGCGGCGTGCCGGCAGCCATCGGTTATGCGCAGGAATCTGGAATTCCTTTCGAACTCGGGATCATTCGTTCGCACTACGTTGGACGCACCTTCATCCAGCCTAGCGACGGCGCCCGCCATGCTGGCGTCAAACGCAAGCACAATGCTAACCGCGCTCTGGTAGAAGGCAAGCGGATCGTGCTCATCGACGACAGCATCGTCCGTGGCACCACCAGCCTGCAGATCGTGGAGATGATGCGCGATGCCGGAGCTACGGAAGTCCACTTCCGCGTTGCCAGCCCGCCGACGGCACACAGCTGCTTCTATGGTGTCGATACGCCTGAACGCAGCAAGTTGCTGGCAGCCCGCATGGATGTCGAACCCATGCGCGAATTTATCAAGGCCGATAGCCTGGCCTTCGTGTCGATCGACGGGCTTTACCGTGCGGTCGGTGAAAAGCCGCGTAATTCCGCATGCCCGCAATTCTGCGATGCTTGTTTCACGGGCGATTATCCGACCTCGTTGACCGATCTGTCGCGGCGCGAGGATCGACAGCAGCAACTTGCGTTCCCGGCGGAGCAGGTCGCCTGATGACCAAACCAATGGAAAATCGCCTCGCGCTGGTAACGGGGGCCAGCAAAGGCATCGGCGCTGCGACCGCCACTGCACTCGCTTCAGCCGGGGCGCATGTAGTCCTCACCGGACGCGATGTTCGCGCTTTGGAAAAGGTGGAAGACTCCATTCACGAAGCCGGTGGCGCTTCGACAATCGCGCCGGTCGATCTGGCTGAAAGTGACGGAATCGCGCGTCTAGCCTCGGCGATCGGCAGCCGGTGGGATAGGCTCGACTATCTTGTTCTGTCAGCAGCTTATCTGCCAACCCTTACACCGGTTACGCAAATCGATGGGAAGCAGTTGAGCCAGGCGCTGACAGTGAACTTCCTTGCCTCCCAAGCACTACTCGCCAATTTCGATCCGCTGTTGAAGCGCGCCGACGCAGGGCGGGTTATAGGCCTGACAAGCAGCGTCGGTGCATCGCCGCGCGCGTACTGGTCCGCCTACGCATCCACCAAGGCCGCGTTCGACAATCTGCTCGAAAGCTATGCGCAGGAGGTCGAGAAGATTTCGAAGGTACGCGTGGCCGTGCTCGATCCTGGCGCGACTCGTACGGAAATGCGTGCGAAGGCTTATCCGGGTGAGGATCCGAAAACGGTAAAGGCGCCCGAAGATGTTGCAAAGCGCTTGGTCGAGTTACTCGTTAACGATTTCGAGGGCTGCCACCGAGAGCGCGTCGAAGGCTGAATTAACCAGCCGTCCTAACGAATTTGCAACCCTGATACGCGATATTCGATAGTGCGCGTCGCGTATACGCGAGACGTTTCGATTTCGAATTTACCGCGGAAGGGCGAAAGCCATGATCCACCATACACACGACCGCTACTCCTTCGTAGCGCAGGAAGATCGCTGTGCTCCGCGTACGAAGCTCACCATCCCGGGCCAGTTGCGTGCTAGCGGCGGGCGGGCGTTTCAGACCGTTGTGCACGACCTCTCGATTTCGGGGTTTTCGGCGGCAGCACTCAATCGCATGCACGAAGGGCAGCTTTGCTGGCTTACCCTTCCCGGTCTGGAATCGCTGCAGGCGCAGGTTGTCTGGTGGGAGAGCTGCATGGTCGGCTGCGCTTTCAGCGAGCTGCTGAGCCTGATTGTCCACGAGTCCATTCTTGCCCGGTATAGCGGCGACGGAGCTTACCGCTCCTACTGACATTCCGCTGCGAGCAAAGCGAGTAGCACGTTGGGGCCGCCATCCGAGCATCGGACAGGCAATCCATCCTAGTGACAAGCGATGACGGCGCGCCCCGAGGCCACCGTCATCATTCTTCGTCGATCTATTCCTCAAGTGCTTCGGTGATTTTTCCAACCAACTCCCGAAATCCTTCTCGGTCGGTTCTGCTGGTCGCGGTCTCCCAGTTGCTCACAACCGCAACGACCAGCTTCTCTTTTGGTACGATCGTAATGGCCTGACCGAAAATACCCTGTGCGCCGTAATTGCCGCCTGGATAAGTCCACCACTGATATCCGTAGCCGAAACCTGGAGCTTGGGGACCAAAGTTGACCAGCGGCGATCCGGCGGTGACAAACCAGCCTTCCGGCACCACTCCTTTGCCTCCCTCGAGTGCAAACTGGCCCATTCGCGCATAATCGGCGAGCCGCAACGAAAGGCAACAACCGCCGATATTTCCGCCGGTCAGATCCTGCATCCAGAATAGGCCACCTTCGAAACCGGCCGGCTCAACGATCTTTTCCGCTGCATAGGCCGCGAGGGACTTGCCAGTCGCCTCTTCCACGATCAGCCCAAGAAGGTTGGTTTCGAGGGTCTTGTAGACCCATTTCTCGCCCGCAGGCGCTTCGCGCTGGAGTGTGCGGGCGTAGGTAACAACCTGCGATTCGCCAGCTACTGGCGTGATGCCGAGCATCTTTGCAACATCGCTATCGGGGTCGCTGTAGTCCTCGTTCCACGCCACCCCCGACGTCATCGTCGCGATCTGGCCGACGGTTACGCCTTCATACGCCGTGCCAGCGAGGGCCGGAATGATCTGGGTAACGGGAGTATCGATGCTTTCGATAAAGCCATCCTTGATCGCCGCCCCAAGCAGAGTCGATGTGAAGCTCTTTGCAACCGAAAAGCTGGTCCAGCGCCCGCTTGGACCGAAACCAAGACCGTAATCTTCGAATACGATCTTTCCATCTTTCAGCACCATCAACCCGGCAGCGTGACTGCTCGTCATATAGGTTCGGATCGAACTCTGAAGCGTGTCCGGCAAGGTCTGTGTCGAGCGTGGCAATGGGCGTGGGACGGATGCCGGAGCAACTTCGAGACCCGGGAAGTGCGCCTGCATGTCGCGAAAGGCTTCGGATCGGCGGTCGTCGCTCCAGAACAGTATGGAATCGCTTGGATCCAGGCTCGCCATATGCTCGGGCGTCGACTGCGTAACTGTTGGCGTTTGTGCTGCCGAGCCAAGCGTATCGGTATCAGTCGAAACGCAGCCGGCCAGCGCCAATGCGGCAGTCGAAATCAAGAGCCGTTTCATTTGTCTTCTCCCTGTTTGACTAGCGTGACCTGGTGCACGTCGATCCCGGCACCGCGAAAACCACCTTCGCAATATTGCAGATAATACCGCCACAGATCGCAGAACCCATCATCAAACCCTTGCGGCAACCGCCCTTCTGCCTGCGCGGCATCGAAGTTGTGACGCCACTCCTTCAGCGTGTCGGCGTAGTCCAGACCGAAGTCTTTCTGATCCTGCCACGACAAGCCTCGTTGTTCGGCAAGTTGCCGGAACTCGCTGGTTCTGATGAGAAGACCGCCGGGGAATATATAGGCCTGAATGAAGTCCGCGCTTTTCGCGTAATCTTCGAAAAGGTCGTCGCGCATCGAAATGTACTGGATGGCCGCCCGGCCACCCGGTTTCAGATTCCGCGCCACGCAATCCATGAATGTGGGCCAGTATTCACGCCCAAGCGCTTCGACCATTTCGACGCTGACGATGGCGTCATATTGCCCGGCGGTATCGCGATAATCCTGTTTGCGGAAATCCACTGCGACGTCGTGATGGTCGCGCGCCCATGTCAGTTGCTCATCGGACAAACTGATCGCGGTGACAGAAGCGCCTCGAGAGGCAAGATGCGCGGCGAGCGCACCCCATCCACACCCTATCTCAAGCACTTTCGGAGCGTCGTTGATGCGCGACGCCAATGCATCCCATTTACGCCGCTGCGCCGGTTCAAGCCCGTCGTCGCGCAACTCTAGAGCGGATGAGTAACTCATCGTCGCGTCGAGCCATGCCTGGTAGAAGTCGTTCCCCAGATCGTAATGCGCGCTGATGTTTTTCTGCGCGCCTTCATGGGTGTTTCGATTGATCAGATGGGCCAGCTTAAGCGCATGGCGAAAAGGGCCCTTGGCGCGCGCCGTATCGCCCAGGCGCCCTGCATGCTGCATGAAAAGCGCGAAGAGCGGAACCGGATCCGGGCTCCACCATTCACCCGCTTCCCAAGCCTGGTACCAGCCGACCGAGCCGTTGCTGGCGAGACGAACGAGAGCGTTCCAGCTGCGCAGCTGGACTTCGCATTCGAAGCCTGGAGCGCGGCCGCCGAGCACGCGACGAGTTCCATCCGGCAAAACACCGTAAATTGCACCGGAAGTCAGCGCGGCGTCTATCCGGTCCAGGATCTTGCCGAAACCCGGCGCGGTGATCCTGGCAAGCCAACCAGGCTTGCGTGCAAAACGCTGGGATCCGGAAAGCAGCTCGCGGCCGCGCTGGGTGGTCGGCATGTCCATCGCCGGTCCTATGGCGCGTCCGGCCGTCCCGCTCAAGCATCACTTGGCCGCGCGATATGCCTCCAGTGCCCGTTCGCGCGCCTCCTTGTGACCAATCATCTTGGACGGATAATCTCCGCGCTTTTCATCGGGCGGATCGTGAATACAATCGTCGGACAGGTCAGCCAGTTCGGGCACATACTCGCGGATATAATCTGCAGAGTTGAATTTCTCGCTTTGTGTGAGCGGCGCCATGATCCGCACAAACATATTGCTGTCCACCCCGGTACCGGAAATCCACTGCCAGTTGACGCCGTTGTTGCCGTAGTCCGCATCGACGAGACAGTCCCAGAACCATTGTTCTCCGTAACGCCAATCGATCAGCAGGTGTTTCACCAGAAAGCTTGCCGCGATCATCCGGACACGGTTGTGCATCCAGCCGGTTTGCCAAAGCTGTCGCATGCCGGCATCGACGATGGGATAACCGGTCATGCCCTTCTGCCAGCATTCCAGATCCTCATCGATCAGGTGCCCCGCGTCCGGGTTGCGCCACAATTTGCGCTCGTCGTAATCGCGGTAACTTTCGCGTGGATAGTCGGGGAATTGATCGATCACGTTCTGCGCATAATCGCGCCAGATCAGTTCCTTCGCAAACGTACGCCATCCGTCGGAGCGCTTATCCTTGAGCTTGTGCCAGACCTGCGCCGGACTGATCTCGCCCCAGTGAAGGTGCGGTGACAGGCGGGAGGTAATGTCCTGCGAAGGCAGGTTCCGCCCCTCGTCGTAATCGGCCACTTCGTCGGCCCACCAATCGAGCCGATCGTGCGCTGCGGTCTCGCCGAAATCCCAGAAGTCGCTGATCCCGCCCGCCCAGTCTGGCTTTGCGGGCAGCAACTTCCAGTCTTGCAGATCGGCACTGTCCGGCCAGCTATCGGGCGAATGAATCGTGCCTGGTTCCGGCAACGGATCGCGCGGCGGCATGACGTCAAGCATCGCCTTCGAAAAGGGCGTATAGATCTTGTACAGGCTTCCCGAACCCGTTGTCACACTACCAGGGGGAAGAAGATAGTTGCCGTCGTAGAGACAGAGCTTGCAATCGTCCCCTAGCGCATCGCGCAGTTCATCCTCTGCCTCTTTCCACCAGGGTTCGTAATGGCGCATTGCATGGATGCAGGCCGCACCCATTTCATCGGCCAACGCGGCGAGCACCTGCGGTGCATCACCCCGGCGCAGCACGATGCGCGAACGATGCGCTCCCAAGCTGCGCGCCAAACTATCGAGCGAGTGATGCAGCCAGACCCTGCTCGCCCCGCCATAGGCATGGTCCCCGGCCCGATCGTCATCCAGAACATAGACCGGGACGACCGGACCGGCCTGGGCGGCGGCGTGGAAAGCGGGCTGATCGGCCAGACGCAAGTCGCGCCGAAGCCACACAATCTGAACAGAACTCATGCCTGCGGAACCCGGATCACGGCGCGCTTGTTCCTGACTGCATGAGCGACATCATTCACGATTCCGAGCATCTGGCCGCCGAAACTGTTGTTCTGCCGGAGCGCGGCTTCACGATTGACCGTGGCAAAGCCTTGTTGGCGGCAGCAATACTGTGGGTCGGTTGGGCGCTCATGGTCTATCTGGTCACACATGCACAGACCGGCGCATTCGATGAGTGGGGCCTTCATCTGTATCGTACCGGCGCCGCACTGGAACCCGTCGGCAGTCCNCGCATCCACGAGGCAGTCCGCGACGTGACTTCCCTGGGCGGCATCTTCCTGAGCACNCTGATAGTGATCGGCGCGGTAACGGCATTACTGTTCCTGAGCTTGCGACGCGAGGCGTTCCTGTTCGCGGCGACCGTCTTTCTTGGCTGGATGCTCAACAATGTCATGAAATGGCTGATCGGGCGGCCACGCCCGGAAATCGTGCCACACCTGACCGAGGCTGGCGGCAACAGTTTCCCGAGCGGGCACAGCTTCGGATCGGCCATGATCTATATCGGTATGGCGCTGGCCTTCGCGTCGCTCAGCAACCGGCATTCGGTGCGCTATACACTGGTTGGCGCGGCGATGATCATATCTGCGATGATCGCCTGGAGCCGCGTGATGCTTGGCGTCCACTATCCGAGCGATGTCGTTGCTGGATGGATGGGCGGTGCTGCCTGGGCGTTCACGGCTGCCGCGCTGCTATATCGTCCGGTACGGGCAGTGGCGGATCACGAGTTGGGGGAGCCGAGCCCCCAGACAGTTCGTTGAAATAGCTGCTGCATACCTCCTGCGGCAGCGGAACGGAAAAGCGACCGGCGGCGCGCGGGTCCGTGAACCTCGCATCACGTAAGGTTAGAGACCCGTCGCTGCCCTGCTCGATAAAAGGCGTGCGCGACCAGAACAAAAATGCACCGACCTGGCTGTCGGTCTTGGCCAGTTCCGCCAGTTGGCAGGACGGAAGGTATACATCACCCAGACGTTCCACCTTCTGGCTGGCTGACGGCCCCGAGAATCGCGGCAGGATTTCATATCTACCATTGGGATCGGAAAAGATGATGTCCCTTTGCCAGAATGCGAACGGCACCGGTGAGGCGATCGGCTTGCCATAAGCGACGTTGAGATTGCCGAGTTCGCTCATGGAACGCGACGTAGCCCAGTTGCCGCCGATATAGGCCAGTGCGATCACTATCCCCAATTGGGCGGGCCGCATCCAGTTTCCACCGCGCTTCTCACGGCGAAGCGAAAACCACAGGGTGAAGCCCATAAGAGCCCACAACCACACATCGATGATGAACAGTGTATCGCCATAAAACCAGCGGTGGCTGAAGGGTTCGAGCAGGCGAATGCCGTATGAGTTCAGCCAGTCGAACGCCGGATGCGTCAAGCAACCGATAAGACTGAGAAGATAAAGCCATGTGAAATTCACCGGTCGCCGCGCGGCTGGCCGCCTGCCACGCTTTGCCTGCCAGCGATCAAAGCCCCAGAGCAATCCGGCGAGGATCAGTGGCAGAAGCACCAGGGCGGGCGGACCGTGGGTTATACCGCGGCGAAAGCCGAGATGTTCGACACCATCGAGCCAGAAAAAACAGGCCGCATCCACATCAGGCAGGTTTGCGCCGATGATCAGTGCGGGCATGGCCAGACCCGTCTTCTTCTTCTTGAGACCTGCCTGACCGAGCAATGCCCCGACCAGGCTGTGCGTCAGATTATCCATCGGCGTTCAGATCAAGATTCGCGGGCATTTTCCCGCCGCAGGTTGACGGAGTTGACACAGTCCTGATGCAGGAATGCCCCCCACCGAATTTGGACGCAGGAGCCCTGCCCTTACGGACATATTCGNCAGAACATGANTGAAAGAAAACCATATCCAAGCGCGTAACTGGTACGCTGCAAGTAGGAAAGATACAAAACGGGGCGACGAAATATCGCCGCCCCGCAGTAAATCGGCTTCGATTCAATATTTACATGCTGGAAGAACCCGGCGTGCGCGAGCTGTCCCGGGCAGCCGAGAATTCGCCGTCGCTGAGGTAGCTGTCGCCATCTTCATCGAAGTAGAAGAATGTCTGTCCCGCTTCGTTGATCTGTGCCGTCGTAATGTAAGGCTTCGTCTGATTGTTGGAGACAGGTGTATTCGGATTGGCGGGTACAGCCCAAATCGCATATTCCGCAACCGACAGCTTCCCGTCCGAATTACGGTCAAGATAGGCAAAATCCATTTCCGAGCGCGGCGGTATCGGGTTCACGTTCGCATCATCGCTGGACTGCGACGCGTCCATAGAAGGACTGCTGTCACTTTCGCTCGCGCTGGCCATTTCCGCGTCGCGATTGGCGTCATATTCGTCGCTCACCGCCTGGCGGTCCATGGCATCATATGCAGTCTGCTGATTTTCGGACAGTTCGCCGCCCACTGGCATCGCGTCATCTGCCATCATGCCCGTTTCGGTCGCCATTTCAGGTGTGTCGGTAACGGCCGTCTCATTGGCGTCGTTATCCGCACAGGCGGAAAGGGCCAGGGCAGCACTGGTCAGGGCGAGAATAGTGAGATTTTTCAAAACGTCCTCCTGTTCTAGAGATCGTCGCAAAACGCGACGTCTTCACCTTCCCAACGGGACAGGAGGCTAATCGTTCATATTAAAGCAATATTCTGCCGAAGCGGTTTCAAACCGGGTCCTGAGCCGTGCCGCTCACCGTCCAGGTCTGCCCCTTGCCGAGCAGCTTGGCGAGATTGGCTTCCTTGCCTTCGCTCGCCGCAGCCTTTTCGGCCATGGCGGCAGCTTCGAAGGTTGGACGTGGATCGTCATAGAGCACGCCGAGCGCCATCGGGAACGGACCGAACGGCATTTCGACCAGCATATGCGCGATCGAGCGATTAGTGACATCGTGCACGATCACCTTCGCCGCTTCCCAATCGCCATCGTTCACATCGACCACTTCGAGGCTGAGAGTGTCATGGTTCAGGGCGATGCCCTTGGCGCCGCCGGCGAACAGCATGGGCTGGCCGTTTTCGAGCCAGAGCTGCTGATCTTCTGCGCCCTTGGGTGCAGCGAAGTCGTTGAACACATCCTTGTTGTAGACGATGCAGTTCTGGAAAATCTCGATAAANGCAGCNCCCTGATGGGCATGGGCCGCCTTNAGNACATCGGGAAGGTTNTTGGACACNTCGAACCCGCGCCCNACGAAGCGCGCACCCGCACCGAGCGCGAAGGCGGCTGGACGNGCGGGATGATCGTAACTGCCGATGGGGGTCGAAGGCGACTTGGTCCCTTCCCGNCTGGTCGGCGAAGCCTGNCCCTTGGTGAGGCCATAGATCTCGTTATTGAACAGCATGATCTGCATGTTCACGTTTCTGCGAAGAACATGCATCAAGTGATTGCCGCCGATCGACAATCCATCGCCGTCACCGGTCACCAGCCAGATATCGAGATCCGGATTGGCCAGNTTNGCGCCNGTCGCAAAAGCGGGTGCACGGCCATGAATGGTGTGNAAACCGTAGCTCTCGACGTAATAGGGGAAACGGCTGGAGCAGCCGATGCCGGAAATGAACACGGTGTTCGCCGGATCCGCGCCAAGTTGCGGCAATGTGCGCTGCACGGCCTTGAGGATCGCATAGTCCCCGCAACCCGGGCACCAGCGGACTTCCTGATCGGTTTCCCAGTCCTTGAGCGTGGTTTCGATCTTTACCGGAGCGTTCATTCTGCGCCTCCATCGGGACTGGGCAGCTGGTCGTCGTTGACCAAGACCTGCCCGCCTTCGTTATCGGGAATGCCATCGAAATACTTGCCGATCGCTTCTTCCAGTTCGGCGATCTGAAACGGCTGGCCGCTGGTCTTGGTCAGCGGCGTAGCATCGACAAGGAACTGATCGCGCAGGACCGTCTTGAACTGGCCGGTGTTCATTTCGGGCACGAGGATGTTGTCGTATTTCCGCAGCAGCTCGCCGGTGTTGGAAGGCATCGGCCAGATATGGCGGACGTGGATGTGGCTGACGTCCATGCCCTTGCGGCGGCAATTGTCGACCGCGCGGCGGATCGGGCCGAAGGTCGAACCCCAGCCGACCACGGCCAGCTTGCCGCCGGCATCGTTGCCGTCCGGGCCGAGAGTGACGCCTTGCGGGGCCAGTTCCTTCGCAATCCCATCGATCTTGTTCTTGCGCGCATCGGTCATGCGCTGGTGGTTGTCCGGCGAATAATCGATATTTCCGGTCAGCTCGTGCTTCTCGATCCCGCCGATGCGATGCATCAGGCCGGGTGTGCCCGGCTTGACCCAGGGGCGAGCGCCCTTCCCGTCCCTCTTGTAAGGCAGAAAATTCTCACCGTCATTGGGCTGGTCGAGGAATTCGACCGGGAACGGCGCGAAATCGGCCGGGTCCGGCACNTTCCACGGTTCGGCGGCATTNGCNATGTAACCGTCGGTCAGCAGCATGACGGGGGTCATGTACTGNACCGCGATCCGGCAGGCCTCGATNGCNCATTCGAANGCATCGCCCGGGCTGCTGGCAGCGATCACCGGCATCGGNGCATCNCCATTGCGGCCATAGACCGCCTGATAGAGATCGCTCTGCTCNGTCTTGGTCGGCAGGCCGGTGGACGGGCCGCCGCGCTGCGAATTGACGATGACCAGCGGCAGTTCGGTCATGATAGCAAGGCCCATCGCCTCGCCCTTGAGCGCGATACCGGGACCCGACGAGGAGGTCACGCCGAGGCTGCCCGCATAGCTCGCGCCGATGGCGGCGCAGATCGCGGCAATCTCGTCTTCCGCCTGGAAGGTGGTTACGTCGAACTCCTTGAGCCGCGCCAGATGATGCAGGATCGCAGAAGCAGGGGTGATCGGATAGCCGCCGAAGAACATCGGCAATTCGGCAAGCTGCGCGCCTGCGACGAGGCCGAGGCTGACGGCTTCGGCACCGGTGACGGTCCGGTAGAGGCCGGGGTCGCTGGGCACAGGTTCGATATGAAGCTGTTTAAGCGGGCCGGACAGTTCCGCCGTTTCGCCATAGGCATGGCCCGCGTCGAGCGCGGCGATATTGGCGTCGGCAATATCGGGCTTGGACTTGAACTTGCCCCTCAGCCAGTCGTGGATCGGCTCGCGCGGGCGATCGAACATCCACAACGCAAGGCCGAGCGTCCACATGTTCTTTGACCGCAGCGCATCCTTGTTGCCGAGGCCATAAGGCTTGACCGCCTCGATCGTCTTTTCGCTGATGTCGAAGGCGAGCACATCGAACTTTGCCAGGCTGCCATCCTCCAGCGGATTGGCATCGTATTTCGCCTTGTCGAGGTTGCGCTTGGTAAAGGCGCCGGTGTCGGCAATGATCAACCCACCGGGCTTGAGCGCTGCGAGATTCACCTTGAGCGCGGCGGGGTTCATCGCGACCAGCACATCGGGTGCATCGCCCGCGGTGTTGATTTCGCGGCTGCCGAAATTGATCTGGAATGCCGAAACCCCGAACAACGTCCCTTGAGGAGCGCGGATTTCTGCCGGAAAATCGGGAAAGGTCGCCAAATCGTTGCCGGCCAGCGCAGTCGACAGAGTGAACTGCCCGCCGGTCAGCTGCATGCCATCGCCAGAGTCGCCGGCGAAGCGCACGACAACGCTTTCGGGATTTGCGGGGAGGCCGTCCTGGGTCAGGTCGGCATCATTCGGGGCGACTGTCGCCATCCGGATCTTCCTTGTCTGCACCGCCAGTTTGCGATGCCGTTTCTTCTGGGATGCGCCACCTAGGGCTCACCCCATCCTCTCGCAATGAAGTTTCTCTGCTAGGCCAAAAAAGACGCATGGAAAAGCGCTGTGAACAGGCTAAGTCCCGAAACGCAACGCAACTGGGAGAGATACCGATGGCCGATACCGAACATTATGTCCGCGACGATGTACGCGGGTTCCTCGACATGCTCGAACAGATGGGCGGAAAAGGCGTGGAAGAAGTCGGTGCCGACGAAGGCCGTGCCCAGATGCGCGCCATGAGCGCAGTAGCCGAAGCAGAGCCGCGCGCGATGGCGGTGCAGAAGGATCTGACCTGCCCCGGACCTGCCGGCACGGTTCCCATCCGTTTCTACGATGTGAAGGCCGAACGAGGCCCCAGCCCTTGCGTGATTTTCATCCACGGTGGCGGCTTCGTGATCGGCGATCTGGACGTCTACAACGCGCTTTGCACCGAGATTTCGCATCATCTCGACCTGCCGGTGGTATCGGTCGATTATCGCCTTGCGCCCGAACATGCCTTCCCCGCTGCGCCCGACGATTGTGAAGCGGTGGCGCGCTGGGTCGCATCATCGCCGGACGAGCTGGAGCGCGACATTACCGGGTTGATCATTACCGGCGACAGCGCGGGCGGCAACCTGACGATCGTCACCACCAACCAGCTTATGCGCGATCCCGCAGCTGTTCCGGTGATCGTCCAGGCGCCGATATATCCGGTGGCAAGCGACGTATCGAAGCACAAGAGCTTCTCGCTGTTTGCAGATGGCTTCCTGCTGACCGGCGCGGCGATGGCATGGTTCACCGACCAGTACAAAGGCGATGCGAACGACCCGCGTCACACCCCCATGGTAGGCGACTGTTCCAATACACCGCCGACGGTTCTGTGTACCGCGGGGCTCGATCCGCTGCGCGATTCCGGCCGGGAATACGCCGCACACCTGGTGCAACTCGGCACGGAAGTGGTCTTTCTCGAGTTCCCCGGCATGATCCATGGCTTTACGACGCTGCGAAAAGCGATACCGAGCGGCCAGACCGATCTCGAGGCCTTCCTCGATGCCGTGAAATTGATGGTGGAGCGTTACAGGTGAGCGAACTCGGGTACCGACCCTGCGTGGGCGTGATGCTGGTGAATGGCGATGGCAAGGTGTTCGTCGGCCGCCGCATCGACAACAAGGAAGGCGACTGGTGGCAAATGCCCCAAGGCGGCGTCGATGAGGGCGAAGACCTGAAGGTTGCCGCCTTGCGCGAGCTAGGTGAAGAAACCGGTGCCAGGCCCGAGCACGTTACGATCCTGAAGGCGATGGATGAACCGATACGCTACGATCTGCCGGAAGAACTGATCGGCAAGCTGTGGGGCGGGAAATATCGGGGGCAGGAACAGGTCTGGTATTTCGCCCGCTTCACCGGCGCGGACGAAGATATCGACCTGGAAGCGCACGATCCGCCCGAATTCTGTGACTGGAAATGGGTCGAACCCGAGCAGCTCCCGGAGCTGATCGTTCCGTTCAAGAAGCGCGTCTACCGCGCCGTGGTCGATGTCTTTCGCGAGCTGGTCTAGCTCAGTTCTGCTGCGTCGCCCCGTCTTCGGGCAACACTACTTCGGCCGTCTGAACGCGCTTGGGCGGACCGGCGGCAATGCTGGCGGAAAGCTGTTCGGTTTCGGCGCAGTTCTGGCCGCACATCGATTGGAGCTTGGCGAGATTGCCCTTGGCCTTTTCGACCGCGCCCTTTTCAACCATCGCCTCGCCTTCGCCCGCAAGGGCGGCGAGGTTGCGCGGATCACGGTCTAGCGCTTCGCGGTAATAACGGATTGCCTTTCCCTGCAACTGGTCCGCACGCGCGGCTTCGGCAAGATGGAGAAGGATCGGCGTGTAACCGGGATCGACGGCGAGCGCGGCTTCATACGCATCGATCGCGCCCTGAACATCGTTCTGCGCAAGAGCTGCCTCGCCTTCCGCGATTAGCACCGCGGCGCGCTGAGCCGGTTCGCGTTGATCTGCCCAACCCACGCTCGAAGTTGCGGCAAGGGCCAGCGAAAGGGCAGCGGCGGCGGGTGCGAAACGCATGAGAGTCTCCAGCGGGGTATTCCGTCCAATGGGCGGCGTATCAGCCATAATCGGTATGGCTAACATGTTCATTCTGCACAGGCGATGAAAAAACCGTCGGTGCCATCATGAAACGGAGACAGGCGTATTCCTTTCCCGCGGGGGCGTCCAAGAGGAAGGGCCAACTCTTTCGGCCGAAGTTCGGAATGGCGGCCGAGGAAGGCATCGAACTGCCCGGCCCCCTCTTCGTCCAAGAGGGAGCAAGTGACATACACGATCCGACCGCCAGGCTTGACGAGCTTCACCGCCAGATCGAGCAGGTAGGACTGGATGTCGGTAAGGCGGGCCAGTTCCTTTTCGTCGAGACGCCAGCGGGCTTCGGGATTGCGCCGCCAGGTGCCGGTGCCCGAGCACGGCGCATCGATCAGGACCGCGTCCGCCTGACCTGTGAAATCTGCAAAAGCGTCAAGTTCCTGCGCCGGATTTAGCAGGATCGTCTGAATGTTCGTCGCCCCGGCCCGCTCGGCGCGCGGGGCAAGGCGAGACAGGCGATTGCGGTCCGTATCCGAGGCGATGAGACGGCCCAGATTATCCATCGCAGCAGCGAGGGCGAGCGTTTTGCCGCCGCCGCCAGCGCACAGATCAATGACGGTTTCGCCCGGCTGCGCCGCGACCGCTATGCAGGCGAGTTGCGAACCCGTATCCTGTACTTCGATCGCACCATCGCGAAATGCCGGCCATTGTTCCACCTGAGTGCCCGGCTCCACCCGCAACCCATTCGGCGCCGCGGTTGTGATGGCAGGTGCCGGAAGCTCCAGCGTGGCGCGGTCGGCCTTGAGCGTATTGACCCTCAGATCGAGAGGCGCGCGTTCGAGCAGAGCCTCTGTTTCCGGCCCTGCCATATGGGATGCGGCCAAGCGCTGTTCGAGCCATTCGGGAGCAACCCCGCCCGGGGCTGCGCCTTCCCCGTCGCGAACGACCGCGGGCCCGTAGTTCGATCCGTCGAATAGAGCCGGAATGTTCTCGTCGACCTCGCCGAGGCGCAGCATAGCGGATCGCCCGCTTGCCGGCATCGGGCCACAGGCGCGGATAGCGGCAAACACCAGTTCACGGATGGCACGGCGATCTTTCGATCCGGCGAACCGATTGTTGCGGAACCATTCCGCAAGGATGCGATCGGCCGGCGCGCCTTTGTTGCGCGCGGCTTCGATGATGCTGTCGAGCAGCTCTATCGAAGTCTGAACCCGTGCGGCGGGGGTCATGGCCTATCGCGTCGGATAGTTCGGCGCTTCCCGGGTGATGGCCACGTCGTGGACATGGCTCTCGGTCAGGCCAGCATTGGTAATGCGCACGAATTTTGCATTCTTGCGCAGGTCCTCGATCGAGGCGCTCCCGGTGTAACCCATGGCCGCCTTTATTCCGCCGACGAGCTGGTGGATCACAGCGCTTGCCGGGCCCTTGTAGGGCACCTGGCCTTCGATCCCTTCGGGTACCAGCTTCTGCTGGCTTACGTCCGCCTGGAAATAGCGATCGGCGCTGCCNCGCGCCATCGCACCGACGCTGCCCATGCCGCGATAGCTCTTGTAGCTGCGCCCCTGGTAAATGAAGGTTTCGCCCGGGGCCTCTTCGGTTCCGGCGAGCATCGATCCGACCATGATAGTCGAAGCACCAGCGGCCAGCGCTTTCGCTGCATCGCCGCTGGTGCGCAGACCACCATCGGCAATGGCGGGCACACCGAGCTTTTCTGCTTCTTCAACGCAATCCATGATCGCGGTCAGCTGGGGTACGCCAACTCCGGCCACAACGCGCGTGGTGCAGATGGAGCCGGGGCCGATGCCCACCTTCACGGCATCGGCACCTGCACCGGCGAGCACCTTGGCCGCTTCGCCCGTGGCAATATTGCCGGCAATGACCTGAACGCTGTTGGAGAGCTTCTTCACACGCTCGACCGAACGAGCGACATCGCGGTTATGGCCATGGGCCGTGTCGATGACGACCACGTCCACTTCGGCATCGATCAGCGCTTCGGTCCGTTCGAAACCCTTGTCGCCAACAGTGGTTGCTGCGGCAACGCGCAGGCGCCCGGTCGCATCCTTGGTTGCATCGGGATAGGCCACGGCCTTCTCGATATCCTTGACTGTGATCAGACCAACGCAGCGCCCGTTATCATCCACAACCAGCAGCTTTTCGATGCGCCGTTGATGAAGCAGCTTGCGTGCTTCTTCCTGGCTGGTGCCGAGCGGCACGGTAGCGAGGTTTTCGGTAGTCATCAGTTCGCTGACAGGCTGGCGCGGATTTTCCGCGAAACGCACGTCGCGATTGGTCAATATTCCGACCAGCTTGCCGCTGCGATCAGTGACAGGGATCCCGCTGATGCGATGCTTGGCCATGATTTCCTGAGCCTGCCCCAGCGTTGCATCCGGATGGATGGTGATGGGATTGACCACCATGCCGCTTTCATACCGCTTTACCGCGCGAACAGCGGCGGCCTGTTCATCGACCTCGAGATTGCGGTGNAGAACGCCGATCCCNCCCAATTGCGCCATGGCGATGGCCATGTCGGCTTCCGTCACCGTGTCCATCGCGGACGAGATGACGGGGATATTCAATGCGATTTCGCGCGTCAGCCACGTGGTCGTATTGGCCNTGGATGGCAGGATCTCACTCTCNGCCGGTACAAGAAGTACGTCGTCGAAAGTAAGACCGAGGGGAATGTCGAGATGTGCCACGTAGAGAATCGCCTGCCGGAGGAAATGTGGCGGCCCATGTAACGACGGTTTGTTGCGGGCGCTAGTGGCTCAGGCGGAGTGGCACCCTCCCGAGCCGCTACGGCGATGCCAGTACAGGCGCCCCAGCACCAGCAAAGCTCCGACAGGGAATAGAAACCGGATCAACACTGGTTCCCAGCTTCCGTCACCAGTCGAGAAGGACACGGTCGGCAAGGCGATTCCGAAGAACCAGTACACTTCCTCTGGCGTCGACCAGACCGTTGCTGCACCTCCAACCCCGACGAAGGCGAGAACCATCCACAACGGCTTCAGTGCGAGCCCGGGTTCGCGCAGCGCCAGCACCATTGCAGTCAGGCTGACCAAGAGGCACGCGAAAGCCGCGGCGAGGAAAGCGGTGANTGACAANGACACGATCTGTCAGTCCGCNGTCCAGCCGCCATCCACGCTCCAGTTGGCGCCGTTNACATTCTGCGCCTCGTCACGGCACAGGAACACGGCCATCGCGCCGATTTCCGCCGGTTGAACGAACTTCTTGGTCGGCTGTTTGGCGAGGAGCACCTCGTTCATAACCTGCTCGCGTGTCATGCCGCGCGCCTTCATCGTGTCCGGAATCTGGTTCTCGACGAGAGGCGTCCAAACATAGCCGGGGCTGATGCAATTGGCCGTCACGCCGTGCTCCGCCACTTCCAGCGCCACCGTCTTGGTGAGGCCGTCCAGCCCGTGTTTGGCTGAAATATAGGCGCTCTTGAACGGGCTCGCGACCTTGGAATGGGCGCTCGCAGTATTGATGATACGGCCCCAGCCCTTAGCCTTCATCCCCGGGATTGCGAGGCGCGTGGTATGGAACGCGGCGGTCAGGTTCAGCGCGATGATCGTATCCCACTTTTCGACCGGGAAATCTTCCACCGGTGCAACATGCTGCATACCGGCATTGTTCACGAGGATGTCGACCCCGCCCGCTTCCTCCATCATCGCTTCGATCTGCGATACATCGGTCAGATCGGCCCCGCTGTGAGTTGCGCCCAGCTCGTCGCACAGTTTCGCGATCTCGCTATCGTCCCCGAAGCCGTTGAGTACGACGCTTGCGCCTTCGGCTGCGAGCGCCCGTGCAATCGCGAGGCCGATGCCGCTGGTCGACCCGGTGACGAGTGCGCGCTTACCATCGAGAAACATTTGAACCTCCGGCCGTTATAGGGAATATCGATTCAGGCCATCGCGCACATAGTGAGCGCTGTAAAGCCGACAGCAGAGGGGGAACGGATGCGGCTCAATCCTTTCGATACCGGCAATATCAATGTCCGATCGAGCGGCGGAGGCATGCCCGGCGGCAAGGCGGGCGGTATCGGTTGCGGCACGATCATCATCGCGGCGCTGGGCTATTTCGTTTTCGGCCTGGATCCGATGCAGACTGCAGGAATGGTCGAGAGCGTGCAGCAAGGCCAGCAGCAGGCTGGGCCGGCCAATACCAATGAGCAGGAAGTCTGCACCAGCAGCGAGTATGCGACCGAAGCGTGCAATGCCCTGACATCGCTCAACACGACGTGGTCCCAGACCTTCCGTGATCAGGGATACGATTTCCAAGAGCCTACGCTCGACCTGTTCGGCGGCGGCGGCGTCAGTACGAAAGGGTGCGGAAATGCATCTTCGGCAGTCGGCCCGTTCTATTGCCCGGCAGACCAGACAATCTATATCGATACGAGTTTCTACGACACGCTGGAACGGCAGTTGGGCGCTGGCGGGGATTTTGCCCGCTATTACGTTCTCGCCCACGAATACGGCCACCATATCCAGACGATAACGGGCATTTCCGACCAAATGCGCAGCCTTCAGCAGCAGAACCCGCGCCGGGCGAACCAGCTTCAGGTGCTGATGGAATTGCAGGCAGATTGTTACGCGGGTGTATGGGCGGGGAAGAACCGCGATCTGATCGAACCGGGCGATATCGAAGAAGGCATGAACGCTGCGGCCGCCATCGGCGACGATCGGCTGACGGGCGGGCGGGTTTCGTCTGAAAATTTCACCCACGGCACCAGCAAGCAACGCAGCGACGCGCTGCGCATGGGTCTGCAAGGTGATGACCGGGCCTGCGATCGCATCACGAACGTAGGCTGACCGCACTTCGAAAACCGAAAAGGGCGCGGCACAATGACCGCGCCCTTCGTATACGCGCCTGTGGGGACCTAGCGCGAAAGTCCGGAAATTTCGGCGTCGAGTTCACGCAGCGCTTCTGCGCGCTGACGATCGGAAAGGTTGCGCTCGATGGCGAGTGCCTGCCGAGCAGCCTTCAGCGCCTTGAGTGCGATGCGATCGCCATATTCTTCGCAAACATACATGGTGGTGCGGCCCTGAGCGTCGGTGACCGATGTAACCGGCGCATCGTAACCGCGGCACTGCTTCACGACGCGCGGCGCCGAAGCACGGGCACGCGCAGCTACTGCGCGAGCCTGCACGCCTGCCGCGGTGGCCGATGCCATTGCGACCCGCATTTCGGAATTGACGCGCGCTTCTGCTGCCCGCTCGCGAGCAAGCTCTGCGGCCTCTATCCGAAGTTCGCGCTGCTCGCTCAGGCGCTCCTGCAGCTCGCTGTTCCGCTCTGCACGGTCTGCTTCCAGTTCGGCCATTCGCGCTTCATGTTCTGCCATGGCTGCCTGGTGATCCGCTTCGTCGCCCGCGGTCATTTCGGACCATTCACTATCGCCGTAACGCACAGTCCGCCGCTCGGTCACATTGCCGTTGTCATCCACGCGCTCAATGCGGACCGTGCGATCGCCAAGTTCGGCTGCCGCAACCTCTTGCGGCGGCAGAGGCGCCGAAGGTGCAGCTGGCGAAAGCGGAGAAGCGGGAATCTGCGATTTGGTGGAGGGCGCAGCAATGGCTTCGGAATAGTAGACGCTGGCAGTCATTGGCAAAGCGACCAGCGCAGCCGCGACCGTGCCGCGTGCGACCAGGCGGCGCCGACGCGAATGGTCCGTCATCGGCAGACTACGCAGGCGATGAATGATCGATTTGTCGCCGAGCACCGGACAGGCCATCGGCGCAGCCAGAGCTGGTCGCGGGGCAGGCCCGGAGCGGCGGGCATAGTCGGCGATGACCGACGCGTAGGCCGCCCGTTCGTCACGGCTGCGACTGGCGACTACGCGGGCGTCGCAGAACGCTTCCTGGTCCCGGCGCATGGCCGTCCAGCCCATCCAGCCGAGCGGATTGAACCAGTGCATCGCAAACAGCGGCTGGATCAACATGTTTGCAAGTATGTCGTGTCCGCGATGGTGGGCCACTTCGTGCGCGATAGCGAGATCGCGTACCTGCCGTTCGCGGCTGACCATGAAGCCGTCGGGAAGCGCTACGACCTTGTCTAACACGCCGAAAGCCATCGGACCTGAAATCGCAGGCGTTTCGATGAGGCGGATATTGTCCACCTCGCCCACCGGCCGCGCATCCACGAGCAGTTCCCGGCGCAATTCGCCGTAGAGCCAGAAGCGACGGCCCATGAAGATCGCCGCGCCGACCAGCCATACTATCACCAACGGAACCACGAAATCGATGGGAGAGCTCACCGGCATCGGCATCGCCGGCGCGACGAATTCGGTGTAGGAAAAGCCAACATCCGCACCGGGTGCAGAAACCAGCCCCGACCGGACAGGCTCTATCAGTGCCCCGCTCTCGGACGAGGCAGGCCGCATCCATGCCGGAAGGGTCACGGGAGGGAATAGCAGCCGCGCGAGTGGCAGAAACCAAAGGGCGTAGGCCGCGCCCGCGCCAAGGTGCTTTGCCACAGGGCGGCGCAAGAGCAGCGCCAGCGCGATGAGACCACCGGTCCATAACAGCGTGTCGAAAAGGAACAGTTCCCAATAATCGCGAACAAGCTCGGTCATTTGCGCATCTCCCTCAAGAGCGCCTCGATTTCGGCAAGATCGTCATCGGTCAGCGCTTCGCTTTCCGCTAGTTGCGCAAACAATGGAGCTGCACGGCCACCGAATAGTCGATCGACAAGGCGACGGCTTTCGCCTCCGACATAATCGGAGCGTTCGATCAGCGGGCGATAAAGAAATTTCCGTCCGTCGGGTTCTGTGCCGACAGCCTCTTTCTGAACCAGGCGACTAAGCAAAGTCTTAACCGTAGCGATCGACCAGTCGCGTTCATCACAAATGGCGTCGCAGACGTCGGTCGCGGACACGGGGTTCTTGTCCCACAACACTTCCATAATGGCGTGCTCGGCATCGCTGATCCGCTCACCGGTATCCTTGCGCCTGGACATTGCCTGCTCCCATTGGTTCGATTGCTAGCGAAGTTTATATCGACTTCGATTACGCATGTAAACACTCGATTCCGTGTGATCATCGGTCTGGAACCACCTTCCCCGCGGTGCGCTGGGGAGAATACTCGACCAATAGGAAACCGGACCCGATGAACGACGACGATCGAAATGCCATTCTTGCCGCGCCGCAACTTCGCCTCGTCGGGAGTGTCGACGAGGCTATGTATGCCGAATTCCGCGATCAGCTGAGCGCAGCACCGAAGGAAGGCCTGCTCGTGATTGCGCTCACCACCTTGGGCGGAAATCCGGAAATCGCGAGAACGATGGCCGACGACGTTCGCCTCCTCCGCAATGCCGGTCGGACGATCTATTTCCTCGGAAAATCCGCTGTCTATTCCGCGGGCGCGACATTCATGGCCGGATTTCCCGTAGAATGCCGCTACATGACCGAAGATTCCTCGCTCCTTCTGCACGAGCGCCAGATTGCGAAGACGATCCAGCTGAACGGGCCGCTGAAAAGTTGCATTGCTCAGCTCAAAGCAGCGTTGAACGAAATCGAACATTCGATCGCCATCGAAGAACAGGGTTTCCGCGCGATCGTGGACGGGGCCGACGTCGAGTTCGAGGAGGTCCGCGACAAGGCGCCGGACAATTGGTACATTGGATGCAAGGAAGCCGCGGAGCGCGGCCTTATTGCGGGTGTGATCTGACAGGCCACCATGTCATGCTGACGGCATGATCCGTCGATTCGCCCTCGCCGCCGCCGCTTTACTGGTTACGTCTCCGGTTTTCGCCCAAAGCGAGCCGGAGGTACAAAGCCGTGAGTATGCCACGCAACTCGTCCTGATCGAGACCACGATGGGCGATATTACGGTATCGATCGAGACCGAGCGAGCGCCGGTCACCGCGGCAAACTTTCTCCGCTATGTCGACGAGGATCGGTTCGACGGCACGCATTTCTACCGCGCAATGCACCTCGATTGGGGTGAACCTCCCAACGGCTTGTTGCAGGGAGGCACGCAGATGGACCCTGATCGCGTCCTCGATCCGATCGCACATGAGCCGACCAGCCAGACGGGACTGAGCCACACGAATGGCGCACTATCGATGGCGCGCTACGATCCCGGGACGTCCACGGGCGACTTCTCGATCATGATAAAGGACCAGACGGGTCTCGATGCCGATCCCACCTCATCCGATCCCAATCTTCAGCTGGGCTTCGCCGTCTTCGGTTATGTCGTGGACGGTATGGATGTCGTGCAGGCGATCCATGCGTTGCCGCCCGACCCAGAAAAGGGAGAGGGCTGGATGAAGGGGCAATTGTTGGCAGAGCCTGTCGAAATCGTGGATATGCGCCGCGTAGAAGCCACCCAGCCCGACTAGCACACCTCAGCGGTGTTTAGCGGAGGCGGCCCCGGAGGGACTCGGGCGGGATGCATGTAAAATGGGTCCGACTCAAGTTCGTGGCTGTCGCCATAAGCTTCGGCCAAGACCGCGTAGAGCTGCGGATCGTAGTCGGCCAGATCGCGAGCGTTCAGTATCCGGCGTCCATCGAAAGCCTGGAGACGGTTCGAATTGAACCAGAACTGCGTTCCTTCCGCCCAATACTCCTGCATCGTCGTGGTGGTGTATTCCTCAAACCACAGATCGTTAGCCAAGGCATTTGCGTAGGCTGCCGCGACCCTTTCATAAAGGCCCCTATCTGCACCCTCGATCGCGAACAGCACATTGTGGGCAAATTCGTGGACGAAGATCGTCTCCCCCCAATACCGGCTTATCGGCAGGCCCAAGACGTCCTCTTCGGACCCGACCATGCGTTCACCCCCGATTCCGCGCGCCCGTTCGTCCCAATATTCCCGGTCCGTCTTCGAGCCGATCCGTTCATCGTAATGCTTCAGTTCGCATCGGGTCAGGCGCGGATCGTCACGGGACGGCTTGGTCCAGTTGGCATTTTCCGGCAAATCAAGCAGCGCTTCGTCGCGGGAAATGAGCGCGATGCGATAATCGTTGGAAACGAGCCATGCCGCGAGATCGGGCCGGTGAGCGAGCATGCCGCGGACCATGTCGCGTGCCGCGAAAAGTGCCGCATCCGGGACACGGGCGGAGGAGAGGATAGGTATGCCCGCCGCGTCCACGTGCTTGCGGTAGAAAGGATCCGCCGCAAGCCGCGCGGGCGGCGCACCTGCGATCGTTGCGCAGGCCGTCAGCAGCGCCGCAGAAACGATAGTGGCGAGAAACCGCATTGCCACGCCTAATCGTCGGGACGTTCCTGAGACAGTCGGCTCATCAGAATGGCTGTGCGCTGTGCCTGCCGAATGATGGAGCGCAGTTCGATCGTCTCACCTTCCGCGTGACTTCCGGTGCCGGCCGGTCCCATTCCCGCTAGTCCATCGGTGTAAGGTGCAACGAAGCTGATATCGGCGGCCCCGCGAAGCGAAGGGGGATAAGGTTGCATCGCTTCGCGACCCAAATCTGCGTTGATCAGATTGAGCTTGTCCAGCAACGCACGGTTACCATCGGTCGGTGCCATCGGGGGATAGCGAAACTCGATGGCAATCTGCGCCTCGGTTCCGGGGAGGTGGTCGGCAACGATAGCACGCATTCTCTCGGCGACACGCTCGTTCTGTTCCTGCGTCAAAGCGCGCAGATCGCCGCGGGCTACCGCAGTCGAGGGAATGATGTTCGTCTTGCCGCTGGTGGTGGCAGAGAGGCCGTCTTCGGATAAATGCGCCGGTGTCCCGCCGGCCACAAAGCCTACATTGTAGGTCAGATCTTCCTCGGCCAGCTCCCTGCGAAACGTATCGAGAATACGGGCCATTTCATAAATCGCGCCATAGCCTGCGTACTCCGAGAAAATCCCCGAACTGTGCCCGCTCTTCGCGCTGGTGGTCAGCGTCCAGCCACCGGATGATCGCCGTGCAATGACACCCATGTCCTTGCCGTCGCGGATCGACAAGCCTTCGAAGCCGAGCGCCACATCAGACCATTTTCCCGCTTCGACCAAATCCTTGCGCGCCGCTTCAAGCGGTTCACCGGCATCTTCCTCGTCCCCTGTCAGCGCGACGACGATATTGGCATCGTCGAGCGTGCCGGCCTGTTTCATAGCGCGGAGAGCGGCAATGATTACGACGATCCCGCCCTTGTCGTCCAGAATGCCGGGGCCGACCGCAGTGTCACCCTCGCGAACGAAGCCGGTGAACGGAGAATCGGGCTCGAACACGGTATCCAGATGCCCGATAAGCAGCATTTTGGTGGTGCCTGCCGCACCATCATGGCGCGCAAACAGATGCCCCGCTCGCCCGTTGGCCGATTGGTCGATCCATTCGGTCGTGAAGCCAAGCGCTTCGAACTCCGGGATGAGCGCATCGGCAACAGCCTTCACGCCCACATGATTATGCGAACCCGAATTGATCAAGGTTATCTTTTCGAGCAGCGCCACATCGCTTTCGAACCCGTCCTCGACGGTTGCAACGATGGCTTGCTCTGCGGGCTGGAGTTGCGCGGCAGCAGGGGCGGCGGCGAACGCCGCGACACCCGCGGCGAATGCCACCACCCTCGCTCGCATCAATAAACCCGCTTTTTCGGCTCGATATACTTCACGTCGTCCGTCAGCGTGTATTCGTGGACCGGACGGTAGTCGATCTTCACGCCGCCGCCGTTGCCGCCCCAGCCGTCGAACCAGGCAATGGTGTGCTTCATCCATTCGGCATCGTTGCGATCGGGGTAGTCTTCGTGAGCGTGCGCGCCGCGGCTTTCCTTGCGGTTCTCCGCACTCGCCATGGTCACGTTCGCCTGTGCCATGAGATTGTCGAGTTCGAGCGTTTCGATCAGATCGCTGTTCCAGATCAGCGAGCGGTCGAAGACCTTCACGTCTTCCATCCGCTTGTTGATCGCCGTCAGTTCCTCGACGCCTTCAGCCAGGAGCTTGCTGTCGCGGAAAACGGCCGCGTGGCGAGTCATCGACTTCTGCATATCCGAACGCAGCTTGGCGGTCGGGGTGCTGCCNTCGGCATAACGGAAATGGTCGAGACGNGTCAGGGCGAGATCGGCACTGTCGTTCGGCAGTTCGTCGTGGCTGGTACCCGGCTTGATCAGTTCCTTCANGCGNTGGCCNGTAGCACGNCCAAAGACGACGAGATCGATCAGCGAGTTCGAGCCGAGCCGGTTGGCGCCGTGCACCGACACGCAGGCTGCTTCGCCCACTGCAAACAGACCGGGGACGATCTTCTCGGGATCGCTGGTATCGCCCGCCATTACTTCGCCGTGGAAGTTACAGGGAATGCCGCCCATGTTGTAATGGACGGTCGGCGTAACCGGCAGCGGTTCGCGGGTCAGATCGACACCGGCGAAGATCTTTCCGCTTTCGGTAATGCCAGGCAGGCGCTGGGCCAAGACGGTCGGATCGATATGGTCGAGATGGAGGAAAATGTGGTCCTTTTCCGGGCCCACACCGCGGCCTTCACGCATTTCGAGCGCCATCGAACGGCTGACGACGTCGCGCGACGCCAGATCCTTCGCGCTCGGGGCATAGCGTTCCATGAACCGCTCGCCTTCGGAGTTGGTCAGATAACCGCCCTCCCCGCGTGCGCCTTCGGTGATCAGTACGCCGGCACCGTAAATACCCGTGGGATGGAATTGTACGAATTCCATATCCTGCAAGGGCAAGCCAGCGCGAAGCACCATGCCGCCACCGTCACCGGTGCACGTGTGCGCGGAGGTCGCAGTAAAATAGCAGCGGCCATAACCACCGGTTGCCAAAACCACGGCTTTCGAACGGAAACGATGGATCGTCCCATCGTCGAGGCACATGGCGATCACGCCGACGCAGACGCCATCTTTCATGATCAGGTCGAGCGCGAAATATTCGATGAAGAAATCCGCGTCGTATTTCAGGCTCTGTTGATAGAGCGCGTGCAACATGGCGTGACCGGTACGGTCGGCCGCGGCGCAGGTACGCTGCACCGGAGGGCCCTCGCCCATGTTCTGCATGTGCCCGCCGAAGGGGCGCTGATAGATCGTGCCGTCATCGTTGCGACTGAAGGGCACACCAGCGTGCTCCAGCTCGTAAACCGCCTGCGGTGCTTCGCGGACCATGTATTCGATCGCGTCCTGATCCCCGAGCCAGTCGGAACCCTTGACGGTATCGTACATGTGCCACTGCCAGTGGTCGGGCGTGTTGTTGCCCAAGCTGGCGGCGATGCCGCCCTGCGCGGCAACCGTGTGCGAACGCGTCGGGAAGACCTTGGTGATGTTCGCGGTCTTGAGGCCACTTTCGGCTGCACCCATGGTAGCGCGCAAGCCCGAACCGCCCGCGCCCACGACGACCACGTCATACGTGTGATCGGTGATCGGATATTCGCGTCCGTTGATGCTGAAAGTCTGATTGAAAGCCATCAGGCGGCTCCTCCAAGGGCGAGGCGTGCTATCGAAACAAGACCGAACGCGCCGCCGCCGATGGTTGCAAAGTTGAGAAGGGCGAGGACGCCGAACTTGGTTCCGGCGTCGTGGACATAGTCTTCGATCAGCACCTGCAAGCCGATGCGTGCGTGCCAGAAGACCGAGATGATAAGCAGCGCCAGTGCCGTGGCGGGCAGCGTCTGCGATGCCCAGCCCGTAACGGTGGCGAAGCTGTAATTCGGCAGCAGCGCGAGGCTGACCGCCAGAAACAGTGCGAGGACCAGATTGCCGATCGCGGTGAAGCGCTGCAGCAGCCAATGATGCGCGCCTTCGTGTGCCGAGCCCAGCCCGCGCACGCGTCCGATGGAGGTTCCGTTACCCATGGGTCTTACCCTTTAACGAAGCAGAATGAGGGCCCAGAAGCCCGCCGTGAGAAGAATGCCGAGCAGCGGCGCGAGAATGGACCACGTCTTGTTCGTGTCGAGTTCGTAACCGGCACCAATGTCCATGACGAAATGGCGAAGGCCGCTCATCATGTGCGAAAAGAAAGCCCAGCTAAGGCCCACCAGCACGACCATGCCCAGCGGCGAGCCCATGACCGTCTGGAAGGTCGCGTACGCATCGGGACCGGCTGCCATTGCGCCCAGCCACCAGAGCAGGACGGCCAGGCCGACCAGGGCGAGACCATCGCCGGTTACGCGATGGAGGATGGAGATCGCCATGTGCGGTCCCCATTTCCAGATTTGCAGATGTGGTGCGATCGGGCGGTTGGCCATCATTCTCGTCCGGTTGGATAATTTGAAGGCCTTCCCTTAGCGAAGCTGACGCGTGGCGCAAGGATGGCAATGCGGCTTTCCCTTCGATACAGCGGCGTAATGACTACCATCCTCCTTACAGGTTCCTCCCGCGGCATCGGCGCCGCTGCCAAGGCATCGCTCGAAGCACGCGGTGCGAAGGTNATCGGCCAGGCGACGTCGAGCAAGGCTGTCGACACCGTCCCNGCAGATTTCTGCGAGCCGGGTGCTCCGCACGAATTGTGGGAGGCCGCNCTCGCCAGGACTGGCGGCGAAATCGACGTCCTGATCAACAATGCTGGNCTTTTCGATCCGAACCCGCTNGATCGTTCGGACATCGAATGGCTCGACGCATGGGAGGACACCATGCGGATCAACCTGACCGCTTCGGCNCAGNTNAGCCGGTTTGCAGTCAAGCACTGGCAGGAACGCGGCTTTCCCGGCCGCATCGTTCATGTCGCCAGCCGAGCGGGCCATCGCGGAGATTCGCCTGCCCACTGGCATTATGCTGCGAGCAAGGGGGGCATGCTGGCCATGCACAAGACCATCGCCCGCCAATATGCGCATCAGGGCATCCTAAGCTTTGCCATCACACCCGGATTTACGGATACTGCAATGGCGGGCGATTACCTCGAAAGCCGCGGCGGTGCAGGCCTTCTTGCCGATATTCCTCTTGGCCGGGTAGCCGAACCCGAAGAAATGGCGCGGATCATAACCTTTTGCGCGCTTGATGCTCCTGCGAGCATGACAGGGGCAACACTGGACGCCAACGGAGCCAGCTATGTTCGCTAGATTGCTACCAGCGCTGCTGATTGCCGGATGTGCTGCGACCCCCACGCCCGATGCCGTGTCGATGCCAAGCCTGGCGGCGGCCAACCTCTCGGGCGCCTCTTTTTCCGAAAGCTGCGATGACTGGGACGAGTGGGATAAGGCGGCCCCGCCCTTCCGAATTCTCGGCAATAGCTGGTACGTCGGCACTTGCGGGATTGCCGCAATCCTTGTTGCGAGCCCTCAAGGCCATGTTCTCATCGATAGCGGCACCGAGGCAGGTGGCGAACTGATCCTCGCAAATCTGCGCCGGATCGGCGTGGATCCAGAAGATGTTCGGTACATCCTCGCCAGCCACGAACATTTCGATCATGTCGGTGGGCATGCAATTCTCGCCAAGGCGACCGGTGCACAGATTATCGCCTCGCCCCTCGCAGCCCCTGTTCTCGAAAGCGGGATGGTTTCGGATGAGGACCCACAGGCGGATGCCGGTCATCCGGCTATGGCGCCTGTGAAAGTCGCCCGCATCATCCAGGATGGAGAGACCCTCACGCTGGGCGACATTGCCATTACCGCGCACGCCACCCCGGGCCACACACCCGGAGCCATGAGTTACACCTGGACCGCCTGCACCTCCGATGACGAGCCGCCCGCCTGTCGTCGCATAGCCTATGTCGATAGTCTTTCACCCGTGTCGGCGGACAATTACCGCTTCAGCGACCACCCGCAGACCATTGCCGCTTTCCGCACGAGTATTTCCAAAGTGTCTCAATTGCCTTGCGACGAATTGCTGACGCCCCATCCCTCGGCCAGCAGCCTGATCGAGAAATTGCGCGACGGCACGCTCGGATCGCCGGGTCAATGTCAGCGTTATGCTGCCGCTCTCACTTCCGCACTGGACAAGCGCCTTAGCAAGGAACGTGCGGGTGGCTGATAGCTGGAAGATCGTTGCGGAAGTTTCCAAGGATGTCGCCAGGGCGGCATTGGTCGCGCACGAAGACGCGATCGACTGGCCGCCTGAATGGATCGTCACCGGCATGGAAGTGGCCGATGATCGCCCTGAAGAATGGACGGTCGAGGTCTATCTGGAACATAAGCCGAAGAAGGCTGAGCTCAGACGCGTCGCCGCATTGTTCGATAGCGATGCACCAACCCTGACGGTCGAGAAGGTGCCCGAAGCCGACTGGGTGACCGAAAGCCAGAAAGGCGTCGAGCCGATCCGCGCGGGCCGCTTCCATGTCCGCACGCCTGATCATCCCGCCGATGCGGGTATGGTGGATTTCGCCATTCCTGCCAGCCAGGCCTTCGGCACCGGGCAGCACCAGACCACCGCGGGCTGCCTCGCCATGCTCGACCTGATGAAGCGCGAAGGCGTGGTCGCCCGCAACCATGCCGATATCGGTACCGGCACAGGACTGCTGGCCTTTGCTGCCATGTATCTCTGGCCAGGCGCAACCGCCACCGCATCGGATATCGATCCGGTCTGCGCGGGCGTGGTGCGGGACAACATGGCGATGAACGGCATCGTCGAAGGCGACCGCGCAGGCGAGCTGATCATGGTCATCGCCGACGGGATGGACGACCCGCTGCTCAAGCTGCGCGGCCCGTACGACCTGTTCATTGCCAACATCCTTGCCGGACCGCTGGTCGAACTGGCGCCGTCCTTCGCTTCCGCCGTCACTCCAGGTGGCAATCTGCTGCTCGCAGGGTTGCTCGAAACGCAGGAGACACGCGTGCGGACCGTCTATCGCAAACTCGGATTTCGTCTTGGTCGCCGGTTGGTGAATGGTGACTGGTCGATCTTGTGGCTGCGCAAAAGTCGCCACCGATGAAGCGCGCTGCGCGTGTCGGCGCGTGGGCACTGGCCGTGCTCATCGGCCTGTTCGTGCTGTTTCTTATGGCTGCATGGATCGGCAGCGCCATTCCGCGGAATTCGGGCTGGACCGAACCCGATAGCGGTATCGAAATCATGATCGAAACCAACGGCGTCCATACCGCAATCGTCATGCCGCTCGTCACACCGCAAAAGGATTGGCGAGCGGATTTTCCAGCCGGCGATGTNNACGATTNCCAGCGCCCCTATACGCATGTCTCGGTGAGCTGGGGGGAACGCGAGGTNTTCCTCAACACGCCGACCTGGGCCGACATCACCGTGTCCACCGCCATAGGGGCGATCATCAGCGGCGACAGNCTGCTGCATGTCGCCCATTATGTGCGCCCGGCCCCCGGCGCGGATCTGCGTCCGCTTGTTATTTCTCCAAGCCAATATGCCCGGCTCGTCGCCGCTGTCGAACGCCAGATCGTCCCACCGGACAAGCGCACTTTGTATCACGGGTATTTCGGGAATGACGTTTTTTACGACGCGCCCGGTACCTATCACCTCGGCAACACCTGCAACCAGTGGACCAGCGACACCTTGGCCACCGCCGGTATTCGCGTGGGCCTATGGACGCCGCTCGAAGGTGGCGTCATGAAATGGATACCCGAACCGTTGCAGGCCGGTTCGCGGTAGCAATTGGTTCAGGCAGTCCCGTCTTCTTCTGACATACGCCTATCCACATCTCGATCCTCGGCGATTGTCGTGTCGTAGTTCACCACCGCGCGCACGACCTCCTGCATCATCGCCATGCGTTCCGGAATGGACACCCGCGTGCGGGCGATCATGACAGCAATGGCATAGGTCCGCCCGTCAGGCGATGTGAACAGCCCGATGTCGTTATATCCGGACTGCTCCCCGCCATAGACCTGACCCGTCCCGGTCTTGTGGCGGACGATCCAGTCTTGCGGCGCACCGGCCTTGAGGCGTTGAGGGCCGCTCTTCGTGCGCGACATCGTGGCCAGAAGCAGTGCNGTAGACGGGCCGGAAAGTAGNTTTCCCTCGTGCAGGCGGGCCAGCGCCTCNACGATGGCAACCGGCGGGGCACCATCGATCGGATCNGCAAGATAGGCCTCGAACGCATTGCTGCGCCTCTGGTCCGGCACCTGGTCGCGCGCATCGAANAAGGCAGCTCCCTTCGANTAGGCTTGCGTCCACGTCAGCCCCGCAATGCCGCTCTGCTTCGTCCGTTCGTCGGTACCGAAACGGATGCTGGACAGTCCATGATCGTCGAGGAACTTCTGCACTACATCCGGTCCGCCGACGCGGCGCAGGATGCGGTCGTTGGCCGTATTGTCACTATGGGTGATGGCCCGTTCGATCAGATCGGCATAATCGGTCGTAAAACTACCTCGCCGGCGAACGATGTCGCGGATCGGCTGGTGGAAGACGGTCAGGTCCGGATCACGGATTTCGACCTTCTCGGTCAATTCGAGCTGCCCCGCATCGACCTCGCCGAGAGCAGTCAGCGTGACCCAGAGCTTGCTCACGCTCTGCTGAGGGAAAAGCTGAAGGCCGTTGAAATGAAGCGTCCTGCGTGCAGCAATGTCGCGCACGGCAATGCCTACATGGCCGGGAAATGTACCACCGATACGGCTGATTTCTCGGTCCAGNTNGCGCTGTTCAGGTGTCATCGGGGCCGGTTGGACCTCGTCTGCCGCCTGTTCGACNAGCGGATCGCCATCGACTTCCGGATGGCTGCGCGGTGTCCACACCAGGATCAGCGCCAGNAGCATGACGGGAACGGCGAANATNATAAACCGGAAAGATGCNCTCACCCCGGTTCAACGCAGTGCTGACAGCTTGTTCCTGAATCAGCGATTTANCGCTTCCTCCAGCGTTATCAGTGCCTCCGTAGCAAAAGCTTCCATGTTGGCGATCCGGTCGTCCCTTCCGGTTTCGATTACCCGCGCGAGCTCGAAACCATCCGGCCCCGCCACTGCGGAACAGCTCCTCCCGGCCGGCGCGCCGCTTGGGTGGTTCGATCCGCCGACCGAACCGCTTTCGGCCAGGCCCCACTCCGCTCCGAAATTGTCCCGAATGGCGCGCGCCTGAAGCAGCGCATAGTCCTCGCTCGCCCCGCGCATTCCGTCATAGGCATCACGCGGAAGATCGAAGAGCACATCGCGCGCGCGAAAGGAATACACCACCCCGCCCCCGACGAAGAAATCGAGCGCCCCCGGAACGGTGAGTATCGACGCAGCGATCAACCCGCCTGTTGCGCCATCGGCGACCGCGATTTTCTCACCACGTTTGCGCAGCAGTCCGGCTATGCGGAGCACCCGCGGCTGGATAGCTGCCAGCACCTACTCGGCCGCCTTGACGATGTCGGCCCACGCCGCCTCGTCGATCACTTCGATACCAAGGTCAGCGGCCTTTTTGAGCTTACTGCCCGCGCCCGGGCCAACCACGAGCAGGTCGGTCTTTGCACTGACCGATCCGCTGGCCTTGGCTCCAAGAAGTTCGGCCTGTGCCTTTGCCTCATCCCGGCTCATGGTTTCCAGTTTCCCGGTAAAGACAACTGTCTTGCCGTTGACCGGACTATCCCGGGTTTCGACGACATAGCGAGGCGGCGCTACTTGCGAGAGTATGTCTTCCCACACCGCCTTGTTATGATCTTCATGGAAAAAATCGCCGAGCGCCTCGACAACCGCACTGCCGATACCATCGATGGAAACGAGCGAAGCCAGCGCGTCCTCATCACCCGCATGAGCCTTCTCCGCCGTACTGCGCAGCGCGGGCAATTCGTGAAAGTTCTTCATCAGATCGCGCGCGGTCACCGACCCGACGTGGCGAATTCCCAGTCCAAACAACAGGCGCGCGGCATCGGGCTCCCTGCGGGCTTCCACAGAAGCCAACAGGTTGTCCACAGACCGCTCCTTCCAACCGTCGAGCGCTAGAATATCGGCGCGGCGGTCTTTTAGCCGGAAGATGTCGGCCGGGCTTTCCAGCCAGCCAAGTGCAAAGAACTGATCGATCGTCTTTTCGCCCAGCCCGTCGATGTCGAGCGCCCCACGACTGACAAAGTGTTTCAATCTTTCCGTACGTTGCGCAGGACAGATAAGGCCGCCGGTGCAGCGCACGTCGACTTCACCTTCTTCCGCCACCGCCTCGCTGCCACACTCGGGGCAGCGGTCGGGAAATTTGAACGGTGTGCGCTTTTCGTCCCGGGTCAGATTATCCACAAGCTGTGGAATAACGTCTCCTGCACGCTGCACGACCACGCGGTCGCCGGGACGGACGCCCAGGCGCTCGATCTCGTCGCGATTGTGAAGCGTGACATTAGTAACCGTCACGCCGCCAACCAATACCGGTGCAAGACGGCCGACCGGTGTCAGCTTGCCCGTGCGTCCGACCTGGATATCGATGTTTTCCAGCGTGGTCTCCGCCCGTTCGGCAGGAAACTTATGTGCCAGCGCCCAGCGCGGGGCTTTCGCAACAAAGCCGAGCCGCTGCTGGTAATCTAGCCGGTCCACCTTGTAGACGACGCCATCGATTTCATACGGAAGTTCAGGTCGCGCTTCGCCGATGGCNTCATAACTGCCCAGTAGNCCTNGCGTATCCTCNACGCGNCGAAACAGCGCAGATACCGGGAAACCCCATTCGCGTAANNCGTCGACCACTTGCTGNTGCGTCGCTCCCGGCACAGCCGACGCTGCGCCCCAGCCATGCGCCCAGAACTTCAGCGGGCGCTTTGCCGTAACGGTAGCATCCTTTTGCCGTAGCGAGCCGGCCGCAGCATTCCGCGGGTTGGCGAAAAGCTTGCCGCCCGCATCTTCCTGCGCCGCATTGAGGGCAAGGAAATCGGCCTTCGCCATGTAGACTTCNCCNCGNACCTCGAAGACGTCGGGTACTTCGCCGGCAATCGATTGGGGAATGTCTGGAATGAAGGCCACATTGGGNGTCACNTCTTCCCCCACNTGACCGTCGCCGCGGGTGGCCGCGCGAACCAGAACGCCTTTCTCGTAACGGAGCGAGCATGACAGGCCGTCGATCTTGTCCTCCGCCGTGAACGCCAGCGGCGCGTCGTCCGCAAGCGACAGGAATCGACGAACGCGCGCNACCCANTCTTCAACCTCTTNAGCACTGAAGGCATTATCGAGGCTCATCATGCGAACCTCATGTTTTACNTTGGANAGCGGCGAGGANGCGATGGCATGGCCGACCTTNCGGCTCGGAGAATCCTCCCGCACCAACTGCGGAAATGCGGCCTCCAGTTCGGCATTGCGCCGCACCAGCGCATCGTATTCCTGATCGGTTATCTCAGGCGCGTCCTCGGCATGGTAAAGTCGATCATGATGCGCAATCTGCTTGGCCAGCCGCATCAACTCGTTTGCGGCATCGGCCTCGGTGAGGTCTGGCGTCATCAGAAAACATACTCATCTTGAAAAAGGCAGGCCAGCAGTGGCNGCATTTNANACCCCTTCCAGCAGACGGTCGGCTTGCGCCCGCGCCTCGGGGGTTACTTCNGCGCCGCTTAGCATCCGTGCGATCTCTTCCTTGCGTCCGGCTTCGTCCANCAGGGCGACACCGGTCTTNGTCACNGTGCCATTTGAGCTTTTTGCGATCATGTAGTGCGTACGCCCCCGCGCCGCGACTTGCGGGCTGTGCGTCACGGCAAGCAGCTGNCCATCGGCTGAAAGGCGCGCCAGTCGCTCGCCGATCGCACTCGCAACCGCGCCGCCTACGCCGCGGTCGATCTCGTCGAAAATCACCGTGGCCGCACCGCCCTGCTCCGCCAGCGCGACCTTCAACGCCAGTATGAAGCGCGACAATTCGCCGCCGCTGGCAATCTTGTTGAGTGGCGCGAAATCAGCTCCCGGATTGGTGGCAATCAGGAATTCGACGGAATCCATTCCCGCAGCCCCCCATCTCTCCTCTGGCAACTCGGTAACCGCCGTCTTGAAACGCGCCGCATCGAGCTTGAGCGGAGCGAGTTCGCGCGCCACGGCCTCGTCGAGCCGCAGTGCTGCAGCAACCCGTGTGGCATGCAGCGCCTCGGCCTCGGCGCGATAACGCTGGCCCGCGTCCTTTGCCGCAGCCTCCAGCGCATCCAGTTGCGCTTCTCCGCCTTCGATACTTTCCAGCCGACTGCGCATCTCGCGCATCTTGGCGGGTAGCTCATCCACCTCGCAGCGATGTTTTCGCGCGATTGCACGCAGTTCGAACAGGCGGGTTTCCGCTGCGTCGAGGGCAGCAGGATCGTGAACCAGTGCTTCCGCNGCGGCAGAGAGCTTGTCNTCTGCTTCACCCGCTTCGATCACCGCACGGTCCAGCGCACCNAGCGCNTCTGTAAGCAGCGGGTGTTCGGGGGCTATGCGGTCGAGCCGCCGCGCGGCCACGCGCAAAGCCGCNAGNGGTGAATCNGACCCNTCCCAGATGTGCCGCAATTCGTCGAGATCGCCNGACAGCTTCTCGCCTTTNTGCATGTCCGCGCGCGTTTCGGCCAGCCGNGCTTCTTCGCCAGCCTGCGGTTCGAGCGCCGTCAGTTCGGCNAGATGNGCCAGCAGGAGGTCNTGNTCGGCCTTCGCGGNNTCGACCGCCTCGCGCGCCTCNGCCAGTGCGTCTTCGGTGGTGCGCCATTTCGACCATGCCGCTGCCACACGCCCGGCATCNCCNCCCGCGAACCGGTCCAGCAGGGCNCGGTGACCGCGNGGGTTCACNAGGCCGCGATCGTCNTGCTGGCCGTGCANTTCGACGAGATANCCGNCCATNTCCCNCAGCANGCCGACACTGGCCGNCTGATCGTTGACGAAGGCTTTGCTCTTCCCATCCGCCTTGATCTGGCGACGCACGATCAGCGGCTCACCTTCCTCGAGTTCAATGTCGGCATCGTCCAGCAATTGCACCAGACCGCCCGGCAGGCTGTTGAATTCGAAACTGGCCGAAACGCTGGCCTTGTCCTCTCCGCCCCGAACCAACCCGCTATCCGCACGATTGCCCAGCACCAGACCAAGCGCGTCGAGCAGGATCGACTTGCCTGCCCCGGTTTCGCCCGTCAGCACGCCCAGCCCCCGACCGAAGGCGAGATCGAGCCCCTCGATAAGGACGATGTTGCGGATGGATAGCCGGGTCAGCATGCAGGCACCTCCTAGCGGCTGCCGCGGGCGGAGTCAGCAGGGCACGCACGCCAATCGACACCCTTTCGATGCCTGACCGATGTAAACGGCGCATGAGCTTTTGCCCTGNTTGCCACTGNTGAGCGATCCTGCCGGTTGGNACGGCTTGTACGGCCNGGCNGATCGCGCNCTNTTATCGAGCGAAGAATGATGGCCGCANNCGCNTGCGGTCCCACAAGATCGAANCGAAGCCGAGTTANGAACCGAAGAGCCCCAAAACCGAAAGCCCGGCTCGGCNGAATGGCTCAGCTCGGCGTNACGCCTGCNGCGTGATCCTGCACCAGATCATACGCCTTGTCNTACCATTCCGTGCCCGGGTAGTTNGCACCCAGCACCGCCGCATACTTCACCGCTTCGTCCGGAATACCCAGCGCGAGGCTGGTTTCCGTAAGACGGTACAGCGCTTCGGGCGCGTGGCTCGTGGTCTGGTAATTGTCGACCACGTTCTGGAAGCGGATCTGNGCGGCAATCCAGCGGCCAGCCCGTTCNTAATGNCGGCCGATTTCCATTTCCTTGCCCGCCAGATGGTCGCGCACGAGGTCGATCTTGAGACGTGCATCGGACGCATAATCGGAATTGGGGAACCGACGATCGATTTCCTGCAGCGCCGTCAGCGCCTGTTCGGTCACCTTCTGATCGCGCTGCACATCGCTGATCTGTTCGTAATAGCTCAGCGCGATCAGATAGAAAGCGTAAGGCGCATCCTTGTTACCCGGATGGATCTGGAGGAAACGCTGCGCCGACTGGATCGCCTTGTTGTAATCCTTGGCGACATAATAGCTGAACGAGCTCATCAGCTGNGCCCGGCGGGCCCATGGCGAATAGGGATGCTGGCGTTCCACCTCGTCGAACAGGGCCGCCGCAAGAGTCGCCTGGCCACTGTCGAGCCGCCGCTTTGCCTCGCCATACAGCGATTCCACGTCGCGAGCGACATAGGAAGTATCGGCTGGGCCGCTGCTGCGGCCGGCGCAGGCCGCGGTCATCAGAGACGCGCCTGCAAGCGCGGTGCCGAGAATGAGCTTCGTCGTGGAACGGGTCTGGTTCGTCATGGGTAGCAGCCTATAGCCACCGCCCCCATGAACGCCAAGTGAAGTTAGCAGCCCTGTCCCCCGGCAGCAGCCACTATCGTCATCCAACGGCAGGCTGGTCCCAATCCCGGCGCGCGATTTCTTCCGGCGCGTCCCACAGCAGGTGGCGATGCTCCAGCATCACCAGATTGGCACTCCGGATGACTTCNCCCTTGGTGCGATAGCCCAGAAGCTGTTCGGCCTGAGTGTCNGGATTGTTGGTCAGCACGCGCAATTCTTCCGACGTGAAATCGCTCAATCCGCGTGCNCGCTCGATACCCTTGCTGTCGTAGATATGCAGCACATCGCCGCGCGTGAAATCGCCGGTCATCGAGATGACATCCTGCCGGCGAATCGGCCGATCCCCACTCAACGCCGCNGCGATCGCATCNGAAATCACGATGCTACCCGCCATTTGCAGCCGGTTGGCGATCCAGCTGTCCCAGCCGGACAACGGGTTGGGATGCGGCAGGATCTTGGTCGACCGGCGCGATCCATTGAGCACTTCGGAGACCGGATGGTCTACCTCGCCCTGCGCGATCCAGGTGGTGACGCCGGCCTCCTGCGCCATATTGGCGGCTAGCAGTTTCGTTTCCATGCCGCCGGTGCCAAGCGTGCTCTTGCCCTTGGTCGCGTCCATATACATGCCCACGTCCTCGACCTCGGGCACGAACTGCGCTTCGGGATCGTCGGGATTTCGGTCATACAGACCATCGACACCGGTCAGGATGACGAAATCGTCAGCCCCGACCATCTGCGCGACCTTCGCTGCCAGCCGGTCGTTGTCGCCCACGCGAATTTCTTCGGTGGTGATCGAATCGTTCTCGTTCACGATCGGAACGACATCGGATTCAAGCAGGCGATGCACGGTGTTGCGAGTGTTGAGGAAGCGGCGGTGGTCCTCGAAATCGCCCAGCGTCAACAGGACCTGTGCGATATCGAAACCGAATTCATGCCCCACCTGCTTATAGGCGTTGAGCAGCAAGGGCATTCCACAGGCGGCAGCCGCCTGTTTGTCGGAAACACCGGCGCTTTCGGGCGTTTCACCGATAATACGCAGACCCAACGCCACCGAACCGGAGGAGCAGAGAATGACGTTGCTACCCTGCGCCCGCAATTGTGCGATATCTTCCAGCAGGCGCTGGAGGAAACCATAACGCGGCGTGAGGAGTTCCTGGTTGGCAAGAAGGGCCGAACCGATTTTGACGACAATGGTAGGTTTTTTAGTCATGTTCCCAAATATTGCGCAGCCTTGAAATTTTCTGAAAAGAATATAGATCGTAATGGTGCGGCGCACAACCGGATTTTTGAAAATATCCATACGTCGTTGATAAATAGGTATTCTCCAGTTTAGCCGCCTAACGGTCAAATAATTCGNCANGAACACAAAGTATAAGANACATTTAAATAGAGCCGTGACGCTCGGAAACGGAATTTAGACATTACAAAAACAGTTTGCATTGTCGGCTGCGGGAAAATGGGTTCCGCTTTACTGTCCCAATGGGTCAACGGCCCCGAAGCCATCACGGTGGTGGACCCCGCCGGCAGCGACGTTCCCGACGGTGTCGCGCTTGTCACAGATCGTTCGGAAATCGCGGATGACCAGTTCGATTGCATCATTGCCGCTGTAAAGCCGCAGTTGATTGACGACATTCTGGCAGATTACGTGAGCAACCTGGCCGCCGGCGGTTACGTGTTATCGATTGCTGCAGGCTATTCGGCCGCACGCCTGTCAAAGCTCATGGGCGATGCACCCGTCATTCGCACGATGCCCAANCTGCCCGCTGCAATCGGTCGCGGNGTCAGTGGAATTTGCCCCGGCCCGCACGCAAGCGATGACCACCTTGCCCATGCGCAGGATTTCATGAGCCGNGCCGGGTCGACCGTGACGGTCGATAGCGAAGATAAGCTGGACCGGGTGACCGCCGTTGCGGGCTCGGGCCCCGGCTATGTGTTCGAAATTGCCCGCGCCTATGCGGAAGCCGCCATGAAACAGGGCTTTACCGAAGACGAAGCGCGCGAAATGGTTCTCGGCACCATTGGCGGCGCGATTGCAATGGCCAGCGAACCGGGCGCCCCCAGCCTGGAAGAACTGCGCAATTCCGTCACCAGCAAGGCCGGAACGACTGCCGCCGGCCTTGATGCGCTCAATGGCGATGGTGGCCTTTCCACCCGCCTCCATGATACGTTGCAGGCAGCTTACGACCGGGCGGTAGAGTTGCGCTGACCCTCAGCGCCTCCCGTTCCGAATACAAGACAAGAGAGAAACTATGACCGACCAAGCACTTGATCCGCAAATCCACATTCACGAACTTGGCCAGCGCGCTCGCAAGGCCGCTCGCGGCCTCCTCTCGGCCACCACAGACGCAAAGAACAATGCTCTGCGAGAAGCGGCAAAGGCCCTTCGGACCCGCAAGAGCGAACTGCTCGAAGCCAATGCNGAAGATGTNAAGAGTGTCGAAGGCAAAAAGCCCGACAGCTTCATCGACCGGCTGCGTCTGACCGACGACCGGATCGACGGCATGGCCGGTGCGCTGNAAGAAATCGCCGAANTGCCCGACCCCGTCGGTCGCGAGCTTGCGACGTTCGAACGACCCAACGGCCTGTCCATCGAACGTGTTGCCGTGCCGATCGGTGTGATCGGTATGATCTACGAAAGCCGTCCCAANGTNGGGGCCGATGCCAGCGCGCTNTGCCTCAAGTCTGGCAATGCAGTCATCCTGCGCGGCGGCAGCGAAAGCCGNAACTCCACACGCGTGATCGTCGAATGCATGCGCGCCGGACTCAAGGCAGCCGGTCTCCCCGAAGACGCCGTCCAAACCGTTGGCACGACCGACCGCAATGCCGTCGCCGCGCTTCTGAAAGCGGACGAATTCGTCGACTTGGTAATTCCGCGCGGCGGGCGTGGACTTGTCGAACTGGTCAGAGATCAGGCCAGCGTTCCTACCCTCCTCCACCTCGACGGAAACTGCCACAGCTATGTGCATTCGGCAGCCGACGTCGACAAGGCGGTCAAGGTCATCCGCAACGCGAAGCTTCGCCGCACAGGCGTATGCGGTGCAACGGAAAGCGTCGTGGTCGACCGGTCCGTGGCNGAAGCGTTCATTCCCAAATTCGCCGACGCGATGGCTGGCGANTGCGAGTTACGCGGCGATGCCGACGCCGTCGCAATCGATGATCGCCTCAAGCCGGCGACCGAGGAAGACTGGAGCACCGAATATCTCGACCCNATCGCATCGGTGAAGATCGTCGATGGACTGGACGAAGGCATTGCCTGGGTGGAAGAACACTCCAGCCATCACACCGATGCCATCATCACCGAAGATGCTGATGCAGCACGTCAGTTCATGACATCGATCGATAGCGCCATCGTGATGCATAACGCTTCCACCCAATTTGCCGATGGCGGCGAATTCGGCATGGGCGCGGAAATCGGCATCGCGACCGGCAAGATGCACGCCCGCGGTCCCGTTGGCCTCGAGCAGCTGTGCAGCTTCAAGTACCTCGTTCACGGCGACGGCCAGACCCGTCCCTGATTCCGGGACGTTCGCGCTGCGGTAAAGGCCGCCCGATCACCGTATCGGGCTGGCCGCCACCACGGCCGGATCAATGACGTCCGGCGGTATTTCTACATGGACGGTTTCCGGCCGATAGACTTCTATCGGAGCCGGTGTGACTGGCGGGCTACCTGCGAACCATTCGGCGCCGTTTTCGTTCGGCACATCCACAGATTGTCCGATTTGCTGCTGCGCGCTGCGAATTTGGGCCAGCCGGTGCGCGTCCTGGCCTTTCGTATCGATCATACGATCCACGGGCCCGCCCTCGGCCATCGTCAATGCGACAGTCAGCAGGATACCGCCAGCCAGCATCAAGGCAAATTTCTTGTCCATTGCAAATTGCCTTTGCGAATAACCGATTGATGTAGGTCAGCAGGAATTGGTCGCGAGCCGCTGCGTATTGGTTATGTCCTGATTGGTCCGCTCACGCACGTTGAATGCGCTTTCGTATCGCAAATCCAACCCGCTGCTGACGATGCTTGGCAGGATTTTGGGCGTGTAATGATAGGATACCTCGGCGAACATTACCGCTGTGCCCTGGGCAGCCCTGATCCGCGTTGTGGCAGGGCCCATTCCTGCAGCGAGGGAAGAGTCGTTTCGTCCCTTGTTCTGCAAACCGTAACGTGGGGCGACCGCGAGAGAACCGAAGCATCGTTGCCAATTTATCATCTGGCCGGCGTTGCCGCCGGTTTTGCCATTGGGTTGCAATGAAGATAGGACCACCCGGCCGTTTCTGGCGAAATCCAAGCCCGTACCTGCCTGCGTAGCCCCGGCAAATACTTCGTAAATATCTGCCTCGTCGATTCCCGACCGTGCACGTCCGGCGTTGTCCGCCACAGTGATTGCAATCTGATTGATCCGCATATGCGCCATCACCAAATTGATTATTTCCAGCCCGCCGAATAGCAGGGTAATGAAAATCGGGAGGGAGAAGGCGAATTCGGTCAGGGCCAAACCGCTTTCCGACAAACGCAGCCGGCGCAGAAAGCGCCGTGGCAAGATTGCTTCACGCATCATCACACACACACCGTTGGTGGTTTCTTCTGAACAGCGTAGGGCTGGTTCCGGATCGCACTGGTCGCGTTGATGGAATAGTTCGGCGATACGTCCAGAAATCGATGAATCGGAAACAGGCGGGGCATGGACAGGTTCACTTCATAGAACACGACATCGTCCGCGCCGCCGATATTGTTACGACCCGCGTTCGCATCGAAAGACCCATTCTCGTTGAGGTCGATGAAGCAATCGCCCGGATCGTACTGCCCGTTGGAATTATAATCGGTCACGAGTTTCTCGCTTCGCCCGATGCTGGAAAAATCATAGAAGCTGCGCATGTTGATCTGATAGGTGGCATTGCGCGCCACCACGTCGGAGCGGGTTCTGATCGCGCAACCGATCTTTGCCTCGACGCTATCGCCGCTGCAGGCAAAACCCGGCGCCTCAAGCGAGCCCGTTCGCGATACATCGTTGAGCGCACCCTGCACCACTGAGCGAAGATAGGCCTGATAGCCGAGATCCAGACCTCCCAGGAGGAACAGCATCAGCGGGGTCAGGACGAAGGCAAACTCGATGATCGCCGCACCCTGCTCCTCCTTGCGGAGGCGTTTGAACAGACCGATCATTGCGTTAGCCTCAGTGCGCCGATCTGGTTGCCGATCTCTCGGAACTTGGCGATCAGAGCCGTGCGGTTGGCGGCCGTGTCCGCCTGCCCCGGGCTGCTCGCGCAGCCGGTGAGATTGGAATTGAGCGCCGTGTCGAACCCGATGACCCAAACCGAGGTGTTCATATTCTTTGCGGCGTTGCACGCCATGCGGAACCGCTGCTCGTGACGAGCGCGCAACTGGGCAGTGACGGAATTGCCCTGATCGTCGGACGTGCAGTTGGTTGCGCCTTTCACCCGCATATCGTTGCGCTCGACGCCGTAAGAGCCGTACACATTGCAGTAGGCAGTTTGGTCGCCGTCTGTCATGAAAATGACGTGGCGGTTGCACGGCATGCCGTTGTAGACATCGCAGCTATCGCCGAAGATCCCACCAGTGGAGATAAGGCGGGCGCCCCAGATCATGCCGATGTCGTGATAGGTGCCGCCTACGGTTTCCAGCCCCTTGACGTAGGTATCCAGAGCCGAACGGGACCACACCGCAAGACGGCGCGCTTCCGAAGGGCAGGCCCAGTAACCACTACTGTAGGAATTGTTCATGATCGAGCCCGAAGTGGTTCCGATCGATGTCGATGTGCCTGACGTTGTGCCGGCATTGCGGGTGTAGATAAGGTTGGGCACCATCGGTCGCCAGCGCGTCGCATCGCTGTTGGGTATCAGATCGATATTGAGATCGTTTGCGCCCGAGGGGATCGTCATGCTGGTGCCGCCATCGATGCTGGTCACCGTGTCGCGTTCCTCGATGCATCCGTTCCAGGTCATGTCGGCAACGCTTCCACCGGTCACCGCGGCGGCAAGGTCCTTGAGATTGAACGGGCCGGGCGTGCTCGTTCTGCCGGTACCATCGGTTGCGAAGGTCAGCTTGCCGTTTGTCTTGAGATAGTCAGTGACGTCATACTCTGTCTGCTGGTAGGTCCAGCTGCTGAACTGCCTCTTGCTGGTGTCGTAGGTTGTCGTTTCGAGGACCCTCCAACGACGACAACTTTGATTGCTGCCCGAGCGGTCGGATGCTCCGGTGTAGCCCCAGTTCTCGGACTGGACGTAGGCATCGCTCGATGAGGTTCCCTGATATTTGACTGCAGTCGTCGCGGTCGGAGGAGGGCCACCACCCGGAACATCATCGGCATTCACATAATTCTGACACTGATTGTTGCTGATGGAACCGCTGTAATATTCCCATTGCCCGCCACTCAGTGTCGGCGGCTTCGGCGCATAGTCATCGAACCTTGCCACGCGTGACGGCACCGTCGTGTTTTTGCGCATGTAGTTGGGGTTCTGCGCATAGACCAACCGCCCAACATTCACCGTGCTCGAATAGGGCACGACACCGTACCGCAGGCGCAACCCTTGCGCGGCCAGCTGCGTCTGGATCGGGGCAAGCTCGTCGTAGAGCGCCATCACCGCATCCTGCAGCGCCTCGATCTTGCGCGTGCCATCGACCGGATCATTCATCGACCCCGTCACGTCCAGCACCAGCACGATATCCGTGTTCACGAAATTGAGCGAGGCATCGCAGCTTACCGCGACCGGCAGCGTTTCGAAGCCGAACAGGCGCATGATCGCGGTCGGGATCGCGGTCGAGGCGTTCACCCGGATCACGCCCGCTTCCGGCTTGGTGATCACCGGGGTGAAGGCCTGCGCCCCGTACTGCCCCTGCGGAAAGTTGAACGTAAAGAACTCCTGCCCCGTATTGCGCACCGTATCGTTGAGGGAATCGTTCTTCATCACCCGCCGCGCGGCCAGCGAGGCGGCGTCGCAGGCGCTCTGCATCTTGCTCTTCGCCATATAGGCGCGGCTGAGGTCCACCCCGCTACCGATCATGATGGTCAGCGGGACCAGGCCCGCTCCGACTATCGCCAGCACGTTGCCTTTGTGGTCGTGCAGCAGCCGGGCCAGTAAACGACACAGGAATGCCATCGCATCACACTTTCGCAAAGCGGGGTATGTCGACGCATGATGCATCGCCCCGCCCGACCCCTATCCTGTTCCGGTTAAGAAAAGCCTATGTCGCTCGGTTAAGCGAACCTTACCGCGCCCCGGCCCGCCTGCGCCCGCAATCGCGTGTAGGAGCTACCCCTGCGCCGATCCTATTTCCCTTTCCTACAGCCCCCCTCCCGGCCCATGCCCGCGCGCCCATCTGTCAGGAGAGCCCGCATGACCCGCCGCAAGGACCCCGCCGAAACCCGCATCCCCGTCGCCGCCGAAGACCTCCCCGCCTTCGACAGCGTTCCCGTCAAATACCGCCACGATGGCTGGACCCCGGCGCGCCAGAAAGCCTTCATCGGCGCCCTCGCCGATACCGGCAGCGTCAGCCGCGCCGCGCGCTACGTCAACATGAGCCCCGAAGGCGCCTATTACCTGCGCCGCCGCCCGGGCTCCGAAAGCTTCCGCCGCGCGTGGGAGGCCGCACTCGATCTCGGCGTGCAGCGGCTCAAGGACATCGCCTATGAACGCGCGATCGACGGCCAGCTCAGCCCCGTCTTCGTCGCCGGCAAGCTGAAAGGCTTCCGCCGCATCCGCAACGATCGCCTGCTGATGTTCTGCCTCCGGATGAACGCCCGCGACGAACGCGGCAAACGCCTCGCCGCCAGTTACTTCGATAGCGACGCCGCAAGGCTGCATGGGGGGACGGGCACGTCCTCAAGCAGCGTAGCGATAGGACAGACAGGCACGTCCTCAAGCAGCGTAACGATAGGACAGACAGGCACGTCCTCAAGCAGCGGAGCGATAGGACAGACAGGCACGTCCTCAAGCAGCGTAGCGATAGGACAGACAGGAACGTCCTCAAGCAGCATAGCGGTAGGACAGACAAAAACATCCTCTAGCAGCACCGCCCCGCTCCCGAACCCGAAACCCGTCCGCCTCGCCGTAAGCTACACCCTCCCCGCCCTTTCCCGTGCGGAGAAGGACGACATGAACGCCGCCATGGTCGAACATTTCGATCCGGTGGACATGAGCCTGGCAGAGATCGAGGCCATGCAGACGCAGCTCGCCGAGATTGCCCGCCGCAAGCGCGCCGAGGACGACGGCCCGCCCGATCACGCCATCGACACCCCCTTCACCCAGCTAACCAGCAGCGACTGGAAGGCAGCGGGAGAGCTGGAAGACCTTATCGAGGTCGAGGACGAACTGGAACAGTGGAACGAGGAGGAGGACCACTGGCGGGACAATCCAGGCCGGGAATAAGCCNCCCTCTCCCGCCTGCGGGAAGCCCCGCCCGGCGCGATCCCCCAGCGACCGAGCGCGGGCCCGCCCCCCATGCACCATAGTGACAGGACAGCCAGCAACGCCCCCCGAACAGCGCCGAGAGTGAACATCGAACGTCCGATTATGGGCCGCTAGCAGACTGTCCGGAGTTGGAGTTGCAGAAGCCAGAAGCAACCGGTTCGGCAGCGCGCTTTCTGATGGGCCTGCTAGCTGTCCGACTTCTCAAGCTGTGCAATCAGCGCCTTGATTTCTTTCTTTCGTTGGCGCGCCTCGGAAATCAGTTCATCAACCGCAGACAGCTTTTGCGTGAGCAGATCGACCGCCACGCTGCATGAGACAGGGTGATCGCCCGATCCGGGCTCGACACTGATTATCTCTTTCAGCGTGAAGCCAAGTTTCTGCGCCTGCTCGATGAAATTCAGCTGGCCGATCAGATCGGGCGAATAGTCGCGATAGCCATTGTCGTCCCGGATTGCGGGCGGAATGATGCCCCGCTTCTCATAGAAGCGAATGCGTGAGGTGCTGACCCCCGCTGCGCTAGCGATTTCACCGATCTTCATTTTTCTTCGGCTTTGCCCTTGACCTTAAACCTAGGTTTAAGCCCTATATGGGTTTGCAAGAGATGTCGAGGACAATGAAAATGACCAATCTTGCAAACGCTTCACGCCTGTATGAGCCGCTGGAACTGCCGGGCGGTCAGACCATTCCCAACCGCATTGCCAAGGCCGCAATGGAAGAGAATATGGCCGACGATAGCCATCTTCCGGGTGAGGCACTGCTTCGCCTCTATCGACAGTGGTCGCGAGGAGGCGCAGGCCTGTTGCTCACCGGTAACGTGATGGTCGCTGCCGATGCAGTCACCGGGCCCGGCGGGGTCATCCTCGATGGCCAACAGCCGCTGGGGCCCTTCCGCGCATGGGCGAGTGCCGGCCAGTCGGGCGGCTCAAGAATCTGGATGCAGATCAACCACCCGGGACGCCAGGTATTCAAGGCCAACAACCCTGATGCCATCGCGCCCTCCGCCGTGCCGGTGGACATGGGCGATCTGTCGAAAATGTTCGCAACGCCCAGGGCAATGACGAACGCGGACATTGAACGTGTTGTCGAGCAGTTTGCGACAACGGCGCAACTTGCCCAGCAAGCAGGCTTCGACGGTGTGCAGATCCACGCCGCGCATGGCTATCTAATTAGTCAGTTCCTTTCCCCCAAGACAAACCGGAGGGACGATCAATGGGGCGGCCGCATTGAGAACCGTGCGCGCATCCTGACCGATATCGTGCAGGCGATCCGCGAACAGGTCGGCCCGGATTTCGGGCTTGGCGTAAAGCTCAACTCCGCCGACTTCCAGAAGCGCGGCTTCGATGCCGAAGATGCGATCTCTGTTGTGCGGTTGCTGAACCATCTGCCGGTCGATCTGGTGGAAATTTCGGGTGGCAGTTACGAAAGCCCCGCCATGCACGGTGCGCCTCAGAAGGCCAGTACACGGGCACGCGAAGCATATTTCATCGACTTCGCCCGCGATATTCAGGCTGCGGCAAAAATGCCGATCATGGTTACAGGTGGTATCCGCAGGCGGGCCGTGGCCGAAGAGGCGCTCGCTCCCGAAAACGGCAAGGCTGGCGTCGCCATGGTGGGGATCGCGCAAGCACTGGCATTTGCGCCGGACCTGCCCAACCGGTGGCGCGATGAGGAGCACGCGGTCCGGCTGCCCGAAATCACGTTCAAGAAGCAGGGTGTCGCCAGTCTTGCGCGCATGGGCGTGACCAAGTTCCAGCTGCGCCGTTTGGGTAAAGGCAAGGCGCCGAAACCCAATGTTTCGCCACTCTGGGCCCTGATTGCCCAGCAGTTTCAGACCATGCGCAAAAACAGCCAGTATCAGTCTTGGCTAAGGGACCGCCGCACAGCCTGAGAGGGTGCACCGAAACGCACCCTGAGCGAAGAATTATCGAGGAATTTTCCAATGCCACTTCTCAAATCAACAACCGCCAAGATTGGTGCCATTACCATTGGCATTGCAGCGATGGGCGGCGCGGTGCTCTATATGCCCGGCCTTATCCGCGACGATGCCGCTATCAACGATGTAGAGAGCGATCGCTCCGTGAACGTGGCCGAACAGACCGGCCCAGGCGAACGCAACATCATGATCGATCTGGCCGGGCTGGACGTCCCCATCGAAGAGGGTGGGCTCTATGATCGTTTCCGATCAAATCCGCCACTTGCAGTGGTGGCTGAGGAGCGGCCTGATCTTGATTTGAGCTGGTTCCAGACAATCGAAAAGCAGAAGAAGGAGGTCGGCTTCACTACCTGGTCGCCCAACTTCTATTACAGCAACTCCAGCATCACGGCGATCTACACCGCCGATATGGATGTGATCGAAGAGCTGATCCCGGACGAGGTAAAGGACCGGGTGAAGCCGATCTCCTACACGCCGGGGAATGCGCTGGTGGCGATCACCTCCTACGCTTACCACTATTGCGACAATGGCCATTACGACGAGCTGTCGATTTCGATCGTGACGACCAAGCCCAATGCGAGCAATTGGGGACTGATTTCGTTGATGGGCGAGGTCAACGACAACAGCCTCTGGGGTTATGTCCTCAAGCTGCCGGTGAACACCGAACTGGCCCGGGCGCGCGGTGTGGTCGGATACAATCTGCCCAAATGGCTGATCCCAATCGAATATGACGACACAGGCAGTGATGTCAGCTTCACCTATTTCGACGAGGCAGGAGACTTCGATTTTTCCATGGTCGGGAGGAAGCTCGACGTTACCGGATCGGTGCCCGAAATCACCCGGTCGAACTTCACCAATCTCGATGCCGAGGGCCGGCTGACCCATGGCTATACCGATGTGCGAGCAATCGAGCGGGCGAGCAGCACCGATGCTCAGGACATTCAGCTTAACCTGTCCGATGGTCCGATCTCGCAATTCATCCGGTCACTCGGCCTGAGGAAATTGGTTCGATACGACTACCAGCCCGAGTTTCAGGCGGCACTCTACACCCCCGAGATCGTTGATACACCATAGGTCGCTGCGCTGCCGGCAGAGCCGGAGAAAGACTCTCACCAATCTAACGGAAAGGTAATGCTATGAGTTTTGTGACAACCAATGACGGCGTGGAGATCTATTTCAAGGATTGGGGGCCGAAGGATGCGCAACCTATCCATTTTCACCATGGCTGGCCGCTCAGCGCAGATGACTGGGACACGCAGATGCTGTTCTTCCTGGAACATGGCTATCGTGTAATCGCGCATGATCGGCGCGGACATGGCCGCTCGGCCCAGGTCAGCGATGGGCACGACATGGATCACTATGCCGCCGATGCCTCGGCAGTTGTCGAGCATCTCGACCTGCAGAATTCGATCCATATCGGCCACTCGACTGGTGGCGGTCAGGTCGCACGCTACATTGCCAAGCACGGCCAGCCTCAGGGCCGCGTGGCCAAGGGGGTGCTGGTGAGCGCCGTGCCCCCGCTGATGGTGAAAACGCCCGACAATCCCGAAGGCACGCCCAAGGAAGTGTTCGACGGTTTTCGTGAGGCGCTGGCCGCCAATCGCGCCGAGTTCTTCCGCGAGGTTCCCTCCGGCCCTTTCTATGGCTTCAATCGTGACGACGCTGAAAGCTCACAAGCCGTGATCGACAATTGGTGGCGGCAGGGCATGATGGGCAGCGCGAAGGCACACTATGAAGGCATCGCGGCCTTTTCCGAAACCGATCAGACCGAAGACCTTAAGGCAATCACCGTGCCGATGCTGGTGATGCAGGGCGATGACGATCAGGTCGTTCCATACAAGGCCGCTGCGTTGAAACAGCACGAGCTGCTGCAGAACAGTGAGTTGATCATCTACGAAGGCTTCTCGCACGGAATGCTGACGGTGAATGCCGAAACAGTAAACGCTGATCTGCTCAAATTCGTCCAGAGCTGAACCCGCTTGCCGGATGGCCGCTCGTCAAGGCGCGGGCGGCCAGCCTTTTTCCAGAAGGCAGAAACCATGACCACCCGCATCCTCCACGTCGTCACCAATGTCGGCCATTACGCCGATCCGACCCACCCCACCGGGCTGTGGCTGACTGAGCTGACCCATGGCTGGCACACCTTTGCCGAAGCGGGGTATGAGCAGGTAATTGTTAGCCCCGAGGGCGGCAAATCGCCGCTGGAGCCGCGCTCTCTCAAATGGCCGAATATCGACGCTTCCGGTAAAGAATGGCTGGGAGACAGCGCGAAGATGCAGCTGCTCGAAACCACGAAGAGCCCCGGCAATATCGATGCGAGGGATTTCGACGCTATCTACTTTACCGGTGGACACGGCGTGATGTTCGATTTTCCGGACGCAAAGGAAATCCAGCGCATCACGCGCGAGATTTTCGAGGCGGGCGGCGTCGTATCGGCAGTATGTCACGGCTATTGCGGGTTGCTGGAAACACGCCTCTCGAATGGCGATTTACTAGTGAAGGGGCGCAAGCTGACGGGCTATTCTTGGGTAGAAGAGATCCTTGCGGGGGTGGCCAAGGATGTGCCGTACGATGTCGAACAGCGCATGAAAGATAAGGGGGCGCTGTATGAAAAGGCACTGATACCCTTCATCTCAAAGGTCGTCGTCGATGATCGGCTTGTTACCGGTCAAAATCCTGGCTCCGCAAAGGCGACAGCACAATCCGTGGTCAAGGCTCTGAACGGACAGAGCGAGGTCGAATGAACTAGCGGCAGTTAAGCCCAGTGGTCCGAGGTACACGCACTGCGGCAGTCTTTGGGCCGCAAGCGGACTGTCCGGTTCTACCAGTTGTCGCAACCAAAGCAGCCTGAGAGCAAAACAACCAAAACATTCTGACAACAAGGGGGCAATAGTTGTCTCTGTTGACCTCTTTGCAAATCGTCAGAAAAAATTCGCAACGATGGGGCTGGAGTATGCTCATCACCCCGGCCCCATAGAAGCGTTTTGCAGTTTCTCTTTCGCCCTAGTTCAAAAGTTAACCCGTGCTCGCAGGCCGTAAGTCCGTGCGTCATTGAGGAAGCGGATGTTCAAAGACGAACCGACAAGAGCCTTCTGCGATATTTCCTCGTTCAGGAAGTTGCTCGCCCAAGCTTCAAGCCTGAAGTTGCCGATCGTATAACCGGCGCCGAGATTTAGTGTCACGAAACCGTTCTGGCGGTCGGGAAAACCCGCGTCCAGCGCACTCTGGCGCGTGCCGTCCAGGAACACGATGTCATCTTCGTTGAACTGCGACAGGAAGAAGGAGGATCGGTAGTTTAGGAGAGCCTGCCAGTCGAAACGGCCCGAGCCGATGTCGAACCACTGGGATAGCCGGGCACTCAGGTTCATCTTGGAGGCCAGCGGGAGCCGGTTGCCGACCAAGCTGACGAGCGGAGATTGCCCACCGGCATCGAAATCTTGGGCGCGGGCATCTGCCACCACGCCTTCGGTGACCTTGGTGTCGAGATAAGCCGCATTGAGATCAAGCGCATAATGTGCCGGCAGTTTAAGTCGCAGTTCGGCTTCCGCACCGTAGATGCGCGATGCACCGATGTTCCGGTTGACCAGGGAGTATCCATTGCAGACTGGCGGGGCCTGCGTTTCGTCCAGGTTGATACAAGTCAGATCCTGAAAAACCTGATCGGAATAGTCGTAGTAGAACCCCGTCAGGTTGAAGATTGCCCGGCGACCGAAAGCATCGAAACTGTTCCGGCTGCCGATTTCGTAGACAACCAGCTTTTCGGGGCTGAATGCTTCGGGAATTGTCGAACCGTTGAAACTGTCATTGAAGCCGCCGGACTTATGTCCAGTGGACACCTTGGCATACAGCATGCTGTCCGGTCCTATGTCGAATTCCAGGCCGGCTCGCCAGTCGACAAAGTCGAACTTGGCCTGACCGATCTGCTGATCGGGAATGGTCAGTTCGACAAAACTGAAACCCCCACCGAATCCCGCCGGACAATCGACGAAGCCATTGTCGATATCGGGTCGGTCGATACAGGTACCGTTCGGATTGGTGCCATCGGCAATCGCACCGATCTGCTGGATGAGAGTGTCACGCAGACCCGGGCTGCGGATTCCCTCGATCAAGAACTGAGCGCGGCCCTGCAGCGTGTCGATGGCACTGACATTGAAGTTCGGGCGATCGAGCAAGTTCGGGCGGAAGCCTTCGGTTCCAAGACGTGTGGCAAAGCAGCAGGCGAAGTCTTCGCCGCCCAGCGTCAGAGCCCAGTTTCCACCGATACCGTAACGGGATTTCTTTTCTTCGGTGTATCGCAGCCCGCCGAATACGCGCAGGCGATCCGTAATGTCGTAGGTCCCGTCACCGAAGAAGGCGAAGCTCTCGCCATTGACATCGGGCATGGTGAATTCAGTGCCCGAGTAGCAGCAGTATCCGCGGTCGGCGACCGCCATATAGCCTACCGCCTGATCTTCCTTGAAATAGAAGCCGCCCAGGTTCCAGCGGAAGCGCTGATCCTCGTTTGCGGACAGGCGTGCTTCGTAAACCTGGCTCTGCGACCTCGTCTGCCAGAAATTGTTGGAGAAGTTATCGTATTGGAAATTGTCCAGGTCGCGCCCGGGATAATCGATACCCTCGCTGCTGGCGTTGGCCTGGTAAAAGTCGACCGAACGGTAACTTCCGGTCAATTCGCCCGTGAAGGTGCCGAAGTCGTAGGAAAGCTTGCCCTGAATTCCCCAGAGCTCGTTCTCCATGTCGCCCTGCATGCCGCGATAGACGACATCCTTGAGGTTCAGCTTGTCTGGACGCAGGCCAGTTGCGGTAACGGCGCCGAAGATGTTCGCTCCGGGATAGCCGGTTCCCGTCTCCTTGCCGTAATCGCCAACGACAGAGACGCTCAAACGATCGTCAGGCTCCCACAGCATGGAAAGTCGCCCGGCGTAGTTCTCTTCAAGTCCCGCCGGCTTGAGCTGGCTGGCCTGTTCGCCGGTAGAAACATTGCGAAAACCGTAATCCCGGTCGACGTAGTACCCAGCAGCGCGCACAGCGAGTGTATCGCCTAAGGGAATATTGATTGCACCTTCCGCACCGTAAGAAGAGCGGTTGGCGATTTCAGCCTGTGCGTAGCCGCTGAATTCACCAAGCCGTGGCTTTGCAGTGATGATATTGAGGGTGCCCGCAAGCGCGTTGCGCCCATAGAGCGTTCCTTGCGGTCCCTTGTTCACCTCGACCCGTTCGAGGTCGTAGAACATCAGACCCAGGCCACGCGGCCGCGGAATATAGGTTCCGTTGAGGTGAGGGGCGGCACCGGGATCGCCCAGTTCGGTGTTGTTCGATGAACCGACGCCCCGGATGAAAATCTCGACGTTGCCTTCCTGGTTGGCGATGCTCAGACCGGGCACGGCCGTCTGCAGCTGACGAAGTTCGACGATGCCGTCCTGTCGTAGCTGATCGGCATCGAGCGCCTGAACTACGCCAGCCACTTCCTGAAGGTTTTCTTCGCGGCGGTTGGCCGTGACGATGATGACATCAGAGCCGTCATCTTCCGTCGCTTCGCTTGGCGCTGCCGTTGCGGGCGCGGATTGGGCGTGAAGCGGCACGGCAGCAACCGAGCAGAACAACATGGTGCCGAATGTCCCGGCGAATTTTAGTCTGGTCATAGTATCCTCCCCTTTGGACCGATCCGATGCGGCCGTATTTACTTGCATGAAAGCTGTTCACCCGTGGGCGACACGATGCGTGCCGACGCGAGCGTGAGATCGAGTTGCCCGTCGGTCACCAGCATGAGCGGTGCATCTACGCCGCTCAGGTCGACGCCTGCCTGCGCGAAACAGTTCAATGGGAATGACACGCGGGTCCATCGCCCCGTTTCTGCGGCGGTTGTCAGTAATGCGCGCACCGGAAATCCGCCGCCGCACTCTTCGCCGCAGGTCATTAGCAAATTGACGTCTGCGGTAGGTGCCTTGTCGACCTTGAATTCGAGTTCGAGTGCAAGACCCCCATTTGCCTGACGCGTCAGATCCATCCCGGACTCCTGAGCGATCGCGACGGCAGCTCTTCCTGATCCGGACCACCGCAGTCGAACCGCGTCTTCCTGCGCATTGCGATCGGCACCTTGAGCAGTGATGAGATCGGGCGCAGGGTTTGTTGCAAGCGCGCCAGGTGAACCGATGAGAAGCTGACGGCCCGTGCCTACCCGCCCACCGGAAAATAGCATGTTCTCGTCCGTCGGAGCTGCGCTGGCACGCTCTTCAGGAAGCTGATCTAGAGAGCCATCTTCGGCAGTCGTCAGTCCATAGCCATAAGCAAAGAGCGGATTGTAATCCGCATCACCTAGGTTGACGTTCGTCTGGTCGCTCGATCGTGGCCAGCTGTAGGACAATCTGCCGGTAAATTCCGACTTACCGAACAGACCATCGGCTACGCCGCCGCCTTCGGTTCCGGGTAGCCACGCTGCCACGAACGCATCGGAAGCGTTGAGAAGCGGATTTACCCACATCGCGCGCCCGGAAAGAAAAACCGATACCGTCGGAATTCCGGCAGCGCGGAATGAGCGCAACAGCGCAAGGCTGCGGGCGTCGTCATACCCCACGTCCGGGCGGTCGCCCTGGAATTCGGCGTAAGGATCTTCCCCGAACACGACGATCGCCACATCGGGGCGTTCGCCGTAGCTGCCGTCAGGCGACAGAGTGGCGCTTCCGCCCGCGTCTGTCACTTCAGCTTCGATGCCTTCCCATATGGATTGCGCGTTGGGAAAATCGGTCCGTTTTGTATCTGTTCCCTGCCATGTCAGGGTCCACCCACCGGTTTGCTTGGTCAGATTGTCGGCTCCATCGCCTGCCACAAGCACCTTGGCTGCTGGATCGAGTGGCAAAATTCCATCCTCGTTTTTGAGCAGCACGAGAGATTTGCGAACGGCCTCGCGCGCAATGGCGCGGTGATCGGCGCTGCCCAGGCGCTCGAACTCTCCGGCGTAGGGTCGAGAAGAGGGCTTGCCCGCTTCGAATAAGCCGGCTCGAAATTTCACTCGCAGGATGCGGCGCACCGCGTCGTCGAGTCGGGCCGGAGGCAATGCTCCACTGCGTGCGTTCGCCAATGTGTTCTCGTACAGACCCTTCCAGCTATCGGGCGCCATATACATATCAAGTCCGGCGATGACCGATTGCGCACAGTTGGTGACGGTACAGCCTTCGACCTGGCCATGCCCGTTCCAATCGCCGACGAGGAAACCGCTGAAGTTCCAGCGATCCTTTACAATACCCGTCAGCAATGATGCGTTTCCATGCATCTTCGCGCCGTTCCAGCTGGAAAAGCTGACCATGATCGATTGCACGCCCGCACCTATGGCGGGAAGGTACGGCGGGCTGAAGACGTCGCGCAGGCGGCCTTCATCGATCCGCGCGTCACCCTGATCCTTGCCACCCGCGGTTCCGCCATCGCCCAGGAAATGCTTGGCGGTGGCTACGATGTGCGAACCACGCAACCAGTCATCATCACCGAGCTTGCCTTGCAGGCCTTCAATCAGAGGAGCTGCATAAGACGTTGCAATATCCGGTGTCTCGCCAAANCCTTCGTAAGTCCGGCCCCAGCGATCGTCCCGCACCACGGCAAGTGTGGGTGCGAAGGTCCAATCGAGGCCAGTGACGCGCATTTCGATCGCGGTTACTTCCCCGATACGCCGCATCAAATCCGGGTCGTTGGCGGCCCCGAGCCCGATATTGTGCGGAAACAGCGTAGCACCCACGATGTTGTTGTGNCCGTGAACGGCGTCGCTGCCCCAGATTACCGGAATTCGGGGGAGATCGCCCTGCGGNTTCATCGAGGCNGCATAATAGGCATCGGCTGCCTCCAGCCATTTCGAAGCCGGCGCGTTGTACTCACCTGTCGGCGTCGAATTGCCACCATTGAGGATCGATCCGAGGTGATAGCGGCGAACGTCTTCGGGTGTGGCGCTCGCGATGTCAGCCTGAATGATCTGCCCGACTTTCTGTTCAAGCGACATTCTGGTGATTAGCGCATCGATCTGTTGTTCGATTGCCGGATCAAGCGCGGCAGCAAGACCCTTGGCTGGCCAGCGCTGTGGATCGGCCACGGCACTCGAATTCGCCTGAGCAATTGCGGGCACTGCCGTGTGCGCCGCGCCCAACGCAGCCATAACAGCCACGGACAAAATTGCGGTCTTGCGACGCCTCACTACCTTCTCCCAAATTCATATGACAACGTTTACCGTTGCTCCTGACAACGTTTACTGCGGTGCATCGACACAAGTCAAGAGAGGCGCTAGTCAACTTGCTCAGGGACCCCCGCCGGGTTATCCGATAAGCACATTTTCGGGAGGGGCCGCCATTTCCAAACGCTCGACGATTATCGATGTGGCGAACCTCGCCGGAGTGTCGATCAAGACCGTTTCCCGCGCATTAAACGATGCTCCTCACGTGAGCGCCGAGGCGCGCGAGCGCGTGAAGGCCGCGGCGGCGACCCTGGATTATCATCCGAATATAGCCGCCCAGAGCCTTATTGCCCGGCGTAGCTTTCTCATTGGACTGACATATGAGCGACCGAGCCCCAGCTACGTGGTTGAACTCCAGAACGGTGCGCTCGCTCGGCTCGAGGAATCGCGTTACCGCCTCGTCGTCCTGCCGTTCCGGAATGTGGCCGATCGCCCAGCAGAACTCGGACGGCTGCTCATGCGCGCTGGACTGGACGGTGTAGTCCTTGCGCCGCCCGCCTGCGACCAGGACGAACTGCTGGCAATGCTCGACAAGCACAGATTGCCTTATGCTCGCATAACACCTCACAGCGCGATGGACCGGGGCATCGTGCTGGCAATGGACGAAGTTGCAGCAGGCCAAGCTGTCGCAGCGCATCTGCTCGAATTGGGCCACACGCGCATCGGGATCGTTTTGGGAGATCCTTCGCATGCGGCCAGCGCAGCGCGCATGGAGGGATATCGCCGCGCCTTTGCAGAAGCGAAGGTCGTCATCGATGATCGACTGATCGTGACCGGCGATTTCACTTATGACGTTGGCTACAAGGTGGCGGAACGCCTTCTGTGCCAGACCCCACAGCCGACGGCCATTCTCGCGCAAAACGACGATATGGCCGTGGCGGCGATGGCTGCGGTACGAGACTGCGGATTGTCGGTACCCCACGATATATCGATCGCTGGCTTTGACGATTCAGAAGTCGCTCGCACCGCTTGGCCTCAACTTACGACGGTTCGTCAGCCAGTCATGCAAATGTCATGGGACGCAACAGATCGGCTGATCGGATGGCTGGACGCGGATCGAAAAGATGGAAGCGAAGGCGAAATAGCCTTCGCTCGCCGCGGCAATCACCCCCACGCATTGGTCGTCCGAGCGTCCACTGCCCCGCCGAAAGTCTAAGATATGCAGCAGATTGAACTCATTTCTAGCTGAAGTCTTTGGGTGTGCGCTCCTAAAAGTCTCGCTAATCCGAACACGGTATCCCGGCGATGGGTATCGCAGGGGCCAGAGCACCCCTGCCCGTTTTCCTCGTTCCACTCGCCGAAAGAAGACGGTCCGGTGTCAGTCTCTTCTCAGACCTTGCAGTAGAGCGAGTGATTGAATGAGGCGTTCCCAAGTGTCGCTGCTGTTTAATTTTCCGGCGTTACGTAATCCTGACCGCGACTTATCCGGTATGGCCCGCGGCGCTCTGACAAGCTCTTTCCCTTCCAGCTTAATGCTACCCATTCGTGAGCGGCAAGGTGATCGACTGCTTCATGGACGCGCGGCATCGCCGCGCGCCAGCCGTTCTTGCTGTGCGAAGCTATCCTTCGTGCGACCTCGCTAGGGCATATTGTCGCGTCCGCCTCTCTTTCTCCCAAGATTGCCAGGACTGCAGACCTTGCAATCTTGTCCGTCACTTCCGCTTTTGTCCGGACGTCATGAGATCAGGCTTCTTCGGGGGCTTCCAGTCTGGCGGCAGAACAGGGCGCTGCCGGCTCGTGCCCAGTCCCATCGTACCTGGCTGCTGGCGAGCCAGCCCCGACGTATCGGCGGCTTCAGCATCTGTGGCTTCTGCTCCGCCTCGCAAGAGACCGATGCGGTCACGAATTTGCCGCGCTTTCTCGAAATCGAGATCGCTGGCCGCGATTTCCATTTCGCGTTGGAGATCCTCAAGGGTCTTGCTCATTTCCCGTCAACGTGCGGACATGCGCTTTAGTGCCGCTGGATTTCCAAGTTCAGCCACGAAGAGAAGCACAGCAACGGGGGGAGGCTGGTCTGCCATTTTAAAAAGCAGCTTACGCACCCGCTCGTAACCAACCATCGCTAAAGTGGAACGGCAGCCCACCCTTTCAGACTTATGTCAGCCCCGGGTCGCAGTAACGCCGGATGATCTGCCGCCCTCAGCCGCGATAAGTCAGTCGAGAAGCCAAGTATTTCGACAATGAGGATTACCTCGCTATGAATGCGGATAGGCCCGAATGCATCCGGTCCGCCCGCGCCTGCGTGGGCGGACCCGCCAAGCGATTGAGTTTACATTTGACGTAGCCATCGAAGGCGGTTCTTAGTCGCTCACCGACGCCTTGCCCGCATGGAAAGCTGCCGCATAGCGCTAGGAAAAGTATCGGGGGGCTATGTGACAGGTTTCGAGTTCATCTTTTCGCTTTTTGGCCTCCTGCTTGGCCTAGCGCTGGCTGAAGGCCTTGGCGGACTGTCCAAAGCGATCAAGGCAAGCAACAAGGTCCGGATCGGCTGGTCCACCGCCCTACTCGGGGTTTTTGTATCGTGCGATGTCGTGACCTACTGGATGTACGGCTGGGCCTTTCGCGACCGGCTCGATCTCAGCTGGGCGGTCATGTTTGGCGGTTTCGTGGTGACGGCCGTCTATTACGTGTCGGTATCCTTGATTTTTCCCAATGATCCGGAAGAATGGCGCGATCTCGATGCGCATTTCGTCCAGCACCGTCGCAAGGTCCTCAGCGGAATATTATTTGCTAATGCAGCGCTCTATGCAGCCACCTATGCGCTCGATCTCTTGCCAGAATTCAACCTGCGAAACGCAATCCTTAGCTGGTCTTTCTTCCCGGTCACCGCGTTGGCCATTGCAGCGAATAGCCGCAAGATCATCGTCGCCTGTCTGACATGGCTCATTGCTCTATACCCTTTATCCGCAGCTTGGTCGTAACCCCGCTTTTCTTCCTCGTAGCTGAACCGCATCATCTAAAGCGCAGCAGCACGGGCGGGCTCTGAACGCAATTGGCCCATGCCGCCGTGTGCGCATTCACCGGGGGCCAGTTCCCAGCCTTATTTCCGATGAGTTCGGATCCCGTTTCCCGTATCGCTCGTTTTGACGATATACGTTAGGCAACAAAGAGCGGCGATGATGAGCAGCCCAATTCCCTACAGTGACGATCTGGAAATTATCTCTCCCCATGAGGATGAGGCGATCGCGAAGATCAACGAGAGCATGCATACCATTCTCGAGACTGTCGCCGAGGATGAAAACCATGCCTACAGGGCGGTCCATGCCAAGAGCCATGGCATACTCGAGGCGAGCCTGACGATACCGGCAAACCTGCCCGACGAACTGGCCCAAGGCATTTTCGCCCTGCCGGGAAGGCACGATGCGATCCTGCGATTTTCCACCAATCCCGGTGATGTTCTCGACGACAGCGTCTCGGTCCCGCGTGGGCTCGCGCTCAAGGTCCTGAGCGTCGAAGGGGAGCGACTGTCCAGCGCCTATGACAGCAAAGCGCAGGACTTCGTCATGATCAATGGGCCAGCATTCAGTGCAAGCTCGGCCGATGATTTCGCAAATACGCTGAAGCTGCTTGCCGCCACGACCGACCGGGCAGAGTGGGCAAAGAAGTTGCTCTCGGCAACTCTGCGCGGGATCGAGAAGGCTTTAGAAGCAACGGTCGGCGGATCGGCAACGATACAGACACTGGGGGGAGCGCCTAACGTGCATCCCTTGGGAGAAACCTTTTATTCGCAAACACCCTATCGCTACGGCAACTATGTCGCGAAGTTTCAGGTCGTGCCGGTGTCCTCGAACCTGACCGCGCTGAGCGGAACGGAAATAGATGCAAAAGGAAGGCCGAATGCCTTGCGTGAGGAAATCGACGCAGTGATGCGTACCGGTCCGGCAGAATGGGAACTGCGCGTTCAGTTGCTGCGCGATCGCGACGCTCAGCCGATCGAGGATGCAACGGTGATATGGGACGAAGAGAGGTTTCCGTTCCAGACCGTGGCGCGGATTACCGCTGGCGCTCAGACCGGATGGAATGACCAGCGCGCAGCCGCAGTCGATGATGCAATGCGCTTCGCACCCTGGAACGGCGTCGTCTCCCATCGCCCCCTGGGATCTATCAACCGGGCACGCAAATCGCCCTATGAGCATTCAGCCAAATTCCGCGAGCGCGTGAACGGATGCCCGATCCGTGAGCCCCGCACGGCCGATCTTCCCGCCTAGCATTGGTAAATTTCGGTGGCGGGGTGCAGGGTGGAGTTTTGGGCCCTCGGCCAGCACTCTTGAAGAAAGACAGACCACGACAATCGTCACCGACCGTATATCCGGTCAATGACCGTAGGAAGAGATTTGGGGCTAAAGGAGGTTTGGTATGACGCAACGCAACAATGTCTTCATGCAATATCTCATTCCCAAGCGCATCGTCACCGAGTTCGCTGGTCGCGTCGCCCGGGCGACTGCCGGGTCGCACACGACGAGACTTATCCGATGGTTCGTCAAGAAATACGGCGTGAACATGGAGGAGGCCTTGGCCCCGGATGTCGCGAGCTACGCGAGCTTCAACGACTTCTTCACCCGGGCACTGAAGCCCGGGAGCCGACCCCTGGCAGATGCGGACTTCGTCTCGCCAGTCGATGGCGCTATCAGCAAACTCGGTGCCATTGACGATGCCCACATCATCCAGGCCAAAGGTCACAGATATACAGTGACGGAACTGCTGGGCGGCGATGCCGTGCTCGCTGACCAGTTTCACCACGGTTGCTTCGCCAACCTGTACCTTTCTCCGCGCGATTATCACCGCATACACATGCCTTGCACCGGCACTCTGGTCCAAATGGTTTACGTCCCAGGCAGTCTGTTTTCCGTCAATCCGGCGACAGCTCGTTCCGTGCCGGGGCTCTTTGCGCGTAATGAACGGGTGATTTGCGAATTTCACTCCGAAGAGCATGGGCCTTTTGTGATGGTGCTTGTCGGGGCGACGATAGTCGGCAGCATGGCGACTGTGTGGCATGGCATCGTCAATCCCAAACGTACCGGATTGCAAAATAGATGGACATACAGCGACCAATCCATACGCCTGCGGAAGGGCGAGGAGATGGGACGGTTTTTACTTGGATCGACAGTGATTACCCTGTTTCGGAAGAACGCCATCCGCTTCAACGAAACATGGATACCGGAACGGTCCGTTCGACTGGGTGAGTGCATGGGCAACGAAGCACGTTAAGCCTTGGATCAGTTCAACGCGACGCCCCACTAACGCAATATTTTACCCCCTCGTTTGCTTTGCCCTTCCGGAAAGCCCATTACCGTTGAACGGGGGAGGTGCTCCACCCGTCCAGAGCAAGTGAGGGTATCATGTTCGGCTTCGATCCCTATCACGTGTTGCTCGCCACGGCTGGCTTGGCGATCATCGTCTCCTACTGGTCGCCACGTTTTATTTCTGGCCGCGAACCTGCCGCTTCGGCTCTTCTCGTCCTTGGCGGATTTGCCGCGTTCGCATGGGTGCCTGGCATGCCTGACGCCATCAATCCCGTGGAGTCTCCGCAAATTTGGGAGAAGGCAGCCGAGATTTGCGTCATCCTCGGTCTGTTCGGGACTGGTCTGCGAATTGACCGGCTTGTCGGTCGAGATTTGTGGAAGCCAACGTTCCGGCTGCTTGTGATCGCCATGCCGCTCACGATCCTGGCACTCGCACTGGTGGGATGGCAGGCCGCTGGCATGACCCTGGCAGGGGCGCTTTTGCTCGGAGCAGTGTTGTCGCCCACCGATCCGGTCCTTGCAGGTGAAGTGCAGGTTGGTCGCCCGACAGAGGGCGGTGAGCATCAGGTTCAATTCGCGCTAACGACTGAAGCAGGTCTCAACGACGGGCTGGCATTCCCATTCGTCCATCTGGGGATATTGATCGCAACCGCGGGCGCGTTGAGCGTCGGTCTGTTCATCGAGTGGGCGTTGCGGGACGTATTCTATCGCGTGATCGTCGGTGCAGCGGGTGGTGCTGCTGTGGGCTGGCTGTTGGGCAAGTCGCTGTTTGACTGGCCCGAAGGAAATGCCCTTTCGAAAACCCAGACAGGCGTCGTAGCCTTCGCTGGCGTGATCCTTGCCTATGGGCTGACCGAACTGATCGAGGGATACGGCTTCATTGCAGCATTTGTTGCTGGCCTGGTATTACGGCGGGAAGAATCCGAGAACGACTTTCACCAGCGATTGCACGATTTCTCCCAATCAATCGAACACACGCTTACCGCTCTATTACTCGTAGCGCTGGGCGCAGCACTGCCGAGCCTATGGCCATATCTCGGATGGCCGGAGGTGATCGTCGCGGTCGCTCTGATCTTTGTCGTCAGACCAGTTGCCGCGTGGTTCGCGCTCTCGGGACTTGGTCTGCGATGCCGCGCACGCGCGGTAATGGCATTCTACGGCGTGCGGGGGATCGGATCCATCTACTACCTCGCCTATGCCGGGCACCATGTCGAGCTTGTCAACGAGGGAGCGCTGTGGGCGACCATTGCCTTTACGATCGTCGTTTCGACCTTGGTTCATGGTCTGACCGCAGGTCTTGCTGTGGAGCGAGTGATCGAGGAAAAATGAGGCGTTCCAAAGCGTCGCCGCTGTGTCCAGTTCTTTGGCGTAGTTACGTAATCCTGACCGCGACTAATCCGGTATGGCCCGCGGCGCTCTGACAAGCTCTTTCCCTTCCAGCTTGATGCTACGTATCCACGAGCGGCAAGGTGATCGACTGCTTCATGGACGCGCGGCTTCGCCGCCCGCCAGCAGCGCCAAGGCGAGGAATGGGCCGGCGCCGCGAAGTTATTGCGCTCACCGGAACAATCGATGTCGTTCACACGCTTCTTCAAGACCCCAGGCAGATGGGGTTTTTAAGAAAGGAATAAACATGGGTGAGCGCAAAAACGATAATGCGAATGATGATCTGAAAAACATCGACGACTTTCCAGGAGAACCCAAGCAGACGCGCCTTCGCGAAGCCGACCATCGAGACGGCCGTCTTGACGAAGATCAAGGCCAGATTCAGCGAAGCGGCCATACGCCGGGTGGAAAAGATCTCTCGCGAGGCTCCGAGCCATCGACAGGAGCAGCCAGTAGGCACCGCCGCTAATGTTTAATAGCGTAGTGGCGGGCCAATCGTGGCCCCCCTTGTGCAAACACAGCATTCCGGAGAGCACCCATGATGGAAGACGATCACAAACGTCTGGATGAAGGTGGAGCCAAAGAGCAATCATCTGACAAAGACCCTCGCACGTCGAACTCAGAGTTATCGGAAGAAAACAGCCAGGCTCTGAAAAACCAAGGTACAGCGAACCCGGGAGAATATCCGGATCGTGAAGAAACGCCGACCTAGCTGAAGCATCCCAATATCATCAGAGCAACTTCCCGAATCGTTCTCATCATGTTCTACGCCCGCCATGGCGATAGAAGAACAACTCCGGTGCGGGCCGTTCGACTGTATCCGAGCTATTCACTAGCCATCGAATAGCGCCCGCAATCGGCAAATGTCCGCTTTCGGGCATCTCGGACACCGCCCTCAATGACCGAAATTGGGGCGCGAAGCAGCCCTTCGCCCCGTTCGCCCGCAGCAGAGCATATCTCACATCGACACCAAGTTGATGGACCGTGATCTGAATCCCGGTCCATTGAGATATGGAGGTCACCCGTTCAACTACACAAGAATGAGCCCCAATGTGATACACATTCCCATATGTCGCGACGTTACAATGCTTACCATCCGGATGGCGTATTGTCTTTCCTGCGACCCGGAGGGCTTGGATTTTTCCACGCCTTCTCCTTGAAAACCCCACCTCTCGGTGGGGCTTTTTTTTGGTTAGCAATTCATTTTCCAAGGAGCAGTATCCGACCTCAGCGCAAATCCCGTGATCACTAAAAAGTGTAAGCGGACCGCCAATTAGCGACGATTAATCAGGCTCATTGAGCCTGTCGATCAGATCGGCGATCCTTTCAATCGCCTCACGTGTTTCCGGACTGTGTTTTCTGGCATCTGCACGGACGTAGTCGGCAATTGAGGGATGGGTTAGATAAAAGACTGCGGCGCTCCGGTAGGCCATCATGGCATCATTGAGCGCATTCATCTCTGTCGCCGCAGACGAGCTTTCGATGGCGCGATTGGCGCAATCAGCAACCTGCTGGGCGTGCTCGGCGAGCTGTTGTAGCCTTTTCTTCATCGCATCACCTTATGGCTTAAGCGGCAAACGCGATAAACACGAAGTGAACTCAGTCAATAAGTTGGATGCTGAGCCCAACTAGCTATCATACGCAAATCAGGGGATGTTTGGTGAGACGGCAGACCAAAAAGGGGGCTTCCTCTACCACGCCGGGTCGCATTCAAACGTGGATGGCCTGTCGCCTCATTTCCAATATAGAGATTGTAAGCAGAGCTTCACGGGAATTCATAACCGTAAGTAATAGCGCGGACTTATTGGAAGGCTTACGGGATTGAACGCCGAGCAGACGGACTGGAATGAGGTCGACCGCGGACTCTCGGCTTGCGGAGATAGGTAGCGCAGAACAGACGTTCAGCTCATAGTGCTATTTTGCTGAGAAATTTTTCACCAGAATATAAGGCGCAAGTGTTCTTATAATTTTCTTCACCGCTAAAAAGCTTGCGAAGGACTCTCGCAACTGTAGCCAGAATGGCTTGTAATGGATGAAGAGGTTTGAAACGCTCACCGATAGGCAGCTTTAAGGCTCACGGATTTGGGGTTTATGTCGCCGCCGTAATTTTGGCTCTTGGCATCATCCAACTCGCCGGCAGTCTCGTATTCTATCAACTTATTGATCGCCAGACGCTTCAGGACGACCATGCACGGCGCGTCGCCGAACTTCTCGTCGTGGGGCAGAGAATGCACAAACTTGCGCCCGATCAGATGGCGGCAAACATGACCACGCGATACCTCGCTGTTGACGTATCGCCGGCGCCGAACGTGGAAGGTTCGAGCGGTGATCAAATGCTGTCCGGCATCGGCGAAGATATCATAGCATGGGAGCCGTCGTTGGCCGGAAGGCCCCTCCANCTNTCNACATCTCNGTCGNACAANANCAGCCGCGATCTGNAGGGCTCCTTGCAGNTNGACGATGGTACCTGGCTCAACTTCGTCTCGCGGGACATAACGAGCATGTGGCCAGTCGCCTGGCGAGCCATGGTTCTCACTACACTGATCACGGCTGCATTTNTGGCCATCGGTCTGGCGCTCTTGTATCTGGTTGCGAAGCCGTTGCGCAGCCTTACTGATGCGGCCGAGCGAATTGGTCAGGGGGGCAAGGTCCAGNTCGCTGAAATGGGGCCTCGAGACCTTCGGGACCTGGCGCACGCAATGAACGCGATGCAGGAACGAATTGATCGTATTTTGAGTGATCAGACCAAATCGTATCGGGCGATCGGGCACGATCTTCGCACTCCGCTATCCAGACTTAAAACGATTTCTGGGATGATTGAAGACAAGGAACTCGTCGGCATACATGACCAAAGCGTCGACGAGATGGTCCGATTGCTGGATTCCCTCGAAAGCTATCTTGGCGCACAACTCCTTCAGAGCGATCCTGAAGAGGTCAATCTCGGCGAATTGCTGGTGGACGTAACGAGCCGCTACGGAGAAGCAGTTACGTTGATCGGTATGACGAATATCGTCATCAAGACATTCAAAGAGCCCCTCAAGCGCTCAATCAATGCGCTGATAGAAAATGCCGTTCAGTTTGCTGGCTCGGCTGAGGTTGCGGTCCGTGTCGGTAAAAGCGGCTATACGATAGACATCATCGATCAAGGCCCTGGGGTGGACGAGGATCAATTCCCATCATTATTGGAACCGTTCTTCCGCGTCGATCAAGCCCGGCAGAGAAACACCGACGGCTTCGGCCTTGGGATTCCCACAGCACATATATTGCTGACCAGGTTCAATGGCTCTTTGAAGTTTTCGCGAAACCCTTGCGGGGGCTTGACCGCTCACATCTTTGTCCCGAATTCGTGGCTATCAACAGCTTAGAATGACTGAGAGACCTGAAATCGAACCCGGGCTGAGCTATCTCCCGTATCGTAGCGCACGCCCGATAGTGGCACAGCAACTTCCAATCCGCCCGTGAGGCTTTTACCGATGTCAGCTCTAAAGCCGCCCCCTGAAGAAAAGAGGCTTCCACCGCCGAAGCCCTCATCAAGATTATATGCCTTACCACCATCCACGAACCCATAGAATTCCAGCTCAGCTAGTGGTCCCGGAAGACTGTCCCAGGAATAGTTCAGTTCCCCGTAGGCCAGAAGGGCCTGATCGCCGGTCCGTTCACTGTAGTCGTAGCCACGAACGAAGTTAGCACCCCCAAGTCCCGTTTCTTCAGAGATGAGTAATGGCTGCGAGGCCAACTGTGAGCGGACCGCAACATTAATACCTAAATCGGCGACCACATTCTTTCGCCATCCGATATCGAACGTGGCTGTCGTGAAGGTTCCATCGGCATCCTGGCGGGACGATAAGGGATCTCCGAGCTGCGTTGCGTCGAAAAGATCCAGGCCCTGCTTAATCTGCGCATTGGCGCGCAACCATCCGCCGGCGAGACGTGAATAGCCGTAGATGCCAGCTGATACGGTGGTCAGTCGATCCTGGCGCGCGAGAGCTCCGTCACGACTTTGCTCAATTTGGCGATGGGAAGCGTCCGCGCGTATCCAGATACTCGAATTTTGTCGCCGGACCGCTGGATGCAAAAGCCCTAGCGATACTGTCCAACTCTCTCCACGAATATTGAACGGTTCGAGATATGCCCCGGGCGCACTGCGCGAAAAAGAGCCGGTGGCCGAGATTTCAGTTCCTTCGCGACTAACTCGTTTGCCGTATCGTACCTGACCAAAAACAAGCTCTTCGACCTCAGGCACTGTGTCGAGAATAAATACCTGTAAGGTGTCATCTTGGGCAAAGAGGCCATTGAATCTAACGTGTCCGTAGAGTTCGAGCGGCCCGAGCGGCTTCGATCCGTCATTGCCGAATGTCACGCTTCCACCGACACGCTCATAGGTGCCGTTTACCACAAGGATATTTCTATTCTCTTCGCGCATGACACGGACGTTGCCCAGGGTTACCCCGTCGATATCTCCGGCCACGAGAAGGCTGCGCTCGAGGTCCACCGCCGTGACCGGTTGTCCCGATGCTAATTTTGATAGAGCTGCCACGACCGACCGGTTTTGCGCCCCCTCGATCCTAACCTCGTCGATTGCGCCTTCGTCGATGGTGACCTGAAGCACACCAGCAGTGATTTTTTGTGGCTCGACATAGACGCTTGCCAAGGGGAATTTCGCTTTCACCCGGTTTGCGAGCCGCTCGACTAGTTCGGTCAATTCGGATCCGCTCAGCGTGCGGCCGATGTAATTTTCGACAATATCCGAGAAATCGCCGCGCGCCATGACGTGCAGCCCATCGATAGCGATCGCGCCGACGAATACGTCATCCTGCGTTTGAAACGCAGTGGAAGTTTCTAAGATTTGCGGATCGCTTGTTGTTGGAATTTCTTCACGTTCATTCGTCACGCGTTCTTCTGCGCGACCCGGATCGACACGGTCGAGCGCGACCTGTCCATAGCAGGGCACGGCGAGCAAACTGAATGTTAACGAGGCGATGGCGAGGTAATTGCGACCCACGGGATCCTCTAAGTGTCTGATTAAGTTCTCGCGGGACTGCGCCTTAAAGATTTAGAAATCATAAAATTTGATCCCTGAGAAACCCTGTTCCTCAACCGTTGCCCCAAGCCTCTCCGTTACATCTGGCAAATTGAATGGAGTCGCACGCATGATCAAAACCCTCACCCGAAGTGTAACGGCTGCGCTACTTATTTGCGCAAGCTCACAAGCGATTGCGCAGTCGTCTGGCTGGATGGTGAGCGAGGTCAGCGGGCCTGTGTTCGTCGATCGGGATGGAAAGCGTGTCGCTGCACGGCGCGGTGCCACCGTGGAAGTAGGCGACACGATTGCGACTGGAGCAAGAGCCCGAGCGGTCCTTGTTCATCAGAATGACTTTGTGACTGTGGCTTCGAATAGCCGTGTTCGAATTCCCAAGGAGTCCAAGAATTCTTCGATAACCCAATTCTTCCAAGAAATCGGGAACGCTATCTTTCGTGTCGAAAAGAAGGGAACCCCGCATTTCAAAGTTGATACGCCTTACCTCGCTGCTGTCGTGAAGGGCACAACCTTTTCGGTTACGGTGGGCGCAGAGGGCTCTTCGCTGCAAGTCACCGAAGGACTCGTCGAAGTATCTACGCTTGATGGCGGCGCGCGCGATCTTGTTCGGCCCGGCGACGTCGCGATGATTTCAGCTGGCGATAAGTATCGCCTGTCGATTTCGGGAGATCAGTCAATCGTGATCGATTCTCCTGCACGTCCTGTGGCTCAGAACGAAGAGAAGGAGCAGGTTGAGGTAGAGCCCGTCACCATTCAGGCGCCAGCGTCTCGCGATGTCGAGAAAGGGAGCCAAGCAGACCTTCGCTCAACCAGCAAACCTGTGAAGAGCGGCGGCGGTCCTACGGGGTCGGCGCTGCCTTTTATCGCTTCAGCGATTGTAAGTAAGCCTGCGGATATGGGTAAGGCGACTTCAGGAGTAGTATCTGGTCCGGCCCCTGTCGCACTCGTTGCGGAAGTGGCTGCAAGCTCCCGGTCCGTTTCGGTAGGCAAGGCTCCGCTCGACAAGAGCGTGAACGGTCCGGATCAACCGAGCCGCGGCGAAAATCCCGGTAAGGACGACAAGCCTGGCCTGCCCGGCACGGATGATCGGCCCGGCAAGGACGACAAACCTGGCAAGGACGACAACCCTGGCAAGGACGACAAGCCTGGCAAGGACGACAAGCCCGGTAAGGACGACAAGCCCGGTAAGGACGACAAGCCCGGTAAGGACGACAAGCCTGGCAAGGATGACAAACCCGGCAAGGATGACAAGCCCGGTAAGGACGACAAGCCCGGTAAGGATGACAAACCCGGTAAGGACGACAAACCCGGTAAGGACGACAAACCTGGCGGTCCGGGCAAGGACGGCGGCCCCGGCAAGGGTGACTAGTCGTGCTAATCGTTAACGCCTTCGATGCCTTTCGACATCTCGCAATATGCGGTCGATGGGTATGAGCGCCACTATCGGCCGACTGCTGATCTGCGTACTATCGCTGGCAGCGGCGATGTTACTGTGGGGCTCGGGGTTTTTGCAGGGCGCTGAAGATGCTTTGCGCAATTCCCTGTTCGGCATCCATTCCCGCGAAGCCAGCGGCCAGCTTCACGTCGTCGAGATGGATGCGGCAAGCCTGGCAGAGATAGACCGGTGGCCCTGGGACCGGCGCCACTATGGTGCACTTGTCAGTCGGCTGTCGGATGCGGGCGTGCGGAGCATTACCTTCGACGTCGATTTTTCCACTCCATCTGAAACAGAGCAGGATCTCGCTTTCGCCGCGGCGCTGGCCGAGGCCAAGCCAACGATCGTCCTGCCGACATTTGCGCAAAGAGCATCTCGGCACGACACAAGGATGCTAGACGCCCTGCCGATCCCGGCCTTGAGGGATTATGCAATCCTGGGTTCGGTTTCCATCGCAGCAGACGGCGACGGATTCGTGCGGCGAATGCCATTAGGCACTCTTACGCAGGGCATTCCCCGGCCATCATTGTCCGCGCAGATTGCGGGCCGACCCGGGACGGTCGATCAGCCTTTTCCATTAGATCTTTCGATCGACCCTCTGACTATACCCCGCCACAGCTTCTCTGATATCGAGCACGGTCGGTTTGCCGAAGCCGATATTCGTGGAAAAGATGTGTTGGTCGGTGCCACGGCAATAGAAATGGGCGACAGGTATGCTGTGCCTAAACATGGCGTAATTCCCGGCGTCATTGTTCAAGCGATTGCAGCTGAAACTCTCTTTGCGGCTTTGCCTGCCAGCGCAGGCCCGTTTGTTCTTATGGCAATAGCCTGCGCAGGCTTCGCCTGGTTGCTTCGGGCGACAACAATGCGCCAGGCCGCAACGCGCAGCGCCGTAGCGCTGGGCACAGTTGTGAGTGCCTACGGCGTTTCTTGGTTCGCATTTTACACGATGCTCGAAGCCGCACCCGCCGCAGTCGCGGTATTGTTTGCAGGCGCTGCGCAGTTGCTGGCAATTCTTAAAAAGGAATTGGACCATAGGCGCGTCCATGACTCCGACACAGGGCTTCCGAACCGACTGTCGATGGAACGAGAGATTGATCCGGCGTCGGCCGTATGCATTACGGCAATCATTGGTAATTTCGCGGCGCTCTCGAGCGTTCTGGGCGATCACAATGCGAAAGAACTCCTCAAACGCGTTGCCGAGCGGCTCCTCGTAGGGAACTTCGGCAGCACAGTTTATCGAATAGAGGACCGCACGCTCGCCTGGCATTCTTCTCTTGAAGCCGGAGAGATGGAGGCAATGCTAAAGGCATTGCATGCACTGATGCGACGTCCCATCGAGGTCGGAGGGCGACGCGTTGATGTCCAGATCGCATTTGGCGTTGCCGCACCTCAAGCCCTAGCAGAGGCGGCGTTGTCCGCTGCGACGGCTCTGAGAAATGCCCAACCTTGGCACATTCATCTAGCTGATGAGCAAACCGAAGTGGAACGGCAGATCTCCCTCATGGGAGAGCTCGATGTGGCAATCGATTTGGGTGAGCTTGAGGTCGTCTATCAGCCGAAGCTTGATTTGAAGACTGATCGTATCACCAGCGTCGAAGCGCTCGTACGTTGGAATCACCCGCAACGCGGTCCGTTACGACCCGACCTGTTCATTCCGATGGCCGAAGATGCGAACCGGATATGCGACCTGACCTTGTATGTTCTGCAAAGAACCATCGATGATTTGGCCGCTTGGTGCCAGCGTGGTCTTGTTGTCAGCGCTGCAGTCAATATTTCTGCAAAGCTGGTTTATTCAAACGAATTCATCGACAAGGCAAAGCGGATCCTTACGGAGACAGGAATTCCGCGGAATCGTTTGATTTTCGAGGTGACTGAATCAGCAACAATTGACGATCCTAGCGCCGCTGTCGCCGCGCTTCAGCACTTTCGCGACCTTGGCATCGCAATCTCGATGGACGATTACGGCACAGGCCAGTCGACATTGACTTATCTCAAGCAGCTTCCACTGTCCGAACTTAAGATCGACCGGAGCTTTGTTCAGCACGCCCATGAGGACGCAAACGATGCGCTTCTTGTTCAGTCGACCATCGACCTTGCGCATCGGCTTGGTCTGCGAGTTGTTGCAGAAGGAGTTGAGGATCGAAGCTGTCTCACCTTCCTCCGGGAAGCGGGCTGCGATCTTGCTCAGGGCTATTTAATTGGACGACCGACCAGCCCAGAAGAAATAAGGGAAATGCTTACATCGCATACGTCACTTGCGGCTTGAACGCGACTAACAATTTTCTGCTTATCGACTGATAGTACTCGGTACGCTAGGCAACCTTTAATTGTTAAGCGAACGTCCGCTTTTGGGTTGCTACATCAATCTCTCGAATGACCGTTATGAGGGCGCAAAGCCGCCGTACGCAAGGGTCCGCTAGAGCAAACAGCGGCCCGCTCTCGCCGGCCGCCCTCACCTCACCTCTTCTTGCGCGCCTTGCGGGCGGCGTATTTCGCGTCGCGCTTGGCTTTCAGTTCTGCTTCGGTCGGCTCCGGAATGGCGGCGGCTTCGGCGGCTGCCTCGGCGGCGGCGATCTTCTCGGCCTTGGCCTTGGCGATCGCTTCGCGGCGTGCGGCGCTCTTTTCGGCGGCGGCGGCTTCGCGCGCCAGGCGGGCCTCGCGGCGCTTGGCTTCGACCTCAGGGTCGACCGGCGGCTTGGCNGCCATTTTCTTCAGCGCCTTTTCGCGGGCCTTGTCGGCCATGGCTGCGCGTTCCTGAAAAGTGGGTTGCTTGAATGAAGGCATTAGGGATCGTGTCGTTTCTGGTTGGCCGGTATTGTACCGGCTGGAAAAATCGGGCTGCGCGGGGTGTGGCGATTACACCTCGCCCGTCCGCAGCGTCGCAATGAAATCCTCCCGCGGAAGGCTCGCATTACGCCCCGCCGTGCGCGGGGACAGCTCGCCTTACCGCACGCGGGCGGTTTTGAGAATGGGGGTCATTGCTCATCCATCCGCAGTGTGGCGATGAACGCTTCGCGCGGAATGCTCGCATTACCCCCGGCCTTCGCCGGGGCAGGCCGCCCTTCGGGCGCTCCCGCATCCTCGGAAATGGGAGACTCACTCTTCTCCCATACGCAGGGCTGCGATGAAGGCTTCCTGAGGGATCGAGACGTTTCCGTATTCCCTCATTCTGGCCTTCCCCTTCTTCTGCTTCTCCAGCAGCTTCTTCTTGCGTGTGATGTCGCCGCCGTAACATTTGGCGGTCACGTCCTTGCGCAGCGCGGCGATGGTTTCGCGGGCGATGACCTTGCCGCCGATGGCGGCCTGGATCGGGATCTTGAACAGGTGGCGCGGGATCAGGTCCTTCAGCCGTTCGCACATGCCGCGGCCGCGTTCTTCCGCCACGCTGCGGTGGACGATCAGNGACAGCGCNTCGACCGGCTCGTTGTTGACGAGGATGTTCATCTTGACNAGGTCGCCCTCGCGGCTNCCGATCTGTTCNTANTCGAAGCTGGCATAGCCGCGGCTGATCGATTTCAGCCGGTCGTAGAAATCGAACACCACTTCGTTCAGCGGCAATTCGTAGCTCACCTGCGCACGCCCGCCGACATAGGTCAGGTTCGTCTGGATGCCGCGGCGGTCCTGGCACAGCTTCAGGATCGCGCCGAGATATTCGTCGGGCGCGTAGATCACCGCCTTGATCCACGGTTCTTCCACCGTCTCGATCCGGTTGACGTCCGGCCAGTCGGCGGGATTGTGGATCTCGATGGTCTTGGCGTCCTCGTTCTTGGAATGGCCGAGGTGGACCCGGTACACGACCGAGGGGGCCGTGGTGATGAGGTCGAGATCGTATTCGCGGCTGAGGCGTTCCTGGATGATTTCCAGGTGCAGCAGGCCGAGGAAGCCGGCGCGGAAGCCGAAGCCCAGCGCGGCGCTGCTTTCCATCTCGTAGCTGAAGCTCGCATCGTTCAGCCGCAGCTTGCCGATGCTCTCGCGCAGCTTCTCGAAATCGGCGGCGTCGACGGGGAACAGGCCGCAGAAGACCACGGGCTGGACTTCCTTGTAGCCTTTCAGCGCCTCGGGCGCCCCGTTCTTCACCGTGGTGATGGTGTCGCCGACGCGGGCCTGCTCCACCTCCTTGATCTGCGCGGTGATGAAGCCGATTTCGCCCGGGCCGAGTTCCGGCAGGTCGGTGCGCTTGGGGGTGAAGCAGCCGACGCGGTCGATAAGGTGCTGGGTGCCGCCCTGCATGAACCTGACCTGCTGGCCCTTCTTGATGACCCCGTCCATCACGCGCACCAGGATGACGACGCCGAGGTAGGGGTCGTACCAGCTGTCGACCAGCATGGCTTTCAGCGGTGCGTCGCGGTCGCCCGTGGGCGGCGGGATGCGCTTGACCAGCGCTTCCAGCGTTTCCTCGATGCCGATGCCGGATTTGGCGCTGGTGAGGACGGCGCCGCCTTCCTCCCACGGGCCGGTGGCCTCGATGCCGACGATTTCCTCGATCTCCTCGGCCACGCGCTGCGGTTCGGCGGCGGGCAGGTCGATCTTGTTGATGACGGGGACGATTTCGTGGTCGTGCTCGATCGACTGGTAGACATTGGCCAGCGTCTGCGCTTCCACCCCTTGCGCGGCGTCCACCACCAGCAGCGCGCCCTCGCACGCGGCCAGGCTGCGGCTGACTTCATAGGCGAAGTCGACGTGGCCGGGCGTGTCCATGAGGTTGAGCTCATAGGTCTCGCCATCGCGCGCGGTGTAGTTGAGGCGCACGGTCTGCGCCTTGATCGTGATGCCCCGCTCCTTCTCGATGTCCATGTTATCAAGGACTTGCTCGGACATCTCCCGGTCGGTCAGCCCCCCGGTAAACTGGATCAACCGATCAGCCAACGTCGACTTGCCATGGTCGATGTGGGCTATGATGGAGAAATTGCGGATCTTGGAAAGGTCGGTCATTGCGCCGCCCCATTAGCCGCGCCGCGCCGCCCTGTCAGCAGACAAAGCTACACCTGTNCCGCTTCCTTGCGACCGGTCTGTCTCGGAGCGCTNGCCGAAAGGTTGAATTGCGCGAAGCCGGCCCCTGCCCCGCTATCCGGAGCCATGGCATATTTGCCCGGCGAAAGCGCGGCCAGCGGCACACCAGCCGTCGCGAGTTCGTAAGGGCTCACGCGGTGCCGCGTACACAACCCGCCTGCCCCGTCATCGACCAGTTCCTGTTCGAATTCGAGGCCCTGCGTATCGTCCATCGTCCGGCGAACGGTACACACAGCCAGCTGGCCCTGCCCGAAGTCGAGCACGAACATGGTCCCGACCGGCACGTCCTCGAGCCCCTGGATCATCGCGCCGGAGCGCGAAAGATTGCGCAGGGTGACGTCGTAATAGTGATCCTCGTGGATCACGCCGATCTTGCGGAAGACCGTCCGGCGGGAAGCGCGCTGGGTACCGCTATCCGTGGGCGCAAGCGTCCATTCCCCATTGGCGTGCTCCTGACATACCTGTTCGTTCGAAAGCGGCTCGGAATAAACAAAGCCGCTGACCTGATCGATGCCAAGCCGCTTCAGTTCGTTCATGAGATCAAGCGCGTGAACGCCGGAGGCCGTCGTCTCCATCCCCATGGCGTCGGACAGCGCAATTACTGCCCGGACGAGATCCATATCGCCGAGATCGTTGCCCATGATCGGTTCGAAGAATTGCGCACCGATACGTAACGCGCTCAGCGGCGCCCGCCGCAGATAAGCGAGCGAGGAGAGCCCCGAACCGAACTGGTCGACGGTGAGCCGCACTCCGAGCTTGAACAGGCTCCCGAGCGCCTTGTCCAGTTTCGACGCATCCCCGAGGAGCACCTTTTCCGGAAAGCGCAATTCGAGCCGCGCGGGATCGAGATCCGTGTCCGCCAGCACCTGCTCGATACACTGGACAAAACCGTTGGCCTCGAACTGCACGGGGCTGATATGGAGTGACACCCGCAGACTATCCGGCCAGGAGAGCGCGTCTTCGCATGCACGTCGAATGGCCCATTCCCCGATCGGGACAATCAGGCGGCTGCCTTCGGCGACCGGCAGAAAGGTATCCGCTGGCACGCGGCCGCGCTCCTCGTCCGCCCAGCAGTACTGGGCTTCGAGAGAGAGCACGCGATTGTCTTCTAGCGAAACGACCGGCTGATATTCGAGCGTGAAGTGGCCGCTTTCGATGGCATCGGCCAGATCGTCTTCCATCCGTTTGCGCAGGTTCGCCTCGTGCTCGAGATCGGCTGCGTAAAAACGGAACTGGCCGCGCCCCCCGTTCTTTGAGGCATAAAGAGCCAGGTCGGCGGCGCGAGACAGTTCATCGCGTTCAATACCATCATAAGGTGCAACCGCGATGCCTACCGAACACCCGATGATCGCTCGACCTTCTTCGACCGAATAGGGCTGCGAAAGGATCTGGATGATCTTCTTGGCAACTTCGCCAAGCTCTCCGCGGTCGTCCATATCAGGAACGAGTATCTGGAATTCGTCGCCACCAAGGCGGCCGATTTCCCCCCGTCCGCCGATGACGCTAGTGAGACGCTCTGCCACCTGCTGCAGCAACTGGTCGCCCGCAGCATGGCCCAGCGTGTCGTTGACCTGTTTGAACTTGTCGAGGTCTAGCATCATCAAGGCTGCGCTGCGCTGCGCACTCTTGAAGGCATGCAGCGTGGAATCAATTCGCTGTTCCATCCGGTGGCGGTTTGCCAGACCGGTCAGGGAATCGAATTTGGCCAGACGGTTGGCTTCTTCTTCGCTTCGGAAATCCAGTGTGACGTCGACTGCGCTGCCGCGAAATCCGAGAAAGTTCGTGTCATTGTCGTGCAGGGGCCTGCCCGAGAGCCGGAGGACGATGTCGTTCTGCGCATCACCTGCCTGAACGGTCAGATTGGCAAAACTCTTGCGGGTATTGAGCCTCAGCCCCAGAGATCGACCGTCGCCATCGCCGTCCACAGGTACCAGCAATTGCTGAAGAGGCTCGCCGGAAGCGCGTGCAAAATCTATACCCAGACCTTCGAGAATTGCCGGGCTAAGGTAAAGGATCCGGCCNTGGGCGTCGGTCGCCCAGAAGCCCAATGCACCGCTGCGCTCGATTTCTTCGACCACGTCCAGCTTTTCGGAACGGGCGAAGGTAGCCGATAANGANCGAGATACATCTTCGGCCGGGGCCTCAGCCTCAGCTTTTCTTCCTCTCAAGAAATCGGAAAAGGGCATGGCCCCCATCGTCGTGCCGCCTCATGCAACAATTTGCCTCGGTACGACCGGCCTAGATAGTAATGGTTATTTTTAACCTAACGNCANATCCGAGACGATCAGATTCCGCTTCCGGGNTTNGGATTGCCNACTTCAACCTCGACGAACTTTTTTCGACCTGAGCCNAGCTGCTCCGCAACCATCATCGAGTAGGCATCCTGCGTGAGAGCGGCCANGGGGCGNCCGGCNGCCTCGATCTGNTAGGGCGACACACGATGACGGGTGCAAAGGCCATCGGCGCCATCGCTGATAAGCTGCGTTTCGAACTCGACGCCCTGCATCGNCCCCTTCGAACGACGGACAGTCGCTACAGCCAACTGACCACCGCCGAGATCCAGAACGATATCGGTTCCTTGCGGGACATCCAGCAGACCTTCGATCATCGCGCCGGTCTTCGACAGGTTGCGCATCACGACCTTGTAACGGCTATCTTCGTGGATCAGACCGATCCGGCGGAAAACGCGTTTGCGGTCCGCGCGATATTTGGCGGGGCCACGCGGTTCGTACTTGAGCTTGCCCTGTTCGAGGCGCTCCAGGAGTTCCTCGTGCGAGATCGCACGCGAAAAAATATGTCCCTGGATTAGCGTCGCGCCCCGTTCAGTGACCAGCGCCAGTTCGTCTTCCGCTTCGACGCCTTCTGCGACCGTATCCATCTTCAGCGCTGCTGCAAGGCCCGTAATGGCACTGAGAATAGCGGCGTTGTTGTTACCTTCTTCCGTTGCACCCCGGACGAAGCTCTGGTCGATCTTGATCTTGTCGAAAGGTGCCGTGCGCAGATAGCTTAGCGAGCTGTAACCGGTACCGAAATCGTCCAGAGCCAGACGAACGCCCAGATCCTTCAGTTCTGCGAACATGCGTTGCGATCGATCAGCATCGCCGAGAAAAACGCTTTCGGTGATTTCGAGTTCGAGCCTGTCGGGTGAAAGCCCGCTATAGTGCAGCGCATTTTTCACCACATGCGCAAAGTCGTCATGCGAAAACTGGATCGCGGAGACATTGACTGCGACACGTAAATCGACCGGCCACTCCTTGGCCTGCCGACACACTTCCCTGAGCGCCCAGTCGCCCATCTCCTTGATGATCCCGATTTCCTCGGCCACCGGGATGAAGACGCCGGGCGATATGCTGCCCCGTTCGGGATGTTCCCACCGCATGAGAGCCTCGCAGGCCTGCACGGTGTGTGTCTTTGCGCAGATCAGTGGCTGATAGTGCATCGACAGTTCGCTNTTNGTAATNGCGTCGCGAAGNTCNTCNTCGACCTGCCGNCGATGCTTGGCGCCATCCTGCAGATCGCTCGAATAGAANCGATACTGGCCTCGCCCGCCNCCCTTGGCGGCGTAGAGCGCGAGATCGGTGGCCTTGACCAGNTCCTCNGTNTCGAGCCCATCATACGGNGCAATCGCAATGCCGACAGATGTACCGATGATCGCGCGCGCGCCATTGATCGAATAAGGCTGCGAGATCATCTGGATCAGCCTTTGGCCCAATTCACCCAGTGCACCCCGGTCATCGATGTCGGGAAGCATGATCTGGAATTCGTCACCGCCCAGTCGACCGATTTCGCCCTTGTCGCCGACAATACGACCAAGTCTCGCTGCTACCTGCTTCAGCAATTCGTCGCCGGCTGGATGGCCAAGCGTATCGTTGACCTGTTTGAATCGATCGAGATCGAGCATCAAAAGTGCGCAGGAGCGTTTGGAATTCCGGTAAGCCGCCAGCGTTGCCGACAGCCGCTTGGTCATGCGGTGACGATTGGACAGCCCTGTCAGCGAATCATACTGCGCGAGCCGTTCGGCATCGCGTTGGCTTTCACGGCTGCGTGTGATGTCTTTCGCACTCCCGCGGTACCCGGTGAAGCGCTGCGCTTCATCGAACNGCGGCTTGCCGGCGATTTCCCACCACACTTCCTGGCCAGCAACCGCGAGCCTGACGTTCAACTGGCTGATCGAATTTCGTGCACTGAGCAGGAAAGCGAGCGGCCGCTCGGTCCGGTTCGGATCATCATCCTGCTCGGTCATGAAGAGATCACCGAGGGGTTTTCCGATGGCCTCGCCGTCGTTCCAGCCAAGCTTGAGAGCGGCATTCTGGGAAAGATAGATCAGGCGGCCCTGAGCATCCGTCGCCCAGAACCAGCCGAGCCCGGCGGCTTCGAAACTGTCGAGAAGTTCAACCCGGCGCGCTGCATCGGATGCGGCAATGGGGCAAAGCGGCGCATCCTCCAGCGCCTCGTCCTCCATTGTTTTGGCCCGCGTCGCCCGCGAGAAGAACCCACCCATCTAAAGCTTACCTCTAACTGAAAAACCCGGAAAGCGGCCCGAAAGNTCCGGGTAACTACTGCATTTACCGGCAATTTCTTTCCAAAGGCATAATCCCGCTGCCAAGCAGTCGGACGGCTTCGACGAACTTGCCATGCGCACGGCAGACGTGCATCTAACGCACTGTCTTGCGGGAGAAGGACATGCGGCACATCGCAATCGTGGGTTCGGGTCCGGCCGGGTACTACACTGCGGAAGCGGCCGTTAAGAAATGGGGCGANGAAGCCCGTATCGATGTCTTCGACATGTTNCCCGTNCCTTTCGGGCTGATCCGCACCGGNGTCGCGCCCGATCATCAGTCGATCAAGGGCGTTTCGCGACGTTACGAAAAAACCGCTATCGGCGACACCGTGCGTTTCGTNGGCAATATCGCGATCGGCCGCGATGTCTCGATAGAAGAACTGCAATCATTGTACGATGCGGTTATCCTTGCCACCGGCGCGCCGAAAGATCGCCTGCTGCGCATTGAGGGATCCGATGCCGAGAATGTCATCGGCAGTGCGGCATTTGTCGGGTGGTACAATGGCCATCCCGAATTCGCCAATCTGAACCCCGATCTTTCTGGCCGCTATGNGGTTGTCGTTGGCATGGGCAATGTTGCGCTCGACGTAGCGCGAATATTGTCCAAGACCGAAGACGAATTCGCCGGTTCGGACATCGTCACCCACGCGCTTGATGCACTGAGAAACAGCAGGCTCGAGAGCGTCACCATCCTTGGCCGTCGGGGGCCGCACCAGATCATGATGACCCCCAAGGAACTGGGCGAACTCATGCAGCTGGAGCGGGCCAGTCCACAGGTCGAAAGCGCCGACCTGCCGCCGCTCGATGACGATGCCGTGCTTGAGCCGGGAATGCGCAAATCGGTAACTTTGCTGCGCGAATTTGCCGCCATTCCCCCAAATAGTCATGGCGAAAAACCCATCGCGATCGAGTTCGATTTTTTCGCCAGCCCCAAGGCGATCGATGTGACTGACGGCAGGGCGACAGGCGTGGTGGTCGAACGGACCGTGGTCGAGGCGGGCCGTGCGATCGGCACCGGCGAAACCTACCGCATACCGGCAGATATCGTCATAACCTGCATCGGTTATGAGACGTCGCCCATCGAAGGCGTCCCGTTCGACGAACGTGCAGGCCGCTTCGCCAACGATCAGGGCCGCATCCTGCCCGGCCTATATTGCGTCGGCTGGGCCAAGCGGGGGCCTAGCGGGACAATCGGCACGAACCGCCCCGATGGCTATTCCGTCATCGATATCGTCGATGAAGACATCGGGTCGGGACACCGCAGACGGGGGCGCGAGGGTTTTGACGATCTGGCGGCAGAGCGCCGGCTCGATATCGTCACCTTCCGCGACTGGCAAAAGATCGAGGAAGCGGAGATCNCCGCCGCGCGCGACGGGTCGCCACGAGAGAAATTCGTCGACATCGAAAGCATGATCGCTGCGCGCGGATTGTGAAGCCTGCTTGCCAAAACCGTAGCCGGCCCGCATGAATTGCCGAAATGCCGACACAGAGCGGCANTCAAAAGTGGAGAGAACCGAAAACCATGGCGAAGCTCGAAGATGAAGCTGCCCAGTCGACCAGCGCGCTCGGGCCCCTTGTCGGCCTGACACGCGAAGACATTTTCGGCGCGGTCGCGGTCATGTTACGCGAGACGGCTTCGGACCCGCAGCGCCTCATGAAGCACAGCCGGACGATGGGCGAGGACATGATCAAGATCATGACCGGCAAGAGCGATCTCGCCCCCAATCCGAAAGACAAGCGCTTCCAGGACCCGGCATGGCAATACAACCCATTCATGCGCGCCGGAATGCAATATTACCTCGCCGTGCAGAAGGGCGCAGCGCACTGGCTCGAGGATCTTGAGCTGGACGAGCTGGAGCGGGATCGTGCGCGCTTCGTTTCGAATATCATCATCGACAGTCTTGCCCCGACCAATACGCTGATCGGCAATCCTTCCGCCCAGAAAATGGCCATCACCAGCGGCGGCCTGTCGCTGATCAAGGGGCTCAAGAACGCCTATGACGACATGGTCTACAACAAGGGCATGGTCAGCCAGGTCGACAAGAAACCCTTCANGCTTGGCNAAAACGTCGCCACGTCCAAGGGCTCCGTANTCCTGCGCACGGAGATGATGGAGCTGATCCAGTACACCCCGACGACGGACGAGGTTTACNAGATCCCCCAGCTCACCATCCCGCCGCAGATNAACAAGATGTACATCAACGATCTGTCGCCGGAAAAATCGGTGGTGAAATACCAGCTCGACAACGGCATCCAGACCTTCGTCATAAGCTGGAAGAACCCGACGAAGGATCAAGGCCATTGGGACATGGCCGATTACGTCAATTCCTGTCGGGAGGCGCTGGAAGCGGTTGCCAAGATCACCGGCAGCAAGAAGGTCAACGTTTCTGCCGGATGCTCCGGCGGTCAGACCGCTACCATGCTGGCCAGCAAGATGGCGTCCGACAAGGACGAACTGCTCGGCGCGCTCACACTGATGGTCTGTGTTCTCCACCCCAAGCAGAACGATATCGAGGCCGGTTCGCTGGTCAGCGAGAACGGTCTTGCCCTCGCCAAACACCGCGCTGCGAAGAAGGGCGTCATCAAGGGGGACGACCTCGCCCGCGGCTTCGCCTGGCTGCGCCCGAACGATCTGATCTGGAACTACGTCATCAACAATTACCTGCTCGGACAGGACCCGCCCGCTTTCGATGTGCTGTTCTGGAATGCCGATGCGACCAATCTTTCGGGCGCGTTGATGGGCGATTTCCTGACGGTGTTCGAAACACTGGCCTTCACGAAGAAGGGCGAGGTCGAGATGGTCGATCACAAGATCGATCTGTCGAAGGTCACGAGCGATCTTTTCATCCTCGGCGGCGTCACCGATCATATCACTCCGTGGAAGGCGACATACCGGTCCACCCAGCTGTTCGGGTCGAAGGACGTGACCTACGTTCTCAGCCATTCCGGCCACATGCAGGCCATTTTNAACCCTCCGGGAAATCCGAAGGCGAAATATTACATTCAGGGCGATGGCGAAAAGAAGCTCCCCGCCACGGCCGATGAATGGCTGAAGGGAACCGAAGANGTCGCCGGTAGCTGGTGGCCTTACTGGATAGACTGGGTTCAGACGCGTTCCGGCAAGAAGAAGAAAGCCCCTGCCAAGCTCGGGACCAAGNAATANGCCCCNCTGGACCCGGCGCCCGGCCAGTACGTCTTGGAATCCTGCTGACAGGCAGTCTTGAAGGATCATTGAGTGACCGCATCGAAGAACGAACCCATGACCGCCACTATCGAAATGATGGAGGCTGGTGGGCGGACCCTGCGCGTGGCGACCTGGCGGCTGGACGACAACCTTGATCATCCCCCGATCCTGTTCTTCAATGGTATCGGCGCGAATATCGAAGCTGTCGCCCCGCTGGCCGAAAAGCTGACCGAACGCGCNTTCGTGATGTTCGACATGCCGGGAACGGGCGAAAGCCCCGATCCCGCGCTGCCGTATAATCCTTTCACGATGAGCTGGACTGCCAGGCAGGTACTGGATCAGCTCGGGATCGCCGAAGTCGATGTGATGGGTGTTTCGTGGGGGGGTGCCATGGCCCAGCACTTCGCGCTTCAATATCCCAAGCGGACCCACAGACTGGTCCTGGCCGCCACGACGGCAGGGATGCTCATGGTGCCGGGCAATCCCGCCGCGCTGACCAAGATGGCCAATCCGCGCCGCTACATTGATCCCAAATATATGAACGAGCATTTCCAGACGCTCTACGGCGGCATCGATCCCGACGGCGGGGCAAACCAGAAGACCAGCCACATCGGTCGCCTCAAGCCGCCATCACCGCGGGGATATTTCTACCAGCTTATCGCGATGCTGGGGTGGACGAGCCTTCCCGCCCTGCCCCTGATGAAGAAGGAGACGTTGGTGATGATGGGCGACGATGATCAGATCGTCCCACTCGTCAATGGCCGCATCCTCGCCTCTGCGATCCCCAATGCGCATTTGGAAGTCATAGCGGGCGGCGGCCATCTCTTCCTGCTGACCCATGCCGATCAGTGCATCGGCAAGCTGAGAGCATTTCTCGACGCTCCGACCACAGAAGCGGAACTGGCCAGAGCCGCCTGAACAGGGGGGACGGCCGGGATCATAAGGAATTGACGATGGCCACCGATCCCGCGCTTGCCGCAAATCCGCTCGCCAATCAGCCGATCCGCCAGACCAGCGGTGAAGGCGGTGCGCTCGGCCGGACCGGATTTTCCTGGGCGATCTTCGAATGGGCCCGCAATCCCTATTACATCCTCATCGTCATCTACATTTTCGCACCCTATTTCGCGCGGGACATCATCGGGGCGGATCTCCTCGCCAGTGGCACGCTGGCCGGTCTACCGGACGATCAGGCGCTCGCAGCGGCCAATGCGCAGGGCCAGGCAACGATTGCCTCGGTAACGAAATGGGCCGGATTGATCGCCGCGCTCACCGCGCCGTTTCTGGGTGCCGCGCTGGACCGCGGCGGGCGACTGAAGCCCATTCTGGCAATCTTCCTCGGATCGATCGTCGTCTGTTCGGCCATGCTCTGGTTCGCGATGCCAGGCGGCCAGGGGCTGAGCGTAGGCGCGATCATGGTGCTGCTGGTCGTCGCCTATGTCAGCTACACTTATTCCGAGGTCACACATAATGCGATGCTCAGCGTTGCGGGCGAGCCCAGGCGGCTGGCGATGATCTCTGGTCTGGGGCTCGGTCTGGGCAATCTTGCTGCAACGCTAATCTTCCTCGCGATCGCCCTGCTTTTCGTTCTGCCCGCCGCGATCGGCTGGCCGTTTGCCATCCCGCGGTTCGGCGTCGACCTTTCGAAGTTCGAACATGCGCGGCTTGCCGGGCCGATATGTGCTGTTTGGCTTGCCGTGTTCTCCATCCCGTTTTTTCTCAATGCGCGCGATCCCGGCGTTCCGGGCGCGAGCTGGGCCAGCGCTTTCCGGGACGGCGCGGTAAGCGTCTGGCGCACTCTTCGTGCAGCGACCCACTACCGCGAACTGATGAAATTCCTCGTAGCACGCATGTTCTATGCCGATGGAATGGCTGCCCTCCTGGCGCTTGGCGCGGTCTATGTGGCACTCTTCCTCGGCTGGAATTTCCTGGAAATGCTGTGCTACGCCATCTTTGCCAGCGCCTGCGCCTTTGCCGGCGGTCTCATCGGCGGATGGCTGGAGTCAAAGGTCGGCGTCAAGCGCGCCCTCCTGGTCGAAATCATGTTGATGGTCCTCGCCGGGCTTACGCAGCTCAGCATAACCCGCGAAAGCCTGTTCCTCGGCCTGATCGAAAACAGTCAGGTCTGGGACGGCCCGGTGTTCCAGACACTTTCGGACATCGTCTATCTTTCGCTGATCAGCGTGGTCGCCATCACCGTTACGGCCAGCATTTCGTCTGGCCGCACGATGCTGGTGACGCTTGCCCCGCCGGGCCGCAGCGGCGAATTCTTCGGCCTCTACGCCATTGCCGGGACGATCACTGTATGGATGGGGCCGCTGCTGGTGGAACAGTTTACCCTTTGGTCGGGCGATCAGCGGATCGGGATGGTTTCGATCAACATTCTCTTCATCATCGGTTTCGCTACCCTGCTGACCGTCCGAATGCCGGAACGCGCTGCCTAATCATCGCTGGACAGGTCGGTTGCAATGTGGAACCTTCTTTCACCGGAGAGAGGAGCACATATCTATGCCCGCATACGATCTGATCATTCGCAACGGGACCATCGTCGATGGTACCGGACAGGACCGGTTCCACGGCGACATCGCCGTCAAGGATGGGCTGATCGTCCAGGTCGGCACTGTCAGCGGTGACGCCGTGGAAGAAATCGATGCTGGTGGGCATCTCGTCACTCCCGGCTTTGTCGATATTCACACCCACTACGATGGACAGGCTACCTGGGATCAGGAGATGGCTCCTTCCAGCTGGCACGGCGTGACGACAGTCGTCATGGGCAATTGCGGCGTTGGCTTCGCGCCGGCCAAGCCGGACAAGCACGAATGGCTCATCGGCCTCATGGAAGGGGTGGAGGATATTCCCGGCACTGCCCTTGCCGAAGGCATGGAATGGAATTGGGAAACCTTCCCGGAATATCTCGACGCGCTCGAAAAGCTGCCCCGTGCGATCGATGTCGGCACCCATGTCCCGCACGGCTCGGTGCGCGCCTATGTGCTGGGCGACCGCGAGCGTCCGGGCGCCGTTCCGACCGATGCCGAAATTGCCGAAATGGGACGCATCGTCGAAGAAGGCGTTCGTGCCGGCGCTCTTGGCTTTTCAACGTCCCGCACCGTGCTTCACCGCGATATCGATGGCGAAGTCGTGCCGGGCACCACCGCGACAGCGGAAGAGCTGATCGAAATCGGCCGCGCCATGGGTCGCGCGGGCCACGGCGTCTTCGAAATGGCTTCCGACATGAAACGCGATTGGGACGAATTCGGCTGGATGGGCAAGATGAGCCGCGAAACCGGCCTGCCTGTTACGTTCGCCGCGCTTCAGTCCATCGCCAAAGAATTGCCGCTCGACGAACAGATCGCCAGCATGCGGGCGGAAAACGACAATGGCGCCAATATCGTCGCGCAGATCGCATTGCGGGGTAACGGCATCGTTATGGCCTGGCAGGGGACCGTTCATCCTTTCCGCCTTAAGCCAAGCTGGAAGGAAATCGAAAATCTGCCCTGGGAAGAACAGAAGGCAAAACTTCTCGATCCGGCATTCAAGGCTCGTATGCTCGGCGAACAGCATGACTTTTCCGACGTCAATCAGGACATCATCGGTCTCGTAATGGTCGTCTGCGGCGGCTGGAACATGCAGTTCGAAATGGACCCGGATTTCAACTACGAACCAACCATCGCCGAAAGCATCCTCGAACGCGCAAAGGCTGCCGGAGTCTCGGGCGACGAATATGCCTACGACTTGCTTTGCCGCGATGATGGCAAGGGATTCATCTATCTCCCCATCCTGAATTATGCCGACGGAAATCTCGATTTCCTGATGGATCTCCAGCAATCGGACGATACCGTCAATTCGCTGTCGGATGGCGGCGCCCATTGCGGAACGATCTGCGATGCAGCCTCCCCCACCTTTATGCTTCAGCATTGGGTGCGTGACCGGTCTCGCGGTACGATTGGTCTCGAAAACGCGATCAAGCGGCAGTGCAACGACACGGCCCGCCTCTATGGTCTCGAAGATCGCGGNGTCCTCGCTNCAGGATATCTCGCCGATCTCAANATTATCGACATGGATCGTATCCGGNTGGGCAAACCCTGGCTCGCTTTCGACNTGCCNGCNGGNGGNAAGCGCCTGTTNCANANGGCCGAAGGNTACATCGCCACGATCAAGAACGGAAAGGTTACCTTCCGCGATGGCGAATGGACGGGCGAAACGCCCGGCGGCCTCATTCGCGGTCCGCAACGTGTGGAACTGCTGGAGGCAGCGGAATGAAGGGCATTCGCACAGGCGCGACACCTTCCACCCTCGATGCCCTCGTCTTTTGCGACGTAGACGGCCCGCCCGAACTGGCGGCCGGCGAGATAACCGTCGCCTTGAAAGCGACTTCACTCAATTACCACGACTATGCAGTCGTCACCGGGATGATCCCGTCGCAGCAAGGGCGCATTCCGATGTCCGACGGCGCGGGCGTGGTTACGGCCGTTGGCGATGGCGTAACCGAGTTTTCCGTGGGTGATCCGGTGGTCAGCACCTTCTTTCCCGATTGGCTGGACGGTGCGCCCCCAAAAACGGGCTTCACCCGTGTGCCCGGTGACGGGATCGACGGGTATGCGCGCGAAGCGGTCACCGCGCCCGCTTCATCGTTCACCCGCGTCCCCAAGAGTTACAGCCATGCCGAAGCCGCCACGCTGACCTGCGCCGGTCTAACGGCATGGCGCGCCCTGTTCGTCGACAATTCGGTCAAGCCGGGCGATACGGTCCTTGTTCAGGGGACCGGTGGAGTCTCGGTCTTCGCCCTTCAGTTTGCCAAGGCTGCGGGGGCGACGGTGATCGCCACCAGTTCGAGCGGAGAGAAGCTCGAACGCCTACGCGATCTGGGTGCCGATCATCTGATCAATTACCGCGAGGTCGAGGAGTGGGGTGCAAAGGCTCACAAGCTCACCGGCGGACATGGCGTGGATTGCGTTGTCGAAGTCGGCGGGGCCGGAACGCTAGGGCAATCGATGGTTGCGGCCTGCGTCGGTGGCCACGTCGCGCTTATCGGCGTCCTCGCAGGCTTTGCCGGACCGGTCCAGACCGGCCTTCTCATGGCGAAGAACCTGCGCGTGCAGGGCCTGACCGTGGGAAGCCGCCGCCACCAGCTCGATATGATCGCCGGGATCGAGGCCAACGGAATCCGTCCTGAGATTTCCGACAGCTTCCCGCTGGAACGCCTGGCTGCCGCTTTCCGTCACCAGGAAAGCGGCGCCCATTTCGGCAAGATCGCGGTGGAGATTTGACCGGCGAAGGATCGCCAGCCGGAACCTACACCCGCATCGGCATCAGCACATAAAGCGCAGGCGAATTCTCGTCCTTGCGGATCAGCGTCGGTGCACCGGCATCGGCAAGGTGGATTTCCACCGTGTCCGAATCGATCTGGTTCAGAATGTCCTTCAGATAGGTCGCATTGAAGCCGATTTCGAACCCGTCCGATGCATATTCGGCGGGCACTTCTTCGGTCGCGGTACCGTTGTCGGGGCTGGTGACGGTCAGCGTTACCTTGTCCTTGTCGAGACCCATCTTGACCGCGCGGGTCTTCTCGGTCGCGATCGTCGCCACGCGGTCCACACCCTCGTGGAAACTCTTCGGATCGATTTTCAGGAGCTTGTCGTTACCCGTTGGAATAACACGCGAATAATCGGGGAACGTGCCGTCGATNAGCTTGCTGGTAAGGACCACACCGCCCTCGCCNCCCAGNGTGAAGCGCACCTTGCTGGCCGACAGGTCGATCTGGACATTGCCGTCCATCTTTTCTTCCAGCAGCTTGCGCAGTTCGGCCACGGCTTTGCGCGGCACGATGACGTCGGGCATGCCTTCTGCACCTTCCGGGCGCGACAGCGTGAAGCGTGCGAGGCGGTGACCATCGGTGGCCGCAGCTTTCAGCACCGGTTCGCTGTCGTCCGACACGTGGAAGAAAATGCCGTTGAGATAATAACGGGTCTCTTCGGTCGAGATGGCGAACCGCGTGCGGTCGATCAGTTCCGCTAGCGTCTTTGCCGGCAGTTCGAAACTGGTCGGCAAATCGCCTTCCACGATCACCGGGAAGTCGTCGCGCGGCAGCGTCGGCAGCGAGAAGCGGCTGCGCCCGGCCTTGATCGCCATGCGGTTTTCCGCGGCTTCCAGGCTGACCTGCGATCCGTCCGGCAGCTTGCGGGCGATGTCGAACAGCAAGTGCGCCGATACGGTGATCGACCCGGCGCTTTCGACGCTGGCGTCCATATGCTCGACCACCTGCAGGTCGAGGTCGGTCGCCATGACTTTCAGTGAATTGTCGCCTTCCGCCTCGATCAGGACGTTCGAGAGGATGGGGATGGTGTTACGGCGTTCTACGACCGATTGCACGTGGCTGAGGCAACGCAGCAGCGTAGCGCGTTCGATGGTGGCCTTCATGGTCCTACTTTCGTCCCTTTTGGGCACACAGAGGGCCGGAATCGCCCCCATCAGCGCCGGAATACGGATAATTACCCTAGCGGGGCGGTCATAGGGAGCAAGCCGCAAGCGGCCCGGTCCCGATTTCCTTGGGGAAAAGTGGTGGGTTTGTCGGACATGGCGCGGATTGCCCCCCCGCCCACGCCCGCCAAAGCGCCTCCCTTATCCCATCATCGCCATTCCGCCGTTCACATGCAGCGTCTGGCCGGTGACATAGGCGGCTTCGTCGCTCGCCAGATAGGCCACTGCAGCGGCGATTTCCTCGCCCTCGCCCATGCGGCCCATCGGGATACGTGAATTGATCGCGCCCTTCTGGTCGTCGTTCAGCGCATCGGTCATGGCGGTGCGGATGAAGCCCGGCGCCACGCAGTTCACCGTGATGTTGCGGCTGGCAAGTTCCTGCGCCAGGCTCTTGGACATGGCCGTCAGCCCGCCCTTGGCCGCGGTATAGTTCATCTGGCCCGGATTGCCGGTATGGCCGACCACGCTGGTGATCGAGATGATCCGCCCGCCCTTGGCCTTCATCATGGGCCGCGCNCTGGCGCGCATCAGGCGGAAACTGGCTTCCAGATTGATGCGGATCACATCGTCCCATTCCTCGTCCTTCATCCGCATGGCNAGGTTGTCGCGCGTGATGCCNGCNTTGTTGACNAGGATATTCATGCTGCCCAGCGTGTCGACGGTGGCCGGGATCAGTTCCTCCACCTGCTTCGCATTCGACAGGTCGCAGGTGATCTCGACATGATCGTGACCGAATTCGCTGTTCAGCTGTTCGCGAAAGGCGCGCAGCTTGTCCGAATTCGAACCCGACAGTGCCAGTCGTGCACCCTGCTTCGCCAGGGCATAGGCAATCGACGAGCCAATGCCGCCGCTGGCGCCCGTCACGAGGGCGGTTTTTCCTTCGAGGCTGAACATCACGCGTTCTCCTTCGCGAAATTCTCGAGGTCTTCCATGGTGACGAGCGACACGGTCGCCGCGTCCTTGTCGATCCGGCCGATCATCGGGCCAAGCACCTTGCCGCCCAGTTCGACGAACCGCTCGATACCCGCTTCGCGCATGGCGATCACGCTTTCACGCCACCGCACGCGGCCGGTGATCTGTTCGACCAGAAGTGTCTGTTCCTCCGCCGGGTCGGTAACGCGCGCGGCGGTGACATTGGCGTAGAGCGGCACGGTAAAGGCTTCGGGCGGCGTATCGCCCAGCGCGCGCTTCATGCGCAGGGCCGCAGGGCCCATGAGCGAACAATGGAACGGCGCCGAAACGGGCAGCTTGATGCCGCGCTTGATGCCATGATCCTTGGCCATTTCGATGGCGCGGTCGATCGCTTCGGCATGGCCGGAGATGACGACCTGCGTGGGATCGTTATCGTTCGCCACTTCGCACACCTGACCCTCAGCCGCTGCTTCGGCCAGCGCGGTGGCCTTATCGATATCGGCTCCCAGCAGTGCGGCCATCGCGCCCAGTCCGATGGGAACGGCATCCTGCATGGCGATCCCGCGCAAGCGCAGCAGCTTGGCCGTATCCGTCAGCGAAAATGCCCCGGCAGCACACAGCGCGCTGTATTCGCCCAGCGAATGTCCGGCCACACAGTCGGCCTTGTCCGCCAGCGCGACGCCGAATTCCTTTTCCAGAACGCGCACCGTCGCGATCGAATTGGCCATGATGGCGGGCTGCGCATTGGCGGTCATCGTCAACTCGCTCTCGGGCCCGTCCTTCATCAGGCCGGAAAGATTCTGCTTCAGCGCCTCGTCGACTTCCTGAAAAACCTCGCGGGCATGCGCGCTGGCTTCGGCAAGGTCGGCGCCCATGCCGACCTTCTGGCTACCCTGTCCGGGAAAGATGAATGCAGTCATGAATTTCTCCTTGCGGGCGCGCCTAGGCCCGTGGGCCGCGAGCCTCAAGTCCGAAGGGGACAATCTTGTTGGCAGCATCGTGGCCGATATCGGCGCGGCCGAGATAGGGAATCCCGCTGCGCGCGCACCAGTCCTGCGCAATGGCGATCTCGTCGCTGCCGAAAGGACGATCGTTTTCTGGCACCTCGCTGATCCGGCCGAGCCGTAGTCCCGCAATACCCTGCAGGTGCTGGCTGATGTGGAAGAACAGCCGGTCCACGGCATAAAGATGCTCTGCCACTTCCTCGATCATGACGACATGCCCGGCCAGGTCGGGCATCAGTTCGGTCCCCACCATCATTGCCAGCGTGGTAAGGTTGAAAGCGACCGCAGGCCGCTCGTCCAGGCTCGGTTCCAGACCGCTCGCCCCGCCTGCCAGCCAATCGAGCGCGCGTTCCACGGCCGCATCGCCTTCTGTGCGCCTTATGTCGCCCGCCAGCGGACCATGTGCCACCTGACCGATCCCATGGCGATACAGCGCGCCGAGCAGGAAACCCGTGTCCGAATAGCCGATGAACCGCTTGCCCCGCGCATGGTCGTTCATCTGCCTCGCCGCCTCCGCCGCGATCCTGTTCGATCCGTATCCACCCATGGCAAACCAGACCGCATCGAATGCGGGATCGTTGGCACAGTCCAGCAAGGCGGCAAGGCGCACCGCGTCACTGCCGGCAAAATGCCCCTCTTCCAGAAAACACTGTTCGTGGAACATCAGCTCCACATCCTCGCGGCCAGCCACCAACGCCTGGACCGCCTCGGCCCTGTCGCGCTTCAACCGTTTTCCGGGGGCGCAGATCGCAATTTTGACCATGTCCGCGTGCTAGCGCGCTTGTGTCGGGCGACACAACTCAATAGCTGCACCGGCATGAGCGATATGCCCACTCCAGATGAATTGTTTGCCCGCCCCTTCTTCTTCTGCGGCATCGGCGGCTCGGGAATGCTGCCGCTTGCGCAGATCCTCAAAGGGCGCGGCTGCACGGTCGAAGGATCCGATCGCAGCTACGATCAGGGCCGCACACCGGAAAAATTCGCCGCGCTGGAAAATCAGGGCTTCACCCTGCACCCGCAGGACGGCAGCGGAATGGTTTCGGCCGAACAGATCCTTGTCGCCAGCGCCGCCATCGAAGATAGCGTTCCCGAAGTCAGCCGCGCGAACGAACTCGGGTGCCTGCGTCTTACCCGCGCGGAACTAAATTCGATTCTCTTCAATACCAGCGGCGCGGGTCTTGCCGTCGCGGGTACCAGCGGCAAATCGACGGTCACCGGCATGCTCGGGTGGATACTGCACGCCTGCGGGCGCGAACCGACCATCATGAACGGTGCAGTGATGAAGAACTTCGTCTCGCCCGAACGCCCCTTTGCCAGTGCCGTGATCGGCGGCCAGAGCCTCTATGTCAGCGAAGTCGACGAAAGCGACGGATCGATCGCGCTCTATCGCCCTGCGGTTGGCGTACTGCTCAATGTCAGCCTCGATCACAAAAGCATGGAAGAACTGCGCCAGCTGTTCGGGGACTATCTCTCGCGTAGCCGCATCTCGGTGATCAACGCCGATGATGAAGAGGCGCTCGCGCTCCTCCCGCATGCGAAGGAAGTTGTCACTTTCGGCATCGATCAGGACAAGGCGCAGATCGGCGTGGTCCCGGGCTCGATTGCGGAAGGCCCCATGCGGCAGGCGGCATTGATCGTGGATCGGCACGATGGCAGCCAGCATCCCCTCACGCTCCACCTGCCCGGTCGTCACAATCTTTCGAACGCGCTCGCGGCGATAGCCGGCGCTGCAGCGGCAGGTATCCCGGTCGGCAAGGCGGTCGAGGCTCTGGCCGCCTTTGCTGGCCTCGCGCGCCGCTTCGACATCGTCGGCACCAGCCCCTCGGCCATTACGGTGATCGACGACTTCGGCCACAATCCCGAAAAATGTGCCGCTACGCTGCGCACCTTGAAAGCGCATCCCGGCCGCGTACTCGCGTTCTTCCAGCCTCATGGCTACGGTCCGCTCAGGCAGATGGGCGACGAACTGGCGGAAACCTTCGCCAACGAACTGGACGAAGGCGACACGGTTATTCTGTGCGATCCGGTCTATTTCGGCGGCACGGTCGACCGCAGCGAAGGCAGCGAACGGATTGTCGGCTTGATCGAACAGGCAGGCGGAAACGCTGAATATATCCCGTCGCGCGATGCGGTGGGCGATCGGCTGGCCGAAATGGCTCGCCCTGCCGATCGTATCGTCATCATGGGTGCGCGCGACGATACGCTCAGCAGTTTTGCAAGGGACCTCTTCTCACGCCTTTCTTGACGGCTGGCGATCAGTGCGCGGCAGCCTCGCCGCCATCGCCATGTCCCATGCCGAAGACCTTGTGCAGCAGGAACACGAGGACGAACCCCAGCGCAAGTCCGACCAGCGCGGACAGCCCGGCAAAGGTCAGCCAGCCCAGAACGCCGCCGGCTGCTCCGGCTACGGCGGATACGCCGTGCTCGATACCTTCGATCCAGTGTTCCGGCCCTGCAATACCGATGTCCGCAAGTCCGTGCAGGATGATCCCGCCGCCGACCCACAGCATGGCAATGGTGCCAATGAAGCTCAACGCCACTAGCAGATGTGGCATGAACGCCACCAGCCCGCGTCCGAAGCTCTGCGCTGCGGCCCCGTCCTTCTTGGCGAAATGCAGTCCGATATCGTCCATCTTCACGATCAGGCCGACCACGCCGTAGACGCCTACGGTCACCGCGATGCCGACGATGGCCAGAACCCCGGCGCGCGTCAGCAGATCTTCTGCCGCCACTTCGTTCAGCGTGATGGCCATGATTTCCGCGGACAGGATCAGATCGGTTCGGATCGCGCTGGAAACCCGCTGCTTCTCGAACGCGACCGGGTCCTTGATATCGTCTGCCACCGTCTGGCCATGTTTCTTGCCGCCCAGCTTCTCGGCCACCTTCTCTGCACCTTCATACGAAAGATAGGCACCGCCCAGCATGAGGATGAAAACGATCGCCTGCGGCAGGAACTCGCTCAGCAGGACGGCGCCGGGAAGCAGGATCAGCAGCTTGTTCTTCAAACTGCCCTTGGTGATGTTCCAGATGATCGGCAGCTCGCGCGCTGGCGACAGGCCGGTCACATAGCTCGGCGTAACGGCGGCGTCGTCGATGACCACGCCTGCCGTCTTCGAACCTGCCCGGCCAGCAGCCGCGGCAATATCGTCTACCGAAGCCGCCGCGGTGCGCGCAATGATCGATACGTCGTCCAGAAGGGCTACCAAACCNCCGGGCATTGCGCGTCCTTGNTTATTTGAAATCCGCACCACGCTTGCCTGCCTTACGCAAACGAAGCAACTGGCGATTTCGCGCTGTCNTACATCGTGATGAAATGGCATGCAGCANNCCNTCGCCGCTGNGCGGGTTCATGGCGGGGCTTCCTCGCCTACCCCAACCGGCGGTANCGTGGTCGCGACATGGAAGGTGACATTCCCGGCTNCCAATTCAGNACTAAANCNTTGTTTNACAAAGGAAATGNCGAATGCGCGAGTTTTGAATTNACCCCCGGTCNGCGTAAACCTGTNCGACCCTCGCTTGCATTCTGCGCCAATCCCGTTATGTGCGCGCATCCCCTGGGTGTACCGGGGGATTCGAAGAAAGCCGGAGGGGCCCCGCAATCCCGCGGATCAGCCAGCGATCGGCCATATGTGAAAGGACAAGGGCATGGCTCTCTACGAGCATGTTTTCCTGGCGCGACAGGACCTGAGCCAGGCTCAGGTGGACCAGCTCGCCGCCACCGCGACCGAGATTGTCGAGAATAACGAAGGCAAGGTTACCAAGACGGAAACCTGGGGCCTCAAGAACCTCGCCTACAAGATCGACCGCAACCGCAAGGCGCATTTCGTNATGCTCAACATCGANGGCCCCGGNGCCGTCGTGGAAGAGCTCGANCGCCAGACCCGCATCAATGAAGACGTCATCCGNTACATGACCATCCGTGTCGANGAGCANGAAGANGGNCCNAGCGTGATGATGCGCAAGAACGAGCGCGATGCNAAGAAGCGCCGCGACCGCGAGGAGCGTAACTGATGGCCCGTCCGTTTTTCCGCCGCCGCAAGTCCTGCCCNTTCTCGGGCAAGAANGCCCCNANGATCGACTACAAGGACNNNCGNCTGCTGCAGGGCTTCATGTCCGAACGTGGCAAGATCGTCCCCAGCCGCATCACCGCCGTCAGCGCGAAGAAGCAGCGTGAACTGGCCAAGGCCATCAAGCGCGCTCGCCACATCGGCCTGCTGCCGTACATCGTGAAGTAAGGAGAAAATCCATGGATATCATTCTCCTTCAGAGGATCGAAAAGCTCGGCTCGATCGGTGACGTCGTCACCGTGAAGGACGGCTATGCCCGCAACTTCCTGCTCCCGCAGAAAAAGGCACTGCGCGCTAACGAAGCCAACAAGAAGGTCTTCGAAGCGAACCGCGATCGCCTGGAAAAGGAAAACGCGGAACGTCGTACCGAAGCCGAAAAGGCTGGCGAAAAGGTCGATGGCGTCGAAATCGTACTGATCCGCGCTGCGTCGAACACCGGCCAGCTCTACGGTTCGGTCAACGTTCGCGACATCGCTGCCGCACTCGCCGACAAGGGCCACGACATCGACAAGAAGCAGGTCATCATGGGTGATCCGATCAAGGCGATCGGCATGCATGAAGTCCGCATCGACCTCCACCCCGAGGTGTCGGTTAACATCAAGGCCAATGTCGCCCGTTCGGACGACGAAGCCGAGCTGCAGAGCCAGGGTGTCGACGTGATGGCGCAGATGTTCGANGACGAACAGCGCGAGATCGAAGAACAGGCCGAAGCCAACCGCATCGACTCCAACCTCGAGCCGGGCGAAATTCCCGCCGACATGCTCGAAGACGGAGCGGACGAAGGCGAAGAGACAGCCGAAGGCTGACCCTCGCTTCGAAAAAAGTACAATCAGGGCGCGGCGGCTTCGGTCCCCGCGCCCTTTTTGTAACAAAGCCCTGCTTATGGCAGGGAGGGACTTCATAAACACAAGAGGCAGGAGAAACGCCCATGGAATCCATCGAACAGACGCTCGACAGGCTCGAGAGCATCTATGACGCGGCAGTCGAGCGGCTGCGCGCAGACGTCATCGCCTTCGGACGCGAACGCGAATTGCCCGCGCCGGAACGCCGCAGCGACGGCAGCTATTCCTATCCCGAACTGCGCCTGCGTTTCCGCGGCGGCGATCAGCCAGAAGACCGCAACCGCGCCTTCGGCCGCCTCAACGCGCCCGGGCTCTACACCACCACGGTCACCCGCCCGGCNCTCTTCCGNGATTACCTTCGCGAACAGCTCGAACTCATCGACGAGAATTACGAAGTCGAACTGGAAGTCGGCTCGTCACGCCAGGAAATCCCCTTCCCCTACGTCCTCGATGGCGAAGCCGGCGCGGAACTCGTCGGTGTCGATCCCAACCTCATCGCCCGTCATTTCCCCTCGACCGAACTGGCCGACATCGGGGACGAACTGGCCGACGGTATAATCCTCGGCGAACCGGACGANGCCATCCCNCTNTCCCTTTTCGACGGCTTGCGGACCGACTTCAGCCTGGCNCGTCTTGCGCACTATACGGGCACCAGCACGGAACACTTCCAGCGNTTCATCCTNTTCACGAACTACCATCGCTATGTCGATGAATTCGTGGACTGGGCCGGATCGCAGCTCGGCGCCAACGGCTACACNGCCCTGGCNGGCGCCGGCGGCCTCATGCTGACGGAAAAGACCGACAATGCCCGCGCGCAACTGTCCGATACNGCATGGCGGCGCCACCAGATGCCGGCCTATCACCTCGTCGGCCCNAACAAGGAAGGCATCACGCTGGTCAATATCGGCGTCGGNCCTTCCAATGCGNAGACGATCTGCGACCACCTGGCCGTGCTGCGGCCGGAAGCCTGGCTGATGATCGGTCATTGCGGCGGCCTTCGCCCCAGCCAGAAGATCGGCGACTACGTTCTCGCTCACGCCTATCTGCGCGACGATCACGTACTCGACCCGGTGCTTCCGCCGGAAATCCCCCTGCCCGCCATTGCCGAAGTNCAGCAGGCGCTGGCCGGAGCGGCGGAAATGGTCTCNGGCGAACATGGNGCGGANCTNAAAAAGCGCATGCGCACCGGNACCGTGGTNACCACCGACGATCGCAACTGGGAACTGCGCTATACCAGNTCNGCCCACCGCATGAGCCTCAGCCGCGCNGTCGGTGTCGATATGGAAAGCGCAACGATTGCCGGTCAGGGATATCGCTTCCGCGTACCCTACGGCACGCTGCTGTGCGTATCGGACAAGCCCCTCCACGGCGANATCAAGCTGCCGGGACAGGCCAATGCNTTTTACGAAGAAGCCATTGCTGCCCACCTCCAGATCGGTGTGACGGCCTGCAAACTGCTGCGCGATGAAGGCCCCCGCCTCCACAGCCGCAAGCTTCGCGCCTTCAACGAACCGCCATTCCGCTAAATGGCATGATTGTGGCGCTTTAGAGGGTTAACGGTCCAATAATCCTTTTCTGCCATTTGGGCAGTAATGACCACTATCGAACTGTCGGCGACGGCTCGCCGGCACCTGCTTGATACGTTGCAGATCGGCGCCGGCGTGCTGGCTGTCGGTGCGCTTCTGCTCGCGCCACCTGCAAAGGGCACGATCGCATTCTATCCGTTGACGGCGTCGGCCAAGCGAAGCCTTCCTATGCTCGCCACTTCCGAAGGGCGAAAGCTCCTTTCGAAAACCGCGCTGGCCAATGGCTATATCGTCACGGGAACCCGTCCGGCTTTTGCCGATCTGCTTTTCAATCACGGCATCATTGCCCTGGCCGTCGCGGATGGCGGCTGCATCGGAACAGCAAAATGATACGAAACGAAGTCNATACCCTCAGGCAGCAGGGTATCAAATGGATTGCTGCCGCCGGATGGGGNACGACNTTCGCCATCGGCCTGCTCACCCTCTCCATGGGGCAGCAGGCTCTTCACGCATGCATGGTCAGCGCGCTGCTCAACATCGTGCCGTCGCTACACGCCNTGCAGCGCCGATCAGATCTTGCCGCACGCCTCGCNGTNGCNCTCATGGCCGCTCTGCAACCTGCATTGCTTCTTTATGCAATGCGCGGTGCCGCCTGGCAGATCGACATGCATATGTATTTCTTCGTCGGGNTGGCCCTGNTGACCGTCCTTTGCGACGCACGCCCGATCGTTCTGGCCGCTGTGGCCATTGCGCTCCATCACCTGCTGCTTGCCCTCGTATCGCCGGAATGGGTTTTCTCCGGCGGCGGCGGCATCGAACGTGTGCTGGTTCACGCGCTGGCCGTTGTTCTTCAGGCGGCGGCCTTGTGTTTCATCGCTATTCGTCTCCACGCGATCCTGTCGCATCTTGCCGATGCTCTCATGGCGAGCGAAAATGCGAATGTCCTGGCAAATGAAGCGCTCCAGCAAGCTGATGCAGAACGATCGAAGCGTGGAATGATAGAAAACGAACAGGCAGAACGGCGCCGGGTCGAACTGCTCCGCATCGCCGAAGATTTCGAAGGGTCGGTTGCCATGGTCGCCGCCTCTGTCTCGCAAAGCGCCCTCACCCTCGACAAGGCCATGACTTCGCTTGATGGGACCGTCCGCGACACAGGCCGGCAGGCCAGCGACGTTGCCGCCTCCGCATCGCAGGTCTCGACCGCCGTAGAATCGGTGGCCAGAGGCGTTGCGGAACTGTCCCGTTCGATCAGCAGCATTGCCATAACTGCAGGACAGCAGGATCAACTTGCGAGCGAAGCTGGCGTTCGAACCAATTCTGGCGGCGAGGCAGTCACTTCGCTTTCGAAACATTCGCAGACAATCGGCGAAGCGACCAAATCGATCGCCAGCGTTGCAGAGAAGACCAATCTGCTTGCCTTGAATGCAGCGATCGAGGCTGCGTCTGCAGGTGAAGCCGGAAGGGGCTTTGCTGTCGTGGCGCAGGAGGTCAAGGATCTGGCCAGGCAGGCCGCCAAAGCAACCCAGCAAATCGACAATCTGCTGTCCGGTGTGCGTGACGGGACGGGCGAAGCGGAAACCAGTTTCGGTGAACTGAGCGAAGCGATCGAGGAGCTTGCACGGTCCGCGGCAGCAATCCGAAGGGATGTCGATGGACAGCGCGGCGCCGCGGCCATGATCGAGACGAACGCAGAAGAAACCGCCACCGGCACCGACCAGATGGCACGGCTGAGCGCCCTTCTCGCCGAAAGTGCTGTCCAGACGGAGCACCTGTTCAGCGACGCGCGCCGCACGACCGGTGAACTCATGNCNAACATCCGCTCNCTCGAAGCATCGGCCGGTCGTTTCGTCGCCACTATAAAGGCGGCTTAACGTCATCGGCATCGGGATCGGCGCAGCATTTCACACCCGCATCGCTCGGCCTGCCACCCCCGGTATCGTACCTAACGCGCCGGGTAGGGGTCGGTTACTCTGTCCGTTTACTAANNNGGGCCATCTCGTCAATTGGGAGATGGTAATGCTCANATATCTTCTCGCTTCGGCTGTTTCGGTCGCAGGTGCACTGACCTTTCCGGCGTCCATTCAGGCGGAACCGATCAATTTTCGGGCGACGCTGCTCGTTTCGTGCATAATCGTGGTTACCGACGGCGCCCTNGCGCCCAATGGCGACTACACGTTGCTGTCATCGGAAAACACGGGCGGGCTGCCGGCGACTGCTACCGTTACCGCGCTAGGCGGCGCACCGCGCCTGACCTTTACGGCGCCGACCATAACGTCTTCGGCAGATGTTACCGGCGTCACGCCCCAGATCCGGTACGTATCGCCCGGCGGGGCCAATCAACCATACACAAGCAGCCAGACGACATATAACCAGTCGGGCCTGCTCGGAACCTACACCGTCAACGCGCAGGCGTCGAAACCGACCGGTTTCAATGTCGGTACGTATACGATCGGCACGGTGCTGACATGTTCGGGCTGAGAGTTATCGCGCCGCTGCTGCTGGTCACGTCGACAGCCGCCTTAGCCGTGGGCCTTGGGCCGCTGGAAAAGAGCGGCGTGACCGCTACCGAGGCCAAGGGATTCTATCTCACGCTGACGAACCCGTACAAGCAGCCCTTTCGCTTCCGGACATTCGTCGATGAAGAAACCCCGGCCCTGGAAGGCCGGGTCAGGATATTCCCCGAAGTCGCGCTGATGGCACCCGAATCCAATCGCAAGGTACTCGTAGTCGTGCGCGATCTTGTACCTGGCGAACAGGTCGATGTGCGCGTCTGCGCCGAAAGGATCGAAAACAAGGAGGTCGTGGTCCATGCGAGAGTTTGTTCGAAACTCAGCGCTCGCCGTGTTGGCACTGTTCGCTAGCACCGAGGCATTTGCTCAGGCGCAAGGCGTCTATCTGCCTGCGCCCCCTCAGGGGTCTGGAGGCGAAGATTCGATCGAAACTGCTGGCGGGACACGATGTCGCCAGTCGATCAATTCGTCCGGTGGCTATGTCGATGTCGGGGTCAGCGGTAGCGCGGCGACGCCAGAAACGGTCGACCCGTTCCTGCAGTACCGCCCCTTTTCCAACGAGCGCGATGCACGCGCCCTGGTCTATGCCCGCGTAACGATTCCGCTGGGTCAGCGCCCGGAACGTATCGATTGCACCCGGTTGTACGAAATGGAGTTGCAGCGACTGCGCGAAGAAATCGCCCTCCTCAAGATGGCTGCCGAATAGGCGGTGCCAGTCACGTCAGGAGCGGGAACCTCACTTCGGACTGAGGGCGAAATCCACCCAGATCGTAACCTTCTGCTCCATTTCCCCGACTTCTAACGCCGGTGACGACATCGGCGGCGGTGGTGGAGGCGGAGCGCCAGCCGGCCGAATTCGCGAACCGGTCACGACGATGGATTCGTAAGTCGCAGACCGTTGCCGCTCGCTAATCCTCAGGACCTTAACAACGCGCATCCCAAAGGCAGTTGCATAAGCATCGGCCTCGGCTTTGGCCTTGGAAACCGCATCGGCACGCGCTTTGGCGACGGCTGCGCTGTCGTCTTCAATCGAGAAGAATGGACCGTTTACATCGTTCGCGCCCGCCTCGAACAGGACAGTCAGCAATTCCGACGCCTTTGTCACATCGCGCACCCGTACCGTCACGGCATTGCGCGCCTGATAGCCAGTGATGCGTGGTGGCTCTGCGCCTTGCCGATCGTAGTTGGATTGCGGATCGAGGCTTACGCTCTGAGTCTGGATGTCGCGGGGGGCCACGCCAGCCTTTTTCAAAGCCGCAACGACTTGTGCCATGGCCCGGGCGTTGCTGTCCGCTGCCTCGCGCGATGTCGTGGCAAAGGTTACGACGCCTCCTGTCAGGGTCGCCTGATCGGGCGCGACAAAACTCTGACCCGTGGACTGCACTTCGAGCAGCGTCTGGTTCGGTGCAAGAACCTCGGTCGGCGACGTCTGCGCCGCTGCTGTACTCGCCCCTAGCAAAGCCAAGGATATGAAAAGTGCTCTACGCATCGACTTGGGCCTCCCTGGGCATCAATGTGTTTTTCTAACGTGCGGTAGGTTGCAGTGCCCCGCGTTCTACCCCTTCCCTTTAGTCATGGTCTTGCCGTCCCGGGCACTTTTCGCCACGAAATCGATGATCATGCCGGCAATATCCTTGCCGGTCGCATTCTCGATGCCTTCCAGCCCCGGCGAACTGTTCACTTCCATGATCACCGGGCCATGATTGGATCGCAGCATATCCACGCCGCAAACGTTCAGTCCCATGCGTTTGGCTGCACGCACGGCAGTGCTGCGTTCTTCGGGGGTGATCTTGATGAGCTGCGCACTGCCGCCGCGATGCAGGTTCGATCGGAAATCGTCAGGGGCACCGGTCCGCTTCATTGCGGCGACGACCTTGCCGCCAACGACCAGCGCGCGAATATCCGTGCCGCCCGCTTCCTTGATGAATTCCTGAACGAGGATGTTCACATTGGCTCCGCGAAACGCTTCGATAACTGACTTTGCGCTGCTCATGGTTTCGGCAAGCACCACGCCGATGCCCTGCGTCCCTTCCAGCAGCTTGATCACGACGGGTGGTCCTTTGACCGCCTTGATGATTTCTTCCGCCTGCTTGGGATCGTTCGCATAGGCAGTCAGCGGCAGACCCAGCCCGTGCTTGGCGAGTATCTGCATACTGCGGAGCTTGTCGCGGCTGCGGCCGATGGCGACGCTTTCGTTCAAGGGCCAGCATCCACGCATTTCGAACTGCCGCAATATGGCTAGGCCATAATTGGTGATCGATGCGCCGATGCGCGGAATGACCGCATCATAACCGACACAGGGCTCGCCGTTGTAATACACCTCGGGCCGGTGGCTTGCGATATGGACAGTGCAGCGCGTCGTATTCAGAATGTCGAAATGGTGCCCACGCTCTTCCGCTGCCTCTTTAAGTCGCTGGTGCGAATAGAGGTTCGGGTTGCGCGCCAGCATGGCGATTTTCATGGCTTGTGGCCTTTCTTGACCTTCATTTCCGGCGTCTGCAGCCAGGAATAGCCGCTGTCCACGACAAACCGACGACGCAGAGACGAACGCCCGATCAGCATAGGAAACCGCATATCGCTACGGTCGGCCAGACTGATCTCGGCGCGGAATTCCACATCCCCGATCTTGAGCGGTGTCTTGATCACGTAGCGGCTCTGGGTCTCACCATTCGAACTGGTGATTCCGCGAATGTCGACATGCACGGCTTCACAAACCTGGCGCACATGTTGCCGCGAGAAATCGACCGCGAAGCGCACGTATTTCTCGCCATCACGCTCGAACTCCTCGAGTACGGTACCATGGAGAGAGGACGTACGCGCTCCCGTGTCGATCTTCGCTGGAACGCTGTGCAACCCCAGCTCAGGCAAATGAATCAGTTCCCGCCAACCGACGATCGGCAGTTCCTTGCGCTTCATGCTCATTCGATGATCGCCAGCCCATCGCCCCCGCCTGTTCCCGGTAGGCGGCGAAGCACGCGTCCGCTGGCAAAATCGACTTCGGCTATGGTGTTGGCCATGGTCTCAGCCACATAGATGCGCTCGCCGTTCGGTGAAAACAGGATCGTCACCTGGGTTTTCGCCTCAGCCTGATCGGGCCCCGATACCTTTATATTGCGCACGACCTTTCCGGTGGCTGTGTCGATAACGCTCAATCCGCCATCGGACAGGTTGGACGTTACCGCGTAATCACCCTGCGGTCGCACGGTGATCCGCAAGGGGAAATTGCCGGTTTCGATTCGCTGGCGCACTTCCAGCGTTTGCGGATCGAGTTTGAACGCGGCGTTTGACCCGCGAGCCGAGACCCACAGCGTATCGCCGTCATCGGACAGCCAGATCCCTTCCGGTTCCTCGCCCACCTCGACCGATTGCGGTGCGCGGCTGGTCTTCAGATCGATGAGGCTGACCGTGCGGGAGCCCAGATTTGTGGTCCATGCGTGCAATCCATCGGGCGCGACGGCGAGCATGTGCGTGCCCTCCTGNCCCGAACCGAATTCGAATNTTTCCGCTTCGCCCAGCGGATCGCGGATCCAGAANACCGATTTGCGGCCTTCTGCCGTTGCATAAAGATCGCCATTGGCGTGCCACACGATCCCGTGGGGGCGCGCATTTTCGCCCAGATCGATACTCGCAATGCGCGAGAGGTCGGCAGTGCTGAAGATATCCACTGTCTGCCCGCCGTAACAGGCCAGTGCGACATGCTTCTCGTCGGGCGAGNTTGCCAGCTCGTGCGGATTGGCGCAGCTGTCGACGGTCTTCNCCGCCTCGCCGCTTGCCAGATCNACTTTGGACAGCGTGTTGCCGAANTTGCCNGCAACGAACAGCGCGCCTTCGGCATCGGGAGCTGGCGACNANACGGCATCGCCGCCTCCCGCCACGGGCGCACANGCNACCGCGAGCGGGAGGGTCAGCAANANGGCNAAGCGGCTTACCACCCTTCGGTCTTGCCCGCGTTCTGTTCGTCCAGCCACGCCTTGAGCGGGGCGAAGTATTCGACCATCGCTTCGCCGCTCATCTGACGCTCGCCAGTGAAGGCTTCGAGCGCATCGGGCCACGGCTTGCTGGCACCCATTTCGAGCATGGCGTTNAGGTTCTTGCCCACTTCCTCGTTGCCGTAGAACGAGCAGCGATGCAGCGGCCCATCCCATCCGGCCTGATCGCAGGCAGCCTTGAAGAACTGGAACTGCAGGATCCGCGCGAGGAAATAGCGNGTGTANGGNACATTGCCCGGCACGTGNTATTTCGCGCCCGCATCGAATTTNGTCTCGTCGCGTTCNACCGGCGGGACGATACCCTGATATTCGAGCCGCAGNTCGTTCCAGCCCTTGTTGAGTTCGCCGGCGGGGATCGATCCGTCGAACAGGNCCCAGCGATACCGGTCGACCATCAGGCCGAACGGCAGGAAGGCAACNTTGTCCATCGCCTGGCGCANCANCAGGCCGATGTCCTTGTCGGTGCCCGGCACCNGGTTCGGCTGGAGCATATCGATCTGCACCAGATATTCGGGCGTGATCGACAGCGCGACCATGTCGCCAATGGCTTCGTGGAAGCCGTCGTTGGCGCCGTTGAGATACAGATAATCCTGCTTGTTATAGGCGCGCTGGTAGTAGTTGTGGCCGAGCTCGTGATGGATGGTCACGAAATCGTCGGCGTTCTTCTTGATGCACATCTTGATGCGCAGATCGTCCACATTGTCGACGTCCCAGGCGCTGGCATGGCACACCACTTCGCGGTCGCGGGGCTTCACGAACTGGCTGCGTTCCCAGAACGTGCCCGGCAGCGGCGCAAAGCCGAGCGAGGAGAAGAACTGTTCGCCCGTGCGGACCATCTGGATTTCGTCCAGACCCTTCTGCTCGATCAGTTCGGTCAGATCGTAACCGATATCGCCCGCGCCCGCCGGGGCGACGAGCGGATAGATATTACCCCATTCCTGCGCCCACATATTGCCGAGCAGATCGGCGCGGATCGGGCCCGTGGCGGGCTGCACCGCATCGCCGTATTTCTCGTTGAGCTTGCTGCGGACATAGGTGTGCAGCGCCATGTAGAGCGGCTTCACTTCCTGCCACATGCGCTCGGTTTCGGCGGCGAACTGGTCGGGGTCCATGTCGTAGTTGGAACGCCACATCGCGCCCAGATCGGCAAAGCCCAGTTCCTTGGCGCCTTCGTTGGCGATCGCCGTCATGCGCAGGTAATCGTCGCGCATCGGCGCACCGACATTGTCGTGCCAGCTGGTCCACATTTCGGCATATTCTTCGGGCGTACGCTCGAGGTTACCCATTTCGGCTTCGATATCGCTGCCGCTGATTTCCTGCCCGTCCAGCGTGCCCTTGCCCTTGCCGTACTGGCTGTTGAGGCTGGTGGCGATCTCGTTGAGTTCGGTCGCAGCTCCGTCGCGGACAGGGGCCGGCATTACGATGCCGTTGCGCAGGATGTCGAGCTTGCGCGCCACGTCTGCGTCGAGGCCCTGTACCTGTGCGTATTTGGCCGCTTCATTGGCATAGCGGACCGACATTTCGGTCGCCTGCGCGCCGTATTTCGCGGCCAGCGCATCGGTATCGGGGGTGATGTAGGTGGAATTCACCCACGAAACCCGCGCGTATTCGACACCGAAATCGCCCATCTCGCTCTCGACCATGGCCACCCAGTCGGCCGCGCCCTGCGGCGTCATCGGGTAGGCGGCATCGGCAGTTGCAGNCGCGGGTGCAACATTCTGGGCCGCAGCAGGAGCGGCCGAAGCGATGGCCAGGGCCGCGAGCGAGGTACAAAGCAATTTCATCGTGTCGATCCTCTTGGGGAGATACAAGTTACATCGGCTACCGGATTGCACCTGCCGCCACGCTTAATCAAGCGGTCTTGGCCAGCCATCCCGCGATCGCTTCGCCCAGCTCGGCCTTGGTCACGCTGCCCATGTGGGTGCCCGGTACTTCGACATATTCGGCGTTGGGAAGCAGCCCGGCAAGCTCTTCGGCCGAACCGTTGTCGCGGTCCTCGTCGCCGNACACCACCAGCGTGGGCATGGTGATATTGGCGAGTAGCGCCAGATCGAGATCGGGCATGGTATCTAGCAGCAGCCGCGCGGCCACCCGGTCGACCCCTTGCGACTTCAGGAACTGCATGGAAAAATAGTCGGGATCGCCGCGCGGGATTTCATCGAACTTCTCGATGACCCGGCGAAACTTTGCCGCGCGCCGATGCCATTCGCCAAGGCCCGCCGTTCCCATTCCGCCGACCACCAGATGCCTGGGCTGCAAGACGCCATGTGCGGTTGCATGCAGTGATGTGCGGGCGCCCAGCGAAAATCCGCCGAGGTCGTAATCCTCCAGCGCCAGATGATCGACCAGTGCCGCTACATCGCGCACCAGAACATTGGTGGGATATTTGTCCGGATAGTGCGGTGCGTCGCTGTCACCGTGCACCCGGAAATCGAGCATGATGACCTCATACCCCTTTTCCGCGATCGCTTCNTGGTGGTCCCACTTGATCCAGTTCATCTGCGCGCTGGAAAATAGGCCATGCAGCAGGACGAAGGGCCTGCCCTCTCCATGGCGATGCACGGCAAGCCGCGTGCCGTCGAAACTTTCGAAATATTCGGTATTCATTCGGGCACTGCTCCGGTTGCATCGATCCATCGTTGGCTAAGCGCCNCATGCTCGCTCAGNGGCATCCGCTTGAGCGCGGACGTGTCGATCCAGGCTTCGTGCATCTTCTCCGATGCGAAATGCCACTGCGGTTCGATCCCATAGGGTTCGTCCAGACTGCCAACGGTAATGTCCATATTCTCGCCCTCGTTGAAGACAAAACCCAGGGGCGTGCCGCACTTGCTGCAAAACGGCCTGCGGGCAATGGGCGAACTTTCATACCAGTCGGGCCCGCTCTCCCAGCTCATGTNGGATTTGGGNAGACCGATGAAGGCGATCGATACGCCGCCCGTGGCCCGCTGGCACATACGGCAATGGCACAGATAGGCCTGTGTCACATCGACTTGCGCAGTGTACCGCACGGCGCCGCACTGGCAGCCGCCCGTCATCGCCTTCTTGTCGCTCATCGCCTCGTCAGCCCTCTTTGTTCCATTCGCCATTGCGCCATTTCTATCCTGACCGAAGAACGGTTCGCCTTCGAAGACCAATGTCGGCACACCCCAATGGCCGGACTTTTCAAGCGCATCCTGATTGTTGGCTATTTCCGCGTCGAGCTCTTCGGCCTGATCCTTTACTTCGGCCTCGATTTCCCCCGCATCCAGCCCGGCACGTTCCAGAGCGCGGGCAAGGTGGTCTCCCTCGTGCCAGTCCGGCTGTCCGCCCCAGATCAATTGTCCTGCCTCGTGGGCAAAGGCGATGCCCCTGCCTTTCCGCGCTGCCGCTTGGCCCATGCGGGTCACACGGCGGATGTAGGGCTGCTCTGCGGCAATTTCGCGCGTTGCGGGGTTCTGCACGATCGGATCGGGCCGCGGCGCTCCGAAAGGAATGTCATGGAACTGCGCCACCCGCATCATGTCGCGGATCGTATAACTCAGCCAGTTGGGGTGGTTCTTCTCGAAGAAGTCAGGCTGTCTGATGGCAAGGGGATAGACCGGCCTTAAAGCTAAAGTGAGATTGAAATTTTCGCCCATCGCGCGATAGCGGCCCACAGACAGATAGCTGTAAGGGGACCGGAAGCTGAAGTAGAGATCGGCGGTCAGCGTCATGGTGCAACCCTAACCCTCCATTGCCTCGCTTGCCATACCGTTTGCTTTAATTGCAACTTGCAATAATAAGCTATGTTATTATATCGCCGCGCATGGAAAACAATATCGGCTATCTTCTGTCCGACAGCGGCCGCCTGCTTCGCAAGACGTTCGACGAACGCGTGCGCGATCTCGGGCTTACCGCCGTGCAGGCGCGCCTTATGCTCAGCCTCGTCAAATTCCCGGACAATAATCAGGCTTTCTATGCGGAACGGATCGAAGTCGAACCGATCACCCTGACCCGCATCGTCGACCGGATGGAAGAAGCCGGGTGGGTGGAACGCGTCGCCGATCCGAACGACAGGCGCGCTCGCCTGCTGCACCTTACCGACAAAAGCCGTGAAATCGTAGAACCCCTGCGCGCCATCGTGAACGCTCTGGTCGAAGATATGGCTGAAGGGCTCACTTCGCGGGAGCAGGATCTGCTCGCGGAACTGCTTGGCAAAATATCGGCCAATCTTTCGGCCGAACGTGAATACAGGAATGTCGTAAATGTCTGAGGCCGATCCCCAGATCCCGGTCGAACCCGTGGACGAAACCGAAACCGTGGTCGAAACCGAAGCTCCCGCACCCAAGCGGAACAAGCGCCGCCTGCTGTTGATGCTCAGCGTGCCGCTGCTGCTGCTCATCGCCGGCGGCGTCTACTGGCTCTCTCTGCAGGGCAAGGTGACGACCGACAACGCCTACATCCAGCAGGACAAGGTCGCAGTCAGCGCACAGGTCGGCGGCGAAATCGTCGAGATATTCGTTGGCGAAGGCGATACCGTAAACGCAGGCGATCTGCTGTTCCGGATCGATCCCGAACCGTACAAGCTTCAGATCGCACAGGCCAATGCCGCCATCGCCGGGGCGCAGGCCAATGTCACTGCCCTGTCGAATTCGTCCGACCTGTCAGGTGCCGACATTTCCGCGGCGCGCGAAGACATCGCCTTCGCACAGTCCGATTTCGAACGGAATGATGCTCTCTACAAACGTGGTTTCGTGACCAAGGCGGATCACGATGCGGCGCAGCACCGTGTCAATCAGGCCAGGGAAGCGCTGCGTCAGGCTCTCGCCCGTCAGGAAGCCGCCCGCGCCAAGCTCGCTACGGGTAGCGCGGTTCCGGGGGAAAACCCGCAGGTTGCCGCCGCTCAGGCCGAAAAGGCCGTCGCCGAACTATCTCTCAGCCGGACGGAAGTGCGCGCACCATCTGCCGGACGTATCGCTCAGGCCGATCGCCTGCAACTCGGCCAGCAGGTCGTTCAGGGGTTGCCCGTCCTTACGCTTGTCGGGGATGGCACCAGCTATATCGAAGCCAACTTCAAGGAAACCGACCTGGCAGACATGCAGGTTGGCCAGCCCGCAGAAGTGCATTTCGATGCCTATCCCGGCCTCAAGCTGCGAGGCCATGTGGAATCGATCGGTGCCGGTACGGGTAACGAATTCTCGGTGATCCCAGCGCAGAATGCCACCGGCAACTGGGTAAAGGTGACGCAGCGCGTGCCCGTGCGCATCGCCATCGACGAAAAGAGCGCTCGCCCGCTCATCGCCGGACTCTCTACCGAAGTCACCGTCTTCACCGACGGCAAGAAGCACTGATCCATGGCTAGCCGCGCCGCCCCTGCGGGATCCGCCGCCGCGACGGCGCCGGACCCGGCGCACGATGTCGCGCAGCTTCCGGTAGCCAATCCGGGGATACTGATCGTCGGCATCATGGCCGCA